>WNFF01008665.1_pt1 | contig 16744 bp, 18 predicted proteins | sample 5400441 | NCBI WGS metagenome assembly WNFF01 (sample SAMN13153345, study PRJNA577476) | soil metagenome | isolation source: 120 cm saprolite under Douglas fir tree site 2 hole 3 replicate 1 | place: USA:California | collected 2015-04-18 | reverse complement strand
AGCGCGTCATCGCCTGCGCCGAGGGCGCCGCGAGGTCCACCGGCTGCACCCTCAAGACCATCGATCACAAGGACACCGTGTACGAGACGATGAAGCGCAACCAGACGCTGCTCGGAGCCTTTCGCGCCAATCTCACGGCCCTGGGCGTCACCGAGGCGCCACCCCTCGTCGACCGGCTCGGATCCTCGGACGTCGGCAACCTGAGCCAGGTGCTCCCCACGATCCAGCCGCTCATGAAGATCGCCCCCGACGGCACATCGATCCACTCGCGCGCCTTCGAGGCGGCTGCGGTGAGCCCGCTCGCGCGCGAAGGCACACTCACCGCGGCGAAGGCCATGGCGATGACGACGCTCGATCTCCTGGCCGAGCCGGCCCTGCTCAGGCGCGCGCAAGACGAGTTCAAGGGGGTGAAATGAGCGCACCGGGCGACGTGAAGCAGAAGGTGGCAGGTGCGGTGGATCGGCTCGCGGACGACCTGGAAGCGCTGTCGCACAGGATCCACGACAACCCGGAGCTCTGCTTCAAAGAGGAGAAGGCGCACGCCTGGCTCACCGAGTTCCTCGAGAAGCACGGCGCGCAGGTCGAGCGGGGCGTCGGCGGGTTGCCGACCGCATTCCGAGCAACGATCGACGGGTCTCGCTCTGGGCCGACCATCGCCATTCTCGCGGAATACGATGCTCTTCCTTCCATCGGTCACGCGTGCGGCCACAATGTCATCGCGACGGCGGGCGCCGGCGCCGGGGCGGCCCTCGCCGTGGCCCTCGGCAAGGTCCCGTTCGCGGGCCGGGTCCAGGTGATCGGCACGCCCGCCGAAGAGGGCGGCGCCGGCAAGGTGCGGTTGTTGGAGGCCGGCGTGTTCCGCGACGTCGACGCGGCGATGATGATCCACGGCCGCTGCGGGACGCAGGTCTGGCGGCCGACGCTCGGCATCATCAAGGTGAAGGCCGAGTTCTACGGCAAGGCGACCCACGCGTCGTCCTGGCCGTGGCGCGGCGTCAACGCGCTGAACGCGGTCATCCAGCTCTTCGTCGGGCTCGACCAGATGCGCCAACAGCTCCGGCCCGATGCGCGCGTCCACGGGATCATCGTCAAGGGCGGCGACCAGCCGAACATCATCCCCGAGTACACGCGCGCCGACTTCTACCTGCGGGCGCTCACGAAGGACTACTGTCAGGAGCTGCTCCGGAGGTTCAAGGACTGTGCTGACGGCGCCGCGGCGGCGACGGGCTGCCGCGTGGAGGTGACCGCCGAGCCGACCGTCCACGACCCGATGAAGCCGAACCGGACCATGGCGGAGCTCTTCGAGCAGAACCTCGGCGTGATCGGGTTCCCGGTGGACCGGGACGACGGCGAGGCGGGCTACGGCTCGACCGACTGCGGCAACGTGAGCCAGGCTCTCCCGACGATTCACCCGTACATCCGCATTTCTCCAGACGGCGTGCCCGGGCATTCACGCGAGTTCGCAGAGTGGGCGCGCTCGCCGATGGCGCGCGACGGAATGGTGGCGGGGGCGAAAGCTCTGGCGCTCACGGCGCTGGACCTTCTCGCCTCCCCCGACAAGCTCGAGGCTGCCAAGGAGGAGTTCGAGCGATGAGAGTGCTTGCGATGGCGCTGGGTGCGATGCTGCTGGTCGGGGTCGTCGCCGCGACGTACGGCGCCGACATCAACCTCACCATCGTCAACGTCGTGAGCCCGCAAGACGTCAAGATCTGGGAGCCCACGTCGATCACCGCCAAGAAGGGCGATCGGGTCACGCTCCGGCTCATCAACAAGCACGCCGACGAGCACGGCTACGAGATCGCGGCGTTCGGGGTGAAGGAGGTCGTGGCCGGCGACAAGACGGCCTCGGTCAGCTTCACCGCCGACAAAGCCGGCGTGTTCCCGATCAAGTGCCACCTGCACCCGGCGCACGTGGTCGGGCAGTTGGTCGTCCTCGAGTAACCCCGGTTGGCGCCGCGTCCCGGGGCGCTCGCCCTGCTCGCCTCCACTCTCGGGCTCGGGCTGGCGGTCGGGGCCTCGGGACAGCCGCCCGATCTCTCGGCAGGCGAGCGCGTGTTCCGTGACAACTGCGCCGTCTGCCACGGTGCCACCGGTGACGGTCACGGCATGGCCGCGCCTCACTTCAAGACTCCGCCGCGCGACCTCACCGAGGGCCGGTTCAAGTTCCGCTCGACGGCCTCCGGTCAGATCCCGACGGACACGGACCTCGCCCGGACGATCGTTCAGGGCATTCCCTCGACCGGCATGGTCCCGCAGAATCACCTGAGCGAGGCCGAGGTGCGGGCCGTGATCGCGTTCGTCAAGAGCCTGTCGCCGCGATTCGCCGCGGGCACGGCGCCCAAAGTCGTCGCGATCGCGTCGGCGCCGCCGGCGACGCCGGCGGCCGTCGCGCGCGGCGCCCGGGTCTACCTAAAAGGCGAGTGCGCCGAGTGCCACGGCAAGGAGGCGCGCGGCGACGGCCCGTCGGCCAAGGACCTGTCGGTCAAGCCCTCCGACCTGACGCGACGGCCGTTCAAGAGCGGCCCCACCGCCCGAGACATCGTCCGCACGCTCCTCACGGGGCTCGACGGCACGCCGATGCCGTCGTACCACCAGGTCATCGAGGACGACGAGCTGTGGGACCTCGCCTACTGGCTCGACGCGCGAGGCGGGCCCCCGGAGACGACGGACGACGAACGCGCCGGGTGGCACGTGGTGCGGATGCACCAGCGGCGCAGCCGCTAGCGACTCTCTGCGAGCCCGCTAACGCTCCATCGCCGCCAGCACCTTCTTCGCCTGCTTCAGGTGATCGATGGCGTGAAGCCGCCAGCTGACGATCGCATACGCTTTCCAGTCGAGATCCTCGACCCAGTGGAGCGGGCTCGTGTTCCCACGGGCGTCATTCACGTTGACGACCATCACGAGCGGCGCCCGCGCCTCGGTCTTGAAGTCGGCAGGGACGGCTTTGAGAGTCCTCAGGACCTCCGCGTGCATGCGCGTGATCTCGTCGAGGAGCCACGGCCACGGCCGGAGAAGCGGCGCCTTGGACCGGAGGCTCGCCGGTATCGGTTCTCCCGGCGGCCGCTGTCCGGCCAGGAGACACCACAGCTCGTCGAGCCCCGGGCGGTAGGTTTCGACGACGTGATCCACGACCTCGTGAATCGTCCACTGGCCGGGGATCGATCTTCGCGCAGCCTGCGCCGCTGACAGCGGGAGCACGAATTCCTCGAAAGCGCGGACCGCGTCCGCGATCCTCTCGAGGAGCACCGGCAACGGGAGCTCCGTCGCCTTCGTCCTGAAATATTCCCGCGCTTTCTCCTTCGCCTTCGCTTCGGCCTCTGAACTCATCGTGCCTCCCGCGTGAGGTAACGCAACACTGCGTCTCCACAAAACCGCGTCGCCTCGGCGACGCTAAATGCCGTCGGATCGAAGGTGAGCTGGAGCGAGACGCCGTCGACGAGGCCGACGATGACGGCAGCGGCGCGCAACGGATCGGTCCGTCGGAAGGTCCCCATCCGCACGCCCTGCGCGACGACGGCGCCGATCAGCCGCCGCGTGCGGTCATAGAGGGCTGCGTTGATCGTGCGGAGCCGTCGGTCGTGCATCATCTCGCCCCAGAACTCGACGAACACGATCCAGAAGGCGCGCTCCTCGACCGCCAGCCGCAGACACGCCTCGACCAGTGCCAGGAGCCGCGCCCTCGCGTCCTTCGGTCCCCGGTCCTGGGCGGCGGCGACGCGCCGGTCCAGATCCGCAGCGACCGTCTCGAGCGCGGCCACGAGGATGGCCCGCTTGTCAGCGAAGTAATAGTGCAAGATCCCCTGACTCACCTTGGCCTCGCGCGCGACCCTCCTCATGGTGAGCCCGGAGTAGCCGTCGCGCGCGAGACACCGGATCGTGGCGCGCACGATCGCGGCGCGCCGGAGCGCCGCCACTCCCCGCCGGGGGCTCATGGGTTTCCTTTCTTGATTGGACGACCAATTATCTTGACGAGGCGGGGCGGCGTCAAGCGCGACGCGCCGGGGGGATCTAGGAGGACGTCGAGCGCCGGCGCTCCGCCGCGCGCTCGGCTTCCAGACGCTCGAGCTCGACCGCCGAATGATCGGCGAAGGTCATCGTAGCGGCGATCGCCGGATGTCGCTCACCGATGAGCCGGTGCATCGTCTGACAGATCCGCCGGTAGGACGGGTGCCCCTGCGGCGTCGTCCGCAACTCGATCAGGTGCATCGCCTCGCGGGCGTTCATTTCCATGTAGAAGCGGACACGGTACGCCATGGACACCGCGTAGGAGGCGACATCGGGCAGACCGGCCGTCTCGATCGCGTTGTGGAGCTCGGCCGACTCCGCCAGCCCGCGGTCCCAGTCCTCCGCCGCGCCCGCCTCGGCGATCGCCTCCGGCACGACGCGGCCGTGGCGCGGCGTGAGCCGCTGCCACTCCAACGTGAGCAGCCGGTGCCGCTGCAGGTCTCGGAAGGCCCCGTAGTCGCCCAGCACGTCGAAGCGGTACGACGTGCGCTCGAAGGCGCGCCCCGGCCGGTGGCGCCGGTTCAGCCGCTTGCCGACATACGCCGCCATCACCGCGTTGCGCTCGTCCGGCGTCATCGCGCGCGCGACGGCCAGCAGCTCGGCGTCGGGGCGGCTGGAGACGGCATAGAGTGCCGCCGCCACCACCTTCGCCTCGCCGTCTGGATCGAAGTCGGTGAGCGTGACCTCATCCTCCGGCGCGATCGATGGCACCTTCTTCGCCGCGGAGTCCGCGTTCAGCAGCCGCCCGGCGACCTCCCGCGTCTCCTTGCGGGTCTCTTCGAAGTACGCCGACCAGACGCCGCCGCGCTCGGGCACATCGACCCGCTTGAGGAACGCGGGGATGACCTTCCGCAGCTCGGCCAGCATCAGATCCGCATAGGCGCGTGCCTCTTGCAACGGATGGGCGCGCATGCGCAGCAGGAGCTGCTCGTACGCCTGCCCAGTGCCGTAGATGCCGACGTTCGACGTCGTCGCCGCGGGCAGCATCCCGCGCAGGGTGTCGAGCGCCTTGGCCCGGATCGTCATGCGATAGACGGTCTCGGACTCGGCCGGATCGCGCGGGAATTTCCTTTCGTAGAACGCGCGCAGCTTCGGGAGCCAGGCGCGGTAGGTGTCGAAGCTTCGATCCAGCGTCGCGACGTAGCGCTCGCGGAGCGCGCCGGTCAGCTCGGCGGGGACGTGGTAGCGGTACCGGCCGTCGGGGCGGTCGTCGTAGGGGATGTAGCGGGTCGACTGCTCCAGGTAGGCCATGAGGCGGCCCCACTCCAGGACCTTGGTCAGGATGTTCGACGCGCCCTCGCACGCCAGGTGCACACCCCCGAGCTGGGCCACGGAGTCGTCGCCGTACTCGACGAACACGCGCTCGTAGAGCTGCTCGGCCCGCTGCGTGCCGGCGGCCTCGCGTGTCCCGCCGGCGCCGGCCGCGGCCTCGAGGGCGCCGGCGCCGAGGAACTCGTCGACGAAGAGCCGGCGGAGCGACTTCGGCGAGCGGGAGTAGCGCGCGAAGAGGGCGCCCTTCACCACCTCCGGCAGGTTGACGAGCGCGAACACCGGACCGTCGAGATTGCTGACATACGGGGCAAGCGCGGCCCGCTCCTCACGGGTGAATTCGTCGGCCATCCTACGCCGATCGTATCAGATACACCGACGCCCCGGGACATACCCGGGGCGTCGGGTGGACAGAGCGTCCGCTACGCGATAGCCACCGAGTTCCCGGGCGAACCGGTCGCGCCCCTGACGGGCAGCGGGTTGAACGACCAGGCGCACTCATACGCCTTGTCGGCCGCCAGCTCCTTCGGAGTGTGGTGGCTCACGGTTTAATCGTCCGCGAGCGACCTGTCAAGTGACTCGCCCCGGGAGGCCGTGCTAGGCTCTCGCCTCATGGCGCGCCTCAAGATCGGCTTCATTCCCATCGAGGGGGGTCACTACTACACGGAAGCGCTCGAAGAGGTCACGAAGGCCGAGGAGCTCGGCTTCGACTCGGTCTGGATGGAAGAGCACCACTCGGTGACGAACCATTACTGGCCCTCGCCGCTGGTGGTGCTCGCCGGCTTCGCGACGCGAACGTCGAGGCTGACGCTCGGGACCGACATCCTCGTCGCCGCTTTCCACAATCCCGTACGGCTGGCAGAGGACGTGGCAGTGCTCGACGTCATCTCCGGCGGGCGTTTCACCCTCGGGATCGCGATCGGCTACAAGCCCGACGAGTTCTCCCTCTACGGCGTCGAGCTGGAGAAGCGGGGGGCGCGGTTCGAGGAGCAGCTTGCGATCATCAAGGGTCTCTGGACCCAGGAGCGGATCAGCTTCAAGGGCGCGTACTACACCGTCGACGGACGCCTCGAGCCCAAACCCGTGACGAAACCCCATCCACCGATGTGGATCGGCGGCTGGGGGGACATCACGCTCAGGCGCGCCGCAACGCTCGCCGACAACTGGATCCCCGGACCGACCGCTGACCTCAAGCGACTCCTCGAGGGCAAGAAGCGGTTCCTCGACAACCGCCGGGCCGCGGGCCGGAGCCAAGCGATCACGGAGTGGCCCCTGACCCGCGACCTGATCATCGCCGACACCGACCGAAAGGCTCGGGAGCTCGCCGAAGCGCACATCATGATCGCGTACCGCAAGGAATACGCCGGCGGCTGGCGCCATCCCTTCATCGACGCCTCGATCGCGACGGACCTGGACCGGCTGATGGAGGACCGCTTCATCATCGGCGGGCCGGATCAGTGTGTCAGGAAGATCCGGCGCTTCGTAGAAGAGTACGGAATGACTCATCTGATCTGCCGGACCTTCTTCCCGGGCATGCCACACGAGCACATCATGCGCGAGCTCGAGCTGATTGCGCGGGAGGTGGCGCCTGCGTTTTCATGAGGCAGGGCACGTAAGTGCGTGATATACTAAGGGCTTACCAGGGCTTTCCAGGGGGAAAGGAGTGTGAGTGCGATTCCCCACGGCGCCTATCGTCTAGACCGTTCCTACCAGTGGAACTACACGCACGCTCCGGCGCTGCCGAGGGTACGGCGCTTGCCCTCCGGAACCGGCGGCAGACTCTTCGGCCACCTTCTCGATTCGAGCCTGGGCGTCGCCGCGGGCCCCCTTCTGAACTCGAAGTGGGTGGAGGGCTACGCCCGGCTCGGCTTCGATGTCCTGACGTACGCGACGGTTCGGTCGGCCTTCCGGCCGGCGCACGCCTTGCCCAACATTCGTCACGTGGAAAACCGCGAGCAGGCGGCGGTCATCGCGCGACGCGCGGCCGGAAACGGCGATGCCACGATCGCCGTCTCGCTGGGCGAGCCCTCGATGGAGCCGGACGTGTGGCGCAAGGACGTTCGCCGGGCCAAGGAGCGCATCGGGCCCGGCCAGGTCCTGATCGTGAGCGTCATCGGCACACCCCTCCCGGGCGGCGACGCCGAGACCCTCATTGCCGACTTTGCCCGCTGCGCCGCGTGGGCCGGCGAGAGCGGAGCCGACGCGGTCGAGGTCCACCTCGCGACGCCTGATCCGTTTGTCCCGCAGGCCCAGATGATCTACGAGAACGTGCCACTCGCCGCGCGAATCCTCCACCGCGTGCGAACGACGATCACCGTCCCGGTGCTGGCAAAGCTCGGAGCGTTCAGGACACCGCGCCTGCTCCACGAGACCGCGACCAAGCTCGCGCCCTGGACCAACGGCTTCGTCCTGGTCCACAGCATCAGCCGTAGGGTCCTGGACGACAAGGGCACCCCTGCCTTCGAGGGGACCGGCCGCGAGCGCGCCGATGTCGTAGGGGCCCAGACCTTCGCGGTTGCATCGCGGCAGGTCGAGGAGATGCTCGCCTGGCGCAAGGCCGGCACCTGGGACCGCGCCATTCTCGCGGTAGGCGGCATCTCCACGGTCGAGCGCGCGCAAGACGTCCTGCGCGAGGGCGCCGACGCCGCGCTCGTCGCGACCGCCGCTCTCTTCGATCCGCTCTTCGCCGCTCGCTTCCGCCAGACTCGCCCGGCCGCAGTCGCCTGACCTGGTGCCCGAGGAGCGGGGAGGGGTGAGGTCCTCGCGACGACGCTCGCCAACAGCGCGCTAGGTTCTGTCCCTCGGGGCGCAACTCAGGCAGCGCTGACCGCTGCAGATTCCCCAGCGCGGTCCGTGTGCTAGGCTACGAGCCGTGCGCTGGCTGATCGTCCTCCCTTCCGAGCGGCCCGGGCTCATGGGGATGGACTTCGCCGATGAGCTGCGCGTCCTCGGCCACGAGGTCCACCGATCACGCCCGATGCGATACGACGTCTGAAGGCCAGGAGCGACGCGCTCTTCGTCAACTACTTCCCTGACAACCCGCTCTGGATGCTGCCCTTCGAGTGCATCGAGCCCTACGATCTTTTCTTCACCAAGGACCGTCACGCTCTGAACAGCCTGCAGCAGGTCGGCCTCGCCAACGTCCGGTACATGCCGCTCTACTGCATCCCCGCCGACCACCATCCGGTCACGCCCACCGCCGACGAGCGCACGCGGTACGGCGCGGCCGTCTCGCTCGTCGGGAGCCACTACGCCTACCGCGAGCGCTTCGTGCTGGCACTCGCCGGCTATCCCCTGCGGATCTGGGGGGCCGGCTGGCGGCACGCGAAGGATCCGGCGGTGCGACGGATGATCGCAGGCGGTCCGGTGTGGGGACACGCGAAACTCCTCGTCTACTCGGCCTCGACGGTGTCGTTGAACCACCATCATCCGATGAACGACATCGTGGGCACCAACACCCGCACCTTCGAGCTAGCCGCCGCGGGGGCGTGCCAGCTCGCGAGCTACCGGGAGGACCTCACGAGCCTGTTCAAGCCCGGCGAGGAGATTCTCGTCTACCGGGACCTCAGCGAGCTGCGCCGCCACCTCGATCACTACATCGCCCGCCCGGACGACGCGCGCGCCATTGGTGAGAACGCCCGCCGCCGTGCGCTCGCGGAGCACACGCTCCGCCACCGGCTCGAGGAAATGCTGGATACCGTCGAGGCCACGTTCGGGAAACGGCCGTGAACGACTCGCTGGCGCAGAGCCTCACTTGCATCGAGTGCGGCGCCGCCCACCCGCTCACCTACCGCCTGGAGTGCGAGCGGTGCCGGGGCCTGCTCGAGCTGCGGTACGACGTCTCCCGTCTTCAGAAGGACGGGCCCGCGCTCTTTACGGGCTCGGGGCTCTGGCGCTACGCGCCCGTCCTGCCCATCAGCGATCCCGCGCACCGGCTGACGCTCGGCGAGGGCGGCACGCCGCTGCTCGACTGCCCGCGGCTCGCCCGGGAGCTGGGAGTGCGCCGGCTGCTCCTCAAGTTCGACGGCCCCAACCCGACCGGGACCGTCAAGGACCGCTCGTCGGCGACGGCCGTCGCCGCCGCGCTCCGGTTCGGCTACCGCGCGACGTCGGTCGTCAGCTCGGGTAACGCGGGCTCGTCGATCGCCGCCTACTCGGCGCGCGCCGGTCTCACCTCGTTGATCTTCGCCTACGAGCGGGCCTCGGCGCCGAAGCTCTTGCACATGGCGGCGACGACGGCGAACCTCGTCATCTACAAGGGCGTCTACGACGACCTCATCACGATCTGGGACCGGCTCGTCGAGGAGCGTCTGTTCTTCGACTGCGGCGCGTCGCGCAATGCCTACAAGCAGGAGGGCAAGAAAACGCTCGCCTACGAGATCGCCGAGCAGACAGGCTGGGCGCCGCCGGACGTCGTCGTCGCCCCGGTCGCGGTGGGCGAGACGTTCATCGCGACGGCGCGCGGTTTTCGCGAGATGCACGAGGCGGGCTGGATCGCGCGCGCGCCGCTGATGGTCGCCGCCCAGGCGACGCGGGCCAACGCCGTCGCGCGCGCGTTCCGCGACGGCACGGCGATCACGCCGCTCAAGATCGGCTACACCGTGGCGGAGGGCCTGGCCGCGGGCGATCCCGGCAAGAAGGGCGCGTGGGTCCTGCGGCTCCTCCGCGAGGGCAAGGGCCTCGTCGGCGACGCCGAGGATGACGAGATCCTCGCGACGCAGCGGCGGCTCGCGCGGGTCGAAGGCATCTGGGCCGGCCCCACGGGTGTGGCCACGCTGGCGGTCCTCGCCGGTCTCCTCGCGCAGAAGCGGCTCGACCCGGGGCAGACCTTCTGCGCGATCATCAGCGAGACGGGGCTGAAGACCGAGGCGGAGCCGCCGAGCCGGACCGGAGTCGCCTTCGACTACGACACGCTCCGACGCCTTGTCACCGAGCGTCTCGCCTAGGTGCCGCTGCCCCGCCGCTTCTACCTGCGACCGGCGCGCGCCGTCGCCCGCGATCTGCTCGGCTGCGTCCTCGTCTCGCGGCGCGCCCGCGCGGTCACGGCGGGCCGGATCGTCGAGACCGAGGCGTACCTCGGCCCCGAGGACACCGCCTCTCACGCCGCGTTCAGGCCTGGCAGCCATGACCTCTTCTACGGCGAGGGCGGCTTCGCCTACGTCTACCTGAACTACGGGGTCCACTGTTGCCTCAACGCGATCGCGGGCCGGTTCGGACAGCCGGGATGCGTGTTGATCCGAGCGCTGGAGCCCGTGCTCGGTCTCTCGATGATGGCAAGGCGCCGCCGCGTCGCCGCTCATTCCGCGCGGCTGGCCAGCGGCCCTGGCAATCTCACCCAGGCTCTCGGCATCACCCTGCGCGACAACGGTGCCGATCTCACGCGCGGGCGCTTGACCGTCGAGCCGCCTGACGGGCTGCGCAACTTTCGCGTCGCGGTGGGCCCGCGCGTCGGCATCACACGCGCCGTCGAACTTCGCCTTCGCTTCTGGATCACCGGAAGCCGCTTCGTCTCACGCTAGCTCTGCGGGAGAGAGGAGCTCGTCCCGTCGGCGCGGTTCGACCCGCCGTCGCCGCCACACCCCGGCTCCCCCGCGCCGGCGTCGGAGCGCCACGCGCCTCAAAGCGGATAGGGCACGAGCTCGCGCGCGATCTCGACCTCGCCGGCGAAGCGGTTGCGCGCTTCCTCGGCGAGCGCATCCACCTCGTCGTGATACTCCGCCCCGATGTGGGTGAGGATCAGACGCCGCACGCCCGCGCGCGCCGGACGCTCGCGCGTGCTGAACAGGCTGAGGAGGCTCCGCAACGGCTCGACGTGTTCGGGCCGGCAATGGATGGTCAGCGGCGCCTGCCGTCCGAGCACGGCCACGTTCCTGACGAGCGCCGGCAGTCCGTACGAATGGTCAGGATGGATGTGCGTGATGACGACCGAGACAAGGGCCTGCGGGTCGACGCCGGCGCGTCGGAGCTTCTGGACGGGGCTTCCGCCGCAATCGATCAGCAGGGCGCCCTCGGGCACGACGACGACGATCGACGTCGTATCGCGGACGGCGGACGGGACCGACCCCGACGTGCCGAGAAAGGCGAAATGCATCAGCGCGATCTCAGGCTCGCGGGCTCGAAGAGGGCGTCGGCGGGGTTCGTGTTGATCGCGACCGAGCGGACGGTGAACAGGATGAGGAGCTTCCCGTCGACGAATACCTCCTGCCGGTACGGAAAATAGAGCCCGCCGATCAGGGGCCGGTGCTCGGAGAGCGTGAGGTCGAGCAGCCTGGCGCCGTTCGGCAGTCGCTCGCGGGTGACGATGCGGACCACCCCGTAGTCCGCGTCGAGCCACACGGCCGGAACGTCGCGGTCGCCGGAGCGGGCGCCGATCACCGTGATCGTCCGTCCGCCCAAACGCACCGCATGGCTCACGTCGTCCCGCACGCCGCGAGAGCGCCATTCCGCCAGCAGGTCGGCGGCGAGACGCTTCACCGGGACGAGCAGGTGCGTGAGGACGCGCATCGGCCCGGCGGCCGGGATCTCCGAGACCGTGCCGTCGGCTCGCCGGACCCAGACGCGATCGCCGACCGTGATCTGGATCTCGCGCTGGCCTTCGACGGTCTGCTCGAGGCGCTGGCGCTGCGGGAGCTTGAAGAACATGCGCTGCTCGCCCACGGACGACGGACCTCGCCCGCCCGGATGGTAGAGGGTGAGGTTCTGGTCGATGACGAGGTCGCTGATCCGGACGTCGGGGAGCCGAGCGACGAAAGCTTCGACCGCGGCCCGGGCGTCCTGGCCCGCCGCGACGGGCACGCCCATGCTGATGCAGGCCAGCAGGAGCGGGAGGACGACGGCGCGCCCCACGGATGTGGTTATAATGCCGTAGATGTGCTGAACGCAAACTAAAGGAGCGCCTGTGCCGAGCGACACACTGAGCACCGGGATCCTGGCTCTCGTCTGGAACTCGGGTCCGATCGCCAAGGTCGTCCTCTTCATCCTGATGGTCTTCTCCATCGTGAGCTGGGCGCTCATCGTGGAGAAGGCGTTCCAGTTCCGGCGGGTTCGCCGACAGACGCTCGAGTTCCTCAGGGTCTTCCGTGAGGCGCGGCGCCCGTCCATCGTGCACAGCGCGGCGCGCAGGCTCCGGCAAAGCCCGCTCGCTCAGCTCTACTTCGCGGCCTACCAGGAAATTTCGGGGATCCCCGAGGTCCTTGACAAGGTCCTCGATGACTTCGACGAAGGGCTCGGCGCCGAGCGGCTCGAGGCGGTGAACCGTGCACTTCGACGCGCGGCCGCGCTCGAGGTCGCTCGGCTCGAGCACTATCTCCCCTTCCTCGCGACGACCGCGAGCGCGACGCCGTTCATCGGCCTCTTCGGCACGGTGTGGGGCATCATGGCGGCGTTTCACGGGATCGGCGCGCAGGGCTCGGCAAGCCTCGCCGTCGTCGCGCCGGGAATCTCCGAGGCGCTGGTTGCGACGGCCGCGGGGCTCGGCGCCGCGATCCCCGCCGTCATCGGGTACAACTACTTCGTCAACCGCGTGAAGCACTGGGCCGTGGAGATGGAGGGCTTCGCGATGGACCTCCTCAACCTTTTGAGCCGGCCCGCTGCCAAGGTGGGACGCACCGCCAAAGATGGCGTTTAGGTTCGACGAGTCGCAGGGCCCGCGCCGGATCGGCACCAACCTCGCCGAGATCAACATCATCCCGCTCGTCGACGTCGTGCTGGTCCTGCTGCTGATCTTCATGCTGACGGCCCCCATGATGTACCGCGGCATCGACGTCAACCTACCGAAGGCCGCGTCGCGGCCGACGGCCGTAGAGGAGCGCCTGGTGCTGACGCTCACCAAAGACCAGTCGCTCTTCCTGAACGATCGCCGCCTGCTGCCCACCGGCCTCGAGCTGGCGCTCCGTCAAGCGTTCGCCAACCGGACTGACAAGACCCTCTACCTGAAGGCCGACGCCGGACTCTCCTACGGCGTGGTCGTGGAGACGATGGACCGCGTTCGTCGGGCGGGCATCGAGCGGCTCGGCATGGTGACCGAGCCGGCTCGGGAGCGCTGAGACCGCGACGGCGCTGCTGCCGTGGCTCTTCCCGCGAGCTTCCACATCGGACCGGCGCTGGGCCGGCTGCGACTTCCGCTGGCTCCCGCGCTCGTGTCGGCGATCGCCCACGCGGCGTTCTTCGCAGCCGTGATCTTCGGCGCCTCCATCTGGAGCGACTCCCGGTCGAAACCCGTCTACGTGGTCCTCACGCCGAGCACCGCGGCCGTCGGGTCCCCACGGGGTGTGTCCATGCCGCCGCGCGTCGAGGAGGCGCCGATACCGAAGTCGCCCCCGGCCGAACTGCCGCGCCGTGAGCCCGCGCGCGACCTGCCCGCGCGCGACCTGCCGTCGCGCGAGCTGCCGCCGCAGCGAGACTCCGCCGGGCTGCCTAACTGCCGGTCACCTCGAGCGCCTCGCCGTCAACGGCTCCGGCACCGGCTCGGCGCGAGGCGAGCGAGCCGCCGCCCCCGCCGCTCGGCGCGCCGTCGGGCTCTGCGGTCGGCTCCGGCCCTCTCACCCTGAGCGTCTCCGACTTTCCCTACGCCTACTACATCCGGCAGATTCAGCAGAAGATCCAGGAGAGGTGGCATGGGCGGGCCATTCCCGGACAGCAGCCCTCCGTCGTTTTCGAGATCCGGCGCGACGGCAGGCTCAACGTGGTGGCCATCGACAGGACCTCGGGCAATGCGTACTACGACCAGGTCGCGCTCCGGGCGATCAACGACGCGAGCCCGTTCCCGCCCCTTCCCGACGACTTCAGGAAGGCCGTGCTGAGAATCGGCCTGCAGTTCGTCTTCGATCCAACAGGGGGATAGCTGGTGCGACGATTCGCCGCCGTTGTTCTCGCGCTCGTGATCGTCACGGCCCTCGGGCTCTGGGCGCCGCCGCCCGCGGTGCGCGGGCAGGCCGTCGACGTCTACATCAACGTCACCGGTGGTGACCGGAGCAGGAAGCTCAACATCGCAATTCCCGAGTTCACCGTCGTGGCGGGGACGGACACCGCGCTCGCGAAACTCCTCGCTTCGGTGGTCGGCAACGACCTCACGCTCTCCGGGCTCTTCAGCGTCGTCGCCGCGTCGGGCGCCATCCCCGCCAACAATCCCGCGGCGCTCGGACAGACGTGGAGCGCGTTCGCCGCCGCCGGCGCCCACGCGGGCGTGCACGGGCTTCTGGGGATCCGCGGCGAGCGCCTCGAGGCCGAGATGCGCCTCTACGATCTCACGACGCCGGAGTACCGCCTGATCGCGTCGAGGAAATTCGAGGTCGCCGCGCCGCAGTCGCGGCGCCTCGCGCACAAGATCGCCGACGAGATCGTGCTCCAGTTCACCGGCGAGTCGGGGGTCGCGGACACGAAGCTCGCGTACGTGGTGGGGCCGCCCGGAGCCAAGGAAATCGTCGTCGCCGACTACGACGGAGCGGGCGCGACCGCGGTGACCCGCAACGGATCGATCAACCTCTCGCCCGTCTGGAGCCCTGACGCGCGGTCGATCGCCTTCACCTCGTTCATGAACGGCTACCCTGACCTCTTCCGTCTCTTTCCCTTCGAGCGGCAGCGGCCCGTGCAGACTCTCGCCTCGTTCGTGGGGATCAACTCGTCCCCGGGTTGGAGCCCCGACGGTCGCTTCCTCGCGCTGACGCTCTCGAAGGACGGAAACCCGGAGATCTACGTGCTCACGGTGGCGACCGGAGTCCTCCAGCGCCTCACGCGACACGCCGGGATCGACACGGAGCCCGCGTGGGCGCCGACGGGCCAGCAGATCGCGTTCGTCTCGGACCGCGCGGGACAGCCGAGGATCTTCGTGATGGACCGGGACGGCGCGAACGTGCGTCAGATCACCACGAGCGGCTTTCACACGCAGCCCCGGTGGTCCCCGAAAGGCGACTCCATCGTCTACACGCAGCGAGCGGGAACGCACGACCTCTGGGCCATCAGCCCGAGCGGCTCCACCCCGCGCCCGCTCACGAGCGGCCAGGGAGACAATGAGAGCGCCGCCTGGGCTCCCGACGGACGCCATCTCGCGTTCCAGTCCAACCGCAACGGCCGATGGCAGGTGTTCGTCATGTCGGTCGACGATTTGACGACGACACGGGTCACGCAGGGCACGACCGAAGCCACAAGTCCCTCATGGTCGCCGCGTCTGCCGTGATAGGATTAAAACCCGTACGGTGGCCCTCAGGGCCGAAGCCAAAGGAGGCATCATGGTGACACGCGCTGGGCACGCCACAGTGATGTCGCTGCTCCTGGTGGGGCTGATCATCAGCGGTTGCGCGAAGCAGCCCGCGACGACGGCGGCGACCGCGGCGCCGGCGCCGGCACCGGCGCCCCGAGCCGCGGCTCCTGGGCCCGCGCCGACGGCCGCCGCCCCGGCGGAGAGCGGTGCGGCGGCGACGGCGGCCCCCGCCTCGACCGCACGGCCGTCACTGAAAGAGTTCACCGCCGTCGCCGCTCTGAAGGACGTCTTCTTCGAGTTCGACAAGTACGACATCCGGGCCGAGGACGCGAAGACCCTCGATGCCAACGCCACCTGGTTGAAGTCGAACGCCGAGAACCTCGTACTCATCGAAGGACACTGCGACGAGCGCGGCACCAACGAGTACAACCTGGCGCTCGGCGAGCGTCGCGCAAAAGCGGCGATGAATTACCTCGTCTCCCAGGGCGTCCAGGCAAACCGCATCACCATCATCAGCTACGGCGAGGAGCGGCCGCTTTGCAACGAGAAGAACGAGTCGTGCTGGAGCAAGAATCGCCGCGCGCATTTCCTCGTCAAGCCGCGCTGAGCCCGCGTGAGGTCCTGCCGGGGAGGAGATCCATCCTCCTCCTCGGCGTCGTCGTGTTGCTCGCCGGCTGCGCGGAGGTCCAGGAAGTCACCGGCGTCGCAACTCAGCAGGACATTCTCCAGCTTCGCCAGGACGTGGCGGCGGCGCAGCAAGCCGCCCAGCGCGCCAAGGCTGACGGGGAGGCCCTCTCAGCGCAGCTCAAGCGCCGCTCGCCCGAGCAGACGGGAGAGAGCGAGCGGCAGGTCGCGGCGCTCACCCGTCAGGTCGACAGCCTCAGTGAAACGATGACAACGCTCACGGGGCGAGTGGAGGATCTCGGAGCGCGACTGGACGCGATGAGCCGCCAGCTTCGCGGGACGGGCCCGGTGCCCACCCCTTCGGCGCCGCGGCCCCCGGGCGCCCCGCCGACGCCGGGCGCCGCACCCGGAGCACCTCCTGGTCCGGTCGTGGCAGTGCCCTCGCGGCCGACGACAGGCTCGCTGCAGCCACAGGACATCTACCAGGCCGCCTACATCGATTTCAGCAAGGGTAGCTACTCGCTCGCGATCGCGGGGTTCCGCGAGTTCCTGCGGCGCTACCCGGAACACGAGTTGGCCGGGAGCGCCCAGTACTGGATTGGTGAGGCATACCTCTCGCTGGCACGCGGGTTCACCGATTCCGCTCAG
>WNFF01001959.1_pt1 | contig 16752 bp, 18 predicted proteins | sample 5400441 | NCBI WGS metagenome assembly WNFF01 (sample SAMN13153345, study PRJNA577476) | soil metagenome | isolation source: 120 cm saprolite under Douglas fir tree site 2 hole 3 replicate 1 | place: USA:California | collected 2015-04-18 | reverse complement strand
TCTTCAGTATGACATCGATTTTCTTCATCAACGCGACGGTTCGCTGGAGTGACGCGGCTTCCGGTAGCTGCACGTTGATTATGAAATAGCCCTGGTCCTCGTCGGGCAGAAACGACCGAGGCAGCACGCGCCCAATTCCCCCCGCAAGGATCGTGAATCCGATCAGCACCGCGAGGGCCAGCACGAATCGCCGGATAAGCAAATTCGAGACGGTTACATAGCCCTTCTGTGCGCGTGAGAATCCTGCATTGAACAAGCGGAAGAAGCGCGCCAACGGTCCTCGCGACTCTTCGGTTTGGCGGGGCCGCAGCAGGAGCGCCCCCAACGCTGGGCTGAGCGTGAGCGCATTAAACGCCGAGATGATCACCGAGAAGGCGATTGTGAGCGCGAATTGCTTATAGAGAGAACCCGTAATCCCGGCCAAGAAGCCCGCCGGAATAAACACCGCGGACAGTACGAGCGCGATACCAATCAGTGCGCCACCGACCTCGTCCATCGCCTCGACGGCGGCATCGCGCGGCGACTGTCCCTGCTCGATCTTGGCTTCAATCGCTTCGACGACGACGATCGCGTCGTCGACGACCAGTCCCACCGCCAGCACGAGCCCCAGCAACGAGAGCGTGTTGACCGAGAATCCGACTGCGGGAAAGAACATGAAAGCGCCGACCAGCGACACCGGAATCGTCAGGACCGGAATCAGTGTTGCGCGCCAATTCTGCAGGAAGATGAAAATAACGAGCACCACGAGGCCGATCGCCTCGAGCAGCGTCTTGACGATCTCGAAAGCGCCCTCCGTCACCGGGACAGTAGTGTCGAGCGTCAACGCTACGCGCATGTCCTGCGGAAATTTTTTGGCCAGTTCCGCCATCTTCGCCTTTGCGCGATTCGCAGCTTCGAGCGCGTTCGAGCCGGGGTTCTGGAACATAAGCAGCAGCGAAGCAGGGGCACCGTTCATGTATGCCTGCTGCGTGTAGCTCTCTGCGCCGAGCTCGATCCGTGAGACGTCCTTCAGCCGCACCAGCGAGCCGTCCGGGTTCGAGCGCAAAATGATATTGCCGAACTCCTCGGCATTGAGAAGGCGTCCCTTGGCCCGCACCGTGTAGGTTTCCTGCTGTCCCGGAGGTGCGGGCTCGCCGCCAATGGTTCCCGCGGGATTGACAACGTTCTGCGCGGCGATCGCATTCTCGAGATCAGCGACCGTCAACTGGAGCTTCGCGAGCGTATCGGGGGTGACCCAGATCCGCATCGCGTAGCTGGACGCGCCGAATACCTTCACCTGGCCGATGCCGGGAATCCGTGCCAGTTCGTCCTCGATATTGATTGCGACATAGTTGGCGAGAAAGGTCTGATCCCAGGTTCTTTTCGGCGACGTGATTGCGAAGACCAGGAGCGGAAGCCCGACCGTCTGCTGGGTCGTTAAACCATAGCTGCTGACCTCGGCCGGAAGGCTCGACTGCGCCTGTGCCAGCCGGTTTTGAACCTGTACCTGGTCAATGTCCACATCGGTGCCGACATCGAAGCTAACCTGCAGGTTCATCGTGCCGTCGTCGCCGTTGATCGATTGCATGTAGATCATGTTTTTCGCGCCGTTCACCTGCTCCTCGATCGGAGTAGCGACCGACTGCTCGACGGTGAGAGCGTCGGCACCGGTGTACGTCGCGACGGTCTGGATTTTGGGCGGGACGATTTCGGGGAACTGCGCTACTGGCAGGCGAAAGATCATCACGGCGCCGGTGATCACGAAGAAGATCGCAATCACGATCGCGACGATCGGGCGCCTGATGAAAAATCTTGACATCGGGGTCAGGTTTGAGGTGCCGGAGTCGCCGCCGAAGACGATGGGGTTGCTCCGCCTAAGCCACCTACGTTCGCCGGCTCCGCGAGCGTCGGCGCCACTTCCATCCCGTCGGACACCTTTTGCACGCCTTCGGTGACGACGCGTTCACCGGTTGCGACCCCGGAATCGATTATTCTGAGGTCTCCCGCCCGCTTGCCGAGCGTGACCGGCCGCATCGTCACTTTGTTGTCCGCGCCGACCACCGCGACCTGGTATTGTCCCTGCGTTTCGAGCACCGCGGACTGGGGGATAAGAAGTGCGCCATGGTTTGTGTCCGCCGCCGTGCGGATTTTTGCGTAGAGGCCGGGGCGCAGAATCGAATCCGGATTGGGGAAAATCCCCTGAATCTTGATCGTCCCGGTCTGTACGTCCACCTGGCGATTCGCGACATAGAAGTGGCCCCGGTATTTGTAGGTACTGCCGTCGGCAAGTATCATCTGAAGATCCGGCTCGTCCTTCGCGCGTCCGGTTTCCTCGTGCTCCCTGATTTTCCCGGCAAAATGGAGATACTCGCGCTCGCTGATCGGGAAATTTACCTTGATTGGATCGAGCTGCGAGACTTCCGTCAGTAGCGACGTTGTGCCGACCAGATCGCCCACTTGCGTCTTCGCGATCCCTGCGATGCCGTCAATCGGTGAGGTCACCCGGGTCCATTCAACGTTCAGTTTCGCAGTCTCGACCGCCGCCTGGGCCGCTTGTACCGCCGCCTTGCTGGCGCTGGTGGTCTGAGCGACGTGGTCGAACTCCTGCCTGCTGATTACCTGCGCGGCGAGCAGCGGTGTGTAGCGCGCAAGGTCCTGTTGGTTTTGCTTGAATTGGGCCGCTTTCTGCGCGAGGTCACCAAGTGCCTGGTCGAGGGCGGCCTTGTACTCGCGATCGTCGATTTGAAACAGCAACTGGCCAGCCCGAACCTGTTCGCCGTCTGTGTAATTCTGTTTCATCAGATAGCCGGAGATCTTGGGGTAGATCTGGGCGTTGACGAAGCCTTCCGTGGTGCCGATCCACTCCGAATAAACCGGCACATCTCTCTGAATGACGGTGGCAACGACGACTTGCGGCACCGGGGGCGGCACTGAAGAAGCCGCCTTCCTGCAACCGATCGCGCCGATGACCAACCCGGCCGCGAGCGCAAAAGCTGCCGCTATCCGAACGGATCGCAGCATCTGATACAGATTTAGCGAAAGCATGGTGACGATATAGGAAGACAGCATGCGCCCCGACGAAAGACGAGGCAAATGGATCAAATTCGATACTGATGCCCCTTGTCGCCGGCATTACCGCGACCGTGTTCACGATCGTCATTCACTCACTGGCGCTGACCGCAGTGATCGGTTTCGTCCGCCGTTAGCGAAGAATTGGCCGCGCGGGCACGGCGTTCCGGATCGGCCTAGCGATCGCCGCCGTGGCGGTCCTTCCCGCGAAGATCTCGACGTCAGACCATCGGGCAGCTCTAAACACCTAGTCGGAAACCCTGATCAAGGGCGAATAGGGTTTAAACTCCGGATCTCTGTAGAACAGCCAGTCCCACTTTTCAGCCGGACTGAGGTGGCGCATCGCCTTCGTACCAGTCGGAGTCGTCTCTCGTGCGGCTTTCTGACGAGGATACCCCAAGGCGTCCGCTGCCCGATAAGCCATCAAGCCGTTCAGATGGACCGACAATAGAGAATCAGAGGCGGCACCCCAATGTGAAGTAGCATCCAAAAGAATCTCCCCCACAATCCTATGCGTGAAGGGATCGTGCCACGATGACTCTACCTGAGCCAGTTCAACGACCCACACATATCGCGGTAGCTTCAGGGACCAATAACGCGCGACGAGACCCGCGGGTCTCCAAGTTAGTTCCTTCCGTTTCCACCTCGAATCTTCAGAGGGAGGAAGCAAATCTCTCTTAAAGTAGTCGCTTCGACGCAAATACATGCGTCTCACGAGTCCTTTGAATTCAGAGGGTTTCCAAGGATCTCTTATGCGCTCGCGTCTGGCCAATTCTATGAAGGGTGCCAGTATGTGTTCGCAACTCAGACGCGCATCTCGCTCGCCTAGGTTGACACGATGGGGCGTAATCATGAGGCACCACTCTAGCGGCTTATCTCCAAGCGTGAGCCTTGTCGGTATATCTTCATTCGCATCGCTCGGGGCGTTCACCATTAGTTCCTGGTAAGGCCCCCGTGCGTCGTCATGGACCACCAGAGATCTAGTGTACCTCGCTGCCCAGTTGCCAACACGCAAATCTTCATTCGGGTCTCGCCTATAAGTATGCCCAATCACCGTCACGACGTGGCTTGCTCGCTCTCCCATGCCTTCGCTGGCTGGTAGCCCAACCATCACAGGTATTTCGCTGTCGACATATGCAGAAAGCAAGGCAAGGGCGTCGGCCTCATCTTCCGGTACGACAAGCTCCGGATTGAAATCCATCTCTCGAAGGGCTGAGTACATCTGCTCAGGAATTAAGCCGGAACGAGGGGCACCAACACTCATGGCCCTGGTCGCAATTTCGTACATTTCACTCGGACGGTAGCGTCTCGTCTCGCCCCGAGCATTCATGTAACGAGCCAGCATCCAGAGGTTTGCTTCCGCGCACGCCGAGACCGCGTTGTCTTGCTGTATAAATGGCATGCCTCGCACCGTTAACTCGTGACCCAGAAGGTGAGCGGTAAATTTTGATATGCAGTGAACGGAATCGACACCTTCGTGCAAATAAGGGCTGGCAAGAACGGTATCGCCAACGGTGGTTGGGCGGAACGGACGAACTACGCAGTAACCCAGATACGCGGAGCCATGTTCGCGCAAGCAGTCCGCCGGCATGTTGAATACGTCGTCAAGGGAAAAGGCGCGCTTGCTTGCTCCAATAGGTCCGAAGAAATGAAGCCTAGTCGCCCACCTCGGAATGTCGCGGAAGACTCTTGCGTAGCGAGCAGCGTATTCATCCGACCAGTCGGTGCTGATATAAGGCTCTACAAGAATGGTCTTTGTTTTTAGGTCACGAGCCGCGAGAGTGACGATATTACGAAGGACGGGCGCCTCGTCGCTTATTCCCAGTATCGAGAAAAGCGCTTCTCTCCATCTTGGAGACGAAGTGCTAACTAGTCGAAGGTCTTTGACAAACTGCCTATAGGCGCCGGGAGGGAACTTAAAGACTAGGCTACTTCCGTCGTGTTCTTTGCTCGGCATACGAGTTTGCCGCCCGCCTACGACCCTCAATCAACTTCCGCTTGGCCTTCTCCAAGTCCCTGTCCATCCTGATCAACACCTTTCGCACATCTGGATCCGACTCAGCGATTCGAACGAGCTGAATCGTTGTCTCGGCGCGCTTGATGTCGGACATCTTACGTCTCCCCCTAATGCCGTAAACCGAATTCGCAACTCAGTAGGCGACGTTCGCCCGCAGGACGTCGCTTAGCAGCGCAGAACACGAAGATAAGAGGCCTTCCAGCAGGCGCTTTTCAGAATTCCCGACGGTCGCCATAGCAGATCTCAACTGTATCGAAGGCTGCCATCTAGCAGGACAGGCGAGCTGAGTCAAGAAAACGGCTAAACTCACTTGGCCGCGTCCTCTTTAGACCTATCGGGCCCAATAGGTTCGGGTCGTTACCAGCCCGCGGAAGAAAGTGAAGTATGCCGTGATCAGCGCACCGAGTGCTTTGCAGAGGAGCGTGCGTCGTGATCACGGAGGAGGCGACGAACGACCTCAGACACCGTCCCAATCGCATCAGCCCGATTAGATTGTACACGCTTCCGCATCTTCACCATCTCGCTCCTCAGCAATGGGCTCTTCTTGGGATACCCCGTCTTCGTATCAATCTGCTGCAAAAGCGGAGAGAGCGACGTCTTGCGAGTTCTTGCCCTTGGTTTCATCCGGACCACAGTTTGTCACGTTAGCACAAATTTCCCCATTTACTCCAGCCAGGCTGGCGGTCGCGGATGTTGCACGGGACGCACCCCCACGCGGGATAGCGTTGACGTCGTCTTGTGGTCCCAACGGCCGTCGAGAGTGAAGCTATCTTCCCATTGATTTGCGAGTGTTACGAGAAGACCGTGCGCCCCTTCCGGAAGCGTGAGGGGTTCCGTTTTCCCTCCAGGCTCCTTCCACAACGCGATTTGTCGAGACTCCCGCTCTCCGGGCCTACTCGACCTTCGAACCATACCCAGGGAACTGAGGGTGAGGACGGCGCATCCGGGATCGTCAGCGAAAACGGTGGCGTATCTCGCTGGCCATCGCTCGGGAATTTGAGGTCCATCCATCAACAACACGATCAGCAAATTCGGTCCTACCGATCTAACGACGGCGTGCACTGGTTCAAGCCGAGCCAAATCTTCGCAGGCGAAAGTTGCAAGGCTCGCTCCATGACGAAAGACATAAAAGGTGCATTCTCGCCGGTTAACGTTGATGCGTTCCCACCATGTCCTCGACGGGTCCAAGGCGTCTCCCAGGTGATACGTCCGAATCTGTGAGCGATCGAGGCTCCATCTGTGGTGTTTGCTCTGCACCCAGAAGGTATACGCTCGGTGATTGACGAAGATATTACCCCATATTTGATTTTGAGGGTCTGGTTCGCGTCCATATAAACTCCCGCTGACGAAAAGTTCGAGGTTCGTTTGCTTCGCTAGCTGTCTCGCCAACGCCAGGGCACGCGAGTCGTCGAGTGCACCCTCCGGCAGAATCAGACCGTGAACTTCTCTGACTTCGCGCGAAGCCTGCCGGATCAACTCAACAAGGAAACGGGCTATCTGCTGAGCGCTTACTTTCCGCCCCCGCCACCTTAGCCAGTTCTGCTGTATAGAAAAAAAATTCCAAGCACCGCGCGGTTCTGGCTCGTCACCAGTCGGCTCTTCGTATCTGTGAGAAGTGAAGCAGCTACCATCGATCTGGTAGGGAAATGGAACAAGCAGCAAGTTTAGAGATTGCCTTTGCTTCTCCTGAACAGTTGCCGAATGAGTTCCAATCAACCATCTGGTTCGCACATCTCCTACGGAAGGCAACAGCGCAAGATGGTGAGACAACGAGCGCAACGTGCATCCAACCTGCGGTGTCCGGGTTTTCGGCTGAACGCAAGTTTCGCTCTCTGGAACTTTGATGCAGAGACTGTGCGGCAGAAAAGGTAGCTCGTTCGTCTTTGCGAATACTTTCGTTAAATCCTGCGCAACGAAGGCCGCAAACGCTTCGTTTTCAGGATCCACGAATCCGATGCCGTAAGAAGCCTCGTCCGAGATGGCCATCAACCTAAGCGCGGCATCCCACCAGGAACGAGTGCGGAGATCGTGTCTCGATATTTCGATGCCCGGCCTCCTAAGAAGAGTGCGCCATAGTCGCTGCACGGCAACCGGCACACGATTGGGCTGCTCGCGCCATGTTTTGCCAACTCGAGTGACCTCATCCAGATATGCCTTAGAAAAGTGCCAGCGATTCACCCAAGGAGATATGTGTCCGGGGCTTGAATAACAACCAGATAAAGCCACCAAAGTTGAGGCCACCGCGAAAAGGTCCGGCGGCCAAGCAGGGCACCGCGTCCAGGTTGCTGGTCTTCCATCATCCGTGCCCTCCGGAAGCAAACGTTTGACTTCCTCAAAGAGTGTTGGCATTTCGCACTTCCGCGTAGACGATTAGGATTCGCGAGGCAACGCCGTCAGCTTCCCCACAGAACAATGGGCAGTGCTCAGACGACGAGCGAGTCTTCTCCACCTCTTCAACGGTCGGGTCGTCAGAACCTGTGTATCTCTCTCGCTGACCATCTCGGCTAGCTCGCTAAGACCGGGGCACGTACGGCGACACTCGCGATTGACTGAGTATGAGACAAACAGGTGCAGGATACACCGGTGGTCTGCCGCAACATCGCGGCAGTCGGGGGGACATGCGCGTAGCGTCGACATTGCCGCCTGATAAATTCGGACACTTTTCGGACAAAAACGCTTGTCCGATGCTGACCGAAACCCAAAAAGTGGTTGATTTTATTGGTGGAGCTGACGCGGATCGAACGCGCGACCTCCTGAATGCCATTTGTGTGAGCCGACCAAAAAGCCGGTATCGGTAGAGATCCTTCCGTAGCGCTCAAAGGCAACGAAACGCCTGCGGCAGAAGGGCTAGCTGCGCTTGGATGAGGTGCGATCGGTAGTTATCGAGTACTAAGGACCGATCTCCGGTTGGGGCACAAAATCGGGCACACAGGGCACAAAATTGGGCACGGTGATTTGGCCGCCTGCGCGCTGCGAATAAAGAACGAAAGGTGGCGTTCATTCCAACAGAACTGGCGGCGCGGTGCGGTTTCTGGCGCGTGCGCGCCACGGGCGCTTGCGAAAACGATTCACATCCACAAAGCGATCCGCGGATCCCAGCGGCCGGCCGCATGACCGGCTAGCACGGGATCGAGCAGCGCTGCAGCTTGCGCATAGCCCGCGCGCCCGATGGTCTTCATCCAGCCGAAGGCCTCTTCGACGCGCTTGCGAATCCACTGACTGATTTCGTAGCCCGGATGGCGCACGGTGCGAGCGTCCAGCGCCGAGCCACCTGCGCGCGCCAGGTTGCGGGCCACGTGCGGAATGACCGTAAGCGTACGGCAGGCTTCGGCGAAGTCGCGGGTGTCGTAGCCCTTGTCGCCGCCCAACATGATGCGACGGCGGCCGGCCAAGCGCTCATCGACCATCGCGATCGCGGCGCGCCGCTCGGCATAGCCATCGGCCGGTTCGACCTGAAAATCGACCAGGAGGTGTTGCGATTCTCCATCAGCGCATGGGCCGAGTAACACAGCTTGGCCTCCTTCCCCGCGCCCTTCTTGGCCAGCCGCGCCTGGGGATCGGTAGTCGACTGATCGGTCAGGTTGCTGCGCCGCTGCCCGTGGAAGTTCACCGTCGGATTGCCCGGATCGTCCGGTGGGTCACTCGCTCTCACGTCCTTGCGCTTGAAGCTCTTGAGCGAAGCCCACGCCTCGACCAGCGTCCCGTCCAGCGTGAAGTGCTCGTCGGAGAGCAGTTGGCGGGTGCGCGCTTGCGCGACCACGGCGCGGAAGAACTCACTGGCGACCGCGTGCTCCAACAGCCGCGCGCGGTTGCGCGAGAAGGTCGAGTAGGTCGAGTGGTCGAAACCCGCCTCGTCCACCTCCAGATCAGAAACCAGCGGAACAAAAAGTTGTAGTCAAGCTGCTCACAAAACAGCCGCTCGCTACGCACCGTGTACAGCGCCATCAACAGCGAGGCTTTCAGCAGCCGCTCAGGCGGAATCAAGGGCCGTCCTACCGCGCTGTACATCTCATCGAACAGCGGCGAAAAGCTCCTTCAGCGCCGCATCGGCCAGTTGCTTGATGCGTATGAGCGGATGCTCCAAGGGCACCCGTTGCTCAGCATCGAACACCACCAACATCGCCCGCTGCCGCCGCTCCTCACCGCGCATACGCCACTTCCTCCTCCACCACCTGGATTACTCACCCAGACGAATTACTACGAAGCGAAATTCATGGGTTTATCAAGACCCTGCTAGGCGATGAGTTGTACCATAATTGGTTGTATCAAAATTTAAAACGTGGACATCGGATGTAGGGGGCTCTTTTAAAACGCAAGATCCTCGGCGAGATCGCTAGCCGCAGTCGGCATAACGCTTGGATCGATTTGCGTCGACAGGGCTACTTGGAAGCGCAGATCGCAGCTCGATATGGTGTTTCTCAACAGGCGGTCTCGAAGGCGATTCTCATATACGTTCGAACTCTACCGGTGCAATCGGCCGACGAGCTTCGGCGCATCGAAGCCGAACGGCTCGACTCCCTCTATGCGGCTTTGCTCCTCGGAGTCGCGAAGAGCGCCCCGTGTTGCATCGAGGTGGCCGTGTTGATTTCGGAACGACGATCAAACCTCCTCGGACTCGACGCACCCAATACCCATCGAATCACCGGCGCTAACGACGGGCCGGTCCAGATTACGAGCCTTTTTTGCTCACGTGCCGCCTATCGACGTGCAAAATGATCAGATGGATCCAGGAACTGGATCCGATCGAAAAGCCCGCCGGAGCAGACGCCGTCAATGCTGACTTGCTGTCACATCATGCCAGCGTGAAGTTACAGACGACCGACCTCCACGGACTATTGAGGCTCGTCGCCTTGCGCGGGCCTTGGCCAGGAAGAAGACCCTGTCAGGCGGCCCGCATAGCGGGCGCCTTCGCGTCACAGATTCATAGGCCCGCCAACCCCTCACCCAAGCATCTTTCCGCCGGCCTCTAGCTTCGGTGAGAGGCCGGCGGGAAGGATGCTCATTACGAGCCTCTATCGAGATACAGGTTGCGCCTCAAAAATGGCGCGGGGTGAACGAAAAGGAGCACGCCCTGGCCATCGGCGGGCGGGCGGAAAAAGGAGAACCACTATGGACGCATGTGTGATGTGCGAGCGAAACGTTCAACAGGCCGGGAACTTAATCAAATGCCACCTCTCGGGCGGGCTCGCGGTTTTCCGCTAGCGGTGCTTCGGCGAGTGCACATACATTGTGAACGATCCGTCCGCGTTTTTCGTGAAGTCGTCGTCGCTGCCAAGGGTATACCGGTTGATCGGATTGGGGACGGTGTATTTCGTCACTCCGTCATACATCGTCACGGAAAGGCTGAGGCTGACACGCGAAGTCGCCAGCTTTCCTCATGAGCCTTGCGAAGAACGCGGAACAGCTACGCCGCCCTTTTCATTCCCGCACCCGATCCTCAACTTTCGGTAATAACTCTTTCCCTCTGCAGCTTGGGCAGTGTAATAGCTGATGATGTTATTCGACGTAGCTGGCGGAGAGTAGGCTCAGATGAGGCGCAACAAGATCGGGGCCAGATGGCTTGTCTACCGCTTTTGGGCGGATCCGTGCGGCGAGATCACCCCAGAACTTTGGAGAACTGCACTGAACATGCAGCGGTTTTGGAACCGGCTCGTCGCCCTGCGTGAGGATGTAGCCTTTAACTCTGAGACGCTGCCACAAGATGCTGAGACAATACGCACTCAGTTCTGGAACCTGCTCACCGGGGGCAACGCTGACTGCAAACGGTGGCGCAAGGAGTTGAAAGAGGAGTGGGGCCTTAACTGGGAAGCGCGGGATGCGGTGTTCGACCGCTTCGTCACATGCTGCCAGCAGGCCGCTAAGAATAAACGGGGTTGGCCGAAGTTTCAGCACCGCTTGGACCGCGTCGCGATTCCCCACCGATTCAAAAATGGCGGAGTTTCTCCAGAAGCACTGTTCACGCGTGTCGGACGTCGCGCCTGGCGGTTCGGGCTTGAACCAGTTCCGCAGTGGGCCTACCAAGGGAAATCCCGGAACCATACCAACGCCCGTCTGACGAAGGGTTTTTTCGGGCTTTCCAAGCAGGCAAAAATCGAGTTTGTCACCGTTCTACATCGAGCGTTTCCGTCACAAGGCATCGTGAAAGGGGTTACTTGGCTGGGTGAATTGCACCCGGTCAAAAGCTGGCAGTGGGCGATTGCAATCACCCTTGAGAGCGCGAGCTCGCCACCTGCTCGCCCAACGCTACCGGCCTGCGGGCTGGACCTGGGTTGGCGAGCCATGGGCGATTACATCCGCATCGGAATGCTCTATGACAGCGACGGAAACGTTGCCGAGATGCGGCTGCCGCTCTGCGCCCCGAACTCGCAGACCCGCCGTCACGGTCTTGCCTCGGACTGGCGGCACATCTCAGGAATGGACCGGATTGCAGCAGGCATGTTAGAAGACGTGAAACGCTCCTTAACCTTCAAGCTGCCGCCAGTCCTTCCCGAGGATGCAAGGGTGCCGGCCTCGCAGCTTGTCAAGATGCGCCAAGGGGGATTGGTGCGGTTGCTTCACAGCCTCGAAACGGCTGGGATCGCGCGAGAAGCGCAGGTCCTGCTCCGTTCATGGCTCGCGGAGAACGATCGCTGGCGCGCTAGAAGAGCCGCGCTGCAGGATCGCCTGGTCGGTCGTCGCCAGTGGTTGTACCGGAACCTGGCTACATTTCTTTCGAGGCGTTATGGAACGATCGCGATCGAAGGCCAGCTTTCGATCAAGAGGATGATCGAAAAAAGCGAAGACGCCAACCCCGCGCTTAAGTATGGCCGTCGCTATCACCAGTGGGCTGCTGTTGCCGAGCTGCGACGTTACCTTATCGAAGCGGCCTCCAAACACGGCACTCGCCTCGCTTATGCCAGAACCTCATGGAGCACGGTTACCTGCCACTCGTGCGGTGAACGAGCGCAAGGAGGCGGAACGCTCGAACTGATATGCCCGCGGGGACACCGCTGTGACCAGGATGTCAATGCTGCGATAAATCTCTTTAGCGAAATCGAAGGCGACGGTATGTCCGAAAAGGAAGAAAGGCCGCCACTGCGATCGGATGTTCCCTGGGTCCTCCGGGAAGTTGTAGCATTGCACCATTGCCAAGAGTGGCCTGAATTTGCATAATAGCGTCAGTGTTTGGTCGAAACCGGGACCTGCAAGAATCCCGAAGCTTTCGGCTGGTTCACCATGTGTAACGGGTGAAACGTCTGTTTCCAAACGTAACAGAGATTAGATCCGCGCTGAGCCGCGGCGGATCGAGAAGGCTCAGCTGCTTCACCCTTCCATTCCTCCCACGAGATTGCGGTCTCGCTGTCCGAGGCTTCGCGCCGCCGCAGAAGAGTGTCAACAATCGCAGGGGTGCGGGGCAACTGGCCGAGAGAGGCTAGACGAGCCTCTTGAGCGGCCACAGCGTCGGGCGGCGGAAGGTGCTCTCGGAGAAGGTGTTCTGAGATCAGTCCATGATGCCGGCATCCATGAGCGACTGCCGTCGGGCAACACCACCAGCACATCTAACTCGCCGCGCGGACGACTCCAGCCCAAGACCTCCAGCACTTGGCTCTCCAGAGGATCGAATAACCCGCACCCGCTCGGGGTAATCCTCGAGGTGGCGGTGGGTAGTGTGCCGAGCGTTCCTTCGACAGCATCGAACACGCTCTGTTGATACGAGCGGTGCAAAGACATACGGACTGCCCGTGGGTGCTGATGTATATCGAAAGATGGCTCACGGCACCGATGCAGATGGGGGCGGCGGCCTCGTTGGACGAGAAAGAGGAACGCCACAAGGCTCACTGCGTCGCGGAAGGTTCCAGCTGCGAACCTCGCCTCTGACAGCGCTTTGAGGCCCTTGTTGCTGACCGCAGGACTGAACGAGACGCCGATTCTATGCTGCCGTCGTAGCGCCAATCGCGGCCGAAACGTATTAGCCGAGAAAGTCGAACTCCCGGTTGGCATAGTCGCCGCGACGGTCATCATCTTTGCAGTAGACGATTTGCGTCTTCTCCTGGCAAGTCGCTGGATGACTTGGCTCGGATGTTCAACCCCATAATCCGGGGTTGTGATTGACTACAACGGCCTGTGCCTACCAAAAACTCCCAACGCTGGGAAAACGCTAGAGTTTTATGAAGTGGCGCCATAGTGTGGCCAGCATGTTCGAACTCATTTCTGCGATCTGTTCCTGGTTCGTCTGCCAGTTCAGGAGCCGAACGGAGCTTGCACTGGAGGTCGTCGTCCTGCGGCACCAGCTAAACGTTCTTCGTCGGCAGCGGCCCGGTCGTCCGAGACTCAGGTCGTTCGACCGCCTGTTGTGGGTCTGGCTGTACCGGTTGTGGCAGCGCCGTCTGAAGAGCATCGCGCTGGTCAAACCGGCAACCATCGTCCAGTGGCACCGCCAAGGATTCCGGCTCTTCTGGCGTTGGCGTTCCCGGTCGGGTCGGCCGCCGGTGAATCGTGAGCTGCGTAAGCTGATTCGTGAGATGAGCAAGGCCAACCCGCTGTGGGGTGCGCCGAGAATCCACGGCGAGCTTCTCAAGCTGGGCATTGAGTTTAGCCAGGTCACGGTCGCCAAGTACATGGTCCGGCGAAGTGGGATGCCGTCACCGACTTGGCGGAGCTTCCTGCGAAATCAGGGCGCGGGAATTGCCGCAATCGATATGTTCGTGGTCGTCGCAGCGTCGTTTCGGCTCCTCTACGTGATGGTCATCCTGGCCCACGATCGCAGGAGCATCATCTGTATAACTTAAGACTTCCTCTGACGGTCGATGGTTAAGGTCCGCAGTGTCCGGTTTGAGTTGATTGTCCGATTATACGCAGCGGCCATAGTGATCATCGCGATTGAGTAATACTCAGAGTTCCGCGCCCGCCGCAACGGCGGGAGAAAGTATCTTTTCCCGTGCCAGCGAGATCGAATCGACAAAGGTTTGCCGCGGGGTCTTGCCATAACACCAGCGCCCCTGATGCGGCCGTAACTCGTTGTACTCCTTAAGCCAGGCATCGAGGTCGGTCTGCGACTGTTCGATGCCGGAATAGATCTTACGGCGGAACGCCACCCGGTAGAACTCGTTGAGCACGGTCTTGTGGAAGCGTTCGACGATGCCGTTGGTCTGCGGGCTTTTGACCTTGGTGCGGGTGTGATCGATGTTTTCCACCGCCAGGTACAGCTCGTATTCGTGGCGCTCGGGTGCACCGCAATACTCAGTGCCGCGGTCGCTTAACACCCGCCCCAACGGGATCTGATGTTCATCGAAGAACGGGATCACCCGGTCATTGAGTAGATCGGCCGCGACCAGTGGGGTCTTGCGGTCATAGAGCTTGGCGAACGCCAGTTTCGTGTAGGTATCGAGGAAAGTCTGCTGATAGATGCGACCGACGCCCTTGAGCGTGCCGACTTAGAACGTATCCTGCGCGCCGCAGTAGCCCGGCCATTCGCTCTCGAACTCGCCATGCGCTTCCTTGTCGGCCTTGGCTTTTTCCAGCGCGCTGAGCTGGCTCTCGCTCAGCACCAAACCTTCCTGCGCGCTCTTTTGCCTCCGATGCTTTGAGCCGCTTCTGCATGGTCTCGAGATTGTGACGCTGCCAGACGCAGCGCCCCGGCCGCCGACACACTCAGCCCACGCTTCTTCAGCTCGTTGGCGACGCGCAGCTGACCCCAGGCGGGCTCGCCGATCGCGATTTCCACTACCGCCTGCTCGACTTCCGGCGCCACCCGATTCCTGAGCACCGGCTTGTGCCGCGAGATCTCCTGCAGCGCCGCCTCACCGCCCTGGTCGTAAAGTTCCTTGAAGCGGTAGAAGCTGTCGCGGCTGTAGCCCATCACCCGGCAGGCAGCCGACACGTTGCCGAGCTGCTTGGCCAGCTCCAGTACTCCCACCTTTACCCGGATTACCTTCTGCTCCTGATTCATCGCCCTCGTCTCCTGCTTAGGACCCGAGGACCTTACCATCATTGTCAGATTAAGTCTTGGCTTTTACACCTCATCCGATTCGATATCACCCGGGATCCTGCCGCAGGGTGACTCTCGCGCCAGGTAACCGAAGCGTTCCCATGGTCACTGCACCGCGCTATTTGTTGCGCGATCGTGACGCTTCATCTGGCTCGTACTTCCGCAACGGCCTTAACGCAATGTTAATCACAGAGGTCGCACCACGATCACCTTGGCAGAACGCTTACGTCGAGCGGGTCATCGGTTCGATTCGCCGCGAATGTCTCGACTACATAGTTATCTTCAACGAGTGCCACTTGCGTCGCGTAATGTCCTCGTACGTCGACTACTACCAGCGTTCCCGAACGCATCTCTCACTCGAAAAAGATTGCCTAGTCATCCGTCCGGTCTAGCCGCGCAATCTTGGCAGAGTCGTCGCCTTCCCCGCCGTGACCGGGCTGAACCATCGTTACCAACGCCTCGCCGCCTGACTCGCCACAGTGAACGCTCACCTTTTGCCGGAGAAGCGCTCCGCGGCTGCGTCATCTCCGGATCTTTGTATTGAAGCCACTTCCACCTCGACAACCGTTTGCGACTTCAGATTGCGGCGAGCCGCAATTCACCACATCTGGTCAATAACAGTGGTGGCGGCTGCTCAGATTTTAGTTCCGATGGAATTTTTCAGTAGCCACACCACCCCGGGAAACAAGCTACTTGGGAAACGCCCCGAGGTTCGGCGCCTGTCGTTGTGGTCATCGGGTCCCTGATCGAGGGTTATCGGTCTCTCGCCGCTCAGAAGACGAGGCTTAGCACTGCGGCGCAGTATCCAAGCCGTGGCCCAGGTAACTCGGCCTCAAAACTGTCCTTTGAATCTCCGTCTCTCGCACTAGGACGCGAGGCCGGATCGGCCGTTTGCTGCAGGAGAGATAGGCGCGCAGTAGGGCATAAAATGCCCTACTGCGGTTAGACACTTCCTACATAATTGCGAACCAAGCTCCTACCTAAGCTGAAAGTTGTACTGCAATAGCGCGGACAGAAAGCTCTCGCCCTTGAAGGTGCCGCCCTGCACGGACTGGCGGTCGCCACCGAGAACTTCAATCGCCGAAAATCTAACAAAGTATTTCTTGGTCCAAGGCGGATTCAGCGTAACCGAGGGGAACATCAGAAACGTCCTTCCCTTGACCCCGTAGATCATGGTCCAGGCCGCGGCGATGTCGCCGTAATACCAACTGCTACCCGCATTCAACAATATCTGGACCGGGTTCTTCAGGATATGGACCTGGTTGCGGTTATTCGCATCCATATCCTTGGCGATGTCCAAGGTGATGCTGTCGAACACCTCGAGGTTGGCGCTCAAGTCACCGGTGCTCGACAGCCACGGCGCGTAGGCGTTGGTCACGTCCAACGCCGCCAGCCAGTTGACTACGTCGGAGAACCGCCGCGTTGTGAGCACATACGGTCTGAGGTCGTCGAATTCTTTGTGGTTGATGTACACCGCCTCGGCCTTGGCCACCATCGGGAAGTGCGACGCGATAGCCTCCGGTAACGGCAGCGGCCTGTTGGCGGTCAACCCGGCGAGAACCTCTGCCGCGTCGGAGTACTCAAATATGTTGGTGTAAGGATGTAACCATTTGAGGGAGGCCGAGGCGCCCTGATTGGTGTTGTCGTAGTAAACAAAGCTGGTCAGTTCGGTGTCGCCGATCAGCGTATGGAAGCGGAGGCCCTCGTTCCAAAACTGGGG
>WNFF01004814.1_pt1 | contig 16758 bp, 15 predicted proteins | sample 5400441 | NCBI WGS metagenome assembly WNFF01 (sample SAMN13153345, study PRJNA577476) | soil metagenome | isolation source: 120 cm saprolite under Douglas fir tree site 2 hole 3 replicate 1 | place: USA:California | collected 2015-04-18 | reverse complement strand
AAATGCGGACTGAGCCGAGCTCGCCGTCGTAGCTGACGAGCGTCTTGCCGTCGGACGAGACCAGGATCTTCGAGAGCCCGGCATTCAGGCGGTTGCTCTTGCCGACCAGCATGCCTTCCGGCCTATGCTCGTTCCGCTCCTCGCCGTCACGCGTCGGGGTGTTGTGGTGCACACCGAGCAGGGCCTTCGGGAGCCCGGAAGCGGCGTGCCACAGCATCAACTCATGCCGACGGTTGCCGGTCACCAGCACGTCGGCGGTCGGCACGAACGCCATCGCGGTGACAAAGCCGGTCGCCGACTGGTCGAGCGTGTAGAGCTCCTTCCCGGATCGGGCGTCAAATACGACCAGCCGGCTGTGCTGCTCCGGGTGAAGGATAGTCGAATCGCCGACCAGTAGCGCGATCTTGCCGCCATCGTCCGACGCCGCCATGGCGACGAGGCTGCCATCGGCGGTTTTGGGGCCGCGCAACCGGCGCCGTACGCTGTCAGTCGAAAGATCGCGCACTTCGATCTCGAAGTGATCGTCCGACTTGCCGGCAATCAGCAGCGCGCCGTCGGTGGTGAGTGCGATCCCGTTGAAGTCCGCCCGACGCGGCAGATTGCCCGCGTAGGTAATCCGGCGCGTCCTGGCGTCGAGAACAAACACGCGGCTCCTGTTGGTGGCAACCGCGATCGTGTTGCTGTCCGGACTGGTCGCCTGCTGTTCGATCACGCCGAGCTCTTCGGCTGGTCGCGCTGTCGTGACGATGCCGGTGTGCGCGTCGATCACCTGGAGCTGCTCGTCGTCTTCGTTGGCGATCACGACAGAACGGTCGGTCGACAGCGCGCCCCGCATGATACTCTCGAGGGCGACGACCGGCTTCTCCGGACGCTCGCGTTCCCACAGCCGGAGGTGATCCTCGGTCGCGATCGCGACACGGCTGCCGCCGGCGACGAGTACGGCCGATTTCACCTTCTCGCCGGCGCTGACGATGCGTCCGATCTCCCGGCCGGTGATGGTGTCCCAAAGCGTCACCAGCGGCGAGTTGCTGCCGATTGCCAGAATCCGGCCGTCGGGCGAAAGATCGAGCCCGGTCGCCTCGCCGATCACGACCACCGCGTGGCGGTGGCTGTCGTAGAGGTTCCACAGATAGCGCCAGGTAAATTCGCGCATACCGGGCGATGCGCCGCGCGGCCGATACTTGCGCAGAATCTCGACCGCGCGGTCGGGATTCCCGGTGCCGCGATAGACTTCGGACAGTTCGAGATCGGCCGCGTAGGCTTCGTGCGCGGAGATAAGGGCCTGGTGGGTGGCCTCGTCGCGCTGCTGGACGGCGATAACCGCGCCCGCGCCGGCCGCGACCGCGAGAATCCCGAGCACGACCGCGATGATGCCGACGACGCGCACACGCTTCTTGTCCTGGCGGACCAGATTGAAGGTGCGCCGCAGCGTGTTTACGACCTGCTCCGAGGGGCCGCTCGTCAGGGCGGCAACGGGCTCGCGGATCCGCAGGATCTCCAGCGGCAGCAATTCGGCGAGCGGCGACGCGGTCGTGGTCCATTGCAGCGATCCGTCGAAGTCGATCGGAACGATGCGGCGCCCGGTCCTGGAAAAGATCTGAACTTCGCGCAGGACCGGCGCCGATGTCAGGGTGGCGGGCGATCCCACCAGGATCAGCTGGCCGGTGCGCCTGAGCTTCCAGGCGCCGACTTTCTTCCAGTCGTCACCGGATGCGTATTCCTCCCGGTCAAGAAATGGCGCCTTCGTCCGGCGCAATTGGTGCAGACTGCGGATGAGCAACTTCCGACATGAATGCCTCAACCCGGCGCGTGCAATCTGCGATAGCGTTGCGTCATGATGGAGGGCACCGGATACGCGCAACCTCCCAGCGAACAGGAAAGCACCGCTCGCCTTCAGCAGCAAGCGGTAACGCTACAGCTGGCCTTCTACCGAAGTGATCGCCGATCGATGTCGCTGCTTCCTGGCAAGCCTGCGCCGCTCCTGGCCGCACCCCGAAAGCATGTGACGATCCTGCACACGTCAGCACCACCGATAACGTGCAGTTGCCGGGTGAAGCTCTGGGGCGGCCTGCGCGGCACCGGCGAACGGGCAGGCGGTGAGCAGTCCGGCCAAGATCGCGCGCCGCGCCAGCATGCGCGTCTCCCCGGATATCATTGCCGATACGGTAACGCCCGGCGCGAAAGGCTGTTGAAGGCTCGGCTGGCGGGATGGAATCGAAGTCCCGGCGGTGCAGGTATGAACCAGCTCACACACGAAAAACCGGTCAAAGGCTAATCTGGAACGGTTGCAGGCACCCGGTCTTGGGGGGCCCCATGAGCGCTGTACAGACGTACGAGGCTTTGCCCACCGCGGCTCCCTCGGCGTTGGAGCCGTTCCGCGGACTGACCGGGCTGACGCAGAAGATCTTCGACGCGGCGCCCCTGCCTGGCCATGCGGCTCGACGACGGGACCCTCATCTACGCCAACCCGGCTGCACGCTTGGCATTGGGACTTCCCGAAGCGCGCGAGATCACCGTCTGGGATCTAGTGCTGGACGAGGCGGACCGTGAAACCTTCAGGCCGCAGCTGCGGTGATCCGTCGTCAAGGCGTTGGGGGTCTCCGCTCTACAGTCTGCATATCGACCAGCAGCACCGATTGGTGACTCGAATTGGGCAACTACGCTACCGTCTTATCTCATGTCCGGCGGATTTGAGGACCGGCGCCTGGGGACGAAAAGAGCGAATGTAACCTCACTTGCGAAATCTTTTGGGGCGATAATGCGAACCGGATCACGTCTTTTCCGGCTCAAGCAAACTCGCCGCCAGATACCTGAACCACTGCGGTATTGTCCTCGGACTTAAATAACCTCCCAACAGCGCGGGCGAGAACAAACCCTCTGTAACGTGCACGCCAAGCTGCCGATATGCTTCGAATTGCTCTTCGTCAAAGAACTGATCCAGCGTGGTCTGGTTTGGGAAATCAGTATGTAAGATACGATATCTCTTAATTAGTTCCGATTCATTGCCTGTCACGGACAACTTTATGTAGAGGATGAGCCCAATACTGGCGTCCGGATACTCAATTCGGCAGAGCATCGCGTGCGACTGGCTAAACTTCGATTTCAGGTCGGGCCGTAGCTCATTGAGCTTCGGGTCGATCCGAATGCCGAAATCAATTTGAGCATGCCGCACCAGAGTAAGATGCCCCTGGAACGTGCTTTCCGGATCAGACTCGCCATCGACGGAGATAATGAACTTGCATCTTCTGCGCAGCAGCTCATAGACGCCCATGTTCTCGATGTGGCCGCCGTCAGACAGGTTGATCCAATCCTGCTTTTCGGACATCGCGATACCCGTCATTTCCCGAATTAGGCAAAGGAATCCCGGGACTTTGAACACGGGTGTTCGGTTGGGACGGAGCATCCAAAAGCCTAGCCGCACGTTCAAGAACGTCATCAGGGCCGTTAGGCTTGGGATCGATCCGAGACCCATATAGGAAGACGCGGCGGCACCGGACACCGCCATTGCGGTGGCGAGATCTGCATCACCCTTATTGGTCTTCCATTCTGAGGTCCTCTCATAGCCGAGCGACGGCGCGCCGCAATAATCCCTTGAGAAGACGAAGAAGTCGCTTCGCCGTTCACGCAAAGCCTGGTTAGTGCTCGACGGCAGATTTACGGTGGCATTGATCAGGTGATAGGGCGCAAAATCATTCTGATTGATGTCCTTCAAGTAAACCGGCTCAACCCTGTTCTCGTCGTTCTGAATGAAGGTCCGAGCCAATTGGTCACGGTAGAGCCGGTGCGGACCCGTGAGGTTGACATTGAGCAACACGATTGCGACCGCGCCGAGAGCGAGGTCCGCAACCAGGAGAATACCGAATCGGTTGTGATGCGACGGAGCGCCCAGATCATAAAACATGTAGAAGAGCGCAATCGCTCCGATAGGAACCACAAAGCCGGCTATTGCAAGTGCAATTTTGAGAACGATGCGGCGAACTTGCGGCTTCTGCAGAATAGGGACGAACCGGACGATCGCCGGAAACACGGCAGTTCCACCGGCCAACAAGCTCGTAGTCCCCAAAGTTAGGCCGCTCAGTCGCGGAAATTCGTCAAGCCAATCATGCACGATAACCAACAGCCAGCAAGCTCCGACGAACAATGTCGCCGCAGACGCTCCTCCAAGGAGTATTCCGCCGATGGTGCCAGACTTGCGTCCCTGCCGTATCAGGCCTCCGTAAAGCACAAGAGCGACCAAGGTCACGGCGAGCGAAATCGAGAAAAACAGCACAAACGGAAATTCCGGCCACGATCGCCCCACCCAAATGGCGATCAGAGCTGCCGAGACAATCACGAACAGCGGCGCCGTCCAGTTCAGCAACATGCCGGCTACCGTGGAAGTGACCATGGACCAGCGTTCCCACAGATTAATCGCGGTCAAATATTTGGTGTGTTGCCGCAAGTAACGAATCGGCGCCGAGTCAGGTCCGCGAGGACTTGCGATACTTTGATACGACTCCTTGCTTTCTATCCGCGTCGTGAGGAAACAGCCTACATAGCCACCACCGGAGACCGTCGACAAAAAATCGACATCCTTAAGGAGATGTCGCTGAGCTAGCACCTGTGTAACTCCGAGACAAAACGTGGCCGACCTAATGCCGCCGCCTGAGAGCCCGAGGCCGACGGCATTCTTGCCTTCTGTCGCGATGACACCAAGCTTCGCCCTGCGTTGCTGGACTGCCTTCTTCTCCGCCGCGTTGATACCATCGACGATCTCGTCAGGTATCAGCAATCCCTTGACGATTCCGAAAGGAATCTCGGAAAAGCATCTGTCCAGGTCTCCGTCCGACATCGGCCGCGGAGTAAGCGCGTCTGTCGCCGGCTGGCGATAGGCCATTTGGTGCAGATGGCAGGCAAACTCACGCAGCTTATCCTGCACGTCTTGAAGATCAATCCGGAACTCATCCGCCCCATCGCGGGAATTGAGGCGACCCTCGCTATAGGCTCGGTGCCATTTCGCCGTGACGGGCCGCAGATGGACGTTAAGCATATTAGTGACGTCCTTGGCGAATTGCATGCAACCCGGATTTTCCTTAATTGCCTTGCGAGCCTGCCCGAAGACTTCCCATAGGCTCTCCAAAGCCCTCGCCTCGACGCCGTATTGATAAGGTAAAGGCTGTGTTGTGATGCGCGTCCGCAGCTCGGCTAGAAATTCGTGCGCAGCCACCTGGTCAGGGCCTAGGTCGCTCGGTGTAGAGGATTGGTCCATTGATATCACCAGTTAGAAATTATTGGGCCTCTGCAACGGCCAGAGTGCATTCGTCAAATAGCGGCGATGACTAGCTCAGCTCGTCGCGCGGCGCATTAGTGCTCGCACGATCTTCCGCCCTACTCCCGCCATCGTCCCAGATGCCGCCGGTCTGCAGCCTTCCAAACGGGTAACCCTACGCTCAGCCACGCCCTCAGATTGCACTATTCAGCAGACACCATGATATTGCAATCGGCCACTGCAAGGCTCCTGACACGCGGTTGATGCAGCAGGAGGGCATTGTGACGCACAATGCATTCATCTCTTACAACCGCGGCGCGGACAGTATATACTGGTCGCGCAGTCTCGAAAGAAACTGCGGCGTTTGCGAAGCTTTTTAACACCAGCCGCTGAGCCAAAACCCATCAGCGTTGCGGCATCCATTACATGATCCTGCTCGCACCAGATCCTGCGGCACGCTCATCCGGTCGATCTCCGTCAGACTCATCGTAGTCACCGTCATCGGCCCAAAGCTCCCCAACGAAACGCGTGGAGAGTGACATATGCATCTGGGCCAAAGGTGACTTCTCTATCTGGCGTCCACGGCGCGAATTCGCTGATCCATTGCTATAGAATGCGGTCGAACTAAACTCGATTCGGATATGCGTTGTTATGGAATGAGAACGTGGAATCGTATGAAATAACGCCGATTCGGCGGCAGTCCTCGTTTCCGTTCACAGTCGGGCGTTCCCCAAAACCGTCCTTGCCGCTTTTCACATAGGCGGCTGATCGCCTGCACACTAACTCACCGGTAATATGTACGCGCACTCGGTCAATTCCTCCAGCTCTCGACGTAAATCTGCTCTGAAGCCCGCGAGCCGCTTTTCCGCCCTTTCAAGTGCGATTTCCACTCCAACCTCAAATTTTCCCAAAAAGCCCTCATCTATTTGCTTGCTATAACCTGCGACGAACCTCCGACTGATGGAGATCTTTTCGAGCAGGTCCTTCAACGTAAGCGTGATGCCCTCGTTCGCAACGACGGCGCGCAATAACTCGATGTGAAGCCTACGGCCGCGCGGTAGAAGCGTCTCATGGGTAATTATTTGTTCTAGACTTCTGAGGAGCATTGGGGCTGCGTCGATGTAGGACGATACAATAAGCTCGAGATCCCGATCTCCGACGTCCTTAATATTAACCTGGTTACGTTCCGTTTGCGGGGCCAGAATATTGCCCGGCGGGTACAACGTTCGGGCTATCCCAGGTATCAGTTCGACGAACGACGTCAACGATACGCTCGGCCGTCCCGGCCGGTGTTGTGTAGTCGATATAGAGCCGCGCCGCTACAAGAGCCGGCAATTCAATATCAGGCGAGAGTCTTACAGTGATCATTCGCCAATTGTCGACGGACCGCGCCTTGTGAAAGGCGGCTCCAAACTCGGAGGAAGTGTAGCCCCCCTGCCGAAAATACTTCGGCCCAACAAAGGCGATAAATAGTTTTGTTTCGTCCAGACCACGATTCAACTTCTCGACTATATCGTCTCCCAGCTTGATCTCTGTTTGATCGATCCAAATAGCAAGTCCACGCTGTCTGAGTTCGGCACATATCGCGCCAACCACCTCTGCATCGGCCGTGCTATAGCTTGCAAATATCTTGCCTTGATCAGAAGTCTGCAGATTCATCGCGGGTCGTCCATATCGGGTGTCGGCGTCCGTTCGCGATCGCGAAGACTATAGCGACCGAGCGCGCTGAAATCGACTGTTAGCGCATCGCGTCCGCGGCAAGACTGGTTACTTGTACCCGGACATATAGCCCATCGGAGGAATGCCGTGATCCCTGCATATTCTATCACTCGCTTGAGCGGTGGATATGCTCTAGCTATCTCTTCCAGATTCGCATTTGCGATCGACGCCAGATCGCTCAACTGCTTCGCCTTTCCCGTAATCTTTGGATCAGTCGTATCTAGATGACATATAAGTTCGCTCGAGGTCACCTCGATTGAGGAAACAGCATATCGATACTGCATTTTCGGTGTGATGAGGATCTGATTTCCGGCGAGTGTAAACGAGACGCGGTCATCGAATAGCGTAGCAAGGTGATGGCTGCCGCAGAACGTACCTTGCAGTTGCTCCGCAATAGTAGTGGGGTCCGACGGCTTTCCTTCCCTTACTGCAAGATCCTTGATAGCAGCAGCTGCCAATCGCAGCTTTTCTTTGGGAACACGAGTTTCGCTCTTAGGATCGTTAGGTTCGCGCAACAGAAGACCATTCAGGACCCTCTTGGCGCGGCTTGGCTCCTTATCCAAAAACGCCAATTCAGCAGCCAACGTCTCGGATTGCTGCTGCGCCTGCTCCGCCACCCTCTGCCTATACTTATTGATGAGATTCGAACGCAAGTCCTGCTTCCCGCGCCTACCGAGGATGCTTCCAAGATCATCTATCCTGGGCGAGCCAAGGTACATATCTTCATCCAACGGGGAATTGCCAAGCAAGTCGTCCAAGGCCCTTCTCTTTTTGAATGCTTTCAGATCCAACACTCGACGGTCGTCGTCGTAGCGCCTGGAGGCCAGTTCTCGCTCCAAAGCTCCAGACGATTGATATCGCCTGACCTCACTATCAATTAGTTCGCTCTGGCTCAATCCTACGCTCCCAGGCGTCCAAGTCATCCGTTGAAGTCGGAATGACCTTTGTGGCCGACAGCGCCAGCGGCGCGACTTCCTGGCCGATCAGACCGGTCAGGACTTCGGCAAGCCGCGTTGGAACCTCCGTCAAATAGACCGATTGGAGACCGTTGCCGTCTCGCTGGAGTGGCGAGTATTTGGCGGGAAGCAGGAGTCTTAGAATCTCGATGTTGTCCTTCGGCCGAATCTTGTTGGTTAGCTCGGTGAATTGGACCTTCACCCTCCAGCCAATGCCTTCCCAGTTCTCACCAGCACTTCCGAACTCAAGCGGTTTAGGGCTTTCCCACGCGTACGATTGAGCGATGCCAACAGCCAGTATCCGCGTGTCTGTGAACGAGAATATCAGGTCGCCAGGCGACACCTCGCGCATCGACTCATAGAACGGATTGCGAGCGCCATTGCCCAGAAACCCCCCCTGTTATTCGCTCCGTGTAATTCGCCCGCGCGCATTACCGACGGCGGGCACATCACGATGAACTAGGCAAGTCCGGATGCCAGATTTCGAGCAGATCCGTGCTCGTAGCACTCAGGTATCGGGCGGCCCGTCGCAGTGCTTGTCTTGTAAAATTAGCAGTACGGAATCTACTCGACGCCGCGGCGCAGAATGTCGGCTGTCAGCGGTAAATCGGACACCGGTCCGCACTCGTCATCACCCCGGTTGTGACCCTGATGTATGGTCTAGCCGTCCGGTGCAAGAGGTTCGTCGATCTGGCAGATGCGGTCTTGCAACAATGTATCCGGTCTCTGACTGGAGCTCATGGTGGCTTCCGACGACCATCATGGATCAGCGCGCATGCGATCTGATTAGCGGACAGGCCTCGAACCGGGCCATTTGGGTCATCTTACACCTAAGGCAATCAGACGGTTGCCGGGCAGATGGTAAACATCGATTTTGCTCACCACCGGACGGGTTCCCGAATCCGCACACTAACTAAATCTCCGCGCCATCAAGTGGTTAGGGTTGGCTAACTGAACGACATCCATTGCATTGTAATTCCCGTTGGCTAACCGCGTCTTGCTATCTCATAGGCCCGCAGTATCATCTCGCTGTAGATTGGAGCAACCATTTGCGCGCAGCGAGCTTTTGCCTGTCGCCCTGCGAAGGAGCGAAGACAAGGCTGGCAGGGTGGTATCGGTCGCCATACGGGCGCCGCTGCAAGCGGATGCTTCTATGCCATTCTCGCGCGCCACGTGCGGGGCGATCGAGCAGACGCCGAGGATCTTGTGACCGGTCGCATCTTTATCAATTACCGGCGCGAGGACGACCAAGCGGCGGCCGGCCGCCTCTACGACCGGCTGCTGCAGCATTTCGACCGCGAGCAGCTGTTCATGGACATCGAGGCCATCGAGCCAGGCGTCGACTTCGTGAAATCGCTCGATGAGCAGGTCGCCAAGTGCATCGCGTTCGTCGCGGTGATCGGCCCGCGCTGGCTCAACGCGCGGAACAATGACGGAAACCTGAAGCTCGATAACCCGACGGACTACGTTCGGGTGGAGATCGAATCGGCGCTCAAGCGGGATATCCGGGTGATCCCGGTGCTGGTCGATGGCGCATCGATGCCACGGCCGTCCGATCTTCCGCCGTCACTCCACGCACTCGTGCGACGCAATGCGATGGAAATCGCCCACCACCGCTTTGCGGCCGACTGCGATGACCTCGCCCGCCACATCAAGCGGGCGCTTGGGGTTGCTACCACGCCATCAGCGCCAGCGCAGCGCTTGGTTGGCTCCTCGGTTCCGCAAGAGGAAGTCGGCGCAAAGCTGCGTTGGCCCCAAGTCTTGTTTTCCTTTAAAGGGCGGCTCTCAAGGATGCGGTTCCTGATCGGGTTCATTTGCACTTTGGCCTTCGTTGCGGTGCTGCATGTTGCAATCGCGCTCACAATTGAGCCCTTTTTTCAGGCAGCGCAGTCCCAAACCGAGGATGTCACGACGACGTTGCCTGAACTCCTAGAACAGCGACTTCTGCTGGTTGTGGTTATAAGCTCTTGGTGGCCGGCGTTGGCTCTGGTGTTGAAGCGGCTTCACGACCTCGGGCAAGGATGGAAGTTATTACTGGTCTTTGTTGCGTTGGACGTGCTTTGGGCCGGTCTCCATCTGCTTAACAAAGACGAGCTGGCACAGCCGCTCGCGTGGGTCGATTTGGGTCTGACGTTTATGCTGGCTTTAATTAAGGGAACAACAGGTCCCAACAGGTACGGTCCCGACCCCCTCGAAGAGCGCCTGATCTGACGAACGATAGTTGACGAACCACCGCGCTATGTTAGGCGACATCGGCCAATCTCGGGTACACAGCGTGGCGGAATGAGGCTAGCCGGAAAGGGGCGTGGCAGCTCCGCTAGCGCCCCTTCAGGTAAGCAACGCGGCGAGCCTGAAATTGATTCTTCGGCGGTTCATCACGCGAGGGGCGTTGTCGATTGTGAATTGCTTCACACTCCATTGAGAAATGTTGAACTAGCCTAGCTAAGGTACATAGGCCTAAAGCGCGAGGGTGGAAATGCGCTGGGTGGCTCGCTTGCTCGTTCTGCTACTGGCCATGCCGCAGGCAAGGGCCGAGGACGGGGCGCTGTGTGGTCGCTCGGCCGCTGCCCCTGACGCAGCCATCCCGGCTTGCACGCAGCTTATTGAACATCCACCCGAAGGAACCAATGTTGCGGCCGCCTACAACAATCGAGGGGTGGCCAAGTTCGGGAAGGGCTACCTCGACGACGCCATTGCGGACTTTACAAGCGCTCTCAATCGAAATCCCAAATTCGTGGATGCGTTCAAAAACCGCGGCCTCGCCTACAAGATGCAAGGCGCCTCCGACAAAGCGATCGACGACTTTAATCAAGCCATCCGGCTGGACGGTAATTCGCCCGGACTCTACAATTTGAGGGGGGCCGCGCTCCTCGATAAGCTGGAATTTAATCGCGCAATCGCCGATTTCGAAAAGGCGATTTCCCTGGATCAGAAATATCGGAATGCGTTTATCAACCGAGGCCTCGCGTTTGTTTTCACAAGGCAACTTTCCCGCGCCATCGCCGATTTCGACATGGTGGTGCGCCTCTCGCCGAGAGATCCACTCGGCTACCTCAATCGCGCGATGGCGCGCATGGACATGGGTAATTTTAAGGGCGCCATCGCCGATTATGATGAGGCGATTCGTCTCGATCCGAACACGTCCGGCCCTTACACAAGGCGCGGAGAAGCTTGGCGGCTTGAAGGCAACCTTCGCCGGTCTTTGGATGATCATAACAAGGCGATCGCGCTCAATCCCGTTGATACGGAGGCCTACAACAATCGCGCCCTTACTTTTAAGGACCTCGGCAAACTCGCCGAAGCGATCGCCGATTGTGACCACGCTATTATGTTAAACAACAACTCCGACTTCGCCTATGCAACGCGCGGCCTGATCCTGCAGCTGCAGGGCAATTTATGGAGATCGCTGACCGACCTTAATAAGGCGGTCGAACTCAAGCCAAATTCTCCCACAGCGCTAACGTTTCGCGGCGATACCTTGCGTGAGTCCGGCAATATCAGCGGCGCGATGGAGGATTTCAACAAGGCTATTTTGATTTTGCCAGACTTCGTCGCGGCCTACACGGGTCGAGGGTTGACTTACGAGAAGAAGGGAGATGTGGCGAACGCCAAAGCAGATTACGAAAAAGCCCTAAGTCTTTCGGCCGAGGTCGATGCCGGTCTCGCAAGGCCATCACAGGCGAAGGCGCGGGAGCGGCTTGCCGGGCTGGAGGCGGCGGAAGCCGCACGCGCCAAAGAGGCGGCTGAACGCGCCGCGCATGAGGTGCGCGCTAAGGCAGCGGCCCAGCTCGATGCGACAGCGGCAACTCCTCCAGCGGCAGCGCTCCCGCCGCGGATCCCCGAGGATATCGAGAAGGTTTTGCAGCGCCGCGGCCATGCTCTGCTAATTGGTGCGTCTCACTATACGCGCGGCTGGGACAAGCTGGCGAGCGTCAGAGATGATCTGCAAGCCCTCAAAGCGGGCCTCGCACCCTATTTTGAGACAGTGGAAACCTTGCAAGACCCAACTGTGTCTCAGCTTCGCGACGGGATGCGCGAGTTCCTTTTGGGCAAATGGAATATGCCCGACGAGCGGCTGTTGATCTATTACGCTGGCCATGGATTTACGGACTTCAATCAGGCGTCGCGAGAGAATAACGGCTATATTACCGGGAGCGACACCCCCCGCTATGATCTGAACCCTGGAAAGGCAATAGAGAAAGCGGTGCCATTTACCGAAATTGATTCTTGGAACCGGCAAACCAGGGCACGACATGTCCTCATGGTCTTCGACTCATGTTTTTCAGGGACTTTGTTTCAAACAATGGGATCCGAAGAAGAGCTGAGACGCAAGGACCTCGACGGCATCCGGCGAATGCTCGGCCAGCCAATTCGATATTACATCACCTCTGGCCGCAAAGAGGAAGTGGTAACGGCCGACAGCACTTTCGCGACTTTGCTCTTGCGTGGCCTGCGCGGCGAAGCCGATTTCTTCCACCAGGGGCTCGTCTCAGCCGATCAACTGGGGATTTATTTGAGCCGTGAGGTCCCCAAACATAGTCAGCGTTCGCAGACGCCGCAATTCAGCAATATCGGCAACGCCAAGCTAAGCGAGGGCCAGTTTTTCTTTTTAACTGGGATAGCTGCGCAACGCCAAGCTAAGCGAGGGCCAGTTTTTCTTTTTAACTGGGATAGCTGCGGCGAGATAGAATGCCGGGTCACCGAAGAAAGGCCATACTCAGGGGGTCCGCCATGACAGCTACAAGACCGCCCTCAGCTCTGCAGGTCACCCGTCGGGCAGCGCTGTTTGCTGCATGGGGAACATGCATTGCGGCCTCGGGGCTGCACTCTGTCATGGCCCAAGAGGCGGCAGCGGTCCGCATGCAATTGGACCAGCAAGCTCTCAATGCAGTACCCGGCGACGAGCGCGTGGGCCTGGAGGTGACGGAAGATACATCTCCCGCAGCACAAGACCTCAAGGCGCGCAGTTTGCCCGGCAAAACGCTGCCGATTATTTATCTAATCGCTGGGGTTCTCTCGCTTCACTCGATCCGTGGCGCGGTACAGGAGATGCTTCGACGCCACGAATATGGCGGAGTGGTTATTGACACGCGCACGAGGCCTGCGAACATTCGAAATGAGCTAACTGCGCAAGCCGATTCGGTGCTCGTCATCCGGGCCGACGGCTCGACGGAGAGCGTGCGGTCGATGCTCTTCACTGAAGATTTTCTTAAAGGTGTGCTCAATTTATCGTTAAAATGATCTCCAATTGTCATTCGAGCACATCTACGTGGTAACCTTCCGTCTCGAAAAGAGACAGAAGGCCTTCCTTTCCAGGCAAATGAACCGCCCCTACGGCAATGAACGCGCCACCCCGGCTTAAAAAGGATAAGGCACGGTCACGCATGCGGCGGTTGCGTAAGGTAATTAGCCGGTCACCAAAGGCCGGCGGGATCTGGGCCTGGGTAACGCCGCGAATTGGTTCGGCTGATTGCAGCCAGGCGAGCAGCCCCCCGATATCGCCTTCCGCGTAACGCGCGATCTCCGTCTCTACGAAATCCTCAGAGCGATCCGCCCTGCGCAGGACCGCGATGAGGAGATCACGTTCGGTTTCGCGCGGCAAACCGTTTAAAATCTCGATTTGCTCGATCACCGATTCGAGACCAACGGTCTCGATCTTGCTCTCGAGTGCGATATTGGCGACGAGTTTATCAAGGTAAGGCTTTGTTTCGGGCAAACGATGCGCGCAAGCAGACACGTCGAGCAGAAGGGCGAGAGTTGAAGCTTTGAGTTCGCGGGCCACCGATTTTGGCAAGCCGCTGCGGGCCACGAGGGCTTCGAGTTGTTTGAACTCCGTCTCGTGTAGCAAGTTATCAGCTCGTTCATTTTCGCGGGCGACTGTCGCGCGGCGCCACGCGGCGTGATCATTCCTGATCGCGCGCCGAAGAACATCTCCGGTCTCGACGGTTTCCAAGACCACAATTTTTGAATGCGTGAGGCTAGCAATCAGCCGCGGCGAAAGACTGGTGATGCGAGGATCAGACAAGTGCAAAGTAGCAAAAAGGTAGGAAGGCTCGCTTGCCGCGTGGGAGAGGCGAAACAGTTTGCCATGGCGGAAGGGCATGGCGCTTGCTGCTGTCTCGATGGCGGCATGGGCCGCAGGAGCCTCCGATTTGAGAACTGGGAAAAGGTCGTGTCCATGGCAATCGGCCTGCACCGCTCTTGATATGGTAAAGCAAAGTACTGCCGCGAGGATGAGCGCGCCTTGGTAGGACATCTTATATGAAACCCCTCCAGCGCGCGGACACGCAATCGCAATTCGTCGATTGCTGTAGTCGGCCTAGCGAGAAAGCTGCGGCATGCTGCGGATTGAACGAGCCCGCGGCGCGGGAATAGCGGCACGGCTGCTAGGGTAGAGCTCCTGACCGGGAGTTTTCCGTCTGAGTGGATGTGGATCGGCACACCGATCCATGTCAAGATCTATTAGCCGGAACAGGCGTCCATCCCTGCTTGATGTGCGACGGCTTCCGGAGAAGCACGTCAGGCTCGGTTTGTCGTCGAGGCGATCGCCGGTCTTGACCTGTTGGGAATGACTAGGCGCTGTGTAGCCAGCGGCGGGGGAGCTCCACTCAGGCCGGGCCCCGGGTTCGAGGCCCGCAATCACCGGAATGCCACCCGCCTCTGCGTGCGAATACGGCGCAACGCGGACATCGACCCCAGCGACGTCAAGCAGCTTGCTCCTGGCGAGCTACCCCTCACCATTGGTAACGGATGCCTGCTTTGCCGCCAACGCCGAACAGGTGTGCTCCCCCGTAAACATCGCCTTGCACGAGCGAGCTCCACCCGTTCCCAAAATTGAAGTTCAGCGCGAGGATGCCTTCTCCGCGCATCAAGCCTTGATCGGCTTGCACCAGCAGATTGTTCCCCTGAAATGCGTTCACCGGAATGAAGCCGCCTTGGACCACGACGTCGTTGTAGGCGAGAGTGGTCAGCGTCGTTGTCATGAGAACGCGATCGCTTAGAAGGGTCGAGGTGCCGAAACGGGCGCCACCTTGTACCCTGAAGAGATTGCCGTCGGCTAGGCCAAGCTGGGCCGCGCCCGACCCATAACTCGACTTGGTATATTGAACGCCAACCGTCGGCTCGATCCAGAAATTCGGATAAAGGTCGAACCTATAATTGAAGTTGCCGACAACGGTGCTATTCAGCAAGCCGACCGATCCGGCGCCTGAAAAGGGGAGGAATGGGTCAGGTGGAATATTGCAGACACACTGACCTGCTCCCGTGGTGGCGAGGAAGTCATTGAACGTCTGATCGACCGTGAGAAAATCGAACTTGGCAGTAAAATCAGTCGAAAATCCTCCACTGAAATAAGTCGCGTAGAGACCCACCGTCGGCCCCGAAACATTGGCGTTTAGGCGACTCACGCCCGTACCGACTTGGCCTGCCGAGGGTCCTGTCCGATCTGTCGGAATAGCGGTAGTGTTCAGCTGCAGCTCGGACGATGTGTAACCCGCCGTCACCCCTGCGATGAAACCATCGTTTGCAAAAAAAAGGCCCCGAGAAGTGAGATCAGCGCCGGCCACAAAACCAACCGTGCTCGTCCGGCTTTCAATGTTAAGCGCGAGATTAGGCTGAACTCCATTAAAAGGGATGAGGGGGAAGTCGGGTTGTGCCGAGAGTCTGCAACAGTTTAGGATGGCAGGCCCGGCAGCGTCCCTCTTCTGATAATCGCCATAAACTTGAGCCCAGGTCCCAAATCGGACGGCAGGTTCGATCGGCAAAGGTAACAGGGCCGGAGGCGGTGGAGGCTCCTTGCGCACGACCGCGGCTGGAGTCGGTTTTTCCCGCGGAACTGCGCGCGCTGGCTCACGCACGGGAGGCCTCGTTGGCTGACAGGCTCCGTCCACCCGCGAAAATCCCGCCGGGCAGCGCTCCTTCTCTTGCTCGCGCCGCTCGACAATAGATTTGCCTATTTCCTTCGTGGTCACTTCTGTCGTCGTCTGGGATAATTCGCTAAGCGACTGACTAGCCAACGCGGCGCCCGAAAAAGCTCCGCTCGACCCATCAGTGCACGACCCGTTTGCCAGAGCAACGGGTCGTGAGGGATCCGTTATGCCAAAATTTGCGGGGCAAAATATAGTTTGCGCCTGCACGTCGGCCGGATACCCGACAGCAAACAAGCCCGTAATGCCCAAAGACACCGCTAGCTTGAAAAACCTCGGAATGACACGTCGCATGCCTTCCTCCGTTTTAACACGGGTTATTATTACATCTTCGCTAGCAGGCAATTGTTACTTCTTCATTAACAACTTTAGGGCGTAGCACGCAGCCAAATGCAGATGGATGCGAGCTTGACGAAGGCTGGATAGTTGGCCGCGAGCTTGTCATAAGCATCAATGACCGCTCTTGCGCTATCAGGCGTCGCTCCTTCTCGGCCAACGCCGCCTAGAGATGCAGCATGAACGGATCGGCATCTCGACCATGCTCGGCAACGATGAATGGTACCCTTTGCGCCATTAGGGCGGCGACGAAGGCGACATCGCGGGACAGGCGGTCAAGCTTGGCAACAACTACGCTGCACTTCGCTGACCTAGCAGCTGAGAGGGCCGCCGCCAGCTTCGGCCGACGTTCCAGGGCATCGGCCCCTTTGCCGGTTTCCGCCTCCACAAAACTCGGCGATGATCGAGAGAGATTCGGACTCGGCGAAGCGCTGAATAGCGGCGCGTTGCGCATCGATGCCAAGGCCGAAGCGCTGCTGTCGTTGCGTAGAAACCCTCAGTATGCGACCACTCGCTCCATGTTCAAAGGGCATACCACCGTTTGCCTTTGGTCTGGATGATAGACGCCTAGAGA
>WNFF01001958.1_pt1 | contig 16758 bp, 16 predicted proteins | sample 5400441 | NCBI WGS metagenome assembly WNFF01 (sample SAMN13153345, study PRJNA577476) | soil metagenome | isolation source: 120 cm saprolite under Douglas fir tree site 2 hole 3 replicate 1 | place: USA:California | collected 2015-04-18 | reverse complement strand
GACCGTCCGCTGGTCTATATGGAGGACGTTGGCCGCCACAACGCGGTCGACAAGATCGCCGGCTGGATGTTCCGCAACAAGGTGCGCGGCGACGACAAGATTTTCTACACCACCGGACGGCTGACTTCCGAGATGGTGATCAAGACGGTCCGCATGGGCATTCCGATCCTGGTGTCGCGCTCGGGGTTCACCGCCTGGGGCGTCGATCTCGCCCGCCGCGCCGGCCTCACCCTGATCGGTCGCGCCCGCGGCCGGCGCTTCATCGCGCTTTCCGGAGAGGACCGCATCGTGTTCGACCAGGATCCGCGCACCGTCGAGGAAGAGAGCGCGAGGCACCGTCGCAAGGCGGCGGCCCATGACGAATGAAAGCGCGAATGAAAGCGCGAATGAAAGCGCAATTGAGAGCGCGTATCCGCTCGCGCGCGAACCTTCGACCTACGGTCTGATCCTGGCGGGCGGGCTCGCGCGCCGCATGGGCGGCGGCGACAAGACGCTGACCCGCATCGGGGAAGACACGATCCTGGAGCGGGCGATCGCAAGAGTTGGGCCGCAGTGCGCGGGCCTGCTGGTCAACGCCAACGGCGAGGTCTCGCGCTTTGCCGGCTTCGGGCTTCCCGTGGTCGCCGACGACATTACGGGCTTCGCCGGCCCGCTCGCCGGCATCCTGGCCGGGCTCGATTGGGTGGCGGTGAACGCGCCGGGAAACGAATGGGTGCTGAGCGTGCCCGGCGACTGCCCGTTCCTGCCGCGCGATCTCGTTTCCAACCTTCATGCCGCGCGCATCGCGAGCCAGCTCCCGCTCGCCTGTGCCCGATCGGGCGAATGGCGGCATCCGGTGGTGGGGCTGTGGCCGGTTGCGCTGCGGCATGATCTGCGTCGCGCGCTCGGGGCGGGCCTGCGCAAGATCGAAGCGTGGACGCAAACCCACGGAGTGGCGCTCGCCGCATGGCCGGTCGAGCCGGTGGATCCGTTCTTCAACGTCAACACGCCGGAAGATGCCGTCGAAGCCGAGCGCCTGGCCGGGCACGGCGCATGATCGCTGGCGCGGCGCGCAAACAAACGTTATAATTCATCAACAACCGACAACCTGGGGAGGAATCGACCATGCGCGCCTTTCTCGCGGCCTGCGCCGCGGCGATCATCCTGGCAGCCTGCGGCGTGCTCGCCTTGGGCGCGATCCAGAAACCGGCGGGCGTAGCGTTCTCGACCGATGGCGTGCGTATCGATCCGGGCTGGAGCTGGCGTCAGATGTTTCGCCGTTCCGCGCGCGGCCCGGCGGACCAGCCTCAATCGGGACAGGACAGCGCCGCCATGGCTCACCTCGGCCCGCAAGGCTGCGAGGAGACCAGCGCCTATCGGTGGATCTTCGTCGATTTCGGCGAAGCGGGCGAAAACGACGCCTGCTTGGACAGCCAGTGATCCGGGAATCCCGGATTTCGCTCCGCTCCATCCGGGCTACGGACCTCACCCGATCAGGGATGCGTGCGGTAGAAACCCGACCTGCTGCCCCGGCTCGACCTGCGTCGTCTCCTCGTCGAGTTCCACCAATCCCGCGCTCTCGGTCAGCGAGCTCAAGATTCCCGCGCCGTCGCGGGGATATTTGCTGGCTTGGATGCTGCCGTCCGGGCCGCGCCTAAGCGTCACCCGCACGTATTCGCGCCGCCCCTTCTTCTTGCGATAGGAAAAGCCGGCGCGCACCGGGAGCGCGATCATCGGATCCGGCAGCGCCCCGGCGAGGCGCAACAGCAGCGGCCGCACCACCCGCACGAAGGTGACGAACGCCGCGACCGGGTTGCCGGGCACGCCGACGAAGGCCGCGCCCCTGATCACCGCCATCGCGACCGGGCGTCCCGGCTTGATGGCGACGCGCCAGAACACCAGCTTGCCGATGGCTTCGACGGCCGCGCGCACGTGGTCGGCCTCGCCGGTCGAGACGCCGCCCGAGGTCAGCACGAGGTCATGGTCTTGCGCCGCCGCGGCGAGCGCGGACTCTAGCCGCTGCGGATCGTCGGCCAGAATGCCGAGGTCGGTGATTTGTGCGCCGAGCCGGGCCAGCAGTTCAGCGAGCAAGCGGCGGTTGGCGTCGAACAGTGCCGCGTCCGGCCGGCGCGATCCCGGCTCCACGATCTCGTCTCCGGTGGAGAACAGCGCAACGCGCACGCGCCGCCGCACCGGCAGATCGGTCAGCCCGAGCGCCGCCGCAAGCGCGATATGCTGCGGCCCGAGCCGGCGGCCCGCCGGCAGCGCCGCCGCGCCTGCGCGCACGTCCTCGCCGGCAAGCCGGCGATTGGCGCCGGGCGCGAGCCCTGCCGGCACGACCACGCAGGCGCCCTCGGTGCGGCAATCCTCCTGCATGAACACGGTGTCGGCGCGCGCGGGCATCGGGGCGCCGGTGAAGATGCGAATGGCCTCGCCCTTGCGCGCCGGCCGCGTCGAGGCGCTCCCCGCGGTGAGGCGGTCGGCCACGACGAGCCGCGTCTCGCGGGCCGGCTCGAGATCGGCGTGGCAGACCGCGTAGCCGTCGACGGCGGAATTATCGAACGGCGGCAGATCGAGCGGGGCGATGATTTCCTCGGCCAGCACGCGGCCCGCGGCATGATCGAGGCTCGCCCGTTCGACCTCTCTGACCGGGCTCACGCGCTCGAACATCAGCCGTTCGACGTCCTCGACCAAGAGCAGCGGGCCGCCGAAGGCGAAGCAATCGTCGGAAAGCTGCGGCATCAGCCGCTCCCGGCCCGCTCGTTCGGCATCGCGACCGGCACGGCGCGGGCGAGCATCGTTTCGAGGATGGCGTCGACGTCGTCGATCGCCAGCACCGGAACGCGCGCGGAGGGCAGCGGCCGGTCCGACGCGATCGCGACGATGTTGGGATCCTCGGGATGGAGCAGCGGCTTGCCGACCGACTCGCGGTAGATCTCGAGCTTGGGAAGCGAGGCGCGCTTGAAACCTTCGACGATGACGAGATCGACCGGCGCGAGCTTTGGCAAGAGCGCATCGAGCGCCGGTTCGGCGCTGCCCCGCAACTCGTGCACCAGCGCCCAGCGGTTGGCCGAGGACACCAGCACTTCGGTCGCCCCCGCCATGCGATGGGTGTGGGAATCCTTGCCCTTCTGGTCGACGTCGAAGCCGTGATGGGCGTGCTTGATGGTGGAGACCCGGATCCCCCGCTCGACCAGCCGGGGGATCAGCTTGGTCAACAGCGTGGTCTTTCCCGCTCCGCTCCAGCCGGCGATGCCGATGACGCGCATGCGGCCAATATAGCAATTGCGTGGAGCAACATCAGTGAGCTGCGTGATGAGACCGAGCCGAGCCGCAGTCTGCTCCCTCCCCCCTTGTGGGGGAGGGATGGGGAGGGGGGTGCTTGAACCGAGAATCCTTCTACCCCCCTCCCGGCTCGCGCGCAGAGCGCGCGCGAGCCGACCTCCCCCACAAGGGGGGAGGTGTCTAGAGCAAGCTGGTAGATCGTCGTTAAGCTACTCCGCCGGGCTGGGATGCGGGGGCGCGGCGGCCGCGCGGCCCTCTTCCTCCTCGACCCAGAGCGAATGGTGCTCCTTGGCCCAATTCAGGTCGACCTCGCCGCCACCCATGGCGTCGAACGCCCCCTGCATGCCGATCGTGCCGATGTAGATGTGCGCCAGGATGGCGGCGACGAACAGCATGGCGAGAACGCCGTGGATGATTTCGGCGATCTGCATGCCGGCGATGCCGGCCGCGTAGAACGGGAAGATCAGATAAAAGCCCGATACGGTCATGGCGGCGCCGGTCAGGATCACCGTCCAGAACACCAGCTTTTGCCCGGCGTTGAAGCGTCGCGCGGGCGGGTGTTCGTGGCCGAAAAAGCCGCCGGCTTTTTTCAGCCATTCCACATCGATCCGGCCCGGAATGTTGTCTCTCACCCAGAGCACGAAGATGAGAATGAGGCCGAGCACGAACGGAAAGCTCAGGTAGTCGTGGATGTATTTGGCGGCGACCGAGAACTTGCTGAAGGCCTCCGGCCCCATCAGCGGCAGCAACAACGGCCTGCCGAAGGTGATGTTGAGCCCGGTGAGCGCCATCATCACGAACGAGGCCGCGGTCAGCCAATGGGTGAAGCGCTCGACGGCGTTGAAGCGGGTGAGGGTGCGCCCGGATCTGCCGCTCTCGATCTTGATCGTGCCGCGGATCGCGTAGAAGGCGACCAGCAGCACCAGCATGCCGAGGATGGCGATCGCGCCGATCCACCGCAGCGTCACTTCGTGGAACTGGCGCCAGTTCCGCCCATCGGGCTGCTCCACCACGTAGGACTTGGTATCGGGAATGGAGCCGCGCCCCTCGATGCGACGGAATTGCTGCAGCAGCTTGTCTTCCTTGACCGAGTCCGCGGTCGGATTGACCGACGAGGGCTGCTGCGCTGGCGCCGGCGGCGCCAGCGCAACGAGCCCGGCCAATGCCAGCGCCGCGAAGACCAGCCGCAGGCGCGCGACGAGCGTCATGCCTCTTCCTCCCTTTTCTTTCACCTCTCCCCGTAAACGGGGAGAAGGAGAGGATACACCGTGCCTACACCGCGATCTCTTCGCGGTACGCCGTCTTCCAGCCCCACGCGCCGGAACCGTAGCCGCGCTTCAGCACCCGTTCCTTGTAGATCTGGGCGATGATCTCGCCGTCGCCGGCGAGCAGCGATTTGGTCGAGCACATCTCGGCGCACAGCGGCAGCTTGCCTTCGGCGAGGCGGTTGGCGCCGTATTTGTTGAATTGCTCCACCGTATTGTCCGGCTCGGGTCCGCCGGCGCAATAGGTGCATTTGTCCATCTTGCCGCGGGAGCCGAAATTGCCGACGCGCGGATATTGCGGCGCCCCGAACGGGCAGGCGTAGAAGCAATAGCCGCAGCCGATGCACAGGTCCTTGGAGTGCAGCACCACGGCGTCCGCCGTGGTGTAGAAGCAATTCACCGGGCACACCGCCGCGCACGGCGCATCGGTGCAGTGCATGCACGCCATCGACACCGAGCGCTCGCCGGGCTTGCCGTCGTCGATGGTGACCACGCGGCGGCGGTTGATGCCCCACGGCACCTCGTTCTCGTTCTTGCAGGCGGTGACGCAGGCGTTGCATTCGATGCAGCGATCGGCGTCGCACAGGAATTTCATTCGAGCCATGGTGCCGCCTCCTACGCCGCCCGGATCTGGCACAGCGTGACTTTAGGTTCTTGCATGCCAGTCGCCGGATCGTAACCGTAGCTGGTGATCGAGTTGGCGCTCTCCCCGAGCACGACCGGATCGGCGCCCTGCGGATATTTGCTGCGCAGGTCCTCGCCCTGGTACCAGCCGCCGAAGTGGAACGGCATCCAGGCGACGCCCTTGCCGACGCGCTCGGTAACCAGCGCCTTCATGCGCGCCCGCGAGGCGTTCTCGACCCCGGTGACCCAGACCCAGCCGCCGTCCTTGATGCCGCGGTCGGCGGCGTCGGCCGGGCTGATCTCGATGAACATGTCCTGCTGCAGCTCGGCGAGCCACTTGTTGGACCGGGTTTCCTCGCCGCCGCCTTCGTATTCGACCAGGCGCCCCGAGCTCAGGATCAGCGGGAACTCCTTGGCGATGCCTTTGTCGATCGCCGCCTTCTGCACCGAGAAGCCGATGTTGGGCACCCGGAACTGGCGGGCGTCGGCGAGGGTGGGGTATTTCTCGACCAGGTCGACGCGCGGCGTGTAGATCGGCTCGCGATGGGTGGGGATCGGATCCGGCAGGCCGAATGCGTTCATACGCGCCTTGGCGTTGCCGTACGGCACGCAGCCGTGCGCCATCGCCACGCGCTGGATGCCGCCGGAAAGATCCGTCGACCACGCCACCGTGTCGGCCTTCTCGCCGCCGATGCGCTCGATGGTGGCGAGCTCTTCGGGCGTGAGATCCTTGTCCCAGCCGAGCTTCTTGAGCACCGCATAGGTGAACTCGGGATAGCCGTCCTGAATCTCCGAGCCGAGCGAATAGGAACCCTCGGCGAGCAGGTTGACGCCGTTGCGCTCGACGCCGAACCGCGCCCGAAACGTGCCGCCGCCGTCCATGACGTTGAGCGTGGTGTTGTAGAGCAGCGGCGTGCCCGGATGCTTGAGCTCCGGCTTGCCCCAGCATGGCCACGGCAGGCCGTAATAATCGCCCTTGCACGGCCCCTCCTTGGCGCGCAGCGTGACCAGGTCGAAGTCCTTCTGGTTGGCGATATGCAGCTTGAGACGCTCCGGCGACTGGCCGCAATAGCCGGTCGACCAGCTGCCGCGATTCATCTCGCGCAGAATATCCTCCGGCACCGGACGATCGCCCTCGACCTTGATGTTCTTGAGCATCGCGTCGGCGAATCCGAGTTTCTTGGCCATCAGATGGATGACCTGATAATCGTCCTTGCTCTCGAAGCTCGGCGACACGACCTGCTCGCCCCATTGCAGCGAGCGATTGGAGGCGACGCGTGAGCCCGAGGATTCGAACTGCGTGCACACCGGCAGCAGATAGGTACCGTCCTTGCGGCCGGCCTTGACCGCGAGCACCGCCCAGGTGGTCGGATGCGGATCGGCGACGACCAGTAGATCGAGCTTCTCCAGGCCTTTGATCGATTCCGGGATTCGCGTGATGGAGTTGCTGGCGTGGCCCTGGACGAACATGGCCCGCACGTTGTCCTTCTGGGCGACTTGGTCCTTCGGCAGCAGCACCGCGTCGAACCAGCGGGTGAGCGGAATGCCGGGGGTCTCCATCATCTTCTTGTCGTCGAAACGCGCCAGCAAATCGTTGTAGTCGACCTCCCAGACGCGCGCCCAATGCTTCCAGGCGCCCTCGACGAGGCCGTAATAGAACGGCAGCGTCACGATATCGAGGCCGACGTCGGTCGCGCCCTGCACGTTGTCGTGGCCGCGGAAAATGTTGGCGCCGGTGCCCGGCTTGCCGACGTTGCCCGTGAGCAGCAGCGCCATGCAGCTCGTCCGCACGTTGGCGGTGCCGACCGTGTGCTGGGTCTGGCCCATACACCAGATCAGCGTGGCCGGCTTCTGCGTGGCGAACATTTCGGCGACGCGCTTGAGCTGCTCGCCGGGAACGCCGCTGACCCGCTCGACCTCCGCCGGATCCCACTTCTCGATCTCTTTCTTGGCGTCGTCGAAGCCGTAGACGCGCTGCTTGATGAATTCCTTGTCCTCCCAGCCGTTCTTGAGGATGTGCCACATCATGCCGTAGAGCACCGGAATGTCGGTGCCCGGGCGCAGCCGCACGTATTCGGTGGCGTGCGCGGCGGTCCGCGTCATGCGCGGATCGACCACGATGAAATTCGCCCTGTTGAGCTCCTTGCCCTCCAGCAAGTGCTGCAGCGACACCGGATGGGCTTCGGCGGGATTGCCGCCCCAGATGACCAGCGTCTTGGCGTTGCGGATGTCGTTGTAGCTGTTGGTCATCGCGCCGTAGCCCCAGGTATTGGCTACGCCGGTGACCGTGGTCGAATGGCAGATGCGCGCCTGGTGATCGGTGTTGTTGGTGCCCCAGAATGCTCCCAGCTTGCGGAACAGATAGGCGGCCTCGTTGGTCATTTTCGCCGAGCCCAGCCAATAGATCGAATCCGGCCCGGATTTCTCGCGGATCTGCAGGATCTTGTCGCCGATCTCGTCGATCGCCTTGTCCCACGCGACGCGGGTCCACTGGCCGTCGACGAGCTTGAGCGGATATTTGAGCCGGCGGTCGGAATGCACGAGCTCGCGCACCGCTGCGCCCTTGGCGCAATGCGAGCCGCGATTGAACGGGCTGTCCCAGCTCGGCTCCTGGCCGATCCACACGTCGTTCTGCACCTCGGCCGTCACCGTGCAGCCGACCGAGCAATGCGTGCAGATGTTCTTGCGGGTGGCGACCGGGGTGCCGGCGCGCGGCGGCGGACCCGCCTCGGCCCTGCGTACGCCGCCGAGCGGCAAGGCGCCGAGCGTCGCCAGCCCCGAGGCGACGAGGCCCGAGCGGCGCAGGAACGTGCGGCGGTCGAGCCCGCCGCTCGATTGGCCGGCCAGCGCGGCCGCCAGCTTGCCGCGGTGCGCTTCGCGTTCCTTCCTTTTGATCAACACGGCCTCGTCTCCCTCACTGCGGATATTTGTTGACCCGGTAGAACGCCTTGACGTGCTCGGTTTCCTTGTAGCGCGCCTTGCGCTTCTCCTGGTCGGATTCGGCGGCCGCGGCCGGACTCGTCAGCGGCACGGCGCTGGTGGCGGCCGCGGCGCCGGCGCCCGCCGCCAGCACGCGAAGGAAATCGCGACGGGCCACTGTCTTGTTCTGCGGTTTGTCCATGGCGGGCTCCTCCGTGATCGTTCGGCCGGCGGCTCACGCCGGCAACGCGTATGCTTGCGATTCGATTTCGATGAATACCCGGCCGAGCATGCCGACGCTGCGATAGAATTGCGCGGCTTGCGCGCGCTCGATGTCCGCGAAGAAGCGCGCGGCCCACGGCTCGACGTGCTTCTTGAAGATTTTCTCGTCGCTGCCGGACGGCGCCGGAAGGCGGCCGCCCGCGAGCCCCGCCATCACTTCGCATAGCGTCGCGAGGTGATCCTCCGGCTCGTAATTGCCCTCGGAGCGCGCAATGCCGAGTTCGGCGAGATCGGAACGCAGGCGCGCCAGCGGCCGCTCGTGGAGGAATCCGGTCAGATAATAGGAGCCATAGGGCATCACCTCGCCGCGGCCGATCCCGATGAACAGGTCGAAGAACTCCCGCTCCACCGTCTCCGGCCTGGCAGCGCGGGCGGCCTCGGCGAGCGCCGCGTGGGCAAGCCCGATCGGGCTCGCGTCGACCTTGAGATCGGCGATGGCTTCGAGGAGCTGCCGATCCGGGGTTCGCGTCAGCAAGGCGGCGAGCAGCGCATACTCGCGCGCTCGCGCGGCATCGACCTCGTCCGGCAGCGCGGCCATAGCGAGGCTCTCTTCGACTTGAGATTGTGACGGCTGGGACGGCTCGATCCGGCCGGCGAGCATCCCGTTCCTCCCATTTTCGTCAGCCGCTTCTTCGAAGTTCGAACGATCGGCCTCTGGATTTTATTGTGGCGGTTTCCTCTGGATTGTTCTTGCGGTTCAAGACCCTGCGAGGATGCGCGTCGATCCTGGCCCGGTCAATAGTTCATTTATGATCGCTGACCCGACGACCGCGGCGGAGGTTCCGGCCCTGTGGCTTGTTGTTGCATTGCAGTATCGTCCCGGCGGGCCTCCGGTTCCGCAGGAGTGCGTACGCCGCCCGCCGGCGGCGCTTGCGTCCCGCCCCTCTCGCCTGCCTTCACAACCTCGTGTTCGGAATCGCCGCCGGTCGCGGAGTGGTCGGACTGGGCGACAGCCGGAATCGACGGCATCTCGCCCGAAGCCGGATCCGGATCTCCGAGCACCTGCGCAACGAGTTGCCGCGCGGCATCCGGAGCAAACGGTCCGAATCCCGGGACGCCCTCCGGCGCGTTGAAATCCCAGGCGTTCTCCGAAAGGCCGATGAAATCCCGGATCGCGGGATCGCTGCTCCAGGCCCGGCGCAGCGCGGCGCGCGCAAGGTCCTGCGGCACGCCTTGCTCGAGAAATGCGCGAATGTCCGTGCCGCTGTCGATGGAATCGATCGGCGGCAACTCCGCCGCCGGCTGCGGCTGAGATCGCGGAACCGGCGGGGCGATCGGCGGCTCGGATTTTTCGCTCGCCGTCGCCGCGGGTGCGGCGGGTTGTTCGGTAACGGGCTCCGCCTGGGCCGCCGCGGCTTTACGTTTGCGTCGCGACCAGCGCGCCAGGAAGGCTTCGCGATCTTTCATGCTTGCCGCCCCTTCCGGGTAGGAACGCGCCGACCTAGCGCTTCCGGATCGGCGCGATCCCGCTCGCGCTTGGCAAAGGAATGCTCGGCCGGGTGCTCGGCAACGAACGCGGCGATGGCTTGGCGGATCGGCTCCGGCATCGCCACCTGCTCGACGAGATCCGTGCCCGGCTCGGTAAAGCCTTCGCCCTCGGTCGGATCGGCGGTGACGGTCTTCAGCTCGAACGGCGGCTCGCGCCCCGTGGGCCGTAACACCACCCACAGCGAAGGCGCGCCCGAATCGAGGTTATCGCGGTAATGAGCGCTGTCCGAGCGATACAGCTCGATGTCGACGCTGCCGGCAAAGAAGCGCACGGCGTCCGGGGCGGTCGCGATCTCGGTCCAGGGCGCCGCTTCCGGGATGCCGGCGAGCACCGAGACGGGACGCCAGACGTGCTCGGTCCACGGGCTCGTCGCCTTGCGCCGCTCCACGACGACGCCGACCGGGAGAGAAACGAGCGGGACGTACATGCTCAACTCACTCTCTCCGGCGAACGGATCGGCAGCCCGACCACGAGATTCTGCGGCTTGACCCGCAGCATTCCGTCGGGCGTCATCGCCAGGATCAGATAAACGTCCTCGCCGGCAAGTTGCTCGGAAAGCCGTGTAGCATCGCGGAACGTCAGGCGATAGAGCCCAAGCACGCGTCCGGCGGTTGCCGAATCGAGCTCCTCGCCGTTCCACAATCGGTCGCCGATCTTCGTGGCTGCGGCGTCGAGCCCGACGTACCAGGCGAGCGGCGCGTTGCGCACCTGGATCAGCGACTCGATTTCCGCTTCGAGCGTCAGCATGTGGCGGAGGAATGTGGCGATCGCCTGCGCCAGCGCCGCGTGGCCGCGCCGTCCCGCCGTGAGATCGAGGGCGAAATCGAAGCGATCGCTGCGCGCCCAATAGCCCTGCGCATTGTCTTGGTTCAGAACATCGATCGCATCTGGGCCCGGCAAGCCCAGCATCGACACCAGCGGCGAGACCGGAGCACCGTTCTTGCCGGAAATCAGCTCCTCGTCGGCGGCAAGCGGCGCGCCGTCGTGAATCGTGATGCGTTGCGGCCGGAACATGAGCTCGGCCGCGCGCAGCACGAAGGGGTCGTCGCAGCCGTCGAGCGCATTGCGGAGAATCACGTGGACCAATTGATTGAGGAACAGCGGCGGCGTGCTGCCGACGCCGTTGCGCGCCAGCGCCAGATATGCCGCTTCGAGCGTGGGATGCGCCAGCAGATGATCGCGGAACGCAATCAGCAGCTCAAAATTCTCCCGCGCGTCGGCATCGGCAATCGCGGCGATTTCGCGCGCGGCGACGGCGCGGCGCGGATCTTCGAGCAGCGTGCGATGGAGCGCCCGCTCCGCCGCGCATGCCTCCGGCGGCGGCGCGAGCTCGGGCCGCGCCAGATAGATTTTCAGGAACTCGTCGGTCACGGCAAGCCCGCCGCCCGCGTCGCGGTCGAGCAGATGGTGCCCGCAGGAGAGCCAGAAGTCTTTCATGGCACTCCCTCAACGCGATTCTTGCGCGAGCTGGTCCGCTTGCTGCGGTCCGCGTCGAGACTAGCGCATGCGCGGCGGTTCCCCTTCCCCCCCGCGGCAGCGCGGTGGGGAGGGGTTAGGGGTGGGGAGAATCCTGCAGCATCAGCTCGGGCTCGGCCCCCCACCCCGCTGGGAGGCGCAACGTTTACGGCGCCCGGTGGAGTATTGTAACTATAGATCCAGTTGCTTAGTACTGCGTCGCCCTGAGTACTCATCAGCATACCCCCTATTCGGCCAGTTCAGCTGGACGGTACACGCTAACAGATTGCGATTCGGCCACTGCGATCAGCTTGCCGTCCGGGCTGAAGGCTACGGATGGCACAAAGCCGGAAGACACCGGAAGTTTGCGCAACATTGTGAACGTGCTTGCATCAAAGACGTAGGCTTCGATTTCGCAAGCCGTCGCGAATACTTTTCCGTTCGGATGAAATGAGATAGAAAAAATTCTGGGCAATGTGGCGTTTATGGAGCCAACCAAATCACCAGTCTGAACATCAAAGGCCCGGATCTTGTGCCGGTCGATTTCCTCGGCCTTCTCTGGGCTGAGATCTTTGGGGGGGCTGCCCCAAAGCACGCTGATCATACCCGCCAGAAGGGTACTGCCGTTGGGAGTGTACGCGAGGGCGGTGATTCCGCTGGGCTGCGCGACAAACTCCTTGTTTAATTCGCTGTCGTCTATTCCATGCAGCAATACCGATCCATCCCAACCGCCCAGAGCCAGCAAGTGGCCCTTCGGGGAAAACGACATTGTTTCCACGGGCCATTCAAACCTTTCGACAACCGCATACGAATCGGTTTCGTATATCGTGACCAAGTTGGGCTGACCGCTCGGAACCATCGCTATATAGCGGCCGTCCGTACTGATCGTGAACAGCCGCGCGGAATTTGGTTTTCCGGGAATAGGCCCGTCCAAGGCTCGCATGACTTCGCCGCTGTAGGCGTCGAGGATCGTGAGGCTTGTTGTTTGAGTCCCGGCCCGAATCTCGTCGACACCTTGCAGCGATTCAGTGACCAGGGTCTTGCCACTGGGCATGAATGCGATCGAGTGGCTCTTGGCCGCTTGTTTGGTCACCCGAAACAAACGCTTACCGGCAGCCCAATCCCACACGGCCATGCCGTTCCCGTTGCGATCCGCAACGGCTAAGCGTTCTCCATCCGGCGACCAGGCAATCGCCGCTACGGGCCGCTCCTGCGGAAGACTCGCCCGCAAACGCAGCTCGCCGGTCCAGACGGATTCTCGCTCCATGCTGCTGCGTTGTTGTGCAAATTTTGGTCCATGAGCCTGGGATTTCAGCAGCGTGACGCCGGCGGCCGCACCACACATCGCGAGGAGAAGAACAGGGTTCGCAAAGAGACGGCACCAATACGCGGGCCGCCGCACTTTGGCAAAATGCGTCTGCATAGCGGAGCTAAATGCGATGCCCCTACGGGGAGAGGGAGGAGACTGCCGATCCGCGTCAGTCATTCGAGCGAGTCCTGCTCTCCGTGCCGAGTGCGACGAGATCCACCTCCTCGTCCGTCTCCTCCTCGCCTTCGACCTCGAGGAACGCGAAGGCACGCAGCGGCTTGGCGCCCGCGCGCGGACGCAGCGTGCGAAACGTCTCGCGGATCTCGCCGTCCCGCTGAACGCGATGCATGGCGATCAGCGTATCGGGCGGATGCTCCGCGAGCGATGCGGCAAAGGCGACCTCCTCGGCGGCCGCGCCGCGCGCCGTCTCAAGATCCGGAGCGCCGAAATGCTCGACCAAGCGCGCCGCCAAGGTCTCGATCACAGCTCCGCGGGTTTCCTCGTCCGCCTCGACGACTTGCACCAGCGTCGACCAGCCCAGGCTCGAAATACCCAAGAAGCCGCTGCGAAACGCGGTGCGCGCCTTGCCCTCGAGCGTTGCGGGATCGGCATCGAGAAACGCGAATGCGCCGGGCACCGCCCATTCGCCGGGCTCCGCGGCACGTTCGAACACGAAGGTGTCGGACGGGTCTAGCCGAATGGTGCGCAACAGCTTCATGCGCGCGGGGCTCCGGTGTGCGGATCGAGCCAGGACGGCACCGCGAGCGCGGGGAGGAGCCGGCGCTTGCCGATCGCGCGTTCGCCGACGCGGCGCACCAAAAGATCGCCGGCCCGATCGATCGAGCGTTCGACGCCGTGCTCGGCCGCAATCCGCGACAGATAGGATTCGGCGATTCTGCGGAACCCGGCCTCCTGCCAAGCGTCGGTCAGCACCATCAGGTGCCGCGCGAAGCTTTCCACCACCTGGCCGGAGCCGAGATCGTGGAAGCCCTCCTCCTCGAGCGCGGCCCCGAGCGGCCGCAGGCCCGGCTTGCGCTCCGTCATCTCGACGGTGCGGATCATGGCGCCGAACACCAGCCAGGGCGCGGGACGATCCTCGCGGGCCCCCTTCGGCCACGCCAGACGCCCGCCGCCGACCAGTCCGCCGTCGACCCGGATCGCGTCCGGCCAGTCCACCTGGATCGGCTTCTCCGGCGGAGCATGGACGGCGAGCGCGTCGACCAGCGCCGCCATGCCCGCATAGAACGCGCGGCGGGCCTCGGCGAGCGGCTCGTCGGGCTCGAGCACCACCGCAAACTCGACGACGTCGAAGCGGCCGACCCAGACCAGGGTCCCGGCGCCCTCCTCCGCGGCAATGCCCTGCGCGTGCGCAAACGCGTCGCCGACCTCGCGCAGGCTCACCAGCCGGAACGCGGGCGGCAGGTCGAGGCTCGGCGCAAACGGGGTGCGCGGGCGGCCGTCCAGCGACATCGATGCTCCTGTACTTTTGAAGCGCTACAATTATAGCTAGGCGCCCCAGGTGGCTAGAGACGGCAGGCGGCAGGCGGCCCGGAGATCGCATGGCGGAACGGCGCAAGATCGTGTTGTGCTCCTGCGAGGGCACCATCGCGCTCGATGCCGACGCAGTGCGCCGCGGCTGTCCCGGCGCCTCGCTCGAGACCGCCCACCAATTGTGCCGGGCCGAGCTCGAGAAATTCCGGGCCGCCGCGGCGGGGGGCGGCGCGATGACGATCGCCTGCACGCAGGAAGCGCCGCTGTTCTCGGAAGCCGCGGGCGAGGTCGAAGGCACGGCCGGGGCGGCGGGGGCGGCCGGGGCGGCGGAGATCGCATTCGCCAACATTCGCGAGACGGCGGGTTGGTCGACCGAGGGCGCCGCCGCCGGCCCGAAGATCGCGGCGCTCCTGGCGGCCGCCGCCGAGCCGATGCCGGCGACGCCGCTGCTCAGCCTGGAGAGCGAGGGAACGGCGCTCGTCTACGGAAGCGACGAGCGCGCCATCGAGGCGGCGCGCCTGCTTGCGGACCAGCTCGACGTGACCGTGCTGCTGAGCCGACCCGGCGCGGTGGCGCCGCCGAAAACAACCGAATTTCCCATCGCGAAAGGCACGATCCGCTCCGCCAAAGGCCACCTCGGCGCCTTCGAAATATTGGTCGACGATTACGCCGTTCCGGATCCCTCCTCGCGCGCGAGCCTCGCGTTCGGAGTTTCGCGCAACGGCGCGAGCTCTCAGTGCGACATCCTGCTCGATCTCTCCGGCGGTCCCGCGCTGTTCCCCGCCCCCGACCTGCGGGAAGGCTATTTGCGCGCCGATCCCAGAGATGAAGCCGGCGTGCTGCGAAAAATCCTGCGCGCGGCCGATCTCGTCGGCACATTCGACAAGCCGCGCTACATCACGTTCACCGACGATCTGTGCGCCCATTCGCGCTCCAAGATCGTCGGCTGCACGCGCTGCCTCGATCTCTGCCCGACCGGGGCGATCGCGCCCGCCGGCGATCATGTTGCGATCGACGAGAACGTGTGCGCCGGCTGCGGCAGTTGCGCGGCGGTCTGTCCGACCGGCGCCGCCGCCTATGCGCTGCCGCCCGTCGATGCATTTCTGCGCAAGCTGCGCACCTTGCTCACGGTCTATCGCGCGGCGGGAGGCAAAGATCCGGTCCTGCTCGTCCACGACGGCGAGCACGGCGGCGAGCTGATCGATGCGCTCGCCCGCCACGGCGACGGACTGCCCGCGAACGTGCTGCCGCTCGCGGTCAACGAAGTCACCCAAGTCGGGCTCGAGCTGATCGCCGCGGCATTTGCCTATGGCGCCTCCGGGCTGCGCCTGCTGCTGCGCGCCAAGCCGCGCCACGATGTGACGGGTCTCAAGCACACGCTGGCGCTCGCCGACCCGATTCTGGCGGGGCTGGGCTTCGGCAACGGGCGCGCCGAAACCATCGAGACCGACGATCCCTTCGCGCTCGGCGAGGCGCTGCGCGCCATCGATCCCGTGGCCCCGGCCCCGCGGCCCGCGAGCTTCGAGCCGGTCGGCCAAAAACGCGATCTGCTGCGGCTTGCGCTGCGCGAGCTGCATCGCGCCGCGCCGGCGCCGGTCGATGTCGTCGCGCTGCCGGACGGCGCGCCGTTCGGCGCCGTGGAAATCCGCGCGGAAGACTGCACGCTGTGCCTCGCGTGCGTGTCGGCTTGCCCGACCGGGGCGCTGATGGACGACCCGGAACGCCCGAGCCTGCGGTTTGTCGAGGATGCCTGCGTGCAATGCGGGCTGTGCAAGGCGACTTGCCCCGAAAAGGTGATCACGCTCATGCCGCAGCTCGATTTTCGCGCCGCGAGCGCCTCCGCGCGCCTGCTGAAAGAGGAGGAGCCGTTCTGCTGCACCCGCTGCGGCAAGCCGTTCGGAACGAAGAGCACGATCGAGCGGATCGCGGCCAGGCTCGAGGGCAAACACTGGATGTTCAGCGGCCCCGGCAGCCGGCTCGAAGTGCTGAAAATGTGCGAGGATTGCCGCGTCGCGGCGGTGACCACCGCCGGCTTCGATCCCTACGCGGCGACCGAGCGCCCGCGCCCGCGCACCAGCGACGATTATTTGCGCGAGCGGGAAGGGAAATCCTGAGCGGCTTGCTGAGCATCGTGTCCCGGTCGCAGCGCAGCATGAAATGCTGCGCTGCTGAACCGGGACCCATTCTTCGTTTGCTGAAAATCTCTGGGCCCCGGATCTGCGGCGCAGCGCAACGGGGTCCCCGCTGCGCAAGCGCAGCGCTGGCGCGCTGCACCGCGTCCGGGGAACGCTTGCCTCACTTCGGCTGGGTGGCGCGCGCCAGAAATTCGAGCAGCGCCGCGCGGTCTTCCACCAAGCCGATGCGCTGCTCCGGCATTTTGGTGCCCGGCGTGAACGTCGCCGGCCCGAGCTCGAACAGTCTTGCGACGGTTTCCGGCGTCCAGACGATATCGAGCTGGCGGAACGCCTCGGAGTACCGATAACCCGGCACGGCCGCGATGTGCCGGCCGAAAATTCCATAGAGCGTCGGCCCGGCGCGGTTCTCTTCCTCGGGCCGCAAGGTGTGGCAGGCGACGCAGGCGCGAAACACCTCGGCGCCGCGGTCGCCCGCGAAGGCCGCGAGCGGATCCTCGGGCCCGCCGAGCGCGATCGCGCCGAACT
>WNFF01002519.1_pt1 | contig 16765 bp, 13 predicted proteins | sample 5400441 | NCBI WGS metagenome assembly WNFF01 (sample SAMN13153345, study PRJNA577476) | soil metagenome | isolation source: 120 cm saprolite under Douglas fir tree site 2 hole 3 replicate 1 | place: USA:California | collected 2015-04-18 | reverse complement strand
GCGGTCTGCGTCCTCCTTGCTGGAGGAATAGTTGACCACCACTGCGGCGCCTGCCGCGCTCAAGCCCTTGGCGATCGCCGCGCCGATGCCCTTCGATGCGCCGGTCACGACCGCTGCCTTGCCCTTCAAATCGCCCATTTAGACCCTCCTAATGCGATGCCTCCCCCGCCCCACTTCCTTCGGTCGATAATCGCCGAAATATGAGCGAGGTGCGAATCGCATGGGTGGCGCGGCATTCAAAGCTTCGGGTTGGCTAGGATGTTCGGTAATGCCACATCTCGCCCATTCGCTGCGGTGCATGATTTGGACTGCAGTCGGAGGCAAAGCGGACCAATCACGCACGTCGCCTAACCGACGCGAATGACCCTGGCTGTGTGAAAACTCCATAAGCTCGGAAGCGGCTAGAATGATCTTTCTCGGGTCGCTCAAAATCGATCCCACTTCCGATTCTCATGACCTCAATCGCGGTCCGAGGGAAGATTCATTCTATGGGTTCTCCACGTCACCGCGTTTTTACACAGCCAAGACCCCAAGCCGACATAGCAGGCCGCCGCCTCATTCGGTCAATTCGTCGACCCGGGCGAGGACAAGTACTCACGGACCTTCGCCAGGAGCTGACGTGGGCTGTAAGGTTTGGGAATGTAGGCGTCGCAACCTGCGGCGCGCGCCGTGTCAGCCTCCCCGGCCAATGCATAGGAGGTAACGGCGATGATGGGGATTGCATGCAGTACCGAATCGGCCTTGAGGCGGCGAGTGGCCTCATAGCCGTCAATCCCCGGCAGCTGAATATCCATGAGGATCAGGTCGGGTCGGTGGGCGGCTGCCGCGGCGAGTCCCGCTTCACCGTCCACCGCTTCCATCACTTCAAAATCGGCGCTCGTGAGCAAATCCCGCAGGATTTTCCGATTGTCCTCCTGGTCCTCGATCACCAGAATGCGCTTGCTCATGATTGCCCCACTTGTGCTTCGACCCGCACCGGCAACGTGAAATAGAACGTCGACCCCTTGCCGGGCTCCGATTCGACCCAGATCCGACCGCCGTGCATCTCGATGATACGCTTGGCGATCGACAGGCCGAGACCGGTTCCGCCCTTCTTTCGGGTTATCGAGCTGTCAGCCTGTTGGAACTCCTCGAAGATTTTCGCCTGATCCGCCACGGGAATGCCGGGGCCAGTGTCGCATACCGACACCGTGAATGCGCCGTTCGTCGCCGATGCCCGGATTGCCACCTCGCCCTTGTCGGTGAACTTGATCGCGTTGCCAACCAGGTTGAGCAGGACCTGGGAGAGCCGTCGCTCGTCCCCGCGGCCCGCCGGCAGGTTCGGAGCAACCTTGGCGGTGAAGGCCAGGCGCTTCTCGGCGGCAAGGGGCTCAACCGCCGAGACGACGCCGTGCACGAGGTCGTTCAGCGAGTAGTCGTTAAGCGAGAGCGTGAGCTGCCCGGCTTCGATTTTGGAAAGATCGAGCACGTCGTTGATCAGCCCGAGAAGATGGCGCCCGTTGCTCTGCAAGCGCTCCAGCACAACCCGCATCTTGTCCGAGGGCTCGCCATAGATGCTGTCGAGCATCAATTCGGCATAGCCGAGGATGGCGTTCAGCGGCGTGCGCAACTCGTGACTCATGTTGGCGAGAAACTGCGATTTGTGCTTGCTCGCGACTTCGAGCTCGCGGCTCTTCGCCTCGATCTCGCGAAACAGTCGCGCGTTCTGGATCGCCAGCACCGACTGATCGGCAAAGGTCTCTAGCAGTTCGACCGCGGCTCTGGGGAATTCGCCGGGTTCGCGGCGGCGCACGACCAACGTGCCGACGATTTCACCGGGGCGGAGCAGTGGCACGACCAGAAGCGCGCGATACCCGGCGCGGATGACGATGTCGAGCAGCGGGGACGATGGCTCATTCAGCAAGTCTGGGATCTGTACGGAGGCGCGCTCCGCCGCCGCCCGCGCAATCGTTCTCTCGCCGATACGAATCTGATGGTCTTGGATCGCCTTGATAGTTGCCTCGTCCATGCCGTGCGTTGCACGGAGCTGGAATTCCTGGCGTTCCTCGTCGAACACGTAGATTGCGCCGGCATCGGTTGTCGATAGCTGAACCGCTTTCGCGACGATGGTTGCCAGTACCGTCTCAAGGTCGAGCGTGGAATTGACCGCCTGGCTGACTTCACCGAGCGCTCGAAGCTCTTCCACCGACCGCGCAAGCTCCTGAGTGCGCACTTGCACTTCCTCAAACAAACGCACGTTCTCGATGGCGATCACGGCCTGGTCCGCAAACGTCGTCACAAGCTCGATCTGCTTGTCGGTGAAGGGCTCCACTTTGTCGCGCCGCAGATTGATGGCGCCGAGCGGCACGCCTTCCCGCAGTAACGGGACCGCGAGGACGGTGCGGTGGCCTAGCTCTCGAGCGATGGCGCTGCCCTCCGGGAACGCCTCCGTCTCGGCTTGGAGATCCGCCACATGGACTGCCCGTCGCTCCAGCACGCAGCGGCCACTAGCCGTGCTGCGCACGGCGGGGACCACGTACCCAAGCGGCGCAAGGAGGCCATAGTGGGCGACTATCGCCAAACCGTCGCCCTTAAGGAGGAGGATCGACACGTTATCGGCACCGCAGAGCATTGAGGCGGTCTTGACCAGGGCGTCGAGCACCGGCAGTAGCTCGGTCGGCGAACTTGAGATCACGCGCAGGACCTCGGCAGTCGCCGTCTGCTGCTCCAGGGATTCGCTGAGCTCGCGGCTGCGCGCCTGCACTTCGTCGAACAAGCGGACGTTCTCAATGGCAATCACGGCTTGGTCGGCGAAGGTTTCGGCCAGCTCGATTTGCTTTGCGGTGAAGGGCCGCACCTCGGTGCGACGGAGCGAAAGGGAACCGATGGCCTCGCCTTCTCGCAAGAGGGGGGTGGACAGGATTGTGCGGTGGCCGAGACGCAGCGCCAGCGCGCGCCCCTCCGAGAACTCGTCGCCCTCCGCAGAAAGGTCGTGCACATGGACCGACTTGCGATCCATAACCGAGCGCCCGGCCGTCCACGCTCTAGTAATCGGCAATTTGACGAAGTCCATCGGGATCGGCCCATGATGGGCCCCGAAAACAAGCGACTCGCCTTCGCGCAGGAGGATCACTGCATCAAAAGCGCTGCATAGCCGCGCGGCGGACTCGACCAGCGTGTCCAGCACCGTCTGCAGATCGAACGTCGAGCGGCTGATGACCTTGAGCACGTCGGCGGTGGCTGTCTGCTGCTCCAGGGATTCCCGCAGCTCGTTCAGCAGCCGGGCGTTCTCGATGGCGATGACGGCTTGGCTGGCAAAGTTCGTGACCAGCGCGATTTGTTTGTCCGTAAATGGTCGGACTTCCTGCCGGTAGATGACGATGGCGCCGACCAGCTGCTCTTCCTTGAGCATCGGCACGGCAATGGTGGATCGCGCGCCCCCGAGCCTGGCTGCCAAGCCGGGAACTGCTTCAACGGTGGCGTCTGGGGTGCGGGCCACCTGCTTTGTCCGCATTACCTGATCGAGTCGGCTGCCCGGCACTGGTACGACCGGTCCGCGCCGCTTTTGGGCTTCGACCATTTCTGGCGGCGTACCTACTTCCGCAGCGAAATGGAACGCGTTGCCGTCGAAGCGGAACAGTACGCCGAACTTGGCCTCGCAAAGGCGCGTCGCGTTCGCAAGCATTGCCTGGAACACGGGGCCTAGCTCACCGGGCGAAGAGCTGATGACGCCGAGAACCTCGGAGGTTGCCGTCTGCTGCTCCAAGGATTCGCTGAGCTCGCGACTGCGCGTCTGAACCTCCTCAAACAAACGCACATTCTCGACGGCGATCGCTGCTTGGTCGGCGAAGGTCTCGACCAAAGCGATTTGCTTATCCGTGAACGGCCGGACCTCGATGTGGTAAATGAGGATGATGCCCAGCAAGTCATCGCCTTTGAGGATTGGCACCCCGAGAACCGTGCGGAACGACTCGACATTTTTCGCCCCGTAAGTGTGCTCCGGATCGGCCAAGACATCAGTAACTTGGATCGTTCGGTGTTCGAGCGCAGCACGGGCAGCAACGCTATGCCGACCGGGTTGAATTGGATTTCGTTCAAGCCAATCCATTAGTTTCTGAGGAGCGTTGAACGCCGCCGTCACACGCAGCACCTCGCCATCGAAACGGAAAATGATCGCCCTATCGGCTCCACACAACCTGACTGAACTTTCGGCTACAGTTTCAAACACTGCGTTGAGATCGAACGCCGAGCGGCTGATGACCTCCAGCACTTTAGAGGTCGCGGTCTGCTGCTCTAACGCGTTACTCAATTCCTCGGTGCGCTTCTGCACGTCGTCGAACAGCCGCACGTTCTCAATGGCGATCACCGCCTGGTCGGCGAAAGTCTCGACCAGCTCAATCTGTTTCGGCGTGAATTCACCCGGCTTGAAGCGTTGCAAGATCAGTACGCCGATCAGATTGCCCCCGCGCAGCAGCGGCACGCCAAGCGCCGCTCGAAAGCCCATCAGCGACTGCGCGTCGGCGCGCTCCCATTCCGGATCCTGCAGCACATCCGGCACGTGGACAGTTCGCCCCTCGATCGCCGTGCGCCCGAAGATCGAACTCCGGGTCGGCGTGCCGGAGTAGCGTTCCATGCGGGCGCGCCAATCGGGCTTGTAGCCGAATGTTGCTGCCAATTGATAGCTGTCGCCGTCACGACGACGGAGCGTACCGATATCGGCCGCACACAATCGCGCCGCAGTTTCGATCAGCGTGTCCAGCACGGGCTGCAGATCGAACTTGGAACTACTGATGACCTTGAGAACCTCACTGGTCGCGGTCTGGTATTCTAGCGACACCGTCAGATCGCGCGTGCGGGCCTGCACCTCGTCGAACAGCCGCACGTTCTCAATGGCGATCACCGCTTGGTCGGCGAAGGTCTCGACCAGCTCGATCTGTTTGTCCGAGAAGGGCTCCACTTTCGTGCGTCGAAGAATGATAGCGCCGAGTGGCGCGCCCTCCCGCAGCAGCGGGACGCTGAGAATCGTGCGGAAATTGAGCTCCCGGGCGATGGCGCTCCCCTCCCGGAACTCCGCTGCCTCGGCGTGGAGATCCGCCACGTGAACGGCCCGCCGCTCCAGCACCGACAGACCGGAAACGGTCCCACGAACGGGGGTCACGAACCCAACCGGGGAAAGAATTGGGCCGTAGTGGGCGGCCAACGGCAGGCCGTCGCCCTCAAGGCGCAAGATCGCCACGTCATCGGCACCGCAGAGCCTCGAGGCGCTCTTGACCAGGGTGTCGAGAACCGCCTGAAGGTCGAACGTCGATCGGCTGATGACCTTGAGCACATCGGCGGTGGCGGTCTGTTGCTCCAGGGATTCGCTCAGCTCGCGACTGCGCACTTGCACTTCTTCGAACAAGCGGGCGTTCTCGATCGCGATCACTGCCTGGTCGGCAAAGGTGGTCAGCAGCCCAATCTGCTTTTCGGTAAACGGCTGGACTCTAATCCGGCGAATCACGAGAACGCCGATGATGGCGCCCTCCCTGAGCATCGGGACCGCGAGGATGGTCCGGTGCATCTCCTCCTCTCCGCGATGATCTTCGGCCCACCGGTACTCGGGGTCCGCGAGGATATCGGGAATGTGCACGACGCGGCGCTCCCGAACGGCCCGTCCCGTCGCCGAGGTTCGATCGTTATGGATCGGGTACCGCTTCGCGACCTCGAGGAATTCCGGCGAATGGCCATAGCTGGCCGCCACTCGATAAACCTCCCCGTCCTGTCTGAAGATGAAGCCCCTGTCGGCGCCGCAGAGTCGCACTGCATTCTCCACCAGGCTTTCCAGCACCGGCTGGAGCTCGAATTCCGACCGGCTGATGACCTTGAGGACTTCGCTGGTCGCCGTCTGCTGCTCCAGTGCCTCGCGCAGCGCGCGGGTGAGCCGTGCGTTCTTGGTTTTGAGGCTGCCGGCCGAAGTCCCGCTTTGCCGGGCTGCCGTAAGCGAGTTGCGGCGCGGTGGCTTTACTATTCCCGGTCGCTTCGCCTTCCGACGGGTTGTCTTTCGGCCAGTTGTCACCCAAATCTCCCAAACGGGCTAGGCAGCAGCACATCTTAGCATACCGCTGGCGCCGACCCACCCCTCGCCGGATGCCGCGCTGTGGAGGTACCAAGCGAGTATCTTAGCTGGCGTGAGCCGCTGCGGGAGTGATTTGCTTCATCAGCATGACCGCTTGTGGCACATCGCTGCCGTTGAGCCGGCAGCAAATGACAGCCGCTTACGGTCCTGAAGCGGAAGCCAGCAAGGGTATAGGGTGGCTGGCGCGCGGAGGCGCGCGCGAGAACAATGGCGGCACCGTGAGGAGCCGGTCGGCCCCCGGGTAGAGAACTTACACACTCTGCAGCGAAGGCTAGGTAGAGATCGCCGGCGCGGATTCTCGTTCATCCTGCTTCTCGTTCCGCGCTCGTTCGCGCAACGTGAATTTCTGAATCTTGCCGGTCGCGGTGATCGGCAAGGGCCCGAACACGACCGACTTCGGTGTCTTGTAGTGCGCGAGCCGGTCACGGCAGAAGGCAATGATCTCTTCGACCGTCGCCGTCATTCCCGGCTTCAATTGGACGAAGGCACAGGGCGTCTCTCCCCATTTCTGGTCCGGCCGCGCCACGACGGCGGCGAGCTGCACCGCCGGATGCTTGTAGAGTGCAATCTCGACCTCGACGCTGGAGATGTTTTCGCCGCCCGAAATGATGATGTCCTTGGCGCGGTCCCTGATCTCGACATAGCCGTCAGGATGTTCAACCGCGAGGTCGCCGGTGTGCATCCAGCCGCCGCTGAAGGCGTCGGCGGTGGCCTTCGGATCCTTCAGGTAGCCGAGCATCACCGTGTTGCCCCGAACCATGATCTCGCCGATGGTTTTGCCGTCGCGCGGAACCGGCTTCAGGGACTTGGGGTCGGCCACCATCTGGCCTTCCACCACGGGGAAACGCACGCCCTGGCGTGCGGTGAGCGCCACGCGCTCCTCGAGCGGCAGCTTGGCCCAGCCGTCCTGGGGCGCACAGAGCGTCGAGGGCCCCTGCAGCTCGGTCATGCCGTAGATATGCGTGACGCGGAACCCCAGTTCCTCCATGGCCTTGATGGTGTTGGCCGGCGGCGGGGAGCCGCCGGTCTGGATGTCGACGATGTGACCGAACGTCCTCCGCTGCTCCGCCGGCGCATTGATCAGCATGTTGAGCACCGTCGGCGCACCGCACATGTGCGTGACGCCGTGCTCGACGATCATCGGAAAGATCAGCGCCGGATCGACCTTGCGCAGGCAGACGTGCGTGCCGGCCATCGCCGTGACGGACCACGGGAAGCACCAGCCGTTGCAGTGGAACATCGGCAAGGTCCACAGATAGACCGGCTTCGGCGGCAGCGGCCAGGCCATGATGTTGCCGACCGACTGCAGGAAGGTGCCGCGGTGGTGATAGACCACGCCCTTGGGATTGCCGGTGGTGCCCGAGGTGTAATTCAGGGCAATGGCGCCACTCTCGTCGGCCGGCGGCGTCCACGCGAAGTCGGGACTGCCTGCGGCGATGAAGTCCTCGTATTCGATCTTGCCCAGGCGGTCGCCCGGCCCGGAATAAATAGGATCGTCGACGTCGATGACGAGAGGCTTGCGCTTCAATTGCGCGAGCGCCGGACCGACCTGGCCGGCGAATTCGCGATCGGTTATCAGAGTTTTGGCCTCGCCGTGGGCGAGAATATAGCCGATGGTGGGCGCGTCGAGACGCGTGTTGATGGTGTTGAGCACGGCTCCCAGCATGGGCACTCCGTAATGCGCCTCCAGCATGGCCGGGACGTTCGGCAGCATCACGGCAACGGTATCGCCGGCGCGGATGCCCTGGCGCGCGAGAGCTGAAGCCAGCCGGCGCGCCCGCCCATGCAAATCGCGGTAGCTAAATCGCCGCTTGCCGTGGATGACCGCGACGCGGTCGGGGTGAACCTCCGCCGATCGCGCCAGGAACGACGCCGGTGTGAGAGCCGCAAAATTAGCGGCGTTCGGGCGAAGGCCGGTCCTGAAAATCTCGCCTCTGCTTGGCGTTTTCCGCGGATGGGGGCCTACGGCCAGCCGCTTACCGGCCGCGCGCCCGGCTGAACGGGGCTCGGCAATCTTGCTCTTGCGAACGGCCTTTCCCGGTTGTGCCTTTCCTGGTTTGGCCATGTTCTCCCTCCCTGGCGCACGGCAAGCCATCGAAGGTACCAAACGTCCAAGCGTTGCGCCATTCCATGCCTTCCGGTCGCAACCGAGAGGACAGGCTGACCAGCTTGACCGAACCTTCACCGACGCCCACACTTGGTGCCAGCGGGGGATCGCGGGGTTGGTGGCGCGTCGTTCGTCCAAAGAATGCGAAGATTGCTCGATACTGATGGGAGGAAGTCCATGAGAAGCCTGACAGTTGCAATTGCGGCGCTGCTTGCCAGCGCGGCTCTTTTTGCCTCCGAGAGTGCGCTCGCTCAGGAGCGGACAGTGAAAATCACCGGATTCGGCGCCAAGTCCGGCGTCGTGCGCGTGTTTGGCGTGAACAGCGAAGCCGCGTTGAAGGCGGGCGCCGAGGAGATCAACAACGCGGGTGGCGTCACTCTAGGCGACGGCACCAAGGCAAAAATCGTCATCGAGTTTCTCGATGATCGGTGCAATGCCGAGGAAGGCATTTCGGTGATCCGGCGCATCGCCTCGACCGATGCCTTCGTAGCCGTTGGCCCGACCTGCTCGAATGTCGCGGAATCGCTGTTCGGTATCCTGCAGAAGAAGGTCGGCGACAGCTCCGACAGCGGGCTGCAATTCCCGATCATCGCCGACGTGGCGGCGAAGGGCGGGCTTGCCAAGATCTCGGAATGGGCGTTCCGCAACGTGCCGAGCGAATTCGAGATGTACAAGTCGCTGTTCGCCTGGCTGAAGACCCAACATCCGGATCTCAAGACCATCTACGGCGGCGTCGAGAAGGATTTTGCACATTCGAACGCAACGTTCGGCGTGATGAAGGAACAGGCGACCCTCAACGGCTTCCAGCTCGCCGGGCAAAGCGAATGGTTGCTCGCCGACACCACCTTCTCCACGCAGGTTCGCGAGATGAAGCGGGCCGACGCGGATATCGTCGCGATCTCGGCGCATCCATTCACCACCTGCGGCGTGCTCAAAGAGATGGAGCGGCAGAGCGTGAAGCCGAAGCTGCTCATCGGACTGACCAGTTCGTCGAGTATCGAGACGCTGCAGGGCTGCGCCAAGCAGGCGGAGGGGATCATCATCCCGACGAGCTTCGCGCCGGTGACGCCGGAGGCCAAAATGGCCGCCGAGCGGGTGGCGAAGTTCGGCGGCAGCGCCGACCTGCACAGCGCCGCAGCCTATGAGATCATGTTCATCCTCAAGGACGTGATCGAGGCGCAGAAGATCATGGCGAAGCCCGACACGGTTGCGGCCGATCGCGTCAAGATGCGCGAAGGTCTCGCGGCGCTGAAGGAGACCAAAGGGCTGTTGGGCAAGGTCCGACGGACCCCGGATCGCGAAGCGATCAAGCCGTTCCTTTATGTCCATGCCAAGGACGGCAGCTGGCAGGTGCTGTACAACCCCGCATCCTGACCGCCTCATCGCCAGGGCGGATCGCGGCCGGGGCCGCGATCCGCGGCGTTCGGTGCCATCGCTTCGGCGATGGACCAACCCTAGAGGGCGGCGAACGTGGAGCTCCTCGACCTCATCGATACCGTCCAGTCGATCGCCGACGGAGTGCTGTTCGGGGCGACCTACGCCATGCTGGGCATCGGCTTCACGCTGGTCTTCGGCGTGATGCACAAGATCAACCTCGCGTATGCCGCGGCCTCGATCGGCGCCGCTTATGCGAGTCTGCTGATTCTGGCCGGCGTCAACGCGCCGGCCGCCGTCGTGTTTCTACTCGCTGCGCTCGCCGGCGGTGTGCTCGGCGGCATCGTCTATGTCGTCTGCTTTCGTTTCATCCCGCTCGCCAATCCGCTCGCGACCCTGATGTCCACCGTCGGCCTGCTGCTGTTGATCGACGAGATCATCGTGCACGAGACGCAAGGCGTGCCGCTCGCTTATCCCGCGCTGTTCTCCGATGTGATCGTCCGCGTCGGGCCCTTCGGGCTGCGCGGCGATCTGATGTTCGTCTTCGCGCTCGGCTGCATATCCATGGTGGTGCTGCTGCTGCTGCTCTATCGCACCAAGCTTGGACTCGCGACGCGCGCGGTGTCGCAACAGCCGACCGCCGCGCAGCTCTGCGGCATCAGCGTTGACCGCGTGAACGGCCTCACCTTCGTCGTCACCGGCGTGGTCGGCGGCGTGGCCGGGGCGATGACCGGAGCGGCGATCGGCATGCTGTCGCCGCTGTTGTCGCTGCCGCTCACCGTCAAGGGCCTGATCGTCACCGTGATCGGCGGCCTCGGCAGCATCCCGGGTGCGATCATAGCCGGGCTGCTGGTGGGCGGCTTCGAGAACGTCTTCCAGTTCTTCCGCGGTGTCTCGGAGCGCGACCTCTACGTCATGCTTCTCTTGTTCGCGTTCCTCGTCTTTCGACCGGGCGGCATGTTCCAGCCGTCGTCGGCACGTGATTGACGGCGGGGAGGGCGGCATATGGATTTCTATCTCGGCCTCGCCCAGATCATCGGCATCCACACGCTACTCGGCCTCTCCGCCTACTGCGTGCTGCTCACCGGCCAGGTGAGTCTTGCCCAGGCCGGGTTCTTCGCGATCGGCGCCTATGTCGCGGCAATGCTGACGGTGCTCGCCGAATGGCCGCTGATCGCGGCGCTCCTCGCCGCCGCCCTCATCGCCGGAACGGTCGCCTGCGCTGTCGGCTTTCCGGCGCTGCGGGTCAAGGGCCTGATGCTTGTCGTCGCCACCATCGCCTTCGGCGAGGCGGTGCGGCTGTTCTTCTTCAACTTCGATTACCAGGTCACCAAGGGCAACATCCGCGTCGGGCCGCTCGGCGGCGAGGGTTTCCGGCAGATTCGCTATTTCCCGGAGCACGGCTGGAGCACGCTCGAAGTCGTGCTGTTCGTCTGGACGGTAGTAACGCTGATCATGGTCGCGCTGTGGTGGATGGACCAGTCGCGCGCTGGCGCGGTTCTCCGCGCGGTGGGCGAGGACGAGGTCGCGGCGCAGAGCACGGGCATCAACATCACGGCAGTGAAGGTTTCGGCGATGACGGTCGGTGGTGTGATCGCCGGCGCCGGCGGCGGCATCTTCGCCCATTACACTACGCATATCGAGCACGGCCAATTCGGCGTGGTGCTCGCGACCTTCGCCATCGCCTATCCGATTTTGGGCGGGCTCTCGAATGTCTTCGGCACGCTGCTCGCCGTCCTCTTTATCCAGGGATTTCTGATCGAGGGTCTGCGCTTCCTCGGTGATTGGCGCAATCTGCTGTTCGGTGCCCTGATCCTGCTCGCGATGAACATCCGGCCGCGCGGACTGCTCGATGCCGGCGCGATCGCCGCCCTCCGACACCTGACGTACCGCAAGGAAGCGACCGGTGCTTGAACTCAAATTGCTGACCAAGCAGTTCGGCGGCGTGTGCGCGGTCGAGCACGTCGATCTCGCCGTCGCGGAGGGTGAAATCCTCGGGCTGATCGGCCCGAACGGCTCGGGCAAGAGCACGATCGTCAATCTGATCTGCGGTCTGTTTCCGGTCACCGACGGCAGCGTGTTGTTCCGGGGAGTCGATATCACCGATCTGCCGCCGCATGCGCGGGTCGCGCTCGGCATCGCGCGCACCTTCCAAAACATCCGTCTGTTCGGGCAATTGAGCGTTTGGCAGAATCTTTGGGTCGCGCAGAATTCACGCAAGCAGCAAGGGGAGGGACATTTCATCGGCCGCTGGCTCGGCGGATCGCGTCGCGACCGCGAAGAGATCGACCGCACGCTGGAGTTCTTCGACCTTGCGCACAAGCGCGACGAGCTTGCCGGCAATCTCGCCTTCGGCGAGCAACGGCGGCTGGAGTTCGCCCGTGCGCTCGCCGCCAAGCCGGCACTGCTTCTGCTCGACGAACCGGCGGCAGGCATGAACGCCGAGGAGATCGACGAGCTCGACGACCGCATCCGCAAACTGCGCGGGGACGGTATCTCCATGCTGCTGATCGAGCATCATATGGAGCTGGTAATGGCGGTGACCGACCGCGTCGCAGTGTTGAACTTCGGGCAGAAGATCGCCGAAGGCAGGCCGGCCGAAATCCAGAGCAATCCCCTGGTGCGCGAAGCCTATCTCGGCACCACCGCCAAGGTTGCCTGAGGCACATACCGATGCTCGAAATCTCCGACCTCGTCACCGCTTACGGCAAGATCGAAGCGCTCAAGGGAGTGTCACTGCAAATCGCCGGCGGACGCATCACCTGCCTGCTGGGGCCAAATGGCGCCGGCAAGACCACGTTGATGATGACGATCGCCGGAATCTTGCAGCCGCGCCGGGGATCGATCCGGCTGGACGGCGCCGAGCTGGTCGGCCTCTCGCCCGCCCGGATCGTTGCGCAAGGCGTCGCGCTCGTGCCGGAGAACCGGTTGGTCTTCCCGCAGATGAGCGTGCGCGAGAACCTTCTCGCCGGGGCCTACCAGCGCGGCGACAAGGCGGGGATCTCGGCCGATATCGAGCGCATGTACCAGCGGTTCCCGCGGCTGGCCGAGCGACGCGAGCAGCTCGCCGGCACGTTGTCGGGCGGCGAGCAGCAGATGCTGGCGGTAGCTCGCGCGCTGATGTCGCGACCGCGTCTGCTGCTGATGGACGAGCCGTCGCTCGGCCTCGCCCCGCTCGTGGTCGCGGAAGTTTTCCGGATTGTCGCCGACCTCGATCGCGACGGCACCACCATCTTTCTGGTCGAGCAGAACGCGCACATGGCGCTCCAGGTCGCGCGCCATTTCTATCTGATGGAACAGGGGCGGGTGACCTTCGACGGCACGCCCGGCGAGCTCGCCGAGGACGAGGTCATCCAGCGCGCTTATCTCGGAACGCGGCGCGCAACGGCGTGAACGCAAGCGGACGCTCGATGACCGATTTCGTGCAGAACACCCTCGACGGCTTGATGATCGGCTCGTCCTACGGCCTTCTCGCCCTGGGCTTCACGCTGATCTTCGGCGTGATGCGCCGGCTCAATCTCTCGTATGGCCCATCGATCATGGTCGGCGCCTATCTGGGCACCTTCGTTTACGTGCAGTTCGGGGCGAGCCCGATCGCCGTTGCGGCGCTAGCCGTGGCGGGCGCGGTGCTGGCCGGCATCTATGTCGAGCGGCTGTGTTTCGCTCCGATGGGTCCGGGTGCCGGGATCGCCTCCATGGTGTCGAGCTTCGCCATCTGGATGCAGCTCGAGCAGGCTGCCATCCTCGTGCTGCCGCGCCACACCTATCCGTACCCGCCGCTCGCCGCCGTCGCGCCGCTGATGCTCGGTCCGTTCATGGTGCGGCTGGATCATCTGATCATGCTCGTCGCGGCCATCGCGCTTAGCACCGGCATGCATCTCTTGCTCTATCGCACCCGCTTCGGCTTGGCGTTGCGGGCAATCATCGGCAATCCGGTGGCGGCGCATCTCGTCGGCGTCAACGTCCGGACCGCCATGCTCGGCGCCTTCGCGCTCGCCTCGGGGATCGGCGGCATCGCCGGCTACCTCGTGCTCGCCGCCGATCAGCAAGTCACGTCGATGTTCGGCATGTGGGCAACGATCAAGGGCCTGATCGCGATGATGATCGGCGGCCTCGGGTCGATCCCCGGCGCGGTTCTGGGTGGCTTGGTGCTCGGCATCATCGAGATGCACGGCCAGTGGTACTTCGGGCCGCAGGTCCGCGACCTCATTGCGTATTTCCTGCTGTTTGCCTGCCTGGTGCTGCGGCCCGGCGGATTGCTCGGCGACGCACCGACGCGCGAGACGGCGGCCTACGGGCGAAGAGCGTGACCGATGGATGACTACCTGATCGGCGTGCTGTCGAACATCGGCATCATCTCCTTCATTGCCCTTTCTGCCTACGTCCTGTTGCTGACCGGCGAGATCTCGTTCGGCCAACAGGCCTTCTTTGCAATCGGAGCCTACGCGTCCGGCATCGCGACGGCGCTGTGGCACTGGCCGCTTGCAGCGGGCCTTGCCTGGGGTGCCGCGGCAGCGGCCGCAGCCGCGGCGCTGGTCGGCGTACCGACCCTGCGACTGCACGGCCTCTATTTTGCCATCGCGACGCTCGCCTTCGCCGAGATGGTGCGGCTGCTGTTCGAGCTGTTCCACTATCAGGTCTTGATCGATGGCGAGCTGGTCGGGCCCAACGGCGCCGAGGGTTTTCGCAATATCCGCTACATTTTCGACAATAACATCGACGCGACGGAGTTCTTAGTTCTCGTTTATGTTCTGTTGTCGGCAACGCTGCTGGGTTTTTCCCTTCTCGAGAGATCCCGCCTCGGCGTGATTTTTCGCATGACCGGCGAAGATGAGGTTCTTGCTGAGCTCAGCGGCGTTGCCGTTGGCCGCTACAAGGTCTTGGCGGCGGGCATCGCCGGCGCTCTGGCCGGGATCGGCGGCGGCCTCTACGCCCATCTGACCACATATGTCGAACCGCGCATCTTCGACGTCATGCTCGGAGTGCACAGCCTCGCCTACGGCCTCATCGGCGGCCTGGGGACGGCCCTCGGTCCGCTGGCGGGCGTGCTCATCGATATCGGCGTGCTGGAATCGACGCGATGGTTCGCCGGTTATCGTATGATCGTCTTCGGCGGCTTGGTTGCCGTGCTCCTGATCGTGCGGCCGCGCGGCCTGCTCGACGAAGTCGTCGTGCGCAACATCCGCAAGGCGTGGCGCCGGACTTCTCCCTTGCGCCTCGGCCGGCATGAGAAGCAAGGGCAGCCATGAGGGATGCTTCTCCTGTTCGATGGACCGCGGCGATGATGACGACCTGCGTTCTTTCCGGCGATGCCGTCGGCGCCGACGCCAGGGCCAAAGCCGATATTTCGTGTCGGCCGGCTGCGAACAAATTGCAATATGATTGCACCATCAAATTGACGGACGCCCGCACTGACGAGCCACTGACCGGCGTCGAACTGACGGTGGGTGCCGACATGCCTTCGATGCCGATGGCACACAACGTGCGGCCGGCCAAGGCGACGGCGGCCACGGAGCCGGGCACCTACCACGTGCAGATTCAGCTCGAAATGCACGGCGATTGGGCGCTGCGGCTCGATTTGGCCGGCCGCGTCCGAGATCGCGTGGTCAAGTCTCTGCGCTTCGAGGACGATCGTGCTATCGACGCACCCCACCCGGGAAGGCCGTCCTCACCTCATAAGCATTAACCCCGCGTGTTCCGGCGCCCCCTAATTTAGCAGGCGCTGAAGCGCCGCTCGAGGAGAGCTTGACATCCGATCCCGGAATTAGAGAACACTATCGGCACGAAGCTGAAACGCCGGAAACTGACTTAGAGCGGGACTTGCGCAGGTGAGCTTTGAGTTTTGCGAAGGACTGCTCGATCGGATTGAGATCGGGAGAATAGGGGGGTAGGCGCTGCAGCATTGCGCCGGTTGCCTCGATTCTCTCGCGCACGCCGGCGACCTTGTGGGCAGGAAGATTGTCCATAATGACGATCTCGCCAGGCGAGAGCGTCGGGGCCAAGCATTGTTCGAGATAGACGAGGAAGATCTCACCATCCATCGGGGCGTCGACCACGAATGGAGCGGTGATCCGGTCGTTGCGGAGGGCGGCGACGAAGGTGGTCGTCTTCCAGTGGCCCTGCGGCACTTTAGCGACGAGCCGCTCTCCGCGCGGGCAGCGCCCGCGCAGCCTTGCCATGTTGGTTGAGGTGCCGGTCTCATCGATGAAGACCAGTCTTGTCGGATCAAGCCGCGGCTGCCGTTGTTTCCAGCTGGCCCGCGCGACGCGGACGTCTTCGCGATCTTGCTCCGCCGCGCGCAGGCTTTTTTTTGAAGCTGATGTCGTGCCGATCGAAGAACCGCCACACCATACTGGCGCTGACCACGATACCGTGCTGCCGCAACTTGCCGCGGATTTCCTCCAGCGTCAGATCCGGCTCCGCAGCAATCAGAGCCAGCAGCAACTCCTTGTGCGCATCCACCGGCGATCGTTTGCCCCCTACCGGCTTGGCCGCCACCGTCCCGGTCCGCCGCCACAGCGCAACCCACCGGATCGCGGAGCTCGGGCTGACCTCAAAGACGGCAGCCGCTTCTCGGCACGAGGCCCCCGCCTCAACCGCACCAATCACCCGCTCACGCAAGTCCTGGGAATAGGCCCTCGGCATCGCTCGTCCCCCGAATCATTCGATCCGGCAAGACTCGCCTATCCGAGCGAGTTTGAGAATCCCTTCCTTTCCGATACTGATTCAAACCGATGGGATTGTGCTCTAGTGAAGTCAATGACTGATGCCATCGATGGAGATGTAAAAGGCGTCTCAGAGGTGCAGGGCAGACTCGCAGAACTCGCTGAAAAGATGGTTTTGTCACATAAGGCGATGGTCACGCTTCAGAAGATTCATCGAGCAATGTGTATGGTGCATCCAAGTACAGGAACTGACAATAAGGAACGGATCAGTCAATAAGCCACGAGGAGTTGCCCATCCTTCGGCTACTCCGGGCATTGGCGGGATTTTGATGAAGGTAAGAAACGCCCCCGGCGTTCCGTAGCATCGCGATTTCATGCTGGGCGCATCCTGGCCGCCTCGGCGATTCACTGCGTTACCACGATGAAGTCCGTGTCTTTTCCGGTCTCTTCGCTAATGCCGTAATCGGATACAATGAGTGAAGAGCCTGGCGTCAGTAGTTCCGAGATGCGCTCAACCACATCCTG
>WNFF01001953.1_pt1 | contig 16765 bp, 15 predicted proteins | sample 5400441 | NCBI WGS metagenome assembly WNFF01 (sample SAMN13153345, study PRJNA577476) | soil metagenome | isolation source: 120 cm saprolite under Douglas fir tree site 2 hole 3 replicate 1 | place: USA:California | collected 2015-04-18 | reverse complement strand
TAGAACCACAAACGAATGTTTCAAAACTTTGATTTGACTCAGATATTGTTGTATGACGAGAGAGTTTACCGCCGGGTTGGGAAGAGATTGGGCACTTTCATGGCAAGCATCATATCGCCAGCTATTTTGAGTTTGCCTGTCATAACGGCATTCATAGCATCCAATTTACCTTCGGTAATAGCTACCCAATCTTTATCACTGACAGTGAAAGTGATATCGGGCTTCGTGACGCCACCGGGGATAAGCGTACCCTCGCCGTTGACAATCTGAAAGGCCCATACTCCAGCTTCGTCGCCGGTAATGTTCCATTGGAGGGTTTTGGTCATTCCTGCTGCTGCCGCAGGATTAAATACGCCTGGCATAGCCTCGAAGATCTCAGCAACTGTCATAGTTGTTTTCTCCTAAATCTTTCTTTTAGAAGCAGGAAAAGTTCCTGCTAACGTTGCTATAGTATAGCACACCGCCATTAAGCGGGTAAACACCGCTTTTATGAATTTATGAATAGCTCTGCTGCCGACAAATTCCCCATAGCTGAAGCCAGGCACCTGGTCGCGTTTTTGTGGTAATATTTGGCAAAGATTGCGAACAGTGTGCGGCTGCCGCCAGTTGTGGCGAAGGAGCAGTTGAATGAATATCAAGGAAAGTAAGGAGAAGAAGCCATGAAGCCAATCGATCTTAGCCACATGCGTGTGATAGACCTGTCGCAGAATTGGGATGTGAATACTCCCTCTTTTGCCACCTATGAAGGGCCTACCGTCAAGTGGATTAAACGACCCGCCTTTGAAAAAGTGGGGGGACAGTTCATCTCGTCTACACTGCATGTAGGGACGCACCTGGATGCCCCGCTGCACTTTGTCACGAATGGACAGGATATTGGCAGTATTCCACTGGACAAACTGGTGGGGCCGGGGGTAGTAGTTGACCTGGAGGCTATGGGCATTGGGGATTATGAGATCTATACCTCGCAGCACTTTGAGGAGTGGGAGCGGAAGACTGGCATACGTATCGAGCCGGGCGATATTGTGATCGTGCATACCGGCTACCACAAATATTATCAAAGCAACTGGTATGGTACATGCGAGCCGAACGAGATTCGTTATTTCAACATGCACCCTGGGCCCACCCGTGAGTTTGTCGACTGGACACTGAAGCGGCAGATCTCCTGGTTTGCCATTGATGCCAGTTCGATGGATCATCCCATGAATACAGTGCTGCGCATAGTCCGTTCCGACCTGGCAGCCAGATGTGCCAGGAAGCTGGGCAAGCCGCTTGAAGAAATCTGGCCCGAAGATGACCTGCAGCTCATGCACTACCAGCTATTCCCGCAAGGGGTTTTCCACGTGGAGAATGCAGGTGGCATGATCGACGAGGTACTCGACATGCGCTTATGGATCGGCTGTTTCCCCTGGAAGTTCAATATGGGAGAGGCAGCTTTCTGCCGGCTGGTAGCATTCGTTGAGAAGTAATCATTTTAGTGGACCCTGTAATGCCAAAGATCGTAGGTACTGCTACTGCTCAGGAGAGCACCTGCGGCCGAAATACGAGCAACATCGGCAGCCGTGCGAATGAAGCCGCCGGCAATAAATGGACCGGCAAGCAACTGGCGAAGGATTGCGACCATCTCTGGAAAGATAATACCCGGAAGAACCTCTACAATATCAGGGGCAACACGAGCAATTGTGCGAACTCCGGTTTCCAGAGCAGAATCGTCCAGTAAGAGAAGACGCTGAATTGTTACCAGTCCCTCAGCTTTGCCAGCAGAGACAAGCTGAGAGCGACTGGTGATAATGGCATCCACTCCAATATGGTGTAAATACTGAATACCGGCACGATCTTTTCCAACGCCGCTCACGAGGTCAACATGTACGACCAGGCCCTTCCCACGCTCATGAGCCTGAGCCACAAATGGAGGCAGTTGAAACGCATCGCCCTTGAGCATAAACAACAGTTGCGCATCAGAATCCAGGGCAACCTGAATATCTTCGTTCGACTTTATGGCTGCCGCCACTGGAAAGAGGCGGGTTAAGCGCAGAAACTCCTGTTTAGTCATTACTTTACTCACAGTTCAACTTGGGTGGTAAAGATCGGCCTTCCAACCCTTGACAAAAAGGCAATTGCCAGGTAATCTTAATATTATAAGCTGACCTACCTATTATAGGCTAACTCTATAGTGTTGTATAGTTAATACTGCTGGCTTTGTTCGTACCTGGCTGGTTTGCAACATTTTATTTTACACGAAGGTGTGAACTGCCAACGTAGATCCTTTGGACAATCGCATACATGCCCTGGGACAGTGAAATGAGAAGTCCTGAGCCGACCTTTTAGAAAGGCTTGGGGCTTTGTTGTTTTTTACTGCTACAGAGAGGTATTATATGCCTACGCAGTCCAGTGGGTCACTTCTTCAACTGCTTGCTCAATGCAAGACCATACCAGTTATCGAAAACCGCGAGCAATTTGCGCATATTTTCGACTCCTCACATGTCCGTGCTATCCTGTTGCGACATTGTAATCTGTTTGAACTTACACGCTTGTTGGAGCAAGCGTATAAGCGGGGGCTATCAGTCTACGTCAATGTCGATCATATTGATGGTATTCATCCTGACTCGGCTGGTCTGCGTTATCTGGCTGAACAGTTTCACGTAGCCGGTGTTGTTTCCAACCACCCCAAAACGTTATCCATAGCCAGAAGTTTTGGGCTGGAGACGATACAGCGTATTTTCGCGGTAGATTCAACCGGTTTAGAGATGGCTTTGGAATCAGTTGATAGGGCCAATACAGACCTGCTGGATATTTCGCCTGCGCTGGTCATCCCTTATATTGTCCCACAGTTAGCAGCACCGTTGCCGCTCCGTTTCATAGGCTCCGGCTTAATTCAGACGGCTCAGCAAGTACAAGCAGTACTTCATGCAGGTGCAGCAGGTGTTACTGTTATGCGCAGTGAACTCTGGCGGTGATATATTCCCGACTTTGGGAAATACATTTCCTTGCTTTCAGCGCGGTCCCAGCACAACAACGATACCTGTTGTGCTAGATCAATACCTTGTAGTGTATGGGGTACTCACAACCACGTTGAGAAACGATGAAGGTTGTCATTACCCTACTAGCAGAAAGAGGGCTATTTTATGGCTAAGTACGTGCTTGCCCTGGACCAGGGCACAACCAGTTCGCGAGCAATTGTCTTCGATCATGACGGGGCAATTGTCAGTTCAGCGCAACAAGAATTTCCCCAGATCTATCCCTCGCCGGGATTAGTTGAGCATGATCCAGAGGCAATCTGGTCAAGCCAACTCGCAGTTGCTCACGAGGCGCTGAAAAAGGCGGGTGCCTCAGCCTCGGATTTAGCCGCTATTGGAATTACCAATCAGCGCGAGACAGCTATCGTCTGGGAGAAGTCCACAGGAAAACCCGTTTTCAATGCCATTGTCTGGCAGAGCCGCCTCACCGTTCCGATTTGTGATGCTTTGAAGGCGAAAGGATTTGACAAGGAGATCCGTGAACGTACAGGACTTGTGACGGATGCGTATTTCTCCGGCACCAAGGTCAAGTGGATTCTCGACAATGTCGCTGGCGCGCGGGAGAAGGCAGATCGCGGGGAGCTACTCTTCGGCAATGTTGACACTTTTTTGATGTGGCGTCTCTCGAAGGGGCGAGTCCACACCACCGATCCCTCGAATGCTTCACGCACTCTTCTCTATAACATTTACAAGGGAGAGTGGGACGATGTCATTCTCAAGGAACTCGGTGTTCCGCGCTCTATGTTGCCTGAAGTGAAGCCGTCGAGCGGAGTCTTTGGAGAGACCGATCCAGAGTTCTTCGGTGCAGCTATCACCATGGCGGGCGATGCCGGAGACCAGCAGGCTGCTACCTTTGGACAGGCCTGTTATGAAGTGGGCATGGCAAAGAACACCTATGGGACCGGGTGTTTTATGCTCATGAATACGGGGGAGAAAGGCGTGCCATCTCAGAACGGACTCCTCACTACCCTGGCATGGGGCATTGGTGGTAAAACCTACTATGCTCTCGAGGGCGCCATCTTCATTACAGGAGCAGCCGTTCAGTGGCTGCGCGATGGCCTCGGTGTGATCAAGCAGAGCGTTGATGTGGAGGCCTTGGCGGCTACCGTTCCAGATAACGGCGGCGTCTACCTTGTACCGGCCTTTGTCGGCCTGGGTGCTCCTTACTGGGATCCCTATGCACGCGGCACGATCATTGGTCTGACGCGTGGTTCAACGGTAGGTCACATTGCTCGTGCCACACTTGAATCCATGTGCTACCAGACACGCGATGTGCTGGAGGCGATGACTGCCGATAGCAAGGTCGATTTGAAAACGCTGCGCGTTGATGGCGGTGCTGTTGTCAACAATCTGCTCATGCAATTCCAGGCGGATATCCTTGGCGTGCCGGTGCAGCGACCAAAGGTTGCCGAGACGACCGCTCTTGGTGCCGCTTACCTCGCTGGCCTCGCGGTTGGCTTCTGGAGCAGCCAGGAGGAAGTAGCTGAGCATTGGGCGATTGACCGCACATTCGAGCCTCAAATGAGCGCCGATCAGCGCGAAAAGCTCTATGCTGGCTGGAAGCGGGCCGTCGAACGCTCGCTGCATTGGGAGCAGGCCTGACACATATCGTAGGGGCGCAATCAATCTCTTGCGTCCCTACAGATCTCTTAGTGCGAACCTTGTAGTAATCGTTATTTTTTAGCGGCAACACTCTGTCAGTGTTCGCCGCCATTCCCTCAAGTATAAAGAAGGAGTGAACATCTATGGCAAATCAAGCTGTAGGTAGACCTACTGCACTGGCCGGCACGCTCGGTGAAATGATCGGAGAGTTCTTTGGCACGATGGTGCTAATTCTCTTCGGTGATGGCGTAGTGGCAACCGTTTTCCTCTATGGTAACATAGGAGGCACAAATAGTGGCCCAAGCCCATTTGCGGTCGAGTGGATTGTTATCATTCTTGGGTGGGGTCTTGCCGTTATGCTCGGTATTTATGTTGCCGGGGCAATTAGTGGTGCGCACATCAATCCGGCTGTAACTTTAGCGCTTGCTGCAACCGGCAGACATCCCTGGGGCAAGGTACTTCCCTACTGGGGAGCTCAGGTTCTGGGAGCTTTTGTCGCTGCGGCAATCCTCTACTTTGTCTACCAGGGCGCACTCGTCCATGCTTTGAGCCTCGAACATTTTTCCATTGGCCAGATTGCCCAGCCGCTTACTAACAATGGTTCGAGTGGTTACGGGTGGATTTTTTACACCTTTCCTAAGGAGTTTGTTGGACTATTCGGCGCCTTCGGCACCGAATTCTTAGGGACCGCCCTGCTTGTCGGCCTGATCCTGGTTATCGTTGATGCGCGGAACCAGCCCGTCCAGTCAAACCTCAACCCTCTTATCATCGGTCTCCTGATTGTGGCGATTGGTGCTTCATTCGGCCTGAACACCGGATATGCCATCAATCCCGCCCGAGATTTTGGCCCGCGCCTGTGGATTGCCATCGTCAGCGGTGGGGCCAGCCTTTCAGCAGACAATTACTACTTCTGGATTCCTATTGTCGCCCCTCTCGCTGGTGGTACTGTCGGTGCCCTCATCTACGATTACACTATTGGCAAAGTGCTTGCAGCCAAGGCGCTCATGAAATCTGGTACTGCGGAAACAAAAGGCGAAGCTGTACGCGAGCCTTCGGTCGAATAATTTTCGCGCTTCCGAATACATGAAAGGGCGGAAGTACGAAGGTGTGAACGCCTTCGTACTTCCGCAATCATCAAATCGCTATGCAACCACTATCGTCAGCAACGCGCATTCACAACCTTGCTCTCCTGGATAGAGAAGCTTTCGATGTCCTGGTCGTCGGCGGAGGCGTCACCGGTGCTGGTGTCGCCCTTGATGCGATTGCCCGTGGATACAAAGTCGCGCTCGTCGAGAAAACCGACTTTGCCAGTGGCACGAGCAGCAAATCAACGAAGCTTGTACATGGAGGCATTCGCTACCTGCCGAATTTTGATTTCGCCTTAGTGCATGAAGCCTTGACCGAGCGTGGTACCCTGCTGCAAATCGCACCATTTCTGGTGCAGCCGGTTGGATTTGTCCTCCCTCTCTACAAGGGCGACCGCCATCCGGTAGGCCTACCAGTTACTACGCCGCGGGGCATTGGTCTTGGCTTCATTCTCAATGTTGGACTCTGGCTCTATGACATATTGTCAGCACGAGGCGGAGTGAAAAGGCATCGCCATTTAAGTCGTGAGAAGGTACTGAAACTGGCTCCCGCCCTCGTTACAGAAGGGCTGAAAGAAGGTTTCATCTACTATGATGCGCAAACCAACGATGCGCGTCTCACCATGGCTCTCATTCGCACTGCTGCTCAATACGGGGCCGTAATCGCGAACTACGCGGAAGTCACCTCCTTTGTCACCGAACAGGGAAAAGTATGTGGCGCACGTGTTCGTGACTATCTGAACGACCAGGAGTTCACTGTTCGCGCTCGCTACGTTGTGAACGCGACAGGTATCTTTTCTGAAGAAGTTGAGGCCCTCACTGGAGAGGAGCCACAGGTCAATATCGAACCGAGCAAAGGCGTACACCTGGTTCTGTCTCGCGAAGATGTAAAACTTGGAGATTCCGCGATTGTTTTACCAGAGACTGATGACCGGCGCATCCTTTTCATCGTTCCCTGGGAATCACGCGCCATCTTTGGTACCACCGATACTGGAACAGGTGATCTGAATCATCCGGTCGCCACACAAAAGGATGTTGCCTATCTGCTAGGACATCTCAACCGATATCTTTCCGTTCATCTCACCGAGGCGAACATCATCAGCACGTATGCGGGTTATCGCCCGCTTGTGCGTCCAGGACGCGGCTCTAAGCATTCTTCGGCGAAGCTATCGCGCACTCACGTCGTTCTTGAGGGGTCATCCGGCTTGATTTCGATTGTTGGCGGGAAATTGACCACCTACAGGCGTATGGCCCAGGACACTGTCGATGTTCTGAGTCGCCGTGACGGCTCGACACCGGTCCACCCGACGCAAAACCTGCCCTTGTACGGTAGTGCTGGCTGGCCTGTTGTGCAGCGTGATCTGGAAAGGGAAGGAACAGCCCTTGGACTGAGTCCTCAAACACTCAAGCATCTGGGAAAGAGCTACGGGTCAGAAGCATTGAAAGTGTTGAAGCTCCTTGAAGACGACGCTTCATTAGGGCAGTTGCTCATTGATGATCTTCCCTACATTCGTGCCGAAGTGCTGCATGCCTGTCGCCAGGAGATGGCGATGACGCCTTATGATGTGCTGGCTCGTCGCACCTCAATTGCTCTAGTGGATCGTCAGAGGGGGTTAGCTGTTGTCAATGATGTTGCTGATCTCATGGCGAAAGAGCTTGGCTGGTCATCTGAGCAGCAACAGGCTGCGATTGAAACCTATCGTACTGCTATGGAGGAACAATTGGCTGCCGAGAAACGGGTAGAGGCGGTCACATCCGGGGAAAGATAAAGGCATGTCATTAATATACGGAGGAATAGGATACTATGAAAAAACTCATCAACAAACCGGAAGATGTTGTCAAAGAGGAGCTGGAGGGCATGGCAGCAGCCCATGCAGACCTGATTCGTGTTGATATCGAGCAGCAAATTATCGTTCGTAAAGACGCTCCTGTGCAGGGTAAAGTCGGTGTTATCTCTGGTGGCGGCAGCGGCCACGAACCGATGCATGGAGGTTTTGTTGGACGCGGTATGCTCGACGCCGCTTGCCCTGGTGCTGTCTTTACCTCTCCTGTGCCCGATCAAATGCTTGCTGCCACAAAAGCTGTCAATGGCGGTGCGGGCGTGCTGCATGTTGTTAAAAACTACACCGGCGACGTTCTCAACTTTGAGATGGCCGCTGAACTGGCCGCAGCAGAGGGTATAGAGGTTGAAAGTGTTGTCACCAATGACGATGTCGCCGTACAGGATAGTCTCTACACGGCGGGGCGCCGTGGTGTTGGTATTACTGTCCTGCTGGAAAAAGTCGTGGGCGGCTTCGCTGAAACGGGCGCGTCATTGGCCCAGGTTGCAGCATTGGCACGTAAGGTCAACAGCCAGGGACGCAGCATGGGTATGGCACTTACGTCTTGCACTGTGCCAGCGGCAGGTAAACCCACCTTTGATCTGGGCGAAGACGAGATGGAGATCGGGGTTGGTATTCATGGCGAGCCTGGTCGCAGGCGAGTCAAATTGGCTTTTGCCGATGAGATTACCGAGATGCTCGCTACTCCCATTATTGAAGACCTCGGCCTCAAGTCGGGTGAGCAAGTCCTCGCCTTCGTCAACGGCATGGGTGGAACACCTCTCGTCGAACTCTATATCGTTTACAACACCTTGAATCGCATCCTGCAAGGCAAAAATATCACCATTGCCCGTAATCTGGTGGGGAACTACATCACGTCTTTGGAGATGGCCGGCTGCTCCATCACCCTGCTGCGCCTGGACAACGATGTAACAAGATACTGGGATGCGCCTGTTCATACTCCTGCCCTGCGCTGGGGTGTGTAAGTCATAATATGTTCCTGGCGAACGTTAGAAAGCAACCCGTATGACCAACGAAGATACCATGCGCTGGTTAGAGCGCATTGCCGATGTGCTGCATGAGAACCGCGAGTATTTGACGAGCCTCGATTCTGCTATTGGTGACGCGGATCACGGCATCAATATGGATCGAGGCTTCAGTGCCGTTCGGAGCAAATTTCCCACCATGCAATCCATGGACATCGCGGGCCAGTTACGAACAGTGGGGTCAACGCTTGTTTCTACTGTTGGCGGAGCCAGTGGCCCGCTCTATGGGACAGCCTTCTTGAGGGCAGGAGGGGCGGTAGCTGGCAAGCAAGAGCTTACTTCGGCTGATGTCGTTACTATGCTGGATGCATTTCTGGGAGGTATTGTTGCGCGTGGTAAGGCTCAACCCGGTGAGAAAACGATGGTGGATGCTTTGACGCCAGCTCTAAATGCTGCTAAACAGGCTTTGAACGATGGCGCTGCGCTCGCGGAATTGACACAACTCACCACTGCAGCCGCTGAAGAGGGTATGAAGGCCACCATTCCTCTGCTTGCTACGAAGGGCCGGTCCAGCTATTTGGGTGAGCGCAGTATTGGCCACCAGGATCCCGGTGCGACATCGAGCTGGCTCATCCTTCGTAGTCTTGCGGAGACCTGTCAAACTATGAAATAACCAGGCAAACTGCCTGGTTATTTCATGCAAATGGAGATCGCACCATGACCGTGGGTTTGGTCATTGTTTCCCACAGCGCCCAGCTGGCCGCGGGAGTCGCTGAACTTGCTGGACAGATGGCCCAGGGCAAAACTTCCATCGCTGCCGCAGGTGGGGCTGTCGATAATGTACTGGGAACATCCGCTGATAAAATTCTCGCGGCCATCCAATCTCTTGACAATTCAAATGGAGTATTGGTACTGTTGGACCTGGGCAGTGCCGTACTCTCTGCTGAGATGGCGCTGGAGATGGTGAGTGATGACCAGAGAAGCCGCATACGTCTCAGTTTTGCGCCTCTTGTTGAAGGAGCAATAGCGGCTGCACTCGAAGCCTCGCTCGGTCATACGCTTGCGGAAGTCCAGCAAGCAGCGGAAAACACAGCAAGTGCGGCGCAACTCCAACAACTCAAACCACTTAGCCAGTCAGAGGAGTCATCAACCTCTGCAGATACTGTTCCACCACCAGTAGCACCAGCAGAGGCAAGCACATCTGAAGTGAGCTTGCTTTTGACCAATCCTACCGGCCTGCATGCACGTCCGGCCAGCCTCTTTGTGCAGACAGCAGCCAAATTCCAATCCAGCATACAGGTGCAGGGACGGCAACGACAGGTCAATGCAACCAGTATTATGGGTATTCTCTCGTTGGGGGCCAGAAATGGTGATAGCATCACTATCCGTGCCCAGGGAGAAGATGCTGGGGCAGCCATCGAAGCATTGAGCGAACTGGTACGCGCGAACTTCTACGAGACAACACCAGAAGTTGGCACTCCAAATGTAAAGGCTCAATCCATCACTTCCCAAGAGCCTGTGAGTGATGTCAGAGCCGGGCCTGTCGCAGCCCTCAAAGCCTGGCAAGGAGTTCCCATCTCGGCAGGAACGGCCCTGGGGCCAGCATTTCTTTATACTTCAAGCAATCTCGCGCTCAGCACCATCGAACGGCGTGCTATTGACACGCAGGAGATCGAAACTGAACAGAAGCAACTTCGCGAGGTGCTGGCCGCCGCCGCCCAGGAACTTCAAACACTGGCAATAGATATGCAGAGCAGCGTCGGACAAGCTCAGGCAGCTATCTTTGATGCCCAGGCACTTATGCTGGATGACCCGGAGCTGTTGAAATCGGCGCTTCACATGATTAAAGAACAGCATATTGATGCGGCGAGTGCCCTGGCTGCCACAGGTGAGCAGCAAGCGGCTATACTGGAAACCCTTGACGATCCCCTATTGGCAGCACGCGCCGTCGATGTACGTGATGCTATAAGTCGAGCGTTAGGGCGGCTGCGTACCTCAGATTATCCTCGACAGGTGTTGAGTACACTTCCGCAGGCCAGTATTCTTGTAGCTCGCGACCTGGCTCCCTCGGATACAGCACTATTACATCCTTCCACGGTACTTGGAATCTGCACGATCCAGGGAGGGCCAACGGCCCATGCCGCCATATTAGCCCGCGCGCTCGGCATACCCGCCATTGCAGGTCTGGATGAAGCGGTGTTGCAAGTTATTCATACTGGAGATGAATTGGGCCTGGATGCAGATCATGGCCTACTCTACCATCATCCTGATTCCGAAGTTCGCACCCGGTTGACACAACAAATGGCCGAACGCCAGCGTCAACAAACTGCGCTCAAAGCTGCCGCTCAACAGGCTCAAGTGCCTCTCAAGTTCAATGGTCGGCATATCCGCCTTCTAGCGAATATTGGGAGCGCGGTTGAGGCTGAGGCGGCACGGCAGTGGGGTGCTGAAGGCGAAGGGCTACTCCGCACAGAGTTTCTTTTCGCAAATGCCTCAACCTTCCCAGATGAAGTGGAACAACGTCGACACTATGTGAAGGTATTTCGGGCTTTCTATGGGAATGCCTCTGAAACGACGAGGCCAATCGTCGTACGCACCCTTGATGTTGGTGCTGATAAGCCCATGCCTGCGTTGAAGTCGTTACTCGGAGCGATGGTGGAAGCTAACCCCGCGCTCGGCTTGCGAGGTATCCGTATTTCCTTAGCTCATGAAATCTTACTTGAGCAGCAACTCAGCGCATTACTACTGGCGGCCGCTGAAGCAAAGGCTAATCTTCACATCATGTTCCCCATGATTACCACCGTTGAAGAGCTGCTTGCAGCCCGGGCAATTTTTGATCGCGTCTATACGAAACTAAAAAGTCAATATGGCGCACTGCCTGAGCGTGTTCCAGTGGGTATAATGGTTGAGGTGCCAGCAGCAGCGGTAATGGCCCCAGAACTGGCGGAACTCGCGGACTTTTTTAGTATTGGAGCGAATGACCTGCTACAGTACACGCTGGCTTGTGATCGTACTAATGCCGCCCTCTCCAATTTGTACAACCCTCTGCAGCCTGCCGTATTGCGGCTCATTGGGCAAGTCGCAGAGGCTGGAAGACGTGCGGGTAAACCTGTAGCGGTCTGCGGTGAAATAGCAAGTGATGTTCGGTTGGCACCCATTCTGGTAGGGCTAGGCGTAGACGAACTGAGTATGACTTCCTCCGCCATACCAGAGGTCAGGGTTGCCCTTTCTCGCTGGTCACACAAGGATTTAACGGCAATTGCAGAGAAAATCAGTCGGTTGAAAACGGTGGCCGAAGTTGAACAAGCGTGTATTGATGTTCAAACACAACATGGTTTTTAGTAGTTGGCAAGCCTTCATCCAGGGCTTCGCAAAAGCCACTTTGCGCCTGCGGCGCTCGCTTGCGAGCCGACGTGAAATCAAGGGCGACTTTTCCGAAGACTTGAGCCTTCTTCAAGCAATGCTTTCTTTTTCCCTGAAATGTGGTATTGTTAATAAAGGACGGTTCCGGGCAAAGGGCTCGAGCTCCTGTTTCCAGGAGAGCAAAATACTTGTGTACAAAGGAGGCCTCTATGCCAGCTCTTCTTGGTCAGCTTTTGCTTATAGGTCTTATCGGCTATCTATGGGGATCAATTCCCGCCGGCTATTGGATGGGAAAATTGCTGCGTGGCAGGAATTTCGATATTCGGGACTATGGCAGTCATAAAATCGGAGCTACCAATGTGCTACGAACACTTGGGCGCGTTCCGGCCATCATCGTATTCGTCTTCGATCTCACAAAAGGCATACTGCCCACCCTCCTGGCTTTGTTCGTGCCCTTCTTCATTGGAGCGGCCTGGGGACCACCGGTGGCAGCTCTTATGGCCCTGGTGGGTCACTGTTTCCCTGTTTTCATCGGATTTAAGGGAGGTCGGGGCGTTGCGACTGGGGCGGGAGCATTACTTGTTCTCTCTCCACTTGCGTTCTTACTCACACTCATCACTTTCGTCATCACCATCGCCATCTGGCGCTATGTTTCTCTTGGTTCAATTGTTGCCAGCCTGACTTCACTCGTCTGTGGCGTCATTTTTGTCTTCATTGGTTGGGTCAGCCTGCCCACCATGATCTACATGGTGCTGGCTCCTATTCTGATTATTGTGCTTCATTACGACAATATCGGACGCTTACTGTCGGGAACCGAGCGCAAGATTGGGCAGAAGGTGAAGATCGAAGAGCCAGTTGCCCCTTCAAGCAATGCGCCGTCGAACTTGCAAGCGTGATTACTGGGTTCTATAGTCATGCTCCCGAGCTTCTCAGATCTTTGTGGTTTCGGGCTTTGTTAGGAAAAGAGGGAGGGCACCGACGGTATACTCGACGCCGGAAATAATTGTCCAGAGTACTCCTACGAGCAGCAGTGCGTCCGCCAACAATAACAATAGCTCGTTGGCCTGTAATGTTTGACTATTGAAAACGAGCATCGGAGGGAATAGAGACAGAAGGTGCGCACCCAGCCCCTTTGCCAAAAGCAACCCTCCAAGAGCAACAAGGGTTATGAAGGTTTTCTGTTTTCCCCAGATGCCTGCTGGAATAACTGTTCCTTTTGCGGCTGCCATAGAGCGCAAGCCAGTGACGAGGAACTCACGGGCTACGATGATTGCGACGACCCAGGCAGGAACAAGACCAATCTGTACAAATGCAATCAGAATGGTGGAGACAAAAACTTTGTCTGCGGTGAGGTCTAGAAAGACTCCCAGAGGAGAAACAGTATGGAAACGCCGCGCCAGATAACCATCGAAGAAGTCTGTCGCCGAGGCGAGAATAAATAAGCTTGTCGCAACCAGAAAAGCCCACGGCTGATTCACTATTATAAGTATAAAAACGAAGAATGTGGCTACAATTCGGCTGGAACTGAGCAGGTTAGGCATGTTTTGCATATAAAGCCTCTCTTTCGATACTTAGCTTGACTTTGTGCAATTTGGAGGGAAGGACAGCATTAGACCTCTTTTCTAAGATAGAGGTTTGTCAAAGCCCTATCCCTGTTCCATTATAGCTGTCTTGCACAGTTTCAGCCACTATTCACTGTTCTGAGGCGGGGTGATTTAGACGTCGCGTTTCGTTCTCGTTCCTCGCGCCTTCGGTGCTCGCTGAGAGGAATGGGTGAGGTGGTGGCGGGCTTTCATCCGCCACCACCTCACCCATTCCTCTCAGCGTAGGCCCGCTTGCGGGCCGACATGAGCCAGAGGACGATGTGTAAATTCCCTGGTTCTGAGGAAAAAAGAATGGAGACTTGTGTTATGACAGGCGAGCAGATTTTACGTAAGGTAAAAGTAGAGGGGGGCTATCTGCGTTTTAGCTCGGCCCATTTTATCACTTTTGGCGGGAAGTGTGAACGTTTACATGGTCACAATTATGGCGTGCTGGTAGAAATTGAAGGCACCCTCAATGATGATAAGCTGGTCTTTGATTTTACCGTGCTGAAACGGCTCACCAGGGAGATATGCCGGAAGCTGAATCACCGTTTCTTGCTGCCATTGCACAACCCTCACCTGCAACTCAGCGCATCTCCTGATGCCTGGGAGATCAAATTTCAGGACAAACGCTATGTTTTTCCCCGCGGCGATGTAGTCGAGTTGCCGATTGATAACTCATCCGCTGAACGCATGGCGGAATATATTTGCGGTGAACTGTGTACGATGCTTCGCGAATATAATACCGCCAATCTACACACGATCATGGTTGGAGTAGAGGAAGCTCCGACGCAGATGGCCTATTATCGCAGGGCACTGCATTTGTAATATTCAGCCGCAAGAGCTAATTGGTGCTGTGGGCTTTGCCGCCAAAGGCGGCAAAGCCCACAGCACCAATTAGCTCTTGCGAATCTTCCAACGGAATACAAATGCATGTAAGGCCGGATTAGCCTTTGACGGCAGAACCGGTTGCACCTTCGATGAAGTAGCGTTGGAAGATGAAGAAGAGAATGATGATCGGAATGGTGTTGAACATCGAGCCTGCTATCAACAGATTGTACTCTGTATAGTGAGCACTCTTGAAGAAGTAGAGCCCCAATGGCAGCGTGTACATATCGCGGGTACCCAGCACAACCAATGGCCAGAGGAAGTCGTTCCACGCGCCCTGGAAAGTCACAATCGCCACAGCGACGAGTGCTGGCCTGACCAATGGCAGGATGATCTGGTAAAACGTGCGCCAGCGCGATGCACCATCAATAAAGGCCGATTCTTCCAACTCCTTCGGTAAACCCTTCATAAACTGTACCATCAGGAAGACTGAGAAGGGCTGTGCCATAGCTGGGATCAGGAGCGCGAAGTATGTATTCACCAGGTGCAGGCTGTTCATGACGAGAAACTTGGGGATGAGGGTAACGGTCAAAGGAATCATCATCACCGCCAGCGTCAATAGAAAGATGGTTTCCTTGCCAGGAAATTGTAAACGTGAGAGGGCGTAACCTGCCATCGCTGAGAAGAGCGTGTTGAGAATCATTGCTCCAACCGCGTAGATGAATGCATTCAGTATCCAGCGCAGGAAGGCAGAATCGCTTGTAATTTTTACATAGTTATCCCATGTCCAAGTCTGCGGAAAGAGCGTAGGCGGAATAGCCAGCACATCATGGAATGTCTTGAAGGATGAGAGAAAAGAAAAGATGAGCGGGCCAAGAGCACTAATGGTAAAAATAGCCAGGAAAATGTAAACGATGATGTTAAACCATGCAAAGGGCCGCTTTTTACGTCCCTCACTCGTCCTGGCTACAGCTTGTGCCCTTGTTTGTGTTTGTACTTGTGCCATGATCTTGCTCCTTGCGGGCGCAATGAATTGCGCCCCTATTGACTGGTACTTGGGTCAATGAAACGGCGCTGGATGATCGTCACAATGAAAATGACAACGAAGAGAATCACGGACATCGCGGCTGCTAGCCCGAAGTGATTATCACTGAAAGCCACATTGTAAATCTCAACCATCGGTGTTAATGTTGAGTTGAGTGGGCCGCCTAATGGTTGAGTCATGAAAAAGACCTGGTCGAACATTTGGAAGCCACCAATTGTGCCAAGGGCCACAACCAGGAATATCGAGGGACGTAACAATGGTACCGTAACGTTCCAGAAAGACTGGAAGCGATTTGCTCCGTCTACCTCCGCCGCTTCAACCAGCTCCTTCGGGATATCCTGGAGAGCCGCCATGAAGTAGATCATGAAAGCCGCAGAGGTTGTCCAGATGTTGAGAATCATGATCGCGGGTAAGGCAAAGTTAGGGTCTTGCAACCATTGTGGCCCTGGAATGTGTACCAATGAAAGCAAGTAGTTAAACAGCCCGTTTGGATTGTAAAACCAGAGGAAGATCAAGGAGACAGCCACTGAAGATGTCAATGATGGAATGTAGAAGATGGTGCGAAACATTCCTCTGAGCGTTGATCTGTTCTTCAAAATGCTGTTCTGTAGAAGTACAGCCAGAACCAATGCCAGGATCGTCTGTACGGTTACAATAACCACGACAAATTTGATGATATTGATCATCGATGTCCAGAAGTCACTGTTGGCAAAATCGGACAGTTGATTAAAAATCACCTCATAATTATGCGTTCCGATGAACTGCGGTACTGAAAAGCCAATATCTACTTTGAAAAGGCTTAGACCAATCCCATAAAGCGAAACAAATACGATGAAGACGCCCAAAACGGTGAGGTAGGGCAAAAGAAAGAGGTAAGCGGCCAGTGTTTCACCTGGACGGCCCTTGGAGCCTCCTCCTAAGCCACGGCCTAGCCTGCGTCTCCCTTCGGCGGTAATCGGTGGTGCAGATGCGACGGATGGTGTTACCGGTTGTGTAGCCATAGAAATCTCCTTTGACTATGCGGTGCTACATTGTGGCACACCCCTCATGCCTTGCCCTCCTTGCGGGTGTAAGGCATGAGGGGTGTGCCCAGCGAAAATCACTGCTGCTGGAGCTGGTTATTCACTTTGCTTGTAGCTTCTTGAAGAGCTGTTGGCACGTCTGCCTGGTTCAGCAATACCTTCTCGATAGCATTATCAAGATCCGTATGGATAGCCTGGTCTTGTGAGCCATAATAATCGGCGTAGCCATACGTAGCTGCATCGAACATTACCTTGACTCCTGGATTTTGAGTAAAGTAGGAGTCATTGGCGAGGCTCTTCAAGGTAGGCAGTGCGAAACCAGCATGGAGCTGGCTCGTCTGTACGTCAGAGCCTGTCATATACTTGATAAGCTGCCAGGCTGCATCTGGATGCTTTGTATTGCCATATGCCGCCCAG
>WNFF01002886.1_pt1 | contig 16774 bp, 29 predicted proteins | sample 5400441 | NCBI WGS metagenome assembly WNFF01 (sample SAMN13153345, study PRJNA577476) | soil metagenome | isolation source: 120 cm saprolite under Douglas fir tree site 2 hole 3 replicate 1 | place: USA:California | collected 2015-04-18 | reverse complement strand
GCCGACGCGCGCCGCAAGTTCGATCAATTCCTGGGCGACAACCAGGTGCGCGCGGTTGCTCCGGCGAAACCCGAGGACCGCGAGGCGCTGTTCCGGCAGTTCCTGGAGTGGCAGAAGAATCAGCCCGTCGCGCGCTGAAATCGTTTGGGTGGTCCGCGCGACCTGAGCGCGAAAGCTCTCTGGTGATAGGAATTGGGCGTAGGCAATTCCGCCTGCCAATGGCAATATGGTACCGATTGCTCGGCTCGGCAATCGCCCAAAGTTCCTGCGCGACCAAAGCAGTCAGCAAGGACGGCAAGGCGCTTTCCGGCGCAGCACGGACCAGCTCCATCAAGAAATGCTGCGAAGACAGCGCAGTTAGTAAGGATGGCAAGCCGCTCTCAGGGGCCGCAAAGACCAGCTGTGTGAAAAAGTGCCAAGCGGACGCTTCCCAGGCGCTCTTGCGCTCGTTCAATTTGGAAATGTGGTCGTAGGAAGGAGATCCACAATGGATCGGCGCAACAATTGGCTTCGTTTCGCAAAATGGCTCTTCTCTGCAATACAACCGCCCCCCCTTTTCGACGAAACGAACCCAATAAGCGGCAGACCGAAGCCGAGCCATCATAGGTTGGGGCCATCCCGTCGCTTCAGCGCTTGCAGGGTGAAAAGCGTCTGCACGACCTGACGCCAGAGACTGCTCTCATATCGGCTTAACCGATCGATCAGCTCGTTATCGAGGTTGGCCAACCGCAAGTAGCTGAGCGCGATGTCGCGCGATGTGCTCGCCGCAGGGCCTCGGTCGCCGTTGGGACCGAGCTCGTGGGTGCCGTTGCTACTGGGGGCGAGCTCTTGGCGGGATTCGAGATCGCCTTCGGCGAACGAGATGGAAGTGCCCTCCCCTCGGGTATCGATCGTTTTCTGGCGAGAGCTCCTGAAGGCTTGGAGGATTTCGCTCTGCATGCGCAGCAGCCCGGTTTCAATCGAGGTCGCCCGTCGCATTCGCCAAAAGAGCGAAGCGAGCCGATGGACAAGTTCTCGCTCGACCGGGGTCTGCGGCAGGTACTCCGCGACGATGGCCGCTTCGAAGATCCGATACTCCTCGGGATTCTCCACGGGCTCGATAACGGTCTCGGCCGTCAACTCGTGTCGCAGGGCATTCCGGCGCGAGACATGTTTGCCATTTGCGCTCGTCGGCCCAGTGCTTTTGAGCGCGTTGAGCCGATTGGCCTCTATCTGCCGGGGCGAGCTCATGAGCGATGCGGAGCGGCGTCGGCCGTTCCGGGGGTGGCCGCTTTTCGGGTTCGGCGGCCAGCTCGGCCGGCGGCCGCCGGTCGAACGTTCGCTGGCGGCGTCGGGAAGCCGGCTGAGCGGGTCTCGTTCCAAAGCTTTCGCGCGATGCTCACGGCATCCATGCCAACTTTGGCCCACCACCCTGCCTCGTTGCCGGTGCGGTGAAGTTCGCGGTGGTGAGTCCGGCAGAGCGGGACCGTGAATTCATCGCTCACCTTGCGGCCAAGCGCCCGGACCTGCGCGAAGCGGAGGTGGTGCGGATCGCAGGGCTTTCGCCCACAGAATAGGCAGGGCTGCGAGGCCACGAATTTGAGGTGGGCCTTGTCCCGGTACCGTCGCGGCTCCCCGATCGGCAGCATGCTCTTGTCGATGCCCGGCGGCTTGGTCGAGCGCTCCAGCACACCGCTGCTATGGCCGTTGCGGGGCGCTACGGCGGTTGATCGCGAACTGGGTGATACTCCTAGCCGCTCGGCCGCTTCTGGCGACGGCTGCCCTGCTTTGCGGGCGGCCCCTTCGGTCTCAAAGGCGGAGAGGCGAAGGTCAAATGCCAGCTCGACGACGCGGGCGTCGGCGGCGGTCAGCTTGTTCTTCACGGGCAGGGCCGTGCGGGCCCATTGGGCGGCTTCCGCTGCAGATCCGACGCTCGCCACCTCACGTACGAGCTGGTCGCGCAGGACGGCCGAGCCATCGGGATCGAGGGTCGGCCGCCCGCGATCGTTGCCATTCCCGGGCCGTCGGGATCTGTGGGAGGGGGCGAATATGGGGGTTGGCCCCACATCGGCGAAACCTCCCGGTTGCGGTCGGCCGTTCAGGTCGGGCGCATCGAGGTCGTCCTCGCCCGCGATGCCGACCAGCGTGAAGAGCGCATATCGGCGGGCATAGGTCAGCGCGGCGCCCATCCGGTGCGGGGCCGCGGTGTCAGCGAGCCGACACACCGGCCAATCGGAGGCGATCCACTCCCCCGAGGCGTGCGCCAGGACCGTGGTCAGATTGATCGTGCCGGTTGCGGCATCGATGGCAGTCGCCTGCACCGTCGCGATCTGTTGCTGGCCGAGCGCCTTGCGGACGATGTCGAGGCCGCTCGAGAGCGGCGCGTAGCGGAAGGACCGAGCCCCCTCCCCTGGCCTATCCGTCCCGATGGTGGCAACGAGCGACTTCTCGGGGTTCGATAGCTCCGACTGTGCCTTGGCGAGCGCGGCCGCGAGCGCCGCAATCGATTCACTGGACCTGTGCATGGGCAGCTTCCGTCTCGAGCACATCGAAGCTCACGGCCCCGTTCTTCGAGCGGCGGGCTCGGATCCCGTGACCGATCCCCTCCCTGGCGTCCTCCGGGAGGAGGGCCTTGAGCTCCCGCTTGGCACGTTCGTGCTCGCCATAGGCGTCACGCGTCCGGAGGAAGATGCCGGCGAACTCGGCCCAACTGTTCGAGGCGCTCATGTCGAGCCAGAACTTCTTCTCAGCCGTGAGAAGCAGGTGTTGGTAGAGCGAATCGGCGGGGATGCTGATCTCGACCCATTTGCCGCCTCCGGTGATGATCGAGAGCACCGCCACCTTCGCGGTGGTGACCCACATGTTGTGCTGGAGCTGGGGCATATACTTTTCGGCCGCGCCCTCTTCCGAAAACGACCACGGCAGCATGAATTTGGCCTCGAAGACGGCTCCGGTCTCCGCAATGACGCCGTCGAGGGTCGCCGCCATCCAGCGAATCACGGGGTGGCGGATTCGGCGCTGGATATCCTTGAGGCTCTGCCCCGTATTGCGCTCGAACCAGTGCCGATTGAGCGGCTCGGTGACGACCCCGAGCTGGACGATAAGGTTTCCTGAGAGGTCCAGCGGTTCGAGTTCACCCCGCTTTTCGCGCCAGAGCCTTAGCAAGGCGGCTTCATCCTGGCCCATAATGACGCGGGCGTCGGAGCCACCGATAAAGTCACGACGTTCTGGGGCCAATTGCGGTCGGGCTGAGCACATAAGCCTACCTCTTAGAATGATCGTTTTTCGATGTATATGCCTAAAACAGACATTTTGGTTTGTCAATCGATTTTCGACACATTGATCCACGTAGGTTTTGTCCTTAAGAATCCCACCGTGATTACGCCTGCACAGTGCAGAGCCGCACGGGGCCTACTCGACTGGAGCCAGCAGGGATTGGCCGACCGGGCCGGCGTAGGCATTGTCACTGTTCGGAAATTGGAAGGCGGGACGAGCCGATCGCGGCGAGCAACTATGGACGTGATTAAAAGGGCGCTAGAAACTGGCGGCGTTGAGTTTATTGAAGAGAATGGTGGCGGGTCTGGTGTGCGTCTTAGAAAGGTGCGCCCAAAACGGAGAGATCGTTGAGCCGGCTTTCCAGGTGCAGCGCTAATTATCGACGCGAATTGGCGGGTTCCGGCCGCGCGGACCAGCTGAGCGCCTTTCGCACGATGTCAATTCCAGTCTTCTGGTCGTTCGTCATTCTCGGGTTTCAACCTAGCGAGCGCCTTGATTCCCCGCAGCAACGCAACCCCACCGCCTGGCAGAATCCCCTCCTCGACCGCGGCCTTGGTGGCGAACATTGTCATCGACGCGTTCCGTGCGCTCCTTCACCTGTACCTCGGTCGCACCGCCGACCCGGGAGGTCTCGCAGCCGCGTTTCAGGGTGGAAGCTGCGTGTTTCGTCTCGGCTCTCGATTCGGCCCATGCATTATTGCGCCGGCCGCGATCAACAGTAGCGGCGCAAACAAGGCGATCAGGAAGAGAATCTTGAATGACATATGCCCGCCCTAGGTAAGCTACAGACGGCGGAACTGCCCACGTCCATCCCCTAGCACAAGAGAGCTTCGGGGGTGGGTCAAATACGTCACCTATCAAGATCAGGAATCCGAATGCACCGACCCGCGCGTCCTGGGAGGCGGTGCGTCCGGGAGGGGTCGACTGACGCGGGTGAGCAAACTCACACGGAACTAGCCCCTGCTTCGGGTATTCTGATCCTACCACTTGGCCCGCCGGGCCCCCGGTTTGCCTAGTGGGAGAGGTCCAGGCCGTTCTCACCATCTTGCGACCTGCGTCTCGGGGCAGCCCATGCCTTTGCCGGCCGGGGCTGCCTTAAAGTCTCGGACGAGCTGGGATTGCGGCCGGGCCTTGCGGGCCGACCTGCGGATGCTCGAAGGTCCAGCCCGCCAGCGCGAGCGCGGCGGCGACAACGAGTAGCGACGCGTAGTTCATGGGTTCTCCATTGGCTGGCCGACCGCCGCCAGCGCACTCGGCACCGGAAGCAGGTCGGACGGGGGTGATTCTTTTGGTGGCGGTGGCGAGCGGATGCGCGAACCGGCCGGCGGCTTGCAAGGCTGCGGCAACGAGTTCCGAGCAGAACCAGGCGTCGGGCTTGCACCAATCGCGGTCGAGCGCGAATGCCGCGATGGCTTCGAAGTCGTACGGCTTGCCGGAATTCAGCCCTTCACAGCGCCTGCCGAAAATATCGGATCGTGCGCTCGAGTCCCTGCGCGAGGTCGGTCGTCGGCTGCCATCCGAGCTTGGATCTGGCCAGCGCCAGGTCGGGCTGGCGCTGCCGCGGATCGTCGGCCGGCAGCGGCTTGAAGATGATCCTGCTCTTCGTGCCCGTCAGCCTCACCACTTGTTCGGCAAGCTCCAGGATCGTGAACTCCCGCGGGTTGCCGATGTTGATCGGCCCGGTGAAATCATCCGCCGTATCCATCAGCAGGATCAAGGCCTCGATCAGATCGTCGACATAGCAGAAGCTGCGGGTCTGCTGCCCATCGCCGTAGACCGTGATGTCCTCGGCCTTGAGCGCCTGCACGATGAAATTCGACACCACTCGCCCGTCGTTCGGGTGCATGCGTGGACCATAGGTGTTGAAGATCCGCGCGACCTTGATGCGCACGGCATGCTGGCGCCAATAGTCGAAGAACAATGTCTCGGCGCAGCGCTTGCCCTCGTCGTAGCAGGACCGCGGGCCCACCGGGTTGACGCGGCCCCAATAGTCTTCGGATTGCGGATGGATCTCCGGATCGCCGTAGACCTCGGATGTCGAGGCTTGCAGGATCTTGGCTTTGACCCGCTTGGCCAGCCCGAGCATGTTGATCGCGCCGTGCACGCTCGTCTTGGTGGTCTGCACCGGATCGAATTGATAATGCACCGGCGACGCCGGACAGGCCAGATTGTAGATCTCGTCGACTTCGACATACAGCGCAAAGGTGATGTCGTGCCGCATCAGCTCGAAGCGCGGGTGCTTGAGCAGGTGTTCGATGTTGGCTTTGCCGCCGGTGAAGAAATTGTCGACGCACAATACATCGTGCCCGGCGGCAAGCAGGCGCTCGCACAGATGCGAGCCGAGAAAGCCGGCTCCGCCGGTGACGAGCAGCTTCTTCACCTGGAGTTTTCCCATCGCCGTCCCTTCCCCCAACGCCGCACCAAAATGCCGGGTCGGCAATCGTCGGACCCGACCCGATAGCGTGTTGCCGCACGCATGATTGCCACGCGCAGGCGTTGGTCAAGCCCGGGTGGCGCCCTCGGCAGGCGTGAACGGATGCTGGCAGGCAGGGGCTGTGCGCATGGGCCGCGTATCGAGTTGGCAATTGAGATCCAGAGACTTACGCGAAATATGCGGTGACCTCGATGCGGTCCGCAACGCCGTTGCCGCCTGCCTGGCGCGCTCTGCCCCAGGAAGGTCGCATATGCCGTTGCGGGTCCTTGACTTCGGGGTTGCGTGGCGGCTTGGATCCGCCCCGACGGGGACCCGATCCGCGATCGCCGGTATTCCGGTATACGTGATCTCGCTCAAGAACTGCGAGGCCCGCCGGCAGAACACGACCGAGCGGCTCGGCGCGCTCGACACTGCATTCCAGTTCGTCGATGCGATCGATGGAGGGATGCAACGTTTGTGGCCGAGCGATATGCGCACCGGAAGTATTTTGTTCACGAGCTTCACGGCTGAGAGAGCGCGTGCTATGTGAGAATTTCCAACCTCAATATCCGGCTCTTCAGTTCGCCATCACGCTATGTCCCTGCCCCTGGTGTCCGTGCCGCAATTCACTGGCCGCGATTGGAGTCGCTTCTCAGCGCGCGGCGTTGCCGTGTTGCTTGGCGTCCTTGCGCTCCTGGCCTGCATCGGTTTGATTCCCCCTCTGGCGAGGCTTGGGATGAGGGTGGACGCTACCAATGAAGGCTGGAACGCCCTTCATTCGATCCACGCTTTCAGCGGCGCGCTGTACCCGCCTCGTAACGTATTCGTCGTCAATAATTATCCGCCGCTGTGGTATTATCTCACGGGTGGCCTTGCACTTGTATTTGGGGATCCGGTTTTTCCCGGGCGGATCATCTCCATATTTGCCTTCGCTGCGACCGCAATCGCGATCTTCAGCGCGGTACGCCGTTTGGGCGGGAGCGCCAGTGCCGGCAGTTTTGCCTGCCTCACGTTTGTCGCAACCATGACCATTCTATATCGCTGGTGGGTTGGCATAGCAGAGCCGCAGATGCTCGCCCACGCACTGATAACCGGCGCGGCAGCCCTCCTATTGGGTGCGCGGACGCGACGTATGGCAGCGCTTGCGGCGGCCCTAATGGTGCTCGGAGGTCTTACCAAGCACATCGCTGTTGCCCTACCGCTTGCTTCCGCGGTCTGGCTTGCAATCTATCGCCGGAATCTCTTGCTCCCCTGGCTGGCAACCGGCCTCATCACAGGGTGCGCCGCCCTGCTAGCGCTTGTGATTGGATACGGTGAAGCATTCATCGATAATATGGCCATACCTCGCAGGTTCTCACTCAATGGGCTCGGCTCGAATTTAGGATGGGGAATTACCAAGTCCATTGTCCCGCTGCTTGGGTTCGGCATTCTCGCGGCCGGAGTAGAACGAGCGCGCGATGAGGCGATGGCGTTTGCCGGCCTTGCTATCGCGGCTGCTTTGCTCTCCATCCTGGTATTCGGCAGCGCCTACGGTGTGAGCGAAAATGTCACCATAGACTTGGTCATTGCATCCTCGCTCGCGTGCGGGCTCATATGGGACCGCGTCAAGTGGGTCAGCAGACTTCCTGCAGATCTTGCACGCATGATGCTGATGGGAGCATTGGTGGTCAGGCTCCTGCTCGGCATTCACGATCCGATTGCAACGATTGCCGGCTTCCGCAGCGTATCTGCCGAAATGATGGTGCTGGAAACTCGGTTGGCGAGAATTCCGGACCCCATCGCGTGCGAGATTTCCGTAATAGCATGCATAAGGGCTGGCCATCCTAATGCGTCCAGCGTGGTGAATGTACCCGATATGAACGCCATGCTCGCCCGCCTTGCCGAAGGCGAGTTTAATGCGGTTGTAACGACACCTGACTTTACTGGCGAACAGGACGGCCGACATCCGGCAGGGATGGCGGCCGCGATGAGGCGTGGATATTACTCGCCCATTCGTTTCGGATTCGTTGGCAACTTGTTTCTGTCTCGCAGGTCGGGTCCTCCCGTTTCCCGCTAGACCGCCGCGACGAGACCGACATGAGCGACGGCATCCTTTTGGGTTGACTCGGGGTTGCGGCCACGCTCCTATGCGCGGCCATGAGGGATATCCCTGTCTACGTCATTTCTCTGCGTGATTCCGCAGTGCGCCGGCGCCGCATGACCGAGCGACTGGGCGCGCTCGGCATTCCGTTCCAGTTCGTCGATGCGATCGACGGGCGGACGCAACGCCTAGCCGACGTGTTCGACGGTTCGCGCGTGGTGCGCGACGGCTTTCAGTCGGAAGCGGAAATTGCCTGTGCAATGTCGCACCGCCTCGTACACCGCCTCATTATGGATGGCGACAGCGAACTTGCCCTGATTTTCGAAGATGACGCGGACCCCTCGCCAGACTTTCCAGAGGCGCTTGCTCTCGCAAAGAGGCTTCGATTCGACATCCTCAAGTTTGAAGGCGGTGCGTGGGGACGGCGCGCCAGAATAGGCACAATTGGTAAGTTTGCGGTGATGGCAGGAACACCGTCGCTAGGCTCTGCCGCATATCTCATCCATCGATCCGCTGCGGCGCGGTTCTGTACCCTCCCAGTTGTGGACAAACCAATTGACGTAGCTTTCGGTGATCTCCGGCTCCAACTTCGAGTCCTGGACTTAGAGCCATACCCCGTCAAGCAAGACAGACTACCGACGCAAACCGCTCTGCAGCCGTTGCCAAGAGCGCTCGCGCCCCCCCTCGGCGGGCTCACACGACTCGCGCTTTCCGTTCGCAAGCGAGCTATGTTTGTTCGGTTATACGGCCTATGGGCCGCTATTAAGATGGACTCGGCCAGGATCACTGGAAATAAGCTGTGACCGCAACTAGTCACGCCGCCGACATTCGGCATGATTTGGGCGGACGGCAGCATCGGGCGGGGTTGACTCGCGGTTGCGGCCACGCTCCTATGCGCGGCCATGGGGGATATTCCCGCCTACGTGATTTCTCTGCGCGATTCGGAAGTCCGCCGGCGCAACATGACCGAGCGGCTCGGCGCGCTCGGGATTCCATTCCAGTTTGTCGATGCGATCGACGGGCGGACGCAGCGGCTACCCGACGTGTTCGACGGCGCGCGAGTGGATCGGCGCGGCTTCTGGGGCGAATCCGCCCTCGCCTGCGCCATGTCGCACCGCAGGGTGCATCGCATGATTGCCGAGCGCCGACATGACGTGGCGCTCGTGCTTGAGGACGATGCGAAGCCGTCTGATTTTTTCCCCGTAGCGCTGAGCCGCGTCATCCGGCTTTGCGAGTTTGACGTATTCAAGCTCGAAGGCTCACCGCACCGCCGAACCGTGTCGCTTGGCAGGATCGCGCCCGGTTATTCCGTCGTGGTCGGCATGACGCCATCAATGGGAGCGGCAGCGTATTTGCTGACGAAGGACGCGGCCGAGAGACTTTGCGCGCTGCGAGTGTTAGATCAAATGACCGACGAAGCGTTCGGCGATCCGCGGCTTGCTCTCCGGGTATTGGAGCTTGAGCCCTATGCCGCCGCCCAGGATCAGGAAACGCCGACGATGGTCAATCTGCAGTCCTACGGTCCCAAGCCAGCTCAGTTCCGACGCACCATATTGCAGCGGCTCGGCTACTCTCTGCGAAAGCGCGCGCGCCTTGTGAGTGCCTATGGACCTCGGATCGCGCTCGCGCTACTCACTGGAAATACGTGGTGACTTCGATGCGGCCCGCTGCGCGTTGCCGCCGGTTACGCCGGCAGGCTATTCGACGTAACGGATTGTCGCGAATTGAGAGCTAATTTAGTGCCGCAAGATTTGGTCCCAGCGGGCCGCGATGGCGGGCCAGCCAAATTGACGTGCCCATTTCGTTCCTTGTTCGGCAAGCACTATCCTTTTCTCCGGATTCGTCAGTAGATCGACAGTAGCATCGACCCACAGTCGCTGAGTCTCAGGATCTTCGATGCCATAGGAGAAGCGACCGGACGATTCCGCTATGCTGGTCTGCTTGCATGGAATCTTGATCCCGAACTGGACGCTCTCGTCCAATCCGGCGAAATTGGTCGTGACGGGGACGCATCCACAGGCCTGTGCCTTCCGGACCGAGATGGGATCCAGTTCGTGGAAAACAGTGGGATGGGCCAGGATCGCGCTGCGCTGATAAAGCTTGCCCACCTCGACTTGGCTCAAGTTTCCCAACGACTCGATTCCCGCCTCCTTCATTTCCAAACGCGTGGAATTCATCCACTCGAGCTTGTCCGGGCGATTGGCGTTGAACAGTTTGAAGAGGTCCCATCCAGCCGCCCATTGCAGGCGCGCCTGCGGGACGCGTTCCTTGACCTCTCGAAACAGCTTCGGCAGAACGCTCATGGATCGATCTGCCGCTGAGGTATTAATAATCAGAAAGGGGTCTTTTTCTTCGGCACCTTCCAACAAACTTAGGTCAATACCGTTTGGAACCACGGCAACTTTGCGATCAGGAATATTCGGAAAGAGCGATCGGTGGTAGTTGGATTTTAAAAAAAGCCGGTTGATTTTCGACAATCGATTTCGCGTAGCGAAAAAGCTCTCGTTCGTCGTGTCGTGGGAGTCGATGAATATCTTTTTTGCATTGATGTCCCAATCCAGCGGCTTCGGCCAACGCCACAATATGACCACATCTTGGTTGTCACGCGGGTTGAATTCCCAGAAGGGACGATACGTGACGCCTTCAAACCACAGCGGGCTATGTCCGCAGTTGTTGTAGACGGTGACGTTCCACCCCAACTTCACGAGTTCTCTTGCCAAATTGATGGCGGCTTCCTCTGAGCCCGCGAACCCTTTGGTCTGGGGATGCCAGATGAAATCCGTGTGATCGCAATAGATGACAAGGTCCCTTCCCGAGGACGTCCGCTTGCGATACTTCGTATTGCGATCGATAAATTGCCTTAAGAGAAATCGGCCGGCTCGAAAGCTCAGCATCCATCGCTCCTGAACTGGTAAACATCTCTCCGCCGTCTCGTATCAATGCGCATTATAGCCGCAGACCGTCAAGTCCCAACCGCTACCGCGCGGCACTCGCCCCTGCGCGCAATTGCGCTCGGCGCGCGAGTTCACTAGAAATACGCTGTAACCTCGATGCGGCCGGCGGCGCCGTTGCCACCAGCTTGCGTTCCCGCTGCACCACCATTGCCTCCGCCGCCTACTGTATAGGTATATGTCGTCGCCGGTGCGGGGATGAGGGCCTCAAGATATTCACCCGCGCCGCCGCCACCACTGCCATTATTGGAATTTGCTCCGCTAGCGCCACCTCCGCCAGAACCGGTATTAGAGCATGTTCCGGTGAAATGGAGTCGTGACACGTACGGTTTGCGCGAGCTGCATACTCGTTTCCCCTCTCCCCTTGTGGGAGAGGGTGGCTCGTTGCGAGCGTGAGCGAGCGACGAGCCGGGTGAGGGGTAGAACCTATTGGGTGCGCTACTACCCCTCACCCGGCTCGGCGGCTTGCGCCGCCTCGCCACCCTCTCCCACAAGGGGAGAGGGAAGAGGAGTATGCCTCACGTCACCTCAACTCCATCGGAGTAGGCGCTAGCTTTCGCCGCCCCACCGGCGGAACTCGTGCTCGACACATTGCCAGCGCCGCCAAACGGGCTCACGCCACCGATTCCACCCAGCCCGTTTACCGTCGTGCCAGATTGCACACCGGCGCTTCCGGCCATGCCGTCCGTCCGCGTGATAACGGTGCCGGTGCCATTGATACCGCCGGTTCCGCCTGCTCCGCCCGCGGCGCCGACTGCCCCTCCGTTTCCGTGAATTGCCGTCCAGCTTCCAAATGACGTATCGGTTCCAACAGCCCCCCATTTGTAGCGAGTGCCCCGCCGCCGCCACCGCCGCCCACCATCCGCACTCTGAGATACAGCGCCCCGATCGACGTGGTGTAGGTCTGCGAGGTTCCCGAGGTGAACACCGATACCTGCGGCGCCTGCCGCAGGCTCTGCACGATCCACTTGCTCGATCCGTCGGAGATCAGCGTGATCAGCGCGCCGGCGCTCGACAGCGTGATCGAGGTGACGGTTGTGCCCTGGGCGACGACGGTGTCGGATCCCGCGCGCGAGACGACGAGTGTGTTGGTCGACGTGATGCCGTTGGCTTCGTCGGTGATCGTGAGGCTCTGCCCGGGGTTGACCGCATTGGCCGCGGGCAGCGTCCAGGTCCTGGAGGCGGTGAATGCCGCGCTCGTGGCGACGACCCGATCGGTCGCCAGGATCGCATAGGCGCTGTCGCCGTGGGTGGTCAGCCCATCGATATTGAGATTCGAGGCGTTGCGCAGCGCGGCCGGGTTGGCAAAGCCGCCATTGAACGTCGCCTGGCCGGCGACCGTGAGCGTCCCGCCGATCGACCAATTGCCGGGGACGGCGGCAACCCCGCCTTCCAGGATGAACTCGCCGGCCGTGTTGTAATAAACCGGGTCAAAATCGACCCGTGGCGGTCGAATGCCATGGGGCTGAGTATAAGCCCCTGGAAGACCCGCCCGAGAAAAGAAAAGGGGCTCAGTGGTTGCCGAGCCCCAGGTTAAAACGAGAGGAAACGCCAGCCCCGTCGTGAAGGGGCTAACCGTGGGCTTCTATGCCCGAAATATGGCGCAACTAGGCTCTCGGCATGATGACCGATTGGAGCCCCGGTCCTCAAACTCCCGAACACCATAGCAGGCCCAGGGACACGCCGACTGCCGCAGCTTCATCCTTGCTGACCGACCCCGCGACTACCGCCAACATCATGCCAATCCCGAGCATCATCAGGGCGGCATAGCGGGTTCGTCTTCGCAATGTGGAGGATAGGATCAGGCCGGTAGAAGGCTTGACCACCTGAGAGAGTTTCATGTCGTTGTCACCGGGTCAAAGATGGGGCCTGGGAGTGAACGCCTACCTTTATTTCTTTGCCTCCGCAGTTCTTGCACCGAAATCGAATGTTGCCGATGAAGGTATCCCGACTGACTCCCCGACGCTGAAGCAGAAGGCTGAAGGGGTAATCCGTAATTTGACCGCAGGGACAGGTCAGGCGGACGAACGTGTAACCCTGGTCGATTGCTTCCCCAACACAGCGCGTTTTCCAATGGGTATCCACGTCCGTCATAGGGCGATCATTGCACAGTGATGCCCGGGAACACAGTTCGGGAACTAACCTATCCGTCTGGCGTTCTGGCGTCGAACCCCTGGCGGCACGTTATCCGTTCCCCAACACGCCCGGACCGACCAGGGGCACCAGGACCTCGATGCGGCGTGTCCCCGAGGTCTACATCCTTCCATGGAGCCCCGGTCCCTGGGAGTAGGTCCGGGGCTTCTTTCATCCGGTTCTTCCCTGCGCCGTCCCCCCTTTGCCCAGACTACAATCGCCGGTAGCCTGGCCGGCAAAGTCCCCGCCGAGGTTTGACTCCTCGCCCCCGCTGCCCTATGGTGGAAAAAAAGACGGGCACACACACACAAGCTCGTCAAGCACAGGGGGCAAACCGTGCAGAACGACGACATCCAAGAACAGTTCAACGATGCTGTGACGGCTGGCGATCGTCGCCTTGCCGAACGCATCGCACGAATATGGCTGTTGAGATTGCAGACGGCAACGATGACGCTGCGGAAGTCGCCTGCGCCGCTACCGACGTCGTAGGGCGTTCAGTCCTGATCAGCGCTGCGGTTGAACTTCGCCGCTTCTGGCGGGGTTCGGCGTGGCGTTGGCGACGCTGCGATGCCTGCGCCCATGACGCATCGTGGGGGCCGAGCCATGCTGGCGAGACTAGGAAATATCTGCCGCACGGATGATGAGATCGAGCGGCGTGCGAGAGCGAAACTATCCCGAACCTTATGGGGCCTATGTGGTACAATTGGCCGATGACCCATGGAGAAGCAGCGAATGTTCAGTCTCAAGTTCAGCACCAGCCTTTCCCCGGAAAATGAACCAGCCGCTATTGAAATGAAGGTCGTGCTCATTCTCGACGATGTCGCAAAATGCATCAGCGAAGGCCAGTTGCAAGGTGCGGTACGCGATGGAAACGCAAACGTCATTGGCCAATTTATTTTGCACAGAGAACGGGTCGCCGCGTAAAGACGGACAATGCCGGAGGTTCGGAGGCGAGAAGAGAGCGGCGAGAACCCGGTTCCACACCTAACTACCTTTGCCCCGGCATCAACCCAGTTCGACGGGAACGCCCGGATGATCGACGTTCGGGCGAAGCTTGACGCCTGGACGACACTGCCGGAGCCTTCTCGGCACCAACGCTCCGAAGACGACGACCCCCTACGCTACTTTGCATCGGTTGGGGCGCAGGCGGAGGTCCGCAGGTCGCCGACTACCGTTGGGGTTGTGTATGCTCCGAAATGGGGAACCGAAATTCCAGAACGGGTGTTACAATGGTCAGAGGCCACGTTGACCTCCACCTGGGGACAGGCATCACGGGAAGGGCTTCTCCGTGCCCACTCTAGATGTCCTCCGGCATAGTCCGTCTACCGTTCTTCCGATGTGCCCAAGCTGTCGCAGACCGATGCGGTTGAAGCGCCAAAAGCGCATCTTGTTCACCGACGGGGTGGCGGAAGCGACATATCGTTGTGACACTTGCGACATTGAGACCATACGGACGTTCAAATACCCTTAGTCACCTCACATCACCTTCGGCCAAATCCGGATATCTCGCAGCCTGCGAGGTCGCTCATCGAAAATCCTGGAATCGCCTAAGCAGGGGCGGTCTGAGTCGGCTGCCCTCATCGAACTCGGGGCATTGCAATTCCTCGTGCAGGCAGATCGTCAGATCATTCTTTAGCAGACTCCAGTAATTGTACCCCTCAAACGAAATTGGCGGCCTTCCGTTCTGAAAGGTGATCGCGCCGAAGTAGCCATCGAGTGTCCGCCAAAGGATAACCTTGTCAACTTGGCCTGAAGGGTACGCCTCGGCAACGTGATAGCTGTAGACGCCGTCCTCGCTGCTGCGTCGGACCGTTATGCAAGAAGTTGGCATTTGCAGTGTCCTCCGACACCCCAATCGGCGCCACCCGTACCGGGGGCATCAGGACCTCGATGCGGCGTGGTGTCTCCGGGGTCCACCTCCTTTCCAGGAGCCCCGGTCCTTGGCAGAGCGAGCGGGGCTTCTTTCATTCGGATGGCAGTTCTGGCTTCCGCTGCGCTATTAGCAGCCGGCAAGGCAAAAAGAAAAAGCCCCGGACTTAACGATCAGGGGCTTGAGGTCACGTTTGCCAACCGGACTCGGGATGGGGGATGGGGGGATGCCCGGCTGGCTTGCGTTGAATATGGGGAGTGGCTGTAGCGTTCGCCACACCCGCAGGTCGCGTCGGGGATGGACTTTCCTGGTCGCCTAGCGAAGCCCGGGAGCCGTTTCTGGAACGATCGGCGGGGGCTCGCGCACGCCGGCGACTTTGTGGCTGCTGAGATTGTCCATAATGACGATGTCGCCGGGCTGTAGCGTCGGCGCCAGGATCTGCTCCACGTAGGCGCGGAAGACTTCTCCGTTCATGGCCCCGTCCACGATGAGCGGCGCCAAATCTCCCGCGCGGCCGCGATGTCCGGCCGCTGCTGCTCGGCGGCATGAAGCGTCTTTTTTTGAGCGTCAGCCCGCTCTCGCAAGAAGAAAGCGTCCAATCGAGGATCGTCCGACCCGGATGCCTCGTCGGCCAAGCTCTTCATGCAACTCGTCGAGCGTCATGTCCGGGCGCGCGGCTACGAGCTCGCGAACCAACCCCTCGTGATCGGCCAATGCGTAAGGCTTCCTGCCCCTCGGGTCGGGCGCGACCGACCCAGTGCGACGCCAGCGCTGCAGCAGCTTGATCGCGCAACTCACGCTCACCGCAACTGCCGTGCCGCCGCCTGCACGAAAGGCCCCCTGCAACCGCCGCCACAATCCGACGACGCAGGTCTTCCGAGTAAGCTCGTCCCATCCCTGCTGGCCTCCGCCCAGTAGCCAGTTTGCAGGTCGTGTCCCAGCTCGTGGTGTAACTCGGCGGAGCAAGCCGCTCGCGAAGCGCGCCCATACGTAGCGCCGTAGCGAGCGAGCGGCTTGCGGTGGTCATCGCGAATCATCGGTAGGGTTTGGTCGCTGAACCAGCAACCGAACCGAGGATCCAGCGATGACCGACGACATGATGACCCTTCGCACGCTTCTGGAAAAGAGCTCCGATGCCGACCTTCTGCGCGAGATGATCGGCTTCACCGCCCAGCGGCTGATGGAGCTGGAGATCGAGGGACTGACCGGCGCCGCCCATGGCGAGCGTAGTCCGGAGCGGATGAACCAGCGCAATGGCTACCGCGACCGGCCGTGGGAGACACGTGCCGGCACGGTGGAACTGCGCATCCCCAAGCTGCGCAAGGGCAGCTACTTCCCGGGCTTCCTGGAGCCGCGGCGTCTGGCCGAGAAGGCCTTGGCGGCGGTGGTGCATCGCTTCATCCGATCACGATACGCGCCGCGGAAGCTCAAAGTGAGACGGCACAGGGCATCACCGACCTCGTCATCAATTTTTACAAACCCTTAGGGTTTTCCACCGCAGGGTACCCGCGCAACTTGGTCCAAGACTGGCCCTGATCGGCCTGATCGGACGCACAACGCCGCCGACCGGGGCTCTTTCAGGCTGATGGCACAGAATTTCTATCCAGTCATAGCGCGCGCGATTGCGGCTCTCGATGAGAACGGTGCTGACGCACGTCAGCTGGTGTATGACCACGCGCGAACGGTCCTGGTCCGGCAGCTGCGCGACCTCAACTCTGGGCTTTCGACAGGCATGCACGAGCTCCAGGCGCTCGAAGAAGCAATCCGTACGGTGGAGTTGGAGGTCTCAGAACCGGAAGAGACTAGAATTGATACCGTTTCTCTATCGGAACCAAAGTGACACATGGATGTACAAGACTAGGCACCGGACCGCCGTTCCTGCTTGGAGCTTGATATGGTGAAGCCGGTCGTTCCTCAATGATCGAATTGGGGGTTCGTCGCTTGGGGTCATTCGCATGGAAATCAAAAAGACCCACATCATTTCCCCTTGCACGCGCCTGCTGACCCGCCGTCGGCTTCTGTCCGGGGCTGCCGGAATTGCCGCGGCCTGCATGATCGAGCCCGCCGGTGCG
>WNFF01001949.1_pt1 | contig 16794 bp, 8 predicted proteins | sample 5400441 | NCBI WGS metagenome assembly WNFF01 (sample SAMN13153345, study PRJNA577476) | soil metagenome | isolation source: 120 cm saprolite under Douglas fir tree site 2 hole 3 replicate 1 | place: USA:California | collected 2015-04-18 | reverse complement strand
TCGGACTTCCGCAGCGATTGCCTCGAGCGCGAAGGAGGAAGCAGCCGTCTCAAATGGACTCCTGTACAAGTAAAACACTGTACCGCGCGCGACGCTATCCGGGTTGAACATGAGTGTAACGCGGGTGAGATTGGGCGTGATCTGCTTGAGGATCGTGAGCAGCTTGCCGGCGATCGAGGTGGCGAGACTCGTGAAGCCTGTGGCGTTGCCGCCCGGCCGGGGAATGCTCGCGGCGAACCCGCTGCCGACCGGATCGGCGACGACGACGAACACGATCGGGATTCGCCGGGTGGCCCGCATCAGCTCCCGAACGACCGGGGTGCTGTGGCCGACAATGACGTCGGGTTGAAGCTCGACCAGCTCTTTGGCAAAGGCCCGCATGCGGTCGGCATCGCCGGCGGCAAAACGATATTCGATCCGCACATCCTGACCGAGGATCCATCCCACCTTCTCGAGCCCCTGCTCGAATGCCTTGATGCGGACTTGTGATTCCGCATCGTTTGCCAGTCCCATCAGAAACCCGATGGTCCGAATCCGTTCGGACTGCTGGGCGCGCGACGGGATCGGCCGCATTGCGGCCGCACCGATCAGAAGAGCCGTGAACCGGCGCCGTCCGATGCCAATTGCCATCCAGCCCTCTGTTCGGGAGAAGCCAAGCCGAGTAGCGAACGGGATCACTGCCCGCGTGGACCATATTAAGGCGCGGGAGGATTCTAGCAGCTGTCGCCGATTGCCGCGCCGAGCGAGCGCCAAGAGAAAAAGAAAAATGAGCGTTGCCGGCGGTTGCAGCGGCGCCCGGACACTCGCACGACTCCCCAGGGCATGCTATTCTGCACCCATTCAGGCGAGCGATGGTCGCCGGCTGCAGTCCCCCGGTTCACGTCCCATGGGCGCTAAGTTAAGGCTGTCATTGCCGGGCTTGACACCGCAAGTCGGGCTTGCCCGACTTGCGGCACTCAATGATGCGGAACTCGGGCAAGCCCGAGTTCCGTGCAATCCATCCTCTTCGCCAGGAATCTTTTTGCGAAGATGATGGATGCGCGGGTCAAGCCCGCGCATGACGACCTGCAAAGCCTCTTGAGTTAGCGCCGATGGGTTCACGTCCGGCAGATTCGGGTGCATCTTGTTTCCGCAAAATCTCGTGCTCCGATGAGTCGCAGGCGGCGAGGCTGCTCGTCATCCAGCAGGTTGTTTGAATGAAACCGGTGGCGAATGGACCGGCAGCCGGACGGGACGTGCTCGCCTCCGGATTGGCCGGTGGCCGGCTGTTCCGCAAATACGTCGCCCTGTTTCTGGGCGTCGTATGCCTGGCGCTGGTCCCCAACAGCCTGGTGGACGTCTGGTTCTCCTATCAGGAACTAAAAACCCTGCTGGTTCGCATTCAAGGCGAGCAAGCGAAATCCGCTGCGGAGAAGATCGGGCAGTTCGTCAAGGAGATCGAAGGCCAGATGGCCTGGGCGATCCAACTGCCCATGCAGGCAAAAACGGAAGACGACTGGCGCTTCGACGCGGTGCGCCTGTTGCGACAAGCCCCGGCGGTGACCGAGATCGCTCAGCTCGATGCTACAGGTCATGAGCAATATCGGATGTCACGGGAGGCGATGGACGTCATTGGCAGCCTGTCCGACTTTTCGCGGGATCCCATTTTCATCGAGGCGATGGCCAATAGAATCTATTACGGTCCGGTCTATTTCGTTCGCGAATCCGAACCGTATATGACGCTCGCCCTGGCAGGCGCGCGGCCGGACCATGGCGTGATCGTCGGCCAGGTGAATCTCAAATTCATTTGGGACGTGGTGTCGCAAATCAAGGTCGGCCGCCGCGGCGTGGCTTATGTCGTCGATGCACGCGGTCGCCTCATCGCGCATCCGGATATCAGCCTTGTGCTGCGCAACATCGATTTGTCGCGCGTTGCGCATGTGCAGGCCGCTCGCGCGTCGCGGCGGTTCGAGCCGTCCGACCATTCCGGAGTCGCGGTCGACCTGAGGGGCCGAAAGGTATTCAGCGCCTATGCGCCGGTCGCTCCGCTCGGCTGGCTCGTGTTCGCCGAGATGCCGGTCGAGGAGGCCTATGCGCCGCTCTACGACAGCATGATCCGTTCCGGGATCGTGCTCCTTGCGGGACTCGCTGTGGCGTTTCTTGCCGGCCTGTTCCTTGCGCGCAGAATGGTTGTGCCGATACGCGCCCTCGGCGACGGCGCGGCGCGGATCGGCAGCGGCGACCTGAACCAGCGCATCGCGATCAGGACCGGCGATGAGCTCGAGGCGCTTGGGGAGCAATTCAATCGCATGGCGGCCCGGCTGCAGGAATCGTACGCCACGCTTGAAGGCAAGGTCGAGGAGCGCACGCGCCAGCTTGAAGTCGCCAACCTTGCCAAATCCCGTTTCCTGGCGGCGGCGAGCCACGACCTGCGGCAGCCCTTGCATGCGTTGGGCCTGTTTGTCGCGCAATTGCGCGGCCGTACCCGGGCCGATGAGCGGAAGTGGATCGTTGCGCGCATCGAAGCGGCGCTCTCCGCCATGAATGAATTATTCAATGCGCTGCTGGACGTGTCCAAGCTGGACGCCGGCGTGCTGACGCCTGACCTCACCGATTTTTCGATTGCACAGCTGCTGAGGCAGATTGAAACCACCTTCGCGGGAGCGGCGCGTGAGAAGGGATTATCGTTGCGCGTCGTCAGGAGCGGCGCCTGGGTGCGCAGCGACTTTATTCTGCTCGAGCGGATCGTGTTCAATCTGGTGTCGAATGCCGTCCGCTACACCTCCAAAGGAGGGGTGGTCGTCGGCTGCCGCGGGCGGGGCGATCGGTTGCGGATCGAGGTCTGGGATACGGGGCCTGGGATTCCGCAGGATCAGCGCCAGCACATCTTTGGCGAGTTCTACCGCCTGGCCAAAGCCGATCGTGATCAGCGTGGCGGTCTCGGGCTCGGCCTCGCCATCGTCGACCGTTTGTGCCGCCTCCTTGACCACCCGGTCGAATTGGCGTCGACCTTGGGCAAGGGCTCCTGCTTCTCGGTCACGGTGCCGAGGGTTCGCGCCGCCGCCGAGATCATCAAACCGCCGGTTTCGGCCAGAAGCCGATTCGATGCATCCAACGGCAGGCTGGTCGTCGTGATCGACGACGATCCCCTCGTGCTGGAGGCAATGGGCGGGCTGATGCGGGGCTGGGGCTGCAGCGTTGTCACCGGCAACACCGACAGTGCCGTGCTTGCGGGACTGGCCGATTACGCGCGTCCGCCTGACGTGATCATATCGGACTATCATCTGCGCGATGGCAAGACCGGCATCGAGGCGATCACGCGGTTGCGCAATGCGCTGTCCACTGCGATCCCCGCCTTCCTCATGAGTGGCGACACCGACCCCGAGCCGTTACGCGAAGCCCGCGCCAACGGCTATCCGTTGCTGCATAAGCCGGTGGACCCGACGGCGTTACGCGCCATGCTGACGCAGCTGTTGAAGAAGCGGCAGGTCGCCCACGCTCGCTGATCCATGGAGACAACAGATTTCACGGATTGGTGGGCGTGGGAAGCTTCCATCCCAATTGGTTGACGGCAATCACCGCCTCCGTACGATTGCTGACTCTTAATGCCCTGAGAATCGCGGTAACGTGATTTTTTACCGTGGGCTCTGCCAAATTGAGCATCCGGCAGATCGTCTTGTTATTCTTGCCCTGCATCACCAGCGCGAGCACGGCCAGCTGACGCTCGGTCAGCCCGATGTCGGCGGGTGAAACTTGGGGTCGATCGTCGGCGGGCAGCCTCGGCGCGGCATGTGACAACTCCGCGCGCGAGAGAATCTCCGGAGGAACATAAATGCCGCCGGAAATCACCAGTCGAAGGGCATTGAGTATGACATCGCCCTGGGCGGATTTTGGGATATAGCCGCGCGCGCCGAGAGCGAGCGCCTTCATCACGTTGGCAGGGTCCTGCACGGCCGACAGCACCACAATCGAGACTGTGGGATAACGTTCGCGCAGCTCGGCGAGAACCGAGAAGCCGTCGCGATCGGGGAGCGTCAAGTCAAGGAGAATAAGGCCAATGTCCGCGTGGTTGGCGATGATCTCCATCGCTTGTTTGCAGTCCGGTGCATCGAGCACGACGGCATCGCGCCTCAGTCTCTTGAGCACGCCCTGCATCGCTTGACGAATCAAAACGTGATCGTCGATCACAAGAATCTTCATGCCGACCGACCCCTGACCCTCCGCAGAATACCGCAAAATCAACCCCGGCGCGGGCTATTTTGGTTGCGGGGGTAGGATTTTGACAGCCGCTCAATCCTGCGCGGGAATGTGGGCCTCCTTCACGACCTTGGCAAATCTCGCCAGCTCCGCCCTGAAATATGCATCGAACTCGTCGGGCGTGCTGCCAACGCCCTCGTAGGCCATCGCCTTGAGGCGCTCGCGCACGTCGGGCGCGGCGAGCGTAAACCTCAACGGAACGGAGGAGGTCAGAAGCACCGTCCCTGCGCGATCGTCGCCGCAGTCCGGTTGGACGAAACGAGAGCGCAGGAGAAGACCGGACGCCCATCCTACGCCAGGTCACCCGTGCGGATGAGGATCGAGCCATCAGGCTCACGCTGATCCAGAAGATATTTCCGGCGGGCGAGCGCCTCGATCTCCTGCCGATGCTTCTTGAATGCCGCCTCCGGCCGCAGCCGGTCGCCATCGGAAAAATGATCGTCGAGCGCCTCGCGTGAAATCCGGCAGCGCACGCGCGTCTTGCCATCCTGTCCCCGGAAGGTCACGCCGTCGCCATCGGCCTTGTATTCGGGATTGCCGAACACAAGCGTGCGCTTGTCGGTCATGCCGAGCACGTCGAGGATTGCCAGCACGGAGGAAAGCTGAAGGTCTTTCTCGGCCTGCTCGAAGCGCGAGACGGTCGGCGTGCTCACCTTGGCGAGCGAAGCCAGCTGCTTCTGCGTCAATTTCATGCCGCGCCGCCGCCGGAGCGCTTCTTCGACGACAACTGGCCAATTGATCTGAAACTCGCGTTCCATCGGCGCTCCATGAGCTCGAGAAGTTTTGTTCCGAGAGCCTCGTCCGCAACACGCTTGGCGGCATCGGCGACGGCTTTCTCCGCCGCCTTGCGGCGGCGGTCGATGTTCCGAGCCGCCTCGGTGAGGACATCGGCATCGAGGCCATGGGCCTTGCTCAGGCCGACGAGGTGCTTGGGCTTCAACTGCTCGAGGGCGAGATTGGCGGCATCGCCGATCGCCAGGGCAAGCTGGCGATATTCAGGGTAGAGCGCGGCGGCGACAAGGTCGTAGGCGGGCGTGAGGCGCAAGCCGTCCGGCGTGTGGAACATCGCGAAGTTCTTGAGGTGGGCATCGGTGTTGCCCGTCAGCAGGCAGACGAGAATGCGCCGATAGAGCCGCCACGCATCGACCGGCGTGCAGCCCGGCGTGTCGAGGATGAACGCCGCCATGTCGTCGTAGGAGGCGTCGTATTTGTCGTCGCCGGAGCGCTTGCCGAGAAGCTGGTTGAACTCCTCGAAATGCCGCTTGGCCCCGCTGCGCAGGCGGTCAAATCGCGGCACGACCAGCGCCCGCTCCTCGATGCCTGCCAGCTTGGCGATGACCGGCGCAACGATGTCGTCGTCCGGCAGCAGGGCACGGCACGCGATCGTGGTCAGATACTCGTTCTCGACGATGTCGCGCAATGCGCCCGCGGGCAGCTTGGCAATGAACGTCGAAGTCTCGTCGCGCCGCGCCGGCCGATAGCGGCGGCCCTCCCTGACGGCGAGAAGCTTGGGCTGGATGCCGGAAAGCGATGCCCGGCTGGTGAGCGCGGCGGCGGCGATCGGATCACCGATGTCGATCGCCGGCTCGGCGAGCGGCGCTGGGTCGATCACCGAAACCGCGCCGGCGCAATCGCGGCCGAAGGCGAGAAGCAAGGCGAAGCGGTTGCCCGCATCGACCTTCAGCGCCCGCGTCTGGGCGTCGCGCAGCCAGCCTTCGGCGGCCAGGTTATCGAAGAAGGGGTGCAGGCCTTGCTCGCAGATATGTGGAGCGGGCCGGAGCGGCAGCGTGAAGGCGATGGCGGGATGCTTGCCCGCGAGATAGGTCGGATCGTAAGTGAAGACGCAACGCCCGCTCGGCTCTTGCCGCAGCTCGCCGGCGTAGAGATCGCGGTAGTAGACCCGGCCCCATAGCGCCGCCGCCATATAAAATCTCTTGGATGTCTCTGTCTGAAACGACGTTTATATAAAATATATTTTATCAAATCACGAGATAAAGATCAAGAAATAAAACAGGTTTTATATCAACGGCCTAAAGAGGCTCCCTGTTTTTGCACAGGGTGCGCGAGACCGACGCCGACATTGGCGGCCGCCCGACACGACCGTGGCTGCTCGCCACCGCCCAGGAACCCATCGAAGAGCCGCTCCCCGGTCGCGCAGGCAATGGCACCGATCGCGCCAAGGCCGACCCCCCCTGCCCGTCGGCGAGACCGGGGGTAGCAACCGCAAGGGAGGCTCCGAACGCGGGACACCGAGGCTCCGCACCAGGGCCCCCTTCAGTCACGAGCAATCCGACCTCCTTCGGGCCGGAGGCCGCCCAGCGCCTCAATCCCGGCCGCCAGACAGAGCCGATCAAAGCTCGCCGAGACCTCGTCCCACGCCTTACCCACAGCTTCTGACCTCATCGGCGGCAAAGCTGTCGCAGTTGTGCTAAATCTCTTCATGGCGTTGCTTTCCTTTCGTGGAATCAGCACCCCGAGCCTACCGGCTCAAGGCGAGCAACGCCGCTCCTCTTTTTCAACAGCGGCTGGGACAATCCCCGAGCCCGCCTCGGCGGCGCTGATGATGTCAGTCAGGCTAGCCGTGGGCGGTTTGTGGAGGACGCGAGAATCCGGCAAGCCCGTAGGAGCCCGCGCCGTTGTGCTGGTCGTGGTTCACGAGGGCGAGCATCCGATCGTGCGCGTCCGAGCCTCAATTGGACCAGGGAATCCTGCGATGCAGATGCTCGAAGAAGCGGATTATCGTGAATTCGCCAATGTGCTCCGCGAACGCGTAATGGCGCGCGCGCCCGATTGGACCGATAGGAACGAGACCGATCCGGGCATCATGCTGGTCGAGCTCTTCGCGTTCCTGACGGAGTCGCTACTTTACCGCGCGAGCGCGATTCCCGAGCGTGGACGCGCCAGCGCTGCTCGCTTGGCGACATTCGCGCTGAGTCTCGCGGCTCAGAGTGCGCCGCGCGAATGCGGCGCACTCGAGCGACCCCGCTACTTCTTTGGCCAGCTGCTCGGCGTCGACGAGTTCAGGCTGGAACAGGACTACTTCCGCGAGCGCCTGCGGCGCCATCATCGCGAGCTGCACGGCTTCGGCGTCGTTCGCGGCCTGGCCGTGTCCGTCCAGGATTCAGGGGCGGGAGAACAGGTGGTCGTCGACCCGGGATTCGCGCTTGATCCGCACGGCGAGGAGATCGAGGTGCGTTGCCCCGCGACGGCCCCGCTGCCAGCACGAGGGCATCTTCTCTACGTGGTCCTGCTTCATGCCGAGCGACCGACCCACCCTCAGCCGGCGACGGATGGCCGCAACGCGCAATTCACCCGGATCCAAGATGGATATGCCATTTACGTGGCGACGGCCGCGATGGGCAATGGGGTGGCATTGGCACGCCTGCTTCGTGCCGACGGCAACTGGCATGTCGACGAGGCGTTCCGGCCGGCGCGGGTGGCCTCCCTCGTGAGTTGAACTCGCGCCGTTTTGGAACAAGGTGTGCACAGGCCCTGTGCTTCGCATTTGTCCTGTCTAGCCGCGTCGCCCGGTGAAGATGGGTGAGACGTTGCCGATTCCGCCGCATCGGCACTGCCGCGCACATCGATGCCATTCGAAGCGCGACGGCAGCAGCTTCGCCGCGGATCTTGTTGCGAAGTCAAGCTTCCTTCAGCCCAGCTCGACATGCTCGACGAACACGAGGCGCCGATCCTTCTCCGTCGGCACCTTGTCGTAAGGCCGGTCATCGTCCACCAAATACTCCTCATACTCGGCAATCACGATCCGGTAACGCCCTTCGCCCGCGGGTAAGGTCACGCTCCCTTCCCAAATGGGTGGGACAACGAAGAGCTGATCGATCAGTCGCTGTTCCAGCACAACGTCGAACCGGCGCTCGGAAAGCGCCTTCTGAGCACGAAGCCTCGATCGCGCCGACACTCTCGCCGGCTTGCGCGCGGCTCTCGCCGCCGGCCGCACGACCGCATCGCCGGCGCGCTTCCAGCCGAAGTCCTCGCCTTCGGCCTCGTCAAGCCGCTCGACCCAGACCTCGATAATGGTTGTCGTTGCCACCTGCGCTGGCCGCAAAGATCGGGCCTGATGAGTGATCGGGTCGATAACGCTCATCGAAGGCGCTCGAGCCGCTTCGAGGTGGCTACTCGAATCCGTGAAGCGGTTGCCGAATACGGCAAGGTGTTGTTTCTTTGGGCTGCGAGTCGGTGTGATGCTCAGCCAACGGTCTGCAGTCAGCGGCATGAAGTCGGCGAGAACGACGTTCGAGAGATGCGCGCCAGTGATCGATACCGGCTGGTAGCGCGCCAGCGCCAAACGGATGAACGGATAGTAGGCGGCACCCGTGTCGATCTCGATGTCGCAGCACCACAGCCGCCGCTCTTCGTCATAGAACAGGTCGTGCGGCGCGACCTCGACCGGGGACGCAGAAGTCGTCGGCTCATCAGGCGGAAGCAAGCCGGTCACGGTGAAGTCTCCCGGTGGCTGGTCTGCTTCCGTTGGCGGCGCATCCTTCGGCAACCACTGGCCGCTTGGATCGGATTTCGTGCGCGCGAGCGGGAAATTCGAGCGCTTGGGCGCGATGCCGGAGACGAAACCCGAAAGCCAGATCGGATCATTGCCCCACTGGGTAATATATTTCTTGTATGGAGCGGATTTAGGCTCCTTATCGGGATTTCCCTTGAAGGAGGACGGCGGCAACACGACGCCGAGCATCTCGCCGTAGCCGGAGACGTTCCAAGGCCGGTCGAGATAGACCCGCAAGCCGCCACCGCGACGCCAACTCGATCGGCGGCCCTTGTCGTCCTGGCTCCGCACCCAGCCAAAAGTAGGCACGATATAGAGCACGTCGGGAGCCGGCGGCGGCGCTGAGCTCGGAATCCAGGTCATCGATCGCGGACCCGTGATCTCGATATTCTTCTCCGTCGGCACGCCCGCATCGGTCAAGATCGTCGCCGGCAGGAACTCGCGGAATTTGGAGGTCGCCTGCAGTGCATACTCGATGCGGCGGTAGCGTGTATCGTGGAACTCGTGGAACTTTGGCGTAACGAGCTCGCGTTCGATCCTGAGATTGATGCCGATGAGATCGTCGCCCTTCTCGATCGTGTGCTCGGCGATGCCCCCGGCTGGATGACCCGGGCGACGCCGGGCATAGGAGGTTGCGTCGGTAATCTTGACCGGGAACGCGACGTCGCCGCGCGCGTGGTCGACCTGGATCGCTTCACTCTCGGCGATGCCGGCATCGTCCCTCGGCTCATGCCATTCGGCGAGAAGATCGACACGATCGGTGCTCTTGAGACTGCAGGTCGCCACAATGCGCGGCTGAGCCCATGTGGCCGATGGACCGCGCTCAATGACGATCTGCTTGATCGTTGGCGCGATCAGCGGCCTCTGCACGGCATGAACAATCTCGACCGTCCGCCATGGCGTCATCATCCAATGTTGCCCGCTCAACGCCAGATCCTGGCCCTTTGCCCGTTCCGAAGGCGAGAGCCAGCCGAACACGCCCATGGTCGCGAGGGCGTCCTTGGACAGCCGCATCGACAGCCGAACCTTGGCCCGGATCGCCTTGGGCAGCGGGATACGCAGCGTGCCGGTTGCCGCAACGAAACCCGGCTTTGCGGTCGGATGGTCGCTCACCTCGATCTTGAATGGCCGTGCATTCGGCCACGCGCCGGTCGGATAGAGCGCGATCACAATGATCTCGCTGTCCCTGATGTTCGGGTGATCGAAGATGCGGACCGCCACCTCTTCTGCCAGCGGATCGGGCAGATAGGTGAGATCGTGTTCATCGTGGTAAACGGCGAATACGGTATCGACGGGTGAAGCGTCGAGCGGTCCCTGCATCGGGATCGTTTCTTCGCGCAGCGAAGCGGCCGGGTCTTTGGCATCGAGGTCGTTTTGGTGGGCCAGCAGGTTGAATGTGGACGAATCGACACGGCCGCCCGCATCGAGCTTGCCGTGCTGTTCGGCATCACGCACGCTTGCCTGGGCCGGGACGGCGAAACGACGCGCCGTCTCTGCCGTGGGGACGGTGTTCAATGCCGGCGTGTCGTTAAAGCTCCGGATCGCCATCCGGCTCATCGATTCGCCTTCGGCAGGCCGCTCGGTGGCGCCACCTTGCGGCTTCACCAGGGCGATCACGGGCGCTGCGACCGGTTCATAGCGAAGATAAGGCCGCGCCTTTGGCTCGGGCTTCTCCGGCCCGAAATCCTCTTGTTGCGGCGGCAGCGAGTTACCAGCCAGGTCGACGGCACGGGCACGCATCCAATAGTGCCGCCCGAAGCGCAGACGGGGCAGCGAACCCGGAACCGCGCGGAACCGCGACTTGAACTTCAATCCCGGCGGCAACTCCGCCTCGCTCTCGGCCGTCGTCTTGTCGACCGAGTCGTCCGGCTGCACCGCCCGACCGGGCGGAGGCGCCGCCAGACTCCAGCCGGTCCACGCGACCAACGCCTCGTGGAGGTAGACAAGATTCTGGTTGCTGGCCGGATCGGCGGATTTCGTCGCGCCGAGCCGGATGGTGCCCTCCTCCGGCTCATCGGGCGTCACCACCACCGCGCCGTCGTTGAGATCGTACATGGCATTACGTTGGCACAGCGAGCGCCATCGCTTGCTGGTGCTGTCCCAGACGTCGATGCGGTACCCGCGCACGACGTCCTCGGCCCACAGCGCCGGCGGATTCGCGCCCGCTTGATTCTGGAAGACCTTCTCGGCGGCTTCATTCTTCGCCTTGTTCCCGGCGAAGCGGTTCTTGAGCATCGCCCAGCGATCGCGGTGGACAAGCATGAGCCCGGCGGTGCGCAGGCTGGGCGCTCCCAGCTCGTGCTCGAACTTGGTCACCGAATCCGTCCGCGGCGCCAAACGCGGATCACCGTCGTCGTCGACCACGCTCGGCCGGAACCGCGCCAGCGAGCGGGCGAAGCCCATGAGCTTCAAGCCGGCGCTGTCGACGTCGACCTGCAGGACATCGAACCGGCCGGGGTCGAGATCGAGCAGCCCGTCGGCGACCCGCGCGTCGCCCGTCAGGAGGCTCGGGCTGGAGACCGCCTGAAAGCGATCGGCGGAGAGCCGCGTGTGGGTGCCGGGCGAGGCGTCCTTCGTCTTGGGCACCTGCAGGGCACCCGGCTCGAACGTCACAGCGACCGCGAGAAGCTGGTCGGGCGCGCGGGGAAATGAATCTCTGTCGAGGACGAAATCGATCACCAAGCCGAGGCGTCGCAAAATGGTCGGATAGGAGTTCATCGCCGCAACGATCTGGTGGAAGTCGAGCTTCTTCGCGAGATCCCCTTTGGCCGGCATCGGCGGCCGTTCGTACTCGACCCAGCTTGCGGTGATCCGGTCATCGTCGCGCCGCGGTCGCCTTCGCACCGGCCGCGATGTGGCGGGCGGCGTGTGGAAGAGCTGGAAGCGTGCAAGGGTGTCTGCAAGGTTCGCCTGCTCGGTCGGCATCTGCAGGTCGTAAAGACGCGCGAATTGGCGGCGCGGATCGCGCAGGCCTGTGTCCTGGTCAACGCTGCCGCGATCGTTCTCCTGGACAGCCGAGACGAGCTGCCTCCAATCGGGGTCGTCCGCTATGTCAGAAACCAGGGGCATGTCGCCGGAAGCGTTGCGCGCGAGTTTCGCGTAGAGATTTCGGACCAGCGATGCCATCAAGCGCGTGTCGTAGGACAACACCACATTGTTCGACAGGTCTTTGAACTGGAAGCCGCGCACAAGGAGATCGGCCGTGAAAAGCGCGCGCCAGACGTCGGAGTCGGCAACGCCCAGCGTATCGTCGACGCGAGCGGCACCCGCCAGCTGCATCGCTGGAATAGAGACGATGGTGCCGCCGTAGCTGATTGTGAACGTCGCCTTGGCCAGGGTCGCCGGCCAGTCCTCCCAGTCGGGGAAGAACGAGGAGAGCTCAGGCTTCTGCGCCTGCGGGTCAAGGCGCGGTGACAGCATGACCGAGACGCGCAAGCCGGCGCCGTCTTTTGTGTAACCGTTTGGCAGCGTGGTCCAGAGAAATGATTGCTGGGCCATCTATGCCGCCTCCGCCACGAACGCGTCGCAGTATTCGCTCCACAGACCCTGGTTGGGCATCAAGTCGATGAACTTCGGATCCGCGGCCGATCCGCCGAACTCGCGCCGACACCGCACCGATACATCGGCGCTGAAAAACAGCACTTCGATTTCGACCACCAGCGTCGCCTCGCCGTACATGAGCGCGTTGCCGCCTTCTTTGTGGTAGCCCAGCTGCAGGTTGAAGGTGAGCGAGACCGAGATGATCGCAAGCACGCACAGCTCACCGTGGATGCGGACGTAGCCCGCGAGGTCGATCGATCCCTTGTCTGGAATGGGCTCGAGCCAATGGAAATAGACGCCCGCCTTGACCTCGACGGCTCCCGATGCGACGCCGAGGTCGATCGCGACCGCGGCGCCGAATTCGAGTGCCGCCTCGATTTCGGTGACGCCGCGTGCCGAGACGCCGATCGCGAAAAAACCGCCTCCGCCAAGGAGCGAGACCGTTAAGCTGAACGGATGCTGACGTTCGGAGAACCGAAAGTTGACCGAGCATGGCTGGGAGTCGAACGGCAGGTTGAAGCCGGCTCCGAGCGAGGCATTCGAGAGCGAGAAGATGCCGACGCCGATCGTCGGCAGGGTGAGCGAGTAGGCGGCGCTGATGCCGCTGGGTGTGACGGACAGGCTCGGCGGATCGGAGAAGCCGTTTGAGGGAATGAACTTGCGCAACTCATTGACGAACTCGAGCGGGCCGCCGAACTGGACTGCATCGTCGCCTTTTCGCAGGCTCACCTGCACGTCCGGCTTCTGCCCTTTTTTGGCGACGAATTTGAGCAGCTCGAACCATATGATGATGAAGCCGAACAGGTTGACCTTGAAATTGTCGATGCTCGCGGTTGCCTCGAAACTGGCGTCGCCAGGGTTTTTGATCGGCGTCGTCACCAGGCCGTTCATGGCGAGGGTCGTCTGAGCCTTCGCCGGATCCGCCCGCGGAACGATCAGTTTCAATGGGTCCGATTGAGTGACTTCGGTCGTCCACGCGAAGGACGCCTCGACGCGGTCGGGAAATTCGCGCGACAGCAGCTTGGGTACGTCACTGCCCGCCAGCGAGGTCGCGACGCTGAGCAGGTCGGAAAGGTTGATCCCGCCCAGGATCTTCGCGTCCTTGAAGAATTCGGTCGGGTCGAAGCGGTTGTTGATGATGTGACCGAGTGCGCTTTCGATCTGCTTCGGATCGCTCGGGTTCGCCGGCAGCTTCGCTGCAACAGGGCCCATGATCTTGGAGAGCCCTTGGACCACCATTTGCGGCGAGGCCAGTGCTCCGAGCGCATCGCTTTTGGCTTGCTCGGCCCCTCCGCCGAAGCTGAGCGGCGTCGCCGTCGTGAGCTGCAGGAATAGCTTGCCTGGGTTTTTGCTGGGGTCTGCCGCGCCGAAGCCGTGCTCCTTGTAGACCTGCGGGTACGCCACCGGCACCACGAAATTGGACAGGCCGAGCATCTTCTGAATCGCTCGGACACCAACGTCCGCCTGCTCGATCTCCGGGTAGTAATTCGGCGCAAGCTCGAACTTCGTGGTGAGCGCCCCCATCGCGAAAGTCATGCGTGCCGTCGGCAGCCGCGGATCGCCCTTGTCGCCGAGGTCGAAGGGCGCGAAGGCCACGGTCGCTCCGCCGAGCTCCGCGCGTCGGCGCTGGACATGGGAAGCATTATAGCCGTCGCGGATCGCGCCGATATTGTCGCGGTTCGCCGTCTCGCCGATGAATAGTAGCGGGAGCGAGAACGTCACGCGATTCCCGTCGAGGTCCGTTGCCGCGACATCGAAGCGGAAATCGACCGGTGTGGCGGAGCCCGCCGGGACCATCGGCCAGAACACCATCCGCCGTTGAATCGCCCCCACGTAGATCGGCAAACCGGAGGGACCTGGATCGAGCTGCGTCGGGGCCGCGCCGGGCTCGACCAGATCCGGTGTCACGCGCGTCAGAATCTCGACGCGCCTGAACGGAAAATTGCGTCCGCCAAATTGGTGGTTGGCGCCGGTGTAGTTCTTCACGCGCTCGCGCACGACGATGAAAAAGCGTTGCCGCAAAACGGCGATCCGCTTCCGGGAATCGCCGCCGAGCGACTCGAACTTCCGTTCCGTCACCTTGACCAGCGATGCGGCATGACCAAAATCGCCCAGAGTCCCCGCGTACATGACGCGCACGTAATGGTCCCGCCCGAGCGTCGCCAAATGGCGCCATTGTTCGAGGTCCACCGATTGCGGGCGCGGGTTCCAGTTTCCTTCAGCGTCCAACAAGGCGCCGAGCGACGTGAGATGCAGCCGTTTGGCCTCACTCGCACGGGGCGTGTAGCGTCGCCGCCCTGGGCCGGACTCATTGAAACCTGCCATGAGCTGGACCAGCATCTTGCGGTCCAATGGATCGAGGCTCATGCGAAACGGCAGAGGCGGCGGTCCGAGCAAGGTGTCGAACTGCTCGATCGGATAGTCGGGCGACCAGATCGCCCGCACTTTGCTCGGCGCGTCCGGGCCGAAATCCTCCTCCGCCGTCGTCAGCCTCGTGTGCCACAGCTCCGTGCGGCCACACTGCTCCACCGGATGGTCGCGGTGCAGCCAGCGCGCGGGAGCGAGCGGCGACAGTACCAGCCGGTACGGCAATTCGAGCGCCGTCACGCTGCGGGAGGGTTGGTGCGGAGCAAACACGATCGGCAGGAACGGGACATGGGCGATTGCATTCGCATCCAATCGCGTTGCTACCATTGATGCGAATGCCTCGGTCGCTGCGAGCGAGAGCGCCGCGACCGTGGCATCGCGGCTCAGCCCGGCGCGCAGCTGCGGAAACCGCTCGCCGATTCGATCGGCTTCGCTCCGCATCAGCTCCTGCAGCACGGTCCTGAGATCTTCGTCGAGGCCGGCAGCAATGCCCGCCGCCGCGCGGTCTGCCAGGCGCCCCGCCGCCCGGGCGATCGCCGGCTCCGATCCCGCGCCGCCGATGGCAGATAGAGCCGAGCCGACCGTGCTCCGCACGCTGGCCCAGCCCGCCGACGCCGTCAGGGCACTCAACCAGTCGCGACCGAAGATCGAGAACTCCGAATCCGGCGTCGCATTGACGTCGAGCCGCATGGGCCATGTGCGAAACGCGGCAAGCACGGCATCGAGTGTGTACGGCAGACTCGACTCGCCTTCCGGCATTGCGAAGGCGATGCGGCTTCGGCCCGCCATGCGCACGCGCGATGACGGCAGCGGCGGCACGCTGTCGGTGTCCATCGCGACGAAGTCCGGATCCACCGGCGGAAGATCGGCGTCGGACTTTTCGAGAAAGGTCTCCTCGCCGAAGCTCTGTGGCGGGAATTCGATGATGAAAAACGCCGCGGTGTTCGCGTCCTGCTTCTTGAGCCGCGGCGGCTGTTCGGCCGCGAGCGCCAGATTCATGAAGATCAAATCAAAGACGAGCAGGTCGTCCGGACGGCGCACTGAAACGCGGAACTCCTTCGGCAGACGTGGCAGGATCTGGTCAATGATGCGACCAATGTCGAACGGAGGCTCGCTGACTAGGCTGGGAGTCTGATGGGCGAGCACAGCAGCGACGCGCACCCCGAGGCGCCGCTCCTGGTGGAGCAAATTTTCCGCGGTTTGCATGGTGGATGCAGCGGTTCGCGCCGCGACCGGAGTCGATTTTGGCGCGTGGGCCCGTTTTGACGGTGATTTCGGCCTGCTGCCCGCTCGCCGTGCCGAGCGCCCCCTTGTGGTCTTGGCCATGCGGCGTCCCCTGTAAACGTCACGGCGCAACCCGGCTGGCAGTATGCGCTAATCGACCCAAAGCTACAATCGAACGCTCAGCAGCAGCCTGCCGTCGGCCTTTCGCGCATGCGCGAAGTTGATGTAGCCTGATGGCAGAGCTGCCACGGGACGTGCCGAAGTTGTCGCTTGCGAAAACTAGACGAACGATTCCATGATTGATCGTTTGTATGGGATTCTTTCCAATCGTGCTTCGCTGTAACCTCGTTTTGTGATTCGCTGAACGAGGTTGAAGATCATGACGGCATGGCGGCGAGTGTTGGAATTGTGCATTGGAAATGAGGATTTGGTGCGGCTGAGAGAGAGATCGCGCTCGCGAACGGTTGCGGGATGCGGATTTGAACCACTGACCTTCAGCTTATGAGTCCGACAGTGCCTCAATCCTGCGCTGGAATGTGGGCTTCCTTGACGATCCTGGCAAATTTCGCCAGCTCCGCCTTGAAATACGTCTCGAACTCGTCGGGTGTGCTGCCGACGCCCTCGTAGGCCATCGCCTTGAGGTGCTCGCGCACGTCGGGCGCGGCGAGCGCCCTGGCGGTTTCCCGCTGGATGAAGGCGACGATGTCGCGCGGCGTCGCCGCCGGCGCGAACCAGCCCTGCCAGCTCGTCGACGCGAAGCCGGGGATGCCCGCCTCCGCGACCGTCGGTACGTCGGGAAGCGTGTCGGAGCGGCGCGGCGCGGTCACCGCCAGCGCGCGCAATTGCCCGGCCTCGATCAGCGGCCGCGCGGTCGCGAGCGGCACCACCGCGATCTCCACCTCGCCGGCGATCAG
>WNFF01007139.1_pt1 | contig 16817 bp, 17 predicted proteins | sample 5400441 | NCBI WGS metagenome assembly WNFF01 (sample SAMN13153345, study PRJNA577476) | soil metagenome | isolation source: 120 cm saprolite under Douglas fir tree site 2 hole 3 replicate 1 | place: USA:California | collected 2015-04-18 | reverse complement strand
CGAGTACTTCGCGCGCCTTCATCCAGCCCTGGTAGCGGAACAGCTCGGGGAGGTAGCCCAGGCGCCGCCGGGTCTGCAGGTCGCCGATCGGCGCTCCCAGCACCCAGCCCTCTCCCGCGGTTGGCAGAGCCAGGCCAACCAGGAGCTTCACTGCCGTGGTCTTTCCGGCACCGTTCGGTCCCAGGAAGCCGAAGACCTCGGCGCGACGCACGCTCATCGTCAGGCCGCTGAGCGCGACCGTTTTGCCGTAGCGCTTGGCCAGGTCCTGCGTGTGGACGGCAAGAGAGGCGGCATCGGCCGCCTCCATCGGGTTCAGATTGGGATTAGTGGAGGGACGTTGCAATGGCGAGCACCTGGTCGGCGGTGAGCTGGCCTCCGACGGCGTAGATTACGCCATTCTTCTGCCAGACTACGCCCGCCCCGAGGACAGCTTTGATGAGCAGCCCCTGTACGCCATTGATCTGCACCGTCTCCGTCGTCGCCAGCCCCTTTGGGATCGGGATCGGCAGCGTTGTCGACGGATCCTTGATGGCCTTGATCTGCGCTGCGATGTCGGGCGGCACGCCCGGTTGCGACAGCAGGTAGTCCTCCAAATCGGCCGCGGTGGCGCCGGTAGAATCGACCGTCGGCACCCGGGTCTGGGCGATTATCAGGGTCGGCATCTGGACCTGGCTGGCGCTGGCCGACAGGCCCCAGGCTTCGAGCAACGCGGGACCCGCGTTGACGATCAGCTTGCTGCCGTTGATCCTGGCGGGCATCGCGTTCACATGCACGCCCTTCGTCGCCGCCGAGGCGCGAAGCCGCTCAGCATCGAACGTCAGCGACCCCGTCGCGTGCGAAATTGTTCCAAAGCTGACCGGGCCCGAAACACCCTGGGGCAGGGAGGCTGGCATCAGCACCGGCAAGCCTGACTGCGCCGCCGCCGCCGTGGCGTCAGTGAGCTGGTGCAGTGTCGGCGCGTCCGGCAGCCACTTGACGTCGCCGTAGTCGAGCAGGGCACCCGTGCCCGCAAAGTCGGATGGACCGACCTCGACCGGCGCAACGGTGGTCGGCGCGAAGACCCGGGACCAGCCCAGCGCCACGCCGGTTGCGGTGACGCCGGTCAGCAGCGCGGCCGCCAGCAGGACGGCGATCGCCGGCGTGGCGATGGGTCGGAAGCGCGGCGAGGACCGGTCCAACCAGCGCTGGTACCAGCGACGCGAGCGCCCCGCTTCATCCGCTCGAATCCGAATCCGTACCGACCGCAGTGCCGCCGTCGGTTCCGGCGTAAAGCCCGGCACACTCAGCAGCGTGGCCGTGGCGCGAGCCGCATTGGCAATCGACTCGAAACGCGCCTTACACACGGGGCAGCTATCGAAATGCGCCTGGGCCAGCGACGTCAGCGCCAGGGGTTCATCGTAGATCCGTCGAAGTGTTCCGTCATTCAGGTGTCGCACGATTGACCTCCTTGCGTAGGGCCCCTTCCGCCCGGCGCAGTAGCGTTCCCACGTTTCCAACCTTCACGCCAAGCGCAGTCGCAACCTCGGCATAGCTCAGTCCGCTGTAGCGCAACATGAGCAGCGCCGCCGTCCGCTCCGGCAGCCTGCTGAGCGCCCGGCGCACCTCTCGGCGGCTCTCCGCCTCCACCACCAACCCCTCCGGGCTGGCGTCAGGTGGTTGCGCCGGATCGACGGCATGGGCGGTCTCGCGTTGGGCGCGCCGCCGCTCGCCGCGAATCACGTTCAACGCGGAGTGGGCCGCGGCTGCATGTAACCAGCCAGCGGCGCGCTCGTCGCCCGGGGATACCCGGCGGTGAAACTGCATGAAGACGTCCTGGGCGACGTCCTCCGCCGCCGAGCGATCCGCAAGGACCCGGTAGGCGATGGCGACGACCTTCGGATATTCCTCGAGGAACAGCCGCTCGAATGGATCCGGCACGCCCTGCCTAAGCACGCCCAGCGGGGTGCGCGCGACGACCGGTTGCCAGGCTTGCGACTGGAGCATTCACGCTATACGCACCGCCGGCGGCAAGAATATGACAGGCGGCCCGGCCGCCGTGCCGGTCGCGTCTGGGCCCTTATATAAGGTTGGGGCGCCGGAGCCTGCGCTCGAGCTTATTCGCCTTTCCAGGTGGGCTTGCGTTTCTCCGCGAAGGCGGCGAGGCCCTCTTTGGCGTCGCCTGTTTCGAAGAGCCGGAAGATTCCGGCCCGTTCGAGGGCCAGGCCACTTTCGAGCGACATTTCGAGGCCCTGCTTCGCGACTAGCTTGATCTCGCCGATCGCCAGTGTCGGGCCGGCGGCCAGGGTGGCGGCGAAGGCGATCGCGTCGGGCAGCAGGCGATCCGCCGCAACCAGGCGGTCGACGACGCCCAGGGTCGCGGCAGTGGTTGCATCCAGCGGTTTGCCGGTCACGAGCAACTCCATCGCGTTCTGCCGGCCGATCAATCGCGGCAGGCGCTGGGTGCCCCCATTCCCCGGCAGGAGGCCGAGCGTTACCTCGGGGACGCCGAGACGGTACTCGCCTTCGGCCGCGAAACGGAAATCGGTAGCGAGCGCGATCTCGAGACCACCGCCCAGGCAATGGCCGCCGATGGCGGCGATGAACACCTTCGGCGTGTGCTCCATCTTGAGCAGCACCTCGTGCATGTGCAGGATGGTCATCGCCCGCGCCTTGGAACTGACCGTCCGGAACATGTTGATGTCGGCCCCGGCACTGAAGAACTTCGGCAGGTCCGACATCAGGACGGCAGCGCCAATAGATTCGTCGAAACGGATCTCGTCGATGGCGGCGTTGAGCTCGTCGATCAAGCCGCGGTCGTAGGAATTGGCGGGTGGACGGTTGAGATGAATCAGCGCAACGCTATTTGCCTCACGGGTGACCGACACAACTTTCGAGGTGGTCGCTTGCTCCATCGATCCCTCCTTTGTGTACCCTGAAGTCTAGTTCGCACGCCAATTTAGGGGCCCCGCTCCGGCGTGAAAAAGCGGGGAGACAATTTGGAGGAATGCCAAGCAGATGAGCACGATGGTGATTGATGGCAAGCCGGCGTCGGCCCGGTCGGGCGCGACGGTCGAGATCCACGACCCCGCAACCGGCGAGCTGGTCGACAAGGTCCCGCAAGCTGGCGTCGAGGAAACGCGCCAGGCGATCGACGCCGCCCACGCCGCCTTCCGCGGCTGGGCGGACACGCTGCCGCAGAAGCGCGCCCAGATCCTGATGAAAGGGGCGGCGCTCGCCCGCCAGCACCTCGATGAAGTCGCATCGCTTTTGACCCGCGAGCAGGGCAAACCGCTTCGCGACTCGAAGATCGAGGCGGAGCGGTTCGTCGAGAACATGGAGTACTACGCCATGCTCTCCGCCTCGGGCGCCATCCGCGGCAAGCACGTCCAGCTCTCCGTGCCGGGGGCCTTCGGCCTGGTGGTCCGGCGCCCGCTCGGCGTGGTCGGCGCAATCATCCCCTGGAACTTTCCCCTGACGCTGCTCGCCAACAAGATCGCGCCGGCCCTTGCGGTCGGCAACACCGTGGTCGCCAAGCCGGCCAGCACCACGCCACTATCGACCATCCGGCTGGTGGAGCTGATGAACGAGGGTGGGCTGCCGCCCGGCGTGCTCAATGTCGTGGTCGGTCCGGGGGCGGTCGTCGGCCAGGAGCTGATCAAGAACCCGAAGGTCCGCAAGATCGGATTTACCGGGGAAACCCAGACCGGCAAGCAGGTGATGGCTGAAGCGGCCTCGGACCTCAAGCACGTCACCCTCGAACTGGGCGGGAGTGATCCGGCGATTGTATGCGATGACGCCGACCTCGAGCAGGCGAGCAAGGCGATCGCCATCGGCCGCTTCTTCAATGCCGGCCAGGCCTGCCTCGCCGTGAAGCGCGTTTATGTCTTTGAATCCGTGGCCGACCAGCTGATCGAGAAGCTGGCGGCGCGGGCGAAGAAGCTGAAGGTCGCGCCGGGGAGCGACGCGGCCTCCCAGATGGGTCCAATGCACACCGCGGGCGGTCGCGAGACCATCGAGCAGCAACTAAAAGATGCGCTCGATCGCGGGGGACGGCTGGTTGCCGGCGGCAAGCGGTTGAGTGGCGCGCCCTTCGACCGCGGCTTCTTCTTCGAGCCGACCATCGTCACCGACGTCCCCTGGGAGGCTCGGGTTTGGCGGGAGGAGACATTCGGACCGCTACTGCCGATCGCGAGGGTAAAGGACCTCGACGAAGCGTTTGTCCGCGCCAACGACTCGGAGTTTGGGCTCGGCTCGTCGATCTATACTCGCGATCTCAAGCGCGCCCAGCTCGGGATCGACCGGCTCGATGCCGGCTATACCTGGGTGAATTCGATCCAGGTGGCCTATGACGAACTTCCCTTTGGCGGCACCAAGCACAGCGGCTTCGGCAAGGAACACGGCGTCGAGGTGCTGGACTTCTACACCGAGCAGAAGAGCGTCGTCGTGGCGGGCGTCTAGCGGGAACGCTGTCGCGACGGCCCGGGGTCTAACAGGGCTCTAACAATTGGGGTGTAGTGATATTTGCTACTGTTTGAACGTCGATTTCGACATTTCGACATAAGGAAGGGAGGTAGCGTATGACCCAACGATCTGGGTGGAAGGCATTGTCCGGGACGGTGCTCGCGACATTGCTCCTGGCGGCCTGCGGCAACTCAACCCCCACGTCATCCGAGACCCTGGCGGCCGACCAAACGATTCGGTTTCCGATCAACGACGACATCGGGACGTTCGACCCGGCGCATCAGTCGGCCCTGGTCGACTTCGACTTTGCCCAGAACATTTTCCAGGGACCGGTAAAATTCGACAACGCCGGCAAGATCATCCCTGACCTCGCCAGCAAGTGGGATGTGTCAGCCGACGCGCTGACCTACACGTTCCATCTGAAGCAGAACATCAAGTTCTCCAACGGGGACCCGGTCAAGGCGGACGACCTGATCTACAGCTGGAACCGGGCGGCCCTCGCTGGGGACGCGTACGCCGGCAACTTCTCGCCGATCGTCGGGTTCGACGCCGTGTCAGCCACGCCACCGACGGCCAAGACGCTGTCGGGGCTCACGAAGACCGATGACTATACGGTCGTGGCCAAGCTCTCGGCCCCCGCGGGCTGGTGGCTCTCGGCCCTGGCGCTGGGCGGCGTCTCCTGGGTGATCGACCAGAAGGTTGTAACCGCCAAAGGTGAGGACACGTGGTGGACCACGCCCGATGGCCTCGTCGCCACGGGTCCCTTCAAGATGACGGCCCGCGTACCGAAGGCCAGCCTCGACTTCGCCCCGGTCGCGAACTGGTGGGGCGGTTCCACCGGCGCGATCAAGAAGATCCACGTCGACGTTATCGCCGACCAGGCCTCCTGGGTAACCAAATATGAGCAGGGCGGCTACGAGATCGTCGGCTACGCGAACATGTCGCCCACGGCCGAAGACATCCTCCGCTACCAGGCTGGAACGCACAAGGCCGAGCTGACGCTCAATCCCTCGGTTCGGTCGAGCTGGGTCGGCTTCAGCTTCGTCAAAGGACCGTTCGCCGGCGACGCCGGCAAGGACGGCCTGATTGCCAAAGGCCTCAAGGGGTACCTGGGCGATGGCGGCGATCCGACCTCGAAGTTCGACGCCGCGGCGGCCAAGGCCCTCTATCAGAAGTGGGATCCGACCGGCTCCAAGGTGAAGGGGCTCAAGTACACCTACAACGCCACCGCAACGAACAAGCTGGTGGCCGAGAACCTGCAGGCGCAGTGGAAGCAGAACCTGGGTGTAACGGTTGACCTCGAAGCCCTCGACCGGCAGACCTTCTTCAGCAATCGCGACAAGAAGACGTACGTGCTCTTCCGGCACAGCTGGTCGGCCGACTACGACCACCCGCAAGACTGGTTCGACAACCTGTTTACCTGCTCCGCTGGCAGCAGCGGCAGCGGCTACTGCAACAAGACGATGGACGACCTGGTGACCAAGGCGGACCAGAAGCCCATCGACCAGTCACTGAGCGACTACATCTCCGCGCAGAAGATGATGATCGCCGACGTCGTCGGCGCGCCCCTCTTCTACTCGATTCAGCCGTACCTGGTCAAGCCCTACGTCAAGGGCGCCGGCGGCAACGCGTTCTTCGACTACTACTGGACCGGCCTGAGGGTCCTCACGCACTAGACCGGCTAACGGCACAGAACAATGGAAGGGCTCGCAACGTCGCGAGCCCTTCCATTGTCTAAAGAGGTACCGTTGAGAGCATGACGCGCGGGACGCTCATCTACATCATCCAGCGACTCCTGCTCATTACCTTTACCGCGGTCGCCATCTCCTCGATCGTCTTCATCGGCGAGCATGCCCTGCTTCCCGGGGATGCCTTCGTTTCGGAACGCCCCCACAACCCCCGGGAGCTGGCGCTGCTGCTGCACCACTTTAACCTCGACCTGCCGTTGCCGCAGCAGTACCAGCTGTGGGTCACCGGCGTCCTGCACGGCGACCTGGGCGAATCACTCGTCAACCGGGGGGTCCAGATCACGCCCCTGCTGGTTCGGGAGCTCGGCACCAGCCTGGAGTTGGGCGCGGCCGCCCTGATCTTCACCGTCGGCGTCGGCCTGACCCTGGGCTTGTTCGCCGCACTCAAACAGAACACCTGGATCGACTACGTGGCGAGCTCCACCGCCGTCGTCGGCTACAGCATGCCCAGCTTCGTGATCGCGACGCTGCTGGTCCTCGTCACCGGCAAGCTGTTCTATATCTGGACCAACGGCGCCTTCTACTATGAGATCGGCTGGGGCAAACCGACCCAGATCCTGGTGCCCGCCATCGCGCTGGGGTTTCCCTATGCCAGCATCGTCGCCCGGCTCACCCGGGCCAGCATGCTGGAGGTGATCCGGCAGGATTATGTTCGAACCGCCTGGGCCAAGGGGCTGCGCCCGCGTATCGTCATCATCCGGCACGCGCTACGCAATGCCCTGATTCCCGTCATCACCATCCTCGGGCCGCTCGCCACCGGCATTCTCACAGGTGTCGTGGTCATCGAGAACATCTTCGGGATCCCGGGCCTGGGCAAGGAATTCATCGATAGCATCCTCAACCGGGACTACAACATCGTGATCGGCGTCTTCACCTTCTATGCGGCCCTCGTCGGGCTGGTCAACCTCGGGGTCGACCTCCTCTATCCCGTGCTCGATCCAAGGATCCGGTACTGATGGCCTCCGTTCCGGGAGTCGCCCTTCCCGAGGGGTATATCGAGGACGCTTACGACATGCCGGAGCAGGTCACGCTCTGGCAGGATGCTTGGCGGCGGGTCCGGCGCAACAAGCTCGCGCTGGTCGGCACCAGCATCATCGCCATCCTCGTCCTGATGGCGGTCGTCTCCGTCTTCTGGACGCCGTACCCGGTCTGGAAGCAGGCGGTCGGTCCCACCTACGCCGGCATCAGCGCGCAGCACTGGCTCGGCCTCGACGCCGCCGGCCGCGACATCCTCAGCCGGATCATGGGTGGGGCCCTGATCTCGCTCCAGGTGGGGGTTGGAACGATGCTGATCGTGTCGGCGATCGGGATCGTGATGGGTCTGCTGGCCGGCTTCTATCGGGGCGCGATCGATGCCGCGATCTCGCTCGCGATCAACATCTGGTATGGCATTCCCGACCTGTTGGTCGTGATCCTGCTGGTCCTGCTCTTCGGGCGCAGCCTGGCCAACATCGCCTTCGCGATCGCGATCACCCGCTGGATGGACATGGCCCGCCTGGTGCGCGGCCAGACTTTTGCGCTACGGGAGCGCGAGTTCGTGGAGGCGGCGCGCTCCACCGGGACGCGGAACCTGGTCATCATCTTCCGCCACATTTTTCCCAATGCCCTGGGACCAATCCTGGTGCAGGCCACCTATGCCGTTCCGCAAGCGATCCTGTTCGAGGCATTCCTGAGCTACCTCGGGCTGGGCGTGCCACCCCCGACCCCGTCCTGGGGTGCCATGGCGGCGGACGGCTTCCATGCCCTCGAGCTCGCCCCCCACATCGTGCTCGCCCCGGCGATCGCGCTGTCGCTGACGCTGATGGCCTTCAACTTCGTCGGCGACGGCCTGCGCGACGCCCTCGACCCGCGGATGAGGAGATAGCCGTCGCGGCCAGCCTGCTTCGCGTTGAAAACCTGAGAACTCAGTTCTTCACCTCGACCGGGGTGGTCAAGGCCGTCGATGGCGTCAGCTTCGAGGTGGCCGAGGGGGAGACCTTGGGGATCGTGGGCGAGTCGGGCTCGGGGAAGTCGGTGACCGCGCTGTCCTTGCTCCGCCTTGTGCCGGACCCGGGTCGGGTGGTGGACGGCCGTGTCATGTTCCGCGCCGCGGACGTGCTCAAGATGGATCATGAAGAGCTCCGGGAATTTCGCGGCAGCGACGTCGCCATGATTTTCCAGGACCCGATGTCGTCGATGAATCCGGTTCTTCGCGTCGGCTTCCAGATCGAAGAAGCGATGGACGCGCACCAGCGGTTCAGCCACAAACAGGCCAGGGAACGGATCGTCCCGATGTTGGAGACAGTGCGGATCCCCGCCGCCCCGCAGCGCGCTAAGGACTATCCGCACCAGTTCAGCGGTGGTATGCGCCAGCGGGCCATGATCGCGATGGGGCTGTCCAATGAGCCCTCGCTGCTGATCGCCGACGAACCGACCACCGCCCTGGACGTCACGGTTCAGGCCTCGATCATCGAGTTACTCCGCGACCTCAACCGCGAGCGTGGGATGGCGATCATCCTGATCACCCACAACCTCGCCGTGGTGGCCAGCCTCTGTACCCGCGTGATCGTGATGTACGCCGGTCGCATCGTCGAGTCTGGGACGACCCGCCAGATCTTCAACAGCCCACAGCATCCCTACACGTGGTCGCTGCTACGGTCGTTACCGCGGGTCGACGAGCAGCAGCATGATCGCCTGCTCAACATTCGCGGTCTTCCGCCCGACATGACGAACCTGCCGACAGGGTGCAAGTTCCACCCGCGATGCCGCTTCCGCGTGGAGCGCTGTTTCCGCGAGGAACCGCCGCTCGAGCAAGTCGATCCGGGGCAGCTCGCGCGCTGCTGGGTGCTGATGCGCAACGCGCTCAAAGATGAAGTCCACGACTGAGCTTCCCGCCCCGTCCGCACCGGTGGCCAAGGCCGAGGTGCTGGTCCGCGTCCAGGACGTGGTCAAGCACTTCCCTGTGGGCGCCGGCCTGTTCGGAAGCCAGGTCGTGCATGCCGTCGACGGCGTCAGCTTCGACATCCAGGCGGGGGAAACCCTGGGCCTGGTTGGTGAATCCGGCTCCGGCAAGTCGACGCTGGGTCGCGTGATCGTCCAGCTGATCCCGGCCACCTCGGGCTCGGTGTTCGTCGAGGGACTGGAACTCACCAAGATGCACGGGGAAAAGCTGCGGCGCGTGCGGCAGCGGATGCAGATGATCTTCCAGGACCCCTATGGCTCGCTCAACCCCAGGATGACGGTGGGAGCCATCATCGGCGAGCCGCTGCGCAATTACGGCCTCGGACGTCCCAAGGCGATCGAGCGAGCGGTGCAGGAAGTAATGCGGATCTGTGGGCTGAATCCGAACTTCGTCAATCGCTACCCCCACGAATTTTCCGGCGGCCAACGGCAGCGGATCGGCATCGCCCGCGCACTAGTGCTTCGACCCAGCTTCATCGTGGCCGACGAACCAATCTCCGCCCTTGATGTCTCGATCCAGGCCCAGATCGTCAATTTGCTGGAAGACCTGCAGGCCCAGTTTCACCTGACCTATCTCTTCATCGCCCACGACCTCTCGGTGGTGCGCCATCTCAGCGATCGGATCGCCGTCATGTACCTGGGCAAGATCGTCGAACTGGCACCCAGCCGCGAGATCTACACCAGGCCGCTTCATCCCTATACCAAGGCACTGCTCAGTTCGATCCCCGTGCCGGACCCCGACCGGGAGGCGCAGCGGCGACCCATCCTATTGAAGGGCGAGATCCCGTCTCCCGTCAACCCGCCGACCGGCTGTCGCTTCCACACGCGGTGCCCGATTGCCAAGTTCCCGATCTGCGCCGAGCAGGAGCCGCCGCTGGAGACGAAAACCTCCGGGCACTGGGCGGCCTGCCACTTCTCCGACAGAGTGGCGGGTTTCTAGCCACCTCGTAGAGCCCCGATGATCGCCCCGGGCAAACGTCGCTCCTTTCAGCGTCGGGTGCTCGCTTGGTACGCGGCCCACGGTCGCGATCTGCCCTGGCGCAAAACGCGCGACCCTTACGCGATCCTCGTCTCCGAGATCCTGTCGCACCAGACGCAGATCTCGCGGGTGGTCCCGGTGTATGAGGCAATCCTCGAGCGGTACCCCACCGCGGAGGCGATGGCCTTAGCTCCTGTCCAGGAGGTCAAGACGATCAGCGATCCACTCGGTTACAAGATTCGCGGCAACTGGCTCCACGGGGCCGCCTTACAGGTGGCCGATCGCTTCGGCGGCGTCATGCCGCAAACGTTGCAGGAGTTGCGGCAGCTTCCCGGCATCGGGCGCTACACCGCAGGCGCGGTGATGAGCTTCGCCCATCACCGCGACGCGCCGCTGCTGGATACGAATATCGCCCGACTGCTGAGGCGATATTTCGGCGTCAATGCGACGCCACGCGCCCGAACCCGCGAGCTCTGGTCACTGGCCGCCGCCGTGATTCCGAAAGGCAAGGGCTACCTGATCAACCAGGCGTTGATGGATCTCGGCGCCATCGTCTGCCGGGCGAAAGCGCCGCGATGCAACGCCTGCCCGCTCCGACGGAGTTGCGACTTCACTCGCAGCGCGCGGCAGGGGTCGCGGCGACCCCTGCCCTGACGGATTTCCTAGGTCCGCGCTGGCCGTTCCTCGCGCGCTCGGGCCACGTCAGCGTCCTCGAGGAATATCCGGCCGGTGTCGGTTATCCGCTCGGGTTTGCTGACCGCGAAGTAAATCAGCAAAGCGATCCCAGCCACCATCCAGATGCCGATGATCAATGGAGCGAGATTGGACGGCGGTGAGAGAGCGCCGATGCCGAGATTCGCGAAATCGATGCCAAGCGCTGCTGCCAGAGCCGGGAGGAAGATGAGACTTCCGAAGATTGGCACGATACCGTTCCAGATGATGTTGAACTCGCCGCGTTGCTCGCGCAGGTAGTAGACCATGTTGCTCAGGTTGGTCAGGATGTAGATCACCACCACGATGATTCCCGCCAGCGTGCCCAGCAAGGCGAAGGCAGGCAAGGGGCCGCCAGCAATCGTGCCCAACGCCACCGCCAGGATGATCCCGCCAACCGCCTGGACGTTAACGGCCCAGTAGGGCGTCTTGAATCGAGGATGGATTCGCGCCAGCATGCGGGGCAACAGGCCGATACGGGCCAGTGAAAAGCCCACACGGGTCGCCGCGTTGGCGCCGGCGTTCGAATTTGCGATCGCGCTATTCAACACGGCCAGAATGACGATGATCAATCCCGGGCCCCAGACGGCTTGCGCCATCGCGGACCACGGATCGCTGTTGTTGAGGAGTGCGAAGCCATTCTTCGGGTCTGCCATCTTGTCGGGGCCGAAGTACACCGTGGCCGCGTAGTAACAGAAGAGATAGAAGAGCCCGATCAACAATGCCGAGAGGATGACCGCCCTGGGGATCGTCCGTCGAGGATCCTTGGCTTCCTCGGCCAGCGGGGCGGCGGCCTCGAACCCGATGAACGCCAGAATCGCGTAGATCATCCCGGGGAAGACCGATCCCCAGCCTTTGGCGTTTCCGGTGTTGGGCGCGAAGACCGACAGGGTGTTGTGCCCGCCGGCCGCGATGATCAGCGTGATCGCGAGCGCCACGAAGACAACGATCTCGAAGGTGCCAAGCGCGACGCCGGTGCGGGTGGAGAGGCGAATCCCCCGGTACGTCAGCAACCATACGATGAGCCCGGCGACCACCGCGAATGGCGCCCAGAGCCAGAGCGGCCAGCCGAAGTGCGAATTGAGATTGGCGGCCAGCTCGTTGCCGAAGATCAGGTAGAGGAGCGGCGCGACGATCGGCTCCGCGAGGATAAAGCCCCATGCGACCAGGAAGCCGACGTAGGGATGAAGTCCACGAGAGCTATAGGTATAGAGGCCGCCGGCCGACGGCAGGTGGCGGCCAAGTTGCCCGATGCTGACGGCGACCAGCAGGCATGCGACCAGCGCCAGCAAGACGGCGAGCGGCAGGCTCCCGCCAGCGTACGGAGCCCCGACGATGATGGAGAATGCGACCGCCGCTGCTGGCGCCATGTGGGTGATTGACTGGAACAGGGTTGGCGCCAGACCAACGGCATTTCGCTCGAGTCGATGCGTGTCGACGGATGTGCTCATGATTCCCTCCTCCCTTTGGGCGGGAACATAACATTTCGCCACCGGGCGTTGCAACGCCGAGCCCGTTAGCTGTCTGTCCGGGTCTCGGCGGCTTGTTCGTGCGCTAGCGTCGCCTCGGCGTCGGCCCGCGAGATAGCCCCGAGCAGCCGGCCTTCCGCAGTTGTGACCAGGCTGTTGGTCTGGATCTCGTGTTCGCGCATCGACTTCAGCAGTTCCTGCAGCGTGACATTCGGCCGGAAAGTCTTGGGGCCCGGCCGCATCACCTGCTCGGCGGTCGCCTTGGGGTCCGCGTCGAGCTCCTTCTTTCGCAACAAGCCGAGTACCACCCCCTTCGAATCCACGACCACGCAGGTGTCCCAACCCTCGGTGCGACGACGGATGTCACCGATCGTTTCCGTCAGGCCGCAGCGCGGCACATCCGGCCCGGCCACGTCGCCGATCCAGATCTCGTCGACCGCCTTGCCCTCGCGCGGCTGGTTCTCCTCGTACCAGGCCTGTTTGCCGGGCTTGTAGTCGATCACCCTCTTGAGCCCGAGCGACTCGAGCCGCGACGCGGCCCGCGGGGAGAGGTCTCAACCGAAGTCGTTGCAGTAGACGAGCACGGGCCGGTTGCCATCGAGTTTGGCCGCCGAGGTCGCGTCCAACTGCTTGAGCGGGATGTTGATCGCGCCTGGCAAATGGTCGTGCTCGAACTCGTCCTCGGCAAGCACGTCGACGAGTTGCGCGCCCTGGTCCAGCAGCTGCTTGACCTCGGACACCGAAAAGACTTGGGTGGGCATGCCCCTAATCTACCCCGGGCCTCGCCTGCCAGCGCTCAACGAGCTCGCATTCAGCGAGCCCAAACCCCGACCGGCTTGAACGAGAGAGGGACGTCAACCAGGATCAGTTCGCTCGGCTCCGTTGCCCGAAGTCGTAGATGCGGCTCTTCGCGGATCTTGACGGCATCGCCAGTGGAGAGTTGGTCCGGGCCGAGCGCCAGCTTGCCTTCGATCAAGTAGAGGTAGCCGCCGCGACCCGATGGAAACGGGTGTGACACCTCCGTGCCGGACGCCAGCGCCGCCACGTAAACCGCGGCCGCATCCTGGCGGACCTTCAGGGCATCAGGCTCGGGCCCGATCACCTGCAGCAGGCGACCGGTGCGCTGCTCTTTTGAGAACTGGCGCTGCTGAATGCCGGGTGGCAGGCCCGGCGTGTCGGGAAGGATCCACAGCTGCAGGAATTCCATGGGCTCGGTGCTGGATGCGTTTTGCTCGGAATGTTCGGCGCCGGAGCCCAGCGTCATTACCTGGACGCCACCCGGCTGCAGGATGCCGTCGTTGCCCAGGCTGTCGGCATGCCGGAAGCTGCCCTTCCAGACGTAAGTTATGCCCTCGATGTCAGCGTGCGGGTGCATCGGCCAGATCGCACCCGGCGCAAGCTGATCGTGGTTGAACACGCGGAGAGGCCCGACGCCCATCTGCCGCGGGTCGCGGTAGCGATCGAAGGAGAAGTGCCAGCGCGCCACAAACCAGCCGCCCTCTTCCCGGTGGATCTCGCGGTCGCGGCGCAGCTCAAGCATCGACTACGGGATCTGAATCGAACGCTTGGATAGCCCCATCCAGTAGCCGTCGATGATGCTCGGCAGGGGCTCACCGTTGCTGTCACCGGCGCCGAGCGTTACGAACAGCGGCGCCAGGTGTTCCGTCCGTGGATGCGCATACCTGATCGCCGGAGCGCGATGAGCGAAATCGGATAGCTCGTCGACGTCGCCGTGCTCGAGGGCTTCGTGGGCCCAGGCATCGAACTCGCTGGACCACGCCGGTGGTGGCGCATCCAAACGGAAGTCCCGGATGTAGGGCAGACCGTGGGTGAGGAAGCCGCTGCCGACGATCAGCACGCCCTGATCGCGAAGCGGTCGCAAGCGCCGACCGATGTCGAAGAGCCGCTCGGGGTCGAGGCTCGGCATCGATATCTGCAGCACCGGCACGTCGGCGTCGGGATACATGACGGTGAGCGGGACGTAGGCACCGTGGTCCAGCCCCCGATCGGGTGCCTCGGCGACGGGCTGGTCGGAAAGCAAGCTGCGCAGGTCAGCGGCGAGCTCGGGGGCGCCGGGCGCTCGGTACTGCTGCCGGTAATACCGCTCGGGAAACCCGCCAAAGTCGTAGACCAGGGGTGTACCGGTGCGCGTTGCGCCCATCGTGAGCGGCGCATTTTCCCAATGCGCGGAAACCATCAGCACCGATTTCGGACGCGGTAACGCCCCCGCCCAGGCGGCGAGCTGCGACACCCAAAGTGGATCGTCGACCAGCGGCGGTGCGCCGTGTCCGAGGTAGAGGGTGGGCATGCGGCTGCCGGTATGGACCCGAAGCGCGCGCTGCACAACCTCAGCCGCCGCGCCTGTGGTCGTCCATGGCCTCTGCCTCCCTATATTTTATGGGTGGCCGCCGATCACGCCGTTTCCGCCGAGGGATTGGTCAAGCGTTACGGGCGCGTCCGCGCGCTGGACGGGCTGGACCTCTACGTCGACGAAGGTACGCTCCTCGCGCTGCTCGGGCCGAACGGTGCCGGCAAGACGACCGCGGTGCGTATCCTGACGACCCTGCTCAAACCCGACGCCGGTCGCGCCACCGTCGCCGGCTTCGACGTCGTCAAAGACGCCAACCGCATCAAGTCCCGGATCGGCCTGGCCGGCCAGTCGGTGGCGATCGACGAATACCTGACCGGACGAGAAAACCTGGAGATGATCGGGCAGCTTTATCACATCTCGCGCCACGACGCAAAGCGCCGCGCAGACGAATTGCTCGAGCAGTTCGACCTGGCGGACGCCGCCGCCCGGATCGCGAAGACCTACTCGGGTGGCATGCGACGGCGCCTCGACCTGGCGGCGTCACTCGTGCTGCTGCCACCGGTGCTCTTTCTCGACGAGCCGACGACCGGGCTCGATCCTCGGAGCCGTCGGCAGGTGTGGGACATGATCAGCTCGCTGGTCAGGGAGGGCTCGACCATCCTGCTGACCACGCAGTACCTCGAGGAGGCGGACGAGCTGGCCCACCGGATCGCGGTGGTGGATGCCGGCCGCGTGATTGCGGAAGGCACCTCCGACGAGTTGAAGGACAAGGTTGGAGGCAACCGGATCGAAATCGCGGTCGCCAGGGACGCGGACCTTTCCCGCGCCGCCGAGGTGGCCCGACGTCAGTTGTCCGACGACGTGACCGTCGACACGGCGCAGCGGCGGATCTCGGGACCGTCCAAGGATGGGACCAGCCAGCTGGCGGTACTGGTACGCGACTTCGATGCCGCGGGCATCGCCATCGTCGACCTGCAGTTGCACCGGCCGAGCCTCGATGATGTTTTCCTGACGCTGACCGGTCACCAGGCGGAGCTAGAAAAAGAGGTCAAGCCCGCCGGCCGCTGGGGCCGGAGGGCGAGCTAATGGCCAGCGCCCCCACCACCCCGCTCTCGGCGGGAACCCGCTATCGGCCCATCTCCGGGCGGTCGCCCGTCGTCTGGGCCATCCTGGACGCGCTGGTGCTGGCCAAGCGGAGCGTCCTGGAAACGCTGCGAATCCCGGAACTGATCATGTTCGTCGCCATCCAGCCGGTCATGTTCGTCATCCTGTTCCGCTATGTCTTCGGGGGCGCGATCCAGGTCCCAGGTGGACAGTACGTTAACTACCTGATGCCGGGGATCTTCGTGCAAACGGTAGCCTTCGGCGGCGTCACCACCGCCATCGGGCTCGCCCAGGACATGCAACGTGGCATCATCGACCGCTTCCGCTCGCTGCCGATGTCCTCTTCCGCCGTCTTGACCGGCCGCACGATCGCCGATCTGGCGCGCAACCTCTTCACCGTGATCATCATGCTGATCGTCGGATTCCTGGTCGGCTTCCGGCCCGGCGGGACGCCTTTCGAGTTTCTGCTCGGCATCGTGGTCCTGCTGGGGGTGAGCTTTGCTTTCTCCTGGATCTCGGCGTTTATCGGGCTACTGGTCCGCAGCGTGGAAGCGGCCCAGTCAGGCGGCTTCATCTGGTTGTTTCCGCTGACCTTCGCGTCCAGCGCCTTCGTTCCGGTGGCGACCATGCCGAGCTGGTTGCGGGGCTTCGCGCAACACAACCCGGTCTCGGTCCTCTCCGACGCCTTGCGCGGCCTCTTCCATGTCAACCCGGCGCTGACCACGGCTGATACCCGCTGGGCGCTGATTCAGTCGGCAGCCTGGATCGCCGCCATCCTGCTGGTCTTCGTCCCGCTGTCGGTGATCCGGTATCGACGAACGATGGCCCGCTAGGTTGCGACCTGGCCGGTGGTTTCGCGAGTCCGGCCTGGGTCCTCAGGTTCAGGCACAGACGGCCTAAGCGGCGACGCGCTGACTCGCGGTCGCGCGCTTACACGTCGAGCACCGCCAGGCTGACCAGCCATCCGCACAGGCAAACCAGCATGATAACGGGCCAGATCGGTGCGCCATAGAGCGGCACATACATTCCCAGGGTCACGGCTTTCTGCCAGCGCGGTGGGTCCAGGCGCAGGATTAGCCAAGCCGCGAGCACCAGCGCCGATAAGTCGTAAAAGT
>WNFF01011706.1_pt2 | contig 16820 bp, 8 predicted proteins | sample 5400441 | NCBI WGS metagenome assembly WNFF01 (sample SAMN13153345, study PRJNA577476) | soil metagenome | isolation source: 120 cm saprolite under Douglas fir tree site 2 hole 3 replicate 1 | place: USA:California | collected 2015-04-18 | reverse complement strand
ACACCGCGACCAGGCCCAGCGGCAGCCCGCGTCGGTGGCGACAACGGAACTCATGGGCCAGGCACAAAGCCTGATCTCGAAGATGGATTTGTCACGGGCCTATCAGGTCACGAAAGCCTTCGCCATCTATTTCGAGTTGACGAATCTGGCTGAGACCAATCATCGAAAACGCCGGCGCCGGGCCGGCAAATTAGGGGATCAGCACATCCCCCCTGCAGGGTCATTTCGCGGCACGCTGCTGCGCATGAAGCAGGCCGGTATTCCCGCGGAAGACGCGCTGGCCGCGTTGGCCCACATCCGCGTGACACCCGTATTTACAGCGCATCCTACCGAGGTGGCACGGCAGACAGTTCTCGTCAAACGGCGGCGGATTGCCGAGCAATTGGAACTCCTCGATCAGCTCCCTCTCACCGGCGCCGACGCTGAGCGTTGCGAAAACAACATCAGTGCCGAGGTGACTGCTCTTTGGCAAACCGACGAGGTTCGATTGGCCAAGCCTACCGTCAACGATGAAATTCGCATGGGGCTGCGCTATTTCCGGCTTTCATTGTTCCGCACGCTGCCGAGAATTTACGATGAAATCATCGAATCGTTTCGCGATGTTTACGGGATGGCTCTGGATGAAGCGGACCTGCCCAATCTGGTTCAGTTCGGCTCTTGGATCGGCGGAGATCGGGACGGAAATCCACTCGTCAAAGCAGAGTGCATTCGCGATGCGCTTGAGCTGGCACGGGCCGTGATTCTGCGGCAGTATATCGTCGAAATCGAATCTTTGAGCGACCGCTTGAGTTCTTCGCTGCGGCAAGTGGGAGCGTCGCAAGAAATGCTGCAGCGGATCCGGGGCTACGAAGCCGACATCCCCGGAGTCCATCTTCTCTGGGGACAGCACAATACGCAGGAAACCTATCGCCGCTTCCTTTCGTATGTGTTGCATCGGCTGCGGCACAGCCTGGAGAGCGCGACTGCAGCCCCGGCTTATCCCCGCGTGGCCGACTTCGAGCAGGATCTTCTGCTGCTACGCGAGAGTCTGCAGTCGCATCACGGTGACCTTCTGGTACAGAAATTCGTCAACCCACTCTTGCGCAAGGTGCGCACTTTCGGATTTCATCTGCACACGCTCGATATCCGCCAGCACGCGCGCGTACACGCACAAGTGCTGAAGGAACTTGACACCAATGCACCGGTCGGCGCCAGTCCAGTTACTGCAGGCGTAAACCCTTCTGTGCAGAGCCGGGAATTGCTCAACATGTTTGGGATGGTGGCGGAACTCAAGCGTAAGTACTCTCCAGGCGCAATCAAGAACTACGTCATCAGCGGTACGGAATCCGAAGACGACGTACTGGCAGTCATTCGTCTGGCAAAGCACTGTGCGGTAAACGTGGCACGTTCGGGCGACGATCCTGGCATGATGCCCGTTCCACTCTTCGAATCGATCGCTTCGCTTCGCGCTGCCGCGGGGGTGATGCGACGCTTGTGGAGACATCCGGAGTATGGTCCGCTGGTCGAGTCCTGGGGAGGATGGCAAGAAGTGATGCTGGGCTACTCCGACTCCAACAAAGATGGCGGAATGCTCACCAGCACATGGGAACTCTACAAAGCGCACCGCGAACTCCATCGCGCGGCTGACGAAAACAAAATCAAACTGCGGCTCTTTCACGGGCGTGGAGGAACTGTCGGTCGCGGCGGAGGGCCCACGCATTCCGCGATCCTGGCCCAGCCGCACGGATGTTTTTCGGGCCAAATGCGACTTACCGAGCAGGGAGAAGTGCTCAATTGGAAATATTCTGACCCGGTGCTTGCCGAGTGGAACCTGGAATTGATGATCGCCGCGAGTCTGGAGGCGCTAACGCGTGGCGGCAGCCGCGAATCAGGCGGCAAAGACCAGCAACGATGGGAAGAGGCGATGGAGGAAATGTCAGCGGAGGCTTACCGCGTCTACCGTCGCGACATCGCTGAGAATCCCGAGGTGCTGGAGTACTTCGAGCAGGCAACGCCGGTCAACGAACTCGACACGGCCCGCATCGGTTCGCGCCCCTCGCGACGAACCAAGGGGCGTCGTCTCGAGGATCTGCGGGCAATTCCCTGGGTTTTCGGTTGGATGCAGAGCCGACATGCGGTCCCGGCGTGGTTTGGCGTCGGACACGCGTTCCAGCAATTTGCGAAGAAGGGATCTGGCCATGAGAACCTTCTGCGTCACATGATGCACAAGTTCGGATTGTTTTCGGAGTTGGTGCGGAACGTCGAGCTGGGTATGGCCAAGGCGGATCTTGAGATTGCCCGAGTCTATTCGGAACTGGTTAGCAACGCAACTCTTCGGAAGCGCGTCTTCGCCATGTTGGAAGACGAGTTCCTGCAAACCCGGCGCATGATTCTACGTGTCGCTGGCCAGCGCGAACTGCTGGGGAGAAATCGCGTGCTGGCACGGTCGATCCGGCTGCGCAATCCGTACGTCGATCCGATGAGCCTGATCCAAGTGGAGCGAGTATCCCATGGGTGCCACCATCAACGGGATTGCTGCGGGCTTACATAACACTGGCTAAGTCCTCCCGCATTGGCCGTGAGATACTGAGCTAACCACTTGCTCCCAGATTCGTCTGTAGTATGTTGTTTGGTCGGTCCGGAGTCTGCCTTTCTGGTGTCTTTCTACGGAACTTGCTCTTCTCTGTATGCGTAACTTCTACCGAGCTATCGGTCTGCAATCTTGGGTAATGAATTCCCCCAAAAGAGGCCACATGAATATTCCCAGGTTACGTTTTGCGTTCCTGCTCATTCTGCTTCTGCCCCCAGCTTTGCTCTGCCAGACTGCGATGGTCAAACCGGCGCTGCCTGTGGGAGGCGGCGCGGATACCAAGGAAGCTCCCAAACTCGAGCATTTCGATCCCAATGTGGTCGACAAAACCCTTGATCCCTGTAACAGCTTTTACAAGTACACCTGCAACAAGTGGCTCACATCCAATCCCATTCCACCGGACCAGGTTTTCTGGGGGACGGGGAGCGGTCTGGAGTTGTGGAATGAGAATCTGTTGCGCGAGACGCTGGAGGCCGCCAACGCTAACGATCCCAAGCGCAGTGCGGTGAACAAGAAGATTGGCGACTACTGGGCGGCTTGCATGGACGAAAGCGGTATCGAAGCGACGGGTCTGAAGTCACTGCAGCCAGAACTTGATCGCATCGCAACCTTGAAGTCAAAGAAAGATCTCACGGTCGAAATCGTTCATTTGCACCATCTCTACCCGGGCGTGTGGCAACAGGGGGATAACCAGACCAACGCTCCCTTCTTCGGATTTACGGGGCAGCAGGACTACGACGACGCTTCCAAGGTGGTCGCACAGATCGATCAGGGCGGATTAAGCCTCCCCAATCGTGACTACTATCTGAAAACGGACGAGAAGTCTGCCGAGATCCTGAAGAAGTATCGTGCACACCTGCAGAAGATGTTCGCCCTCGCTGGCGAACCTGAAACTCAAGCCACCGCCGACGCCGGCACAGTGATCGAACTCGAAACGGCAATGGCGAAGGCACAGATGGACAACATCAAGCGCCGCGATCCCAAAAACATCAACAACAAGATGAGCCTGGTCCAGGTGCGCGAACTTACGCCGTCGATTGATTGGGATGCGTACTTGAAGGCGGTAAAGGCTCCGGCCAGCGATCACTACATTGTGACGTCGCCTGATTTCTTCCGTGCGGAAGAGAAACTGCTGCAAGAGCATCCGTTCGACCATTGGAAAACCTATTTGCGCTGGCAGGTCATGCATAAATCGGCGCCATACATGAACAAGGCTGTGGTCGATGAAAACTTCGACTTCTTCGCCCACACTCTGGCCGGGGCAGAACAGCAGCAGCCTCGCTGGCGCCGCTGTGTGCGTGCCGTGGACCGCGACCTCGGCGAAGCACTGGGCCAGGCTTACGTTGATCGTGCCTTCCCACCGGACAGTAAGGCCCGCACCATCCAGATGGTGCATTCCATCGAAAAAGCACTGAGTGAAGACGTTCAGAGCCTTAGCTGGATGTCGTCCGCCACCAAGGAGCAAGCCATCACGAAGTTGAAGGGAATCGAAGACAAGATCGGATATCCATCGCACTGGCGTGACTACTCGAGCGTGAACGTCACGCGCACGAGTTATCTGAACAACGTGGCGCAGGCCTCATCCTTTGAGTTTGAGCGCTGGGTGGCGAAGGTAGGTAAACCCGTCGATCGCACCGAGTGGACAATGACTCCGCCTACGATCAACGCCTACTACGATCCGCAGTTGAACACGATCAACTTTCCCGCAGGCATTCTGCAGCCGCCGTACTTCGATCCCGCGAAGGACGATGCGGTGAATTTCGGCGCCATCGGCATGATCATCGGACACGAGATCATTCATGGCTTCGACGATCAGGGACGCAAATTCGACGCCCACGGCAACCTGCGTGACTGGTGGACCGCGGAAGACGGCAAGCAATACGACGAACGCGGCAAGTGCATCTCTGATGAATACACACAGGAGGTGCCCGACGCCGGAGCCGGTGTAGAGCAGAACGGATTGCTTACCCAGGGCGAAGATACCGCCGATAATGGCGGAATCCATCTGGCGTTGAACGCGCTCGAGGCCTCACTCAAAGAGCAGGGGAAATCGCTCGACGACAAAGGCCCGGACGGATGGACTTATCGCCAGCGCTTCTTCCTGTCGAATGCCTACTCGTGGTGTACGAATGTGCGTCCGGAGATTGCTCGCATGGTCGTTACTACCGATCCACATTCACTGCCGATCTTCCGCATCGACAACGTGATGTCGAATATGTCGGAATTCCAGCAAGCTTTCGGTTGCAAGGCTGGACAGAAAATGGTTCGGGCAAACGCCTGCCGGGTTTGGTGAGAAGCTAGAGCGCAAAGAGAATGGGCCAGCTCCTCACTGGCCCATTTTCATTGAGTAAACCGCCCATGTAGCGACAGCCGCCTCGGCTGTCCAAGCCAGAGCGCAGCTCGGTGCGCGCAGCAACGAACCGACGTGGACTATCCAGCCTACCGGTTGATGTCGTCCTTCGCCGTCAAGCGCTTGACGTAGTTTTCCAGGCTCGACTTGTTAGCATCGGGCGCTCCGCCAAAAGCAACTTTCATTTCCTTCACCGCATTGTCAAAGTCACCCTGACCGCTGTAAACACGAGCCATTCCCAGGTGTGAAGTCCAGTCATCAGGAAACTTCTTTGCATTGGACCGGTAGAGCGCGAAAGCCTCATCCGCCTTCTTCTCCCCCTGCAACTGGCGGCCATACACGTAGAGTTGCAGCGCATTCGCCCGCGCCAGCGCCTTGCTGCGGAATGCCGTGGCATCGTCTTTGCGGTTCATCGCCTCAAGAATTCGCGACTTGCCCATCAGGTTGTCGTAGCGCTCCTCGATTTGGATGGACTGGTCTTCATCCTTCAGACCCTCATCCAGATTGATCTTGTTCGCGAGGAAGTAGCCGGCTGCGTCGTCCCAACCTTCCCAGTAGTATTGATTGAGTCCATGCAATTGCCGGTGGATGCTGGCGGTGACCAGATCATTCACTTTGACCGCTACTCTGAAGGGCACAGCAACCTTTTCCCAGCGCATGGTCACGATCGTCGAGTCGGGCTTCACTTCGTCAAAGTCGTAGGTCAAAGCGTCGTGGAGTTCAGCGGTTTGCGGCTTCACGTTGACTCGCAAAGCATCTTCTTCCTGCTTGTAGGTGAAGCTTCCCCAGGCTGTTGAGTTTTTCGAGAGGATTACCGTCCACTGATTCTCGCCGGGAATCATGTGCAGGCCGTAGGTTCCCTTGTCGAGGGACTGGCCCTCGATCGTGACCGGATCACTAAACGAGATACTGGTGTTTTCATTGGCCCCGGCGCGCCAGACCTCCCCGTAAGGCACGACCTTGCCCCAGATTTGGCGGCCATTCGCCAGCGGTCGGTGACAGTTAATGCTGATGTCAGTGATGCCAATGCGCTGGGTGACGAGGGCATGCTGGCTTTGCCGGGGCAGATCAAGCATCAGGGTCTCGCCGGTGGCGGTCTGGGCGTGGCAGAAAGTGGCAAGGGACAAGCCTGATAACAAGACCAACAGTCGAATTCTGTTCATTGCAAAGCTCCTTTGGAGATTTTCTTGCGCGGCAGGGATCGAGCAGCCGATTGGTTCACAGCCTGGATTGCCGACCTGGGATGGAGCACGTGCGCCCGACCGCTGTGCTGTTGGGCTTAGACGGATGGCGAAGGGCGGGGTGAGCAAGGATTGCTCCGCCAGGAAACGCGCGAGGCGAAACAACGCGGTTTGTGAAGGCCGGTCGCCGTCTTAAAAGGTACCCCCAGCGGAGCTCAAGAACGACCACCCGGTCCGTTCTCCTTCGACAGCCTTCGCAAACTGCAGGAATACCTTATGTCCCAGAATGTGTCCGATGCTCGTTGGAACCCTGCCAGCTGTTCAAAGGCTATCCCGTCCCGAGAGTAGCGCAAAACAAAGGCGAGCAAAAGAGCTGGCCGCTCCGTTGAGAGTCGCGGCCAGGCTTTAAGCACATTACGGATTGATGGTTATTCGGAGTTGCCCCGCTGTTCGTCCGCAGCGGCCGTGAGTTTTCCGAAAATGCCATCAGTCTCGTCATTCGGGCCGGCGGTGAAGAATAACTCCGTCGGGGATCCGTTCTTCGCAATGTCGCCTGCGAAGCTCAGAGCCCAAAGGCCGTCAACGGCAAGGGGGGCTCCGGTCGGATCCAGTAGCGTGCCCTCGAACTTACCAGTCAGCGCGTTGAAGGCGTTAATTGTGCCATCGCCGAAGTTGCCGATCAGAAGACGATGGCTGAAGGGCCCGAAGTCTCCCGGTGCCTGAGCAATGCCCCAGGGGGCATTGAAGTAGGTTCCATGTTGCACTTTCAGAAGCAACTCGCCGTCGGTGGAGAACACCCGGACAGCTCCCAGGCCAGGCCCGTGATTTTCATCTTTCGAACCGGGGTCACGCTGTGCGTACGTCACAACGATGTTGCCGCCCACATTCTGAATTCCGAACGGAACGTAGTGAGCCGGCAGCGACGAGTCCTGGAAGCGTTCCTCCCGCGCCAGGCGATTAAAATGTCCGTTGTAGACCTCCACATTGCCGGTTCTGAAGTTGGCAACAAAGAGGCGCGGTCCGGAAGCTGTGGTCGCGATGGCACAACCTTTAAAAATGGCCTTTTTCGGGTGGTTCACCATGCGAATCGCTTCGCCGAGGTTTACGGCCGGATTCCAGCCGGAAATCGTGCCGTCTTCGGTGACGAAAATAAAGATCGCCGGCTCTCCTGGCGCGACCTCAAAGCTGGTTGTGTAATTGAAAACAGTGCCTGTCGGAGCAGATGGCCCCTCCGCATCTTTCGGCGGAGGAATCGTCACCACCAGGGACTGGGGTGCGCCATTCAAGTCATACAGGGTCGACAGTCCTGTTCCGTTATCGGAAACCCACCAGGGAGAACTGGTGGCACGGGAAAGGCCCCACGCATTTACCAGATTGGGATCGAGGTTGGGGGCGGGCGATACGCTTGAGGAATTCGTGGTGAGATCAGTCCGCGTGTAATGTTGAGCAAAGGCAGCGCTCACAAATAAGAACGCCAGTCCCACAGTCGCGGTAAAACGCGCCGCGAATCTAAGGTTTACAGATCCAGCCATAGAGGTCTCCTATCGAGAAATGTCTTGCAACGATGTCAGATACCTGGGGCTTTCCGACACTGCGGCAGTCTCCACCCTAAAAGCGGATAAGCCGGGGATTGTCACCAAAATGTTTCGGAATTGTCATTTCTTGACCATATGTTGCGATATGGCGGGATTGGTGGATACGAACTGAATGAATGCTTCGCAATGTTAATGCCCCCTTGACAAAATGAGGCCTAATGGCACAGACTTCTTGCAGGCGAATAAAAAGCGAAATTGGCCTCCAGGGCTTTCTGATCCCCGGCGCTCCCTGAAATTTTCCGAGGAATCTATGTCTTCCGCAGTGGCTTCCACTTCGGCGGCCTTGGGCCGCCCTTTTGTTTTTGACGACGAGCCCGAGGTGTGCAACCTGGTTTCTACCCCTCGGAAAAGTATTTCGTCTGCCGGGCCGGGGGTGAAACGCCCCTTCGACAAGCTCAGGGCAGGCTCCCGGGACAGCCGGCGAGACGCCGGCGCTACGGAACGCTTCTCCGTCGACGACGTCAGGCTGGCTGGAATCACTCCGGCTTCTCGCTTAAATATTCGTCCGGCGCCGGAGATGGCTTCCAGCGGAATCCCTGCCCTCGACGCTCTGGCCGGAGGCCTGCCACGCGGCTGCCTGACCGAAATCTGCGGCCCGGCTTCTTCCGGACGTACCACGGTGCTTCTGGCGGCTCTGGCGGCCGCCACCCGCCGCGGTGAATTTTGCGTGGTGGTGGATGCCAGCGATGCCCTCGATCCGCACTCGGTTGCGGCAGCAGGTGTGGAATTGGATCGCCTCTTGTGGGTGCGCTGCGGAGCAAAGGCGGGCGTCGGACCTCAGACCTCGGACACAAAAGAAAAAGTTTCCCAGACAGCGTTTATGTTTGGGAGGACTGAATCGCGGCAATCCGAGCATCGCTCCGAACACCGGTTGGAGCAAGTCCTGCGCGCTACCGACATGCTGCTGGAAAGTGGCGGCTTTGGACTGATCGCTCTCGACCTCTGTGATCTGCCATTACAAGCAGCACGCCGCATCCCGCTGACCACGTGGTTCCGCTACCGCCGCGCCGTGGAGCATACCCCCACCGTGCTGCTGGCTGTAGAACAGCACCCCATCGCCGGAAGTTGCTCTTCCCTGCTGCTCCAGCTGAGACCGCCAAATAATCGGGAAGCGGCGAGATCGGAGCATTCAGAATTCAGCCGCGAAGCGGCGGCATGTGATAGCCCGGCACGGAAGTGCCGGGTAGCAATGGAAATGCGGAACAAGTCCCGTAGGGACGGCACGATCCCTTACTTAGATCATGTTCTGCAAATTCCATATCCCACGCACGCGCAATTGCTAACCGGACTGGAAATCACAGTGGAACTCATTCGTTCCCGTCTGGAACGCAAGCCAACCCGTTCAACTTCCGCCTCCTTCGCCGGCAAGACCGCCTGGGCGGGATGAAGAAATTAATTCGATGTCATCATGCCTTTTGCCTGCATCTACGTGCCGAACTTTCCCGTCGCCGCCGTACTACGCGCCGAACCGGAACTGCATGCGCAGGCTGTCGCCGTTCTCGAAGGCAAACCTCCTCTCGAAAAAGTTTTAGCCGTGAACGAAAAAGCCAACGGCATCGCGCCCGGTATGACCAAAACGCAAGCCGAATTGTGCGCAGAACTCGTGTTGCGCCGGCGCTCTTCGCTGCAGGAATCAGCGGCGCATGCCGCCTTACTTGACTGCGCTCAGTCTTTTTCTCCGTGCGTGGAAGACGCAGCCTGCGATACCGCTCTTCTTGATCTCGCGGGGATGGAAGCGCTGCTGGGGCCCCTCCCGGATATCGCTCGCGCCATCTGCTGCCGTGCTGCCGATCTCGGACTTAAAGCCAATGTCGCAGTTGCTACAAATCCTGACACCGCTGTACTCGCAGCCCGCGGCTTCTCTGGTGTGACCGTGAACAGGCTCGAAGGCGAAGAGAAGAAAGAAACCGACCGTCTTCTGGAAACGCTGGACCGCTGGGGAGTGCGCAACCTGTACGCGCTCGCGGCATTGCCGGAGATTGCACTGAGCGAGCGTCTTGGACAAAAAGGTTTGCACCTGCAGCAACTGGCACGCGGCACGGCCTCGCGCACTCTGGTTCCGGTGGAAACGCCACTGACGTTTGAAGAAGCGGTGGAGTTGGAGCACCCGATCGTCTTGCTCGAACCATTGGCCTTCCTTCTTAATCGCCTCTTGGAGCAACTTTGCGCGCGACTGGGGTCACGCGCTCTGGCCACGCAGGAACTACAGCTGACTCTGGATCTTGAGAACCGGACCGGGATCGATCAGGAATTTGAGAATTTCGGCATCCCCAGCGAGAGCGATGCGTCACACGATGAAATTCAGTCTGACTCGGCGCCTCAGTATTTTGTCTCCAGCCGGCAAGGCAGATTCAGTCGCACCCTGCGCCTGCCCCTACCCATGCTCGATGCCAAACTTTTCCTCAAATTGCTGCAACTGGAATTGAATGCGCATCCTCCCGGCGCGCCAATCGTTAAACTCCATCTGGCAGCGGAACCTGCACGCCCACGTTCGGCGCAGGGCGGCTTGTTTCTTCCCCCCTCGCCGGAACCGGAAAAGCTGGAACTCACATTGGCGCGGATTGCCGGCATGGTCGGCGACAACCGGGTTGGAGCGCTGGAGTTGCTGGATACGCATCATCCTGAAGGATTTCGCATGCGGCGTTTTACATCCGCGCCTCAAGAAAGTCCGTCGCGAAACATGCCTGAGCCCGCGGAAGAACAGTCCGCCGTCACCGCACTGCGCCGGTTCCGTCCCCCACTCCGGGCCGCTGTCACTTTGGAGAGCAGTCAGCCAGTACGCGTGGTTTGCGCGAAGAAAAAAGAAGTGCAGGGAGAAGTGCTGTGGAAGGCAGGGCCGTGGCGCTCGTCCGGCGACTGGTGGGAGAAAGAAGCCTGGTCGCGTGATGAGTGGGACGTCGCGTTACAGAATTCGAGCGGAATCGCTCTTTACCGGCTCGTACACGATCTGCTGGGAGGAGGGTGGTTCGTGGAAGGAAGTTATGACTGAAACTAGTTCTCGGTTCCCAGTGAAAACCTTCCAATCCGCCCTATTGATCTTTCGCTTTTGTCTTTCTCTGTGCCTCTGTGTCTCTGTGGTGAAAGGGCTTTAACTGAGAACTGATGTCTTATATCGAGCTACACGCCCGTTCTGCTTTCAGCTTTCTCGAAGGCGCCTCCGTGCCCGAAGAGTTAGCGGCCGTCTGTGATCAGCTCAAGATGCCAGCTATGGCTCTGCTTGATACTGACGGCGTTTACGGTGCACCCCGCTTTCACTTGGCCGCCAAAAAAATCGGGCTGAAAGCTGCGCACATCGGAGCAGAAGTCACATGCGGTCCGCTCCACCCTGTCATCCTGAGCGGAGAGTCGAAGGATCCCTACCCCCAGGAGGTTGCGAAGGGAGTAGGGATTCCTCACTCCGCTCGAAACGATAAGAACAAGAGAAACGCTCAGAATGACCCCTCTTTCCGTTTGCCTCTCCTTGTTTCCTCCCGCGAGGGCTATCAGAACCTCTGCCGCCTGATCACCAAGATGAAGTTGCGCGCGGCAAAAGGCGAAGGTGCAGTTCTAAAAGAAGAACTCGAGGAGCACTCCCACGGCCTCATCTGCTTAACCGGAGGCGCGGACGGTCCCTTGGTGGCAGCATTGCAGCAAGGCGGTATCGAAGAAGCTCGCAAACAGGTCGAGCAACTGGTTGGAATTTTCGGACACGCCAACGTCTACGTCGAGTTGCAGCGTCATTTCCAGCGTGAAGAAGAATCCCGTAACCGCGCTGCAATTGCAATCGCCCGCTCACTCAATCTTCCTTTACTTGCGACCAACGGTGTCTGCTACGCTTCCGCAAAAGACCGGGAACTCTGCGATGCCTTCACTGCCATTCGCAATCACCGCACGCTTTCCACTGCCGGAAAACTGCTCGCACGAAATTCCGAACGCTATCTGAAAAGTCCGCAGGAAATGCAGCAACTCTTTTCCGACTTGCCCGAAGCCATCGCCAATACGCTGGAGCTTTCCTCACGCCTCGAATTCACACTGAACGATCTCGGCTATGAGTTTCCGCGCTATCCCGTGCCCGAAGGGGAGACCATCGACTCCTACCTGCGCGAGCGCACCTGGAAAGGGTCTCGCCAGCACTATGGCCGTGCCACTCATGACATGCAAATCCGCGCCCGCTGCCAGATCGAAAAAGAACTGGCACTGATCGAAAAACTCCATCTCGCCGGTTACTTCCTCATCGTCTGGGATCTGATTCGCTTCTGCCACGAGCAAAACATTCTGGTGCAAGGACGCGGCTCGGCCGCCAACAGCGCCGTTTGCTATTCGCTGGGTATCACGGCGGTCGATCCGATCAGCATGGAACTGCTCTTCGAACGCTTCCTTTCCGAAGAGCGTGGCGAGTGGCCCGACATCGATCTCGACTTGCCCAGCGGCGATGAGCGCGAGAAAGTTATCCAGTATGTTTACCGGCGTTATGGCGAGCGCGGCGCAGCCATGACTGCCAATGTCATTACTTATCGCAACCGCATGGCCGCACGCGAAATGGGCAAGGCGTTGGGATTCGATCCGGAAACTCTGAACAAGATATCCGCTGCGGTCGCCACTTGGGAATTCCGCGACGAAAACGACAAGCTCGACCGCCGCTTCCGCGACGCCGGACTCGATCTCAATCACCCGCGCCTGTGCAAATATTACGAATTGTGCCTTGCCGTGCAAGATACGCCACGGCATCTCGGCCAACATTCCGGTGGCATGGTGATTTGCCAGGGACAACTTGACTCCGTGGTCCCGCTGGAGCCTGCCTCCATGCCCGGCCGTGTCGTGGTGCAGTGGGACAAGGAAGATTGCGCCGACATGGGCATCGTCAAGGTCGATCTTCTCGGCCTCGGCATGATGGCCGTGCTCAAGGATTCAATCAAACTCATTCGCGATCACTACCACGAAGAAGTTTCCCTGGCGCATCTGCCGCAGGATGATCCCGGAGTCTATTCGGCATTGCAGCAGGCCGACACAGTAGGCCTGTTCCAGGTGGAAAGCCGCGCGCAAATGTCATGTCTGCCCCGCCTGCGCCCGAAAAAGTTCTACGACATCGTGGTGCAAGTCGCGATCATCCGACCCGGACCCATCGTTGGCCAGATGGTGAATCCTTTTCTGCAACGGCGACAGGGACGCGAGGATGTTTCCTACCCGCATCCATCGCTTGAACCGGTACTCAAACGCACGCTTGGCGTGCCGCTTTTTCAGGAGCAGTTGTTGCGTATGGCAATGGTGGTAGCCAACTTCAGTGGCGGAGAAGCGGAAGAACTGCGTCGTGCCATGGGCTTCAAACGATCCGAAACGCGCATGAAGCAAATCGAAGCCAAGTTACGCGCTGGAATGACACGCAACGAAATTGCGCCTGAAGCGCAGGAACAAATCATTCATTCGATCACTTCGTTCGCACTCTACGGATTCCCCGAATCCCACGCTGCCAGCTTCGCCTTGATCGCGTATGCCAGCGGTTATTTGAAGTGCCACTATCTGGCTGCATTTACCGCCGCTCTGCTCAACAACCAGCCCATGGGATTTTATTCACCCGCGACCATCGTCAAAGATGCCCAGCGTCACGGCTTGAAAGTATTGCCCGTGGATGTGATGCGCTCGGAATGGAAGTGTACAGTGGAAGAAGTTTCCAGTTCCCGGTTTCCAGTTTCCGGTAAATTGCAAACAAATCGAGTGGAATCAGACAGCGAGCTCTCTGGAAACCAGAAACTGGAAACTGGAAACTTCACCATTGCTCTGCGCATGGGCTTGCGTTATGTGAAAGGAATGCGCGAAGAAGCCGGCGAGGCTCTAGTTCGCGAACGCGCCCGTGCCCCGTTCACTTCCATTCACGATCTAACTCGCCGCGTTCCCGAACTCCGCAAGGACGAACTCACTACGCTCGCGGAAATCGGGGCGCTGAATTCAGTGGCTAGTGGCCAGTGGCCAGCGGCCAGTAAAACCTTTGTCATTCCGGCCTCCGAGCGAACGCGAGGAGCGGAGGAATCTCGGTACTCGCCACTTGGTGGCCGGCCTTCCCGCCTTCACCGCCGCGACGCTCTCTGGCAGGTTGAACGCGCTGTGCGCGTTTCCGGACCGCTGCTGGAAAACTTGCCTGAGCCCGATGCTCCTTCGCCACTCCAACCCATGAACCATGAAGAACGTCTGGTCGCGGACTTTCACGGCACGGGACTCACTGTGGGTCCGCATCCAATGGCGTATCGCCGCGACTGGCTCACTGCCATGGGCATTCGCCGCGCTATCGAACTGCGAGACCTGCCCACTGGAAAACGTCTCCGCATCGGAGGATGCGTGATCACCCGCCAGCGTCCCGGCACTGCCAAAGGCTTTGTTTTTCTCAGCCTGGAAGACGAAACCGGTGTGGCGAATGCAATCGTCACGCCAGATCTATTCCACCAGAATCGCCTACTGCTGACCTCAGAGCGATTTCTGGCTATCGAAGGCATTCTGCAGAATCTTGATAACGTGATCTCGGTGAAAGCCGAGCGCGTGCTCCCACTTTTCGTCACGAAAGCCGAAACTATCTCGCATGACTTTCACTAGAGACGACTCATCAATGCGCTGCTATGGTTGCGGCGCCCTCAGGGGCTGAAGCCCTGATTCTTGGGCGTCCTGTACGGCACGGCTGGAAGCCGTGCCTTTCAAACCTCAAGAAACACGTTCTAGAGCAAATCAGAGTCCCGCCCACATCGTCCAGCCACCGTCTCGTTTCCATCCGACAACATCTCTGCTACTTGCCCGTGTAGCTCACTCTCCAGATGGAATTCGATGCATCATCGCTCACCAGCAGCGAACCATCCGGCGCGACGGTTATCCCCACCGGACGTCCCCATACTTTGCCGTCTGGTAGCACGAATCCGGCAAGGAAGTCCTGATATTCGCCCGTAGCGTGACCGGTCTGGTGCAGCGGTACACGAATCACTTCATAGCCGGTGCGCACCCCCTTGTTCCAGGAGCCATGTTCCGAGGCAAAAATGTCTCCGTAATACTCCGCGGGAAATTGTTTGCCTTGGTAAAACGTGAGCTCGAGAGAAGCATTGTGCGGCTGCAACAGCACATCCGGCACAATCGCCTTTTCTTTCAGCTCCGGATGCTTGCCCTTCTGCCGTGGATCCTGGTGCCCGCCAATGTACCACCACGGCCATCCGTAAAATCCACCCTCCTGGACGTGCGTGATGTAGTCAGGAACGAGATTGTCCCCCAGTGCATCGCGCTCATTCACGGAACACCAGAGTTCTCCGGTCTGGGGACTCACCGCGATTCCGCCGCCGGGGTTGCGTATGCCGTCGGCATAGACTTTCAATTCGCACGCCTCGGGATTGCAGGTAAGAATTCTGGCTCGATCCTTTTCTCCGGGATTGTCCTCCGGATCGTCAACGTTCGATTCTGAACCGACAGCGACAAACATTCTTTTGCCATCCGCAGAGAATTCGACAGCCCGCGTCCAGTGGCCACCGGCCGGAAGATCCGCGATGTGCTGCGCAAGACCAGTGGCCTTCATATCTCCGTTGCGGTAGGGGAAGCGAACCACCTCGTTTTCGTTGCCGATGTACACCCACTGCGGATCCGGACCCGGAGGATAGAAGGCAATGCCGTATGGTCGCTTCAGGTCGCTGGCAAAGACCTGCGTCGTCTCCGGCTTGCCGTCGCTGGTCATGCCGTGGAAGACACGAATCCTTCCGGCGTCGCTCTCAGCCAGAAAAATGTCTCCATTGGGAGCGGTACGCAGCAAGCGCGGATTTTTCAGGTCGGAAGCGTACAGCTCAACCTTGAACCCGGCCGGCGCGATGGGCCAAACGTTGGCTGGACGCGCAACCTCGTCCGCACCGTTCTGTGCAGACTTCGTGACATAGGGTTGGGGAAGATCCTTGACCGTAATCTTGCGCGTGGTTCCGGGCTTCTCGTATCGAAAATCAGTGAATGGCGCGGGCGGGGGCGGAGCCTTGATTGCGGTGCGGGCAACATCTGGTTCTGCCGTCGGCGCTGGAGTTGGGGCTGCAGGAACCGCGTTCGCTGAAGATCCCAGGGACTTAACGTAGCTGACGATCTGCCAGCGTTGCTGCGCCGGAAGGAACGCCCAGGCCGGCATTCCGTTGGCCTTGCTTCCTCGTGTGATGAACCAGAATATTTCGCCGGGAGTGGCTGCTTCGACTTTCTCATTCAGTAGCGAAGGCACATTCCCTTTTCCCTGCCCGGTCTTGCCGTGACACGACAGGCAGTTGCGAGCATAGAGCCGCTGGCCCGCTTGCACGGCCGAGGCCTGGCCTTCATAGGGATTCTTCTGTGCCCGAGCGGAGTCAGGAGCGTTGTGAAACTTCTTGTCTACGGCGTGCAGCAGAGAGATGGGGAGTACAAGAACAGCAATCAGTAAGATCATCCGGCGTATCGCAACGTGCATGAATTCCCCCGCAAAGTAGTTTTCCTTACAGATTCAACATTATCTCTCAGGGATGCCGAACGTGGCTTTTTGGTTACAGCGGGGCAGAACAAACAAAAGAGACGCGAGGGGAGAGGGAGTTCGGGCGCAGATCGAGGAACCGATGGGACACACCTGGTGCACAAAGCTGCTCGAAGGCCAAAGAAGGAGCTCAGTCTGGAAGGGAAACAGAGGCGAACCAGGGGGACACACGGGAGAAGAAGCGAAAGAAGCGGAGGTTAGAGATTGTCTATTGCGGGGGTTTACGGCTACGGCCCGGTTTGCGGGCCCTGCTCAATGTGGAGACCAAACGACTTGTCAGACGACCAAGGGCGTCTGTCCCGGGAGTGCGGAAATTTCGGCAACAACCGCGGCACGGTCTGGCGCCGTTGCGACCGTGAACACTTTACCAACGGCTTGGCACGTATCGAGCATGTCGCCTTCCGAAAGGGTTGGGTGCACCAGAAACATGAGGCTGGTCTCGCCCAGTTCCCGGGCTACATCCAGCCTTGTGGTTGGTCGCATATTCTCGGGAAATGCCCTCTCCAGGTAGATTTCGCTGCACGTGCCAGCGAAGCACGGTATCCCTTCCGCGTCAATGGCACTCATGATGCGGTCCCGGTTCCAACCGTCCCGCAACTTTTCGGGCCGGACAAACGCATAATACTTGTAATAGGAGTGACCGCTTCTT
>WNFF01004639.1_pt1 | contig 16832 bp, 17 predicted proteins | sample 5400441 | NCBI WGS metagenome assembly WNFF01 (sample SAMN13153345, study PRJNA577476) | soil metagenome | isolation source: 120 cm saprolite under Douglas fir tree site 2 hole 3 replicate 1 | place: USA:California | collected 2015-04-18 | reverse complement strand
CCATAAGCCTCTCTGAGCAAGGCACGGAGGAGTGCCAGCGGCGGCATGTGTTGTGACGTCGCATGGCTAACCGGTATATGCCTTTCAAATGGTCTGACTCTCCCGCGATCAATTTGACGCTTCGTCGTGGTGCGCTTCCGAAACCGGTCCGGCACGCCATGATGGCGAAGCTGACCGAGGTCCTCATGTGGTGGGAGAAGGTACCGGATACGCCTGCCGCCAGAAAGATTTCGGCTGGAGCATGGCAAAATCGTCGAGCACTGGGACGTGATCCAGCCGATCCCCGAGACGTCCGCCAACCCCAACACGATGTTCTAAGGAGCAGAACTATGTCAGAAGCCAACAAAATTGCGGTCGTCGCCTTCTACAAACAGGCACTCATGGAAGGCGCCGTCGAAAACGCGTTTCAGCGTTATGCCGGCCCCACCTACCGCCAGCACAATCCGCTGATCGAAGACGGCATGGATGGCGTGCGCAAGTTCGTGGCCTGGATCGTGGCCAGTCACCCGGACGCGCGCGGCGAGATCAAGCGTGTCTTCGCCGACGGCGACCATGTCATCCTGCACAGTCATTGGCATGGCCTCTCCGACAACGCGGCCGGTGAGGCGGTGGTAGACATCTTTCGGCTGGATAGCGGCAAGGTCGTGGAGCACTGGGACGTGATCCAGCCCGTTCCGGAGACTTCGGCCAACGCCAACACGATGTTCTGAGCTCAACCGTCAGGCGCTTGCGCAAGCAGCTCGGCGCTTCGCGCCTCGCACCTTCAGGATGACGGCTGGCCCACGAACCACGGCTCCTCCGCCGCAATGACGTGCGGCGGCGATGGGATCGTGTAGAGGTCGTTCACCAGCGCGGCGCGATGCTGCAACACGGCGTGCTGATTGATCGAGCCTTTATCGGTGATCTCGCCGATGTCGAGCGAGGCCGGCTCGTCAAGCAGGATCACCCGGCAGACACGGGTGGAGCTGCCGGTGCTGTCTTTCACATGTGCGTTCAGGAGGCGCTGAAACTCCTGTCTCACCCGCTGGTTATGGAGCACGTCGATCGCGGGAGCATTCACCGAGAGCTGCGGAATGAGGCATCGGCAAGCATCGAGGTCGGGAAAGACGAGCGCCGCGATCTCATCGCGATCGGACCCGGTCAACACGATGTCGCGCACGAGCGGAGCGAATTCCTCGATGAATCTCACACGCAACCGGTCCACATTGACCCACGTGCCGCTCGACAGCTTGAATTCCTCCGTAATCCGTCCTTCGTACAGCAGGCCCCTGCAGGGGTCGGCGGGATCATCGAACCTGAACGCATCGCCCAGCCGGTAGAAGCCTTCTTCGTCGAACGCGTTGCCGGTGAGCGTGGGGCTGCGCCAGTAGCCGGGCGTGATGCTGGGACCGCGCAACCGGGCTTCGAGCTTGCCGTCCATCGGCACCAGCTTGACCTCCACCCCGGGCGGCGGCAGACCGATATTGTTCGCCCTGTCGGTGTCCCAGGTGCGGCCGAACGCATAGGGCGCGGTTTCGGTCGAGCCCAATCCGGTCAGGAACAGAATGCTTTCACCGCAAGTGTTCGCGGCGAGCTCCTTCATTTCGTCGAAAACGTTCTGAGCAATTCCGGCTCCGGCGTACCAAAGTACCTTGAGGCGGCTGAAGAAGTTCCGCCGCAGCTGGGCATCGGTCCGCAGGTACGGCAACAGCGCTTCGAAGCCCTTGGGCACGTTGAAATACCAGTTCGGCGCGACTTCCCGCAGGTTGCGCACGGTCGCCTCGATCGCGCCGGGTAACGGCTTGCCCTCGTCGATGAAAAAGGTGCCGCCGTTGTAGAGCACGATCCCGAAATTGTGATTGCCGCCCGCGGTGTGGTGCCACGGCGCCCAATCCACGACGACGGGCGGCTCGTCCTGGAAATAGGCGAGTGCGCTGCGGATCATCTCCTGGTTCGAGCACCACATGCGCTGCGTGTTCACGACCGCCTTGGGCATCCCCGTCGAACCGGACGTGAACAGGAATTTTGCGATCGTGTCGGGCCCGACGCTCGCGTGCGCGACATCGACGGCCGTCGTGGCCGCAAGGGCGGCGAGGTCCGAAAATTGCGTCGCACGGCGGCTCGGGATCGGATGACGCGTCACCACGATTTCGATGTCCGGCGCGGCGACGCCTTCGATGGCCCGCGTATAGCTGCCGCCATCGGCGGCGAACACCAAGCCGGGAGTGATCAAATCGAATATGTATCGCAGCTTCGCCAAGTCGGTGGAGATCAGCGAGTAGGCCGGCGAGATCGGCGCGTACGGAATGCCGACGTAGTTCGCGGCGAGGCCGAGCAGGGCATGCTCGATATCGTTGCCGGACAAGATGACGATCGGACGCTCGGGGGAAAGCTCCCGGCGGATCAGCGCTTCCCCGATGCGTCGCACGCGGTTGAGCGTCTCGGCATAGGTGAGGCAGCGCCAACCTCCCCCCTCGCGCTGCGCGAACAAGATCCGATCCGGAGCGTGCACCGCCCAGTATTCGAGCCGTTCCGTCAGCTTCTCCGGGTACCCAGGGAGAGTTTCTGTCGATCGCAGATAGATCGTGCCGTCCGCCCGACGATCGGTCACGACGGTCGCGCGGCCGAGGCGAACCGCGCGAACGGCTGGCGAGTTCAAAGCCTGATCGGGCATCGCCTCGGACACGGCGGCCTCCCGTCTGCTCATCGATTGACCAGCGGGCAGCCGCCCTCCGACAGCGGACGAAATGCTTGCTCTCCCGGAATTGACGAGATCAGCTTGAAGTAATCCCAGTCGCCCTTGGATTCTGTCGGCTTTTTTGCCTCATAGAGGTAAACGGGGTGGATCTTGCGCCCATCGATTCGGATCGAGCCCTTGCCGTAGAGCGGATCGTCGGTCGGAAGCTCCTTCATCTTGGCGACCACGAGCCTACCGTCGCGGCCGTTCCCGACCGCCGCCACCGCCTTGAGATAATGCAAGGTCGCCGAATAAACCCCCGCCTGCATGTCGTTCGGCATCAGCTTTCGCGGGTGCTGCTCCTGGAACCGCTTGGCGAAGGCTCGGCTGGCGTCATTCTGATCCCAATAGAACGGCATCAGACCCAGCACACCCTGCGCGGCGTGCAATCCGAGAGCCTGCACGTTGTTGATCTGGAAAACGAATCCCGGCATCGTGAATTTGCCGGCGAGCCCGAATTCAGCCGCCTGTTTGAGTGCATTGGACAGGTCGCCGCCGGCGTTGGCAAAAGCGATGGTGTCCGCGCCCGAAGCTTGGGCTTGGATCAGGTAAGACGAGAAGTCGGCAGTGCCGATCGGTGCGCGTACCGACCCCGCCACCCGGCCGCCGAGCGCGGTCACCTCTTCGGATGCGTTGGCTTCGAGCTCCTTGCCGAAGGCGTAGTCGGCGGAGATGAAGAACCACTTCTTGCCGCCCCGAGCATATACGGCCTTGGCGAATCCGTGCCCGAGCTCCCAGGTATCGTAGGTCCAGTGTACGGTGTTCGGGGAGCAGGATTTCCCGGTCAACTCCGCGGTTCCCGCCCCGGATCCAATCAGCACCTTGTTGAGATCCCGCGCCAGCACATTGACCGCGAGCGCGATCGAGGAATTCGGCACGTCGATGATCATGTCGACGCCCTCGGTTTCATACCAGCCGCGCGCAATGCCCGCGCCGATATCGACCTTGTTCTGGTGGTCGGCTGCTTGCACCTCCACCTTCACGCCCAGCTCCTTGGCATAGTCATCCACGGCGAATTGCGCGGCAATGACCGAACCGATGCCTTGGCTGTCGGAGTAGACCGATGATCGGTCGTTGAGCACGCCGATCTTGACACTCGTTTCGGCGCTCACCGTCAGCGGCGCGAGCGTGAGGGCAGCTGCGAGCAATGTACGAACGCTTTTCATCGCATTCCTCCCTTGTTGGGCCGAGGTCCCAGTTTGGCTTTCGTCGCGCCGTCAGGCATCAAGCTTGAGCGCGCGAACCGCGTTTTCCTTGAGAATGAGTTGGTGCACCTCCGGCTTGAAGTCGGCGTTCTTGAAGTCGCTGATCCAGCGATCGGGCTCGATCAGCGGATAATCCGAGCCGAACAGCATCTTGTGCTTGAGCTGAGCGTTGGCGTGCTGGACGAGCTGCGCCGGAAAGTATTTCGGCGACCAGCCGGACAGGTCGATGTAGACGTTCGGTTTGTGGAGACAGACCGAAAGAGCTTCGTCCTGCCAAGGCCATGACGGATGCGCGATGATGATCGTCATGTCGGGGAAATCGACCGCGACATCATCGAGGTGAATCGGGTTGGAGTATTTGAGGTGCAGTCCGCCGCCGCCCGGCATGCCGGTGCCGATGCCCGAATGGCCGCTATGGAAGATTGCCGGCAGCTTGTGCTCGGCAATCACCTCATAGAGCGGATACGCCATCCGGTCGTTCGGGAAGAAACCCTGGACGGTGGGGTGGAACTTGAAGCCGCGGATCACCCCGGCCTCGATCAAACTGCGCGCCTCGCGCACGCCCATCCGTCCCTTGTGCGGGTCGATGCTGGCAAAGGCCGTCATGATGTCGCTGTTCTCGCGGGCCGCATCGGCAACCTCCTCGTTCGGAATCCGCCGAGCGCCGATCTGGAATTCCGAATCGACCGTGAACATCACCAAGCCGATCTTTCTCTCGCGATAGTAGGCGATGGTCTCGGCAATGGTCGGGCGTTTCCCGACCTTGAAGTACCTGCTGGCGGCTTCGTCGTATGGCTGCCACGCCTCGTCATGAGGCTGCCGGCAGGACACTTCGGCATGGGTGTGAACGTCGATGGCGATCAAGTCTTTGATGTTCATGATGAGTGTTCCCAGTCGGCGATGCTGCGGCCCGAGCGAACCAGCTCGACGAGCAGCGGTGCGGGCTGCCAATGCATCGGACCGAAGATCGTGCGGTATTTCTCGATTCCCGCGAGCACGGTTTCGAGGCCCAAGGTTTCGGCATGGAACATGGGGCCGCCGCGATAACGCGGGAAGCCATAGCCGCTGGTCCAAACAACATCGACGTCCGCCGAGCGCAGAGCGACGCGTTCTTCCAGAATCCGGAAGCCCTCGTTGATCAGCGGATAGACGCAGCGCTCGACGATCTCTTCCGCGCTGTGACGGCGCTGCGGAACTTGCAGCTCGGTTGCGCGTGCGCGCAGCACGGCACCGGCCTCCGGATCGTCGTGGCGGGTACGGTCGCCCGCCGCATAGCGATAGTAGCCCTTGCCGTTCTTCTGTCCGAGGCGACCGGCTTCGACCAATGCGAAGTCCGCCTGGTAATAGGTTGCGTCGGGCGGGTAGCGATCGGCGTTCGCCTTATGGACGTTGACCCCCACATCGATACCGGCCATGTCGAATACGGCGAGAATGCCCATCGCCATGCCCCATTGCTCGAGCGCACCGTCGACTTGGCGCGGCGGCGCGCCTTCCAGAACCATGCGCTCGGCCTCGCGCGCATAGCCTTCCATCATCCGGTTGCCGATGAAGCCGTAGCAGACGTTGGCAAGGACCGGCGTCTTCTTCAGCGGACGGGAGAGTTCCATGATGGTTCGGATCACCTCGGCCGAGGTCTGCGGCGTCCGGACCACCTCGAGCAGCGGCATCACATTCGCGGGCGAGAAAAAATGCATGCCGACGACGTCCTGCGGGCGTTTGGTCGCGCGCGCGATTTCCGTGACGTCCAGAGTCGAAGTGTTCGTCGCGAGCACAGCCGCGGGCTTTGCCACCCGGTCGAGAGCCGCGAAGATCTTCCGCTTGAGGTCCATGCTCTCGAAAATCGCCTCGATGATCACGTCGGCATCACTGAGATCGGTATAATCGAGCGTTCCCCGAATATGGCGCATCCGCCGTTGCTTCTCGTCCGGCGTCAATCGCCCCCGCTTGACCATCGTCTGATAGACCTGATCAACGCGATCGAGACCCTGCGCCAGGGATTCCTCGCTGATATCCAGGATCGTCACCGGGATCGCAGCGTTTGCAAAGCAGACCGCGATGCCAACCCCCATCGTACCGGCACCGATTACCGCGGCCGTCCTTACCGGGCGCGGCCGCGCGGTCTCCGGCAGGTCCGGAATGATTCGCGTGCCGCGTTCCGCAAAGAACACATGCACGGCGGCGCGGCTTTCGACCGTCGTCTTCGCGCCATTGACCAGCTTGTCCTCGTGGAGCAGGCCCTCGCCGAACGGCAGGCGCAACGAGGCGCGTACTGCCTCGATCGCCGTCAGCGGGGCCACGCGATTGGGATAGTGCTCTTTGGCTTGCGCGACGAAGCGATCGAAGATCTCTTGCGTGCCGGTAGCCGGATCGACGGAATGTTCACTGGTTCGGCGGGGCCCCCTGCCCCGCGCGAGCAGGGCGCGGGCATACTCGACGCCGCCCTGTCCCAAATCGCCGTCGACGACCGCGTCGAGAAACCCGTAGCGCAGGGCCTCATCCGCATCGACGGGACGCGCACCGAGAATGAGCTCGAGCGCCTTGTCCGCGCCGATGAGGCGCGGCAGTCGCTGCGTACCCCCGGCACCCGGGATGATCCCAAGCGTCACCTCCGGCAAGCCGAAGCGCGTGCCCGGCGCTGCAATCCGATAGTGACAGGCGAGCGCGATTTCCAGGCCGCCGCCGAGGACCGTCCCATGCATCGCGGCGATCACCGGCACCGGGAGCGCCTCGAAACGTCCAAGCAACGCGCGATATTCCGCTTCCTTCGGCGGCCCGTTGAACTCGCCGAGATCGGCACCGGAAAAGAACGTGCCGCCCTCACAGCGCAGCACCACGGCGTTTACGCCGGCCAGCCCCGCGACCTGATCGAGCCCGCGCGCCAAGCCTGCGCGCACCGCGGCCGTGATCGTATTGACCGGCGGATTGCCGACCGAGATGACGGCAATATCGGCCTGGCGCGCAACCTGAACGAGGTCCTTCAACATATGTTCTCCCGGGAGGAGTGCGAACATTGGTTATTCTACATAACAGTTATGGCTTGTCAAGGTGATCAAAAGGTACTATATCCATCGAGCGAAGCTGCCCCATGGAGGTGAGACTTGCGACAAGCCGCACGAAGGAAGAGCGATGTTTCCCAATCGGGAGAGCCGGTTACGGGCTCCATTGGCGCCGGGAACGGCGGCCGCCGAATTGATTATGGCCCGCTTCGCGACAGCATCGGGTACGCACTCAGGCGGGCCCAAGTCGCGGTGTTTCAGAACTTCTATGAAGCGTTCGCAGAGCTGGACATCCGACCGGCGCAGTATTCCGTGCTGACCATCATCGAGCTCAATCCAGGCGTGAGCCAGACGCAAGCCGCCGATGCGCTCGCGATCAAGAAGACGAATTTCGTCGCGATGATCGATGGCCTCGAGGCGCGAGGCCTGGCTCGGCGCACGCCGAGCGAAAATGATCGACGTTTCCATGCACTGCGCCTGACCGATAAGGGGAAAGCGCTGATGAGCAAGCTGCACAAGATTGCCGCTGCCCACGAGGGCTCGATCACCCAACGGCTGGGCGCCACGGAGCGCAGGCAGCTGTGCGAAGCGCTTCGTTCGATTGCCGAGCTAACGGCCGAGTAACGCAGCAACGCCGATTCGAATGCGCGAAAGCGTTTACGGCAGACCGGCCCCGTAGCGCAGGCATCAAAATAGAGCCGGTCATCAATCTCGAGATAGCCAAGGAGAGGTAGGATGGACACGCAACAAACGCATGCACCGCAGCCGATGGTTTCGGCGCTCCGCGCGCTCTACGAGCCGCTTGCGCCCTATGCTTACGCCTTCATGCGATTCTGCGTGGGGGCAACCATCGTCCCGCATGGCTACACGAAACTCTTCCAAGGTGCCGTGGCCCCAGCCGCCGGGATGATCGCCAAGCTCGGTCTGGAGCCCGCGATAGCGTGGGCGTATTTTGTCGGCGGCGTCGAGTTTTTCGGCGGGGTCCTGTTGGCGATCGGCCTGCTGACCCGGCTGGCCGCGGCCATGCTGGCCGTCGAGTTCGCCGTCATCGTGTTCGCCGTCAAATTTGCCATCGGTTTCTTCGCCTTCAAGGGCGGCTTCGAGCTGGAGCTGCTATTGGGCTTGCTCTGCCTTGCGATCTGCTTCAAAGGCGGTGGCAGGTTGTCGGTCGATCACGCCATCGGTAAGGAGCTATAGTCACCTCGCGCTTCGCTTTGCCCACCCGTGCTGTGTTGGCGCTGTAGGATGGGTAGAGCGGAAGCGAAACCCACGCTGGTTTTGACGAGAGGTGATGGGTTTTCCCCCGGGTCGAGCCCGGGGTCAACGCATCCTCCCCGAGTTCAGAACAGCAGGAGCGCCCAGGCCACCGCCACGACCCGACGGCCGGACTGTTCGTGCCGATTGAGCTGTTGTTCAACGAAAGTCCAGACGGCGGATGCGCCGTCACCTACGTCGTTCCCTCGTCGCTCATCGCGATCGACGATAACGCGCCCCTCTTGGCAGCAGCCAAGCGACTCGATGACAAGCTCGAAGCCCTCATGGTCTCCGCGCTCGGTTGAATTGAAGTCTGGTCGCCGGAACAGTTCGGCATAAACGCGCAAGCGCGCCGCCGGCTGATCAGCCGGTCGAGCCCGCCCGCTGCCTTTTTTGCCGCCGGCCCCGACTGGGGGGCCGCGCGCGGCGCTTCATTCGCGGCGCGGGCGTCCTCTTCGTAGCGGACGGCGCCCTATGTTCTGCTGCGTTCGGCTCGACGACGGACCCGGCCGGCACGATCCCAAACGCCTGCTCGAGGACAGCCAACTCCTCGGGCAGCATATCGGCCAGTCTGTGAACGTCGGGGAGCACATTGGCGCCGGCGATCAGGCCGAAATCGAGCTGGTCGCGATAGCTTTGCACCGTGACGTTCAGAGCAAGACCATTCGTTGCGATCGACACCGGAAAAATGTTCAACAACTCGGCGCCGGCAGCGTAAAGCGTTTGCTTTGGCCCGGGCACATTTGAAATAGTGACGTTGGCAATCGGAGGCAAGACATCCGACAGGTTCGAGCGAGTGTACAGCAGAGCGAGAATCTGCACTAGAATGGGCGCGCCCAGCATCGTCAGGTTGGAGATTTGCGGCATCAGCGCACGCATCGGAAGCGACATTTCCTTGGACTTGGTCGATTGCGCGATAATCGTCTCGAGCCTTTGCCTGGGATCTTCGACATCGCTTGCCAGCGAGCAAATCATGCCGAACACTTGGTTGTTCGCGTCCGCATTTCCTCCTTCGCGCAGCGAGATCGGAACGGCCGCGGTCAGCGAGCGCGACGGCAGAACTCCCCGTTCCAGCAGGTAGCGGCGCAGCGCACCGCTCGACACGGCCATGACGACATCGTTCAATTTTCCGCCGGCCTGCTTCGCAACAGCCTTCGCCTGCGACAGAGAAATCGAGACGGCAGCGAAGCTGCGCTCGGATGAAATCGATTTATTAAGGATCGTCGACGGCGAGATCATGCTCGACAGACTTTCGCGCGCCTTCGGATCCAACACCGTCGAGAGCATTTCCGCAGCGCTTTTCGCCATCGCCGGAAGACTTCCGGCGAATTTGACCAATGTTTCGATCTGCATCATCGCATTGTCGAACAGAACGGAACCGAGATCGTTCTTGCCGGTGCGCGGCAAATCGATGCCCTTCATCCCCGCCGACGCATCGAATGGCTGCCACCACATCTGCTGATAGGAGTCCAATAGGTCGGTGGCGATTTCGCGCGGTTCCTTGGCCGTACTTACTTGTACGACCGGCTTGGTCATTGTTCTCGGCTCGGGACTGGAATCGTAAATGATGGCGGTCAGCGCCGCTCCGGCTCCGCCGTCGATGCAGGCGTGATGCATCCTGGAATAGAGCCCAACTTCGTTGTTCTGCATGCCTTCAAAAACGTAGAATTCCCAAAGCGGGCGGGCTCTGCTCAGCAGCTTGGCGTGCATCCAGCCGACCGTTCGCTCCAGCATCGCACGATCGCGGGGCGCCGGAAGACTGGCGCGGAAGATATGGCGATCGATGTCGAACTGATCGTCCTCGACCCAGCTCGGATGATCGATGTGCAGCGGCGTTTCCGCCAACCGCGATTTGAGGATTGGCGCGAGATGCAGACGCTCGGCGATCGTCCGCTTGAAATCCTCGAAGAAGTCGCCTTCGTAGCCGTCCCGCGGCCGGAAGATCGCCATGCTGCCGACATGCATCGGGGTCTCGGGCGTTTCTAGATAAAGAAACGCTGCGTCCATCGAGGACAGTTTTTTGGCCGCCGTGCTCATGAGCTCCTCCCGGACGCTTCGCCAGTTCTTTACCGAACACACTAGTGTTGACGCCTTTTCACCCGCACGCGGTTCATCCCACTGCGACGGCATTAGCACCTACGCGGGCGGCATCGGCGACAAACCGCCGCGCAGCCAACCACAGGGCCACGCCGCGATGGCGGTTTACTTCTTCTTTCAATACGTCCTCGGTGCTGGATTCGGGACCGTGGTGACCGGTATCGTCTCCGACTTCTACGCCAAGCAGGCCATGCTGACTGCCGGTGCCGGGGGGGCGGACGGGTCGGACGCAGCAGGCATGGAGGCAAATCCTCCCGTTCAGCCATCTCGTCAGCTTACACCGCATGCCCGGCGAAGGCATCAATGATCTGCGGCCACATCGAGATCGGCAGTGCATGGACCCGAGGCCAGGATCGCCCTGACGCGCCACACCCGCAGGATTGAGGCCACTCGCATAGTTATGCCCTGCGGGCGTCAGGTCGCGGGCTGTCGAGCGGAAAGCTGCCGGACCGCAGCAGCTTCCAGGTTTGCACCTCGCCTCGGCACGATCTTTAGAGTAGCGGCATGGACTCAGCCGTTTTGTATCATCGATGAATGGAGAGTTTTCAGGCGGCGCATATCGTCGGCAGCCTCCGCGAGCAGCCACTCGCGGAATATCGTGATTTTGGGAAGCGCAGAGGTCGCCTTCGGGCAGACGATCCAGTACGTCTTGGACATTCTCAAGGAAACATCGTCGGTGACGCCGGCGGCATCGAACCATCTCGACCAGGTCTTCCAGTCGTCGAGACGCAGCAGCGGAAATTTCAGCAAATCCGCCGCTTTGGTTATGCGGTTATGTCCCGAAACAAGCTTGGGGCTGCAAACCGGAAATAGCCGCTCGGTGCAAAGGCGCACGACGTCAAAGCCCGGCCCAATTGCCATCACCATGGCGAACCGCAAGGTCAACTTCCTCACGCGCGAAGTCGACGTGCCGCATCGTTGCGGACACTCGCAGATCGATGTCGGAATGGGCCGCGGCAAACCGACCGAGCCGATGCACCAGCCATGGCAAGAAAGTTGGTGGGCGGCTGAGCCGCTATAACGACCGGGCTTTACCCAATTTGATGGCAGTATCCGACTTCGGCAAAAAGGGCCTTGGCCTCAAAACTCCATCAGATGCCTGTCTCGTTCCCTCCGACCCGGCTTCTGTTCATCGCGGTCGATCTCGGGGAGATCCGATTTCCGCAGCGGGTCCGTTCGATTGTCTGAGCGCTTTGACAGCGGCCGTATGTCATTCGGGTGCTTGGGCCGATCTAGGGGCATGGGACGATCTATGGGCATAAGCCGGTGAAGCCATCGGCGATCAATTTCCCTTTCCAGGTGCAGTGGATAAGCAGCGAACATTGGATTCTCCCACGAAAGGGGGCTTCGGTAACGGTCGGCCTAAAATAAAGTACGTCATCAACGGAGGGTTCCCGCTGATCCGAATAATTCGTTTCCGCATTGCACTGCGATCCTGGCGGGTGATGGCGGGCTGCTCGCGGTGCCGATGCGGGGGCTCATTCCGCCCTGGTAGAAGCGGGAGCCGTGCCGTTCATGGGTTCGCGCCCTACTAGGGCGGGTTGAGTCGGAGAACGCACCGCGCCCACCAGAGCAAGCCAAGAGGACCGATGCGGTGGGCACGCTTCGGATGGGTTGGGCGCAGCGAAACCCATCGCTGGTTTTGACGAGAGGTGATGGGTTTCCCCCCGGGTCGAGCCCGGGGTCAACCCATCCTACGACTCCCCGAGTTCAGAACAGCAGGAGCGCCCAGGCCACCGCGGCAGCCAGCAGGGTGAGCGCCGGGACGTAGAGGCGGGTCCGGCGGGCGCGCGGGGGCGGCAAGAGGCCCTGCTCGCGCCGGGAGCGGATGACCGCGGCTTCGAATTCGTCGGAGCCTGCGAACGCGCATCCGAGCGCCGCTCCGGCCCGTTCCGTCGCCCGCTTGAGGGCGATGAAGTCCGCCTCGATCTGGCCCGCGGTCCGATATCGCACCATGCGCGATTCTAGCGCGGGGCGAGTAAACGATTTCTTATGGCAAACGAAGACTCGTGTCCCGGGCGCCGCGCAGCTCTTCAAATCGATGAATGGAGATGAACACCCCGTAGCCCGGATGAAGCGCAGCGAAATCCGGGACCGCCCGCCCCGCATTGCGCTGCGTTCCATGCGGGTTACAGAAGAGAGCGAAGCGACGCTGGGCCCCGGATCTGCGGCGCACCGCTCGTCATCCTGAGGCGCGAGCGCCGTGGTTCGCGGGCCAGCCGTCATCCTGAGGTGTGAGGCGCGAAGCGCCGAGCCTCGAAGGACGGCTGGCCACCTCACCATGACGGCGCTCGCCTCGAAGGACGCGCTGCCCCGCGTCCGGGGAACGCCGATCGCTCAGAACGACGCGACGAGGCTGCCCAGCCCCATGGCGCGGGCGAGCGCCATGGCGTTGCGCTTCTGGCTCTCGTCGAGCGTCGCGAGCAACGGGTACGCCACCGAGGCGAGGCGCTGCACTTTGGCCTGGTCGATCGCGGCCGCGCTGCCCTCCTCAGAGGCCGACTTGCGCGACAGCTCGCGCGCCATCTCGCGCAGCGCCGCCTCGATCGGCGGCCAATATTGCTCCTGCACTCGCGTCAGCCTCAGCGTGGCTTTCATGCGATGAATCTGGCCGTCCGTCAGCACGGAGCCGACGTGAGTTGGTCGAAATTTTGTCGCCGAAGCCGGCCCGACCGCCGCCAGCGCGATGACGCCCGCAAGCGCTGCCTGCCAAAGGTTCTTCTTCACTAGCTGCCCTCACTTTCCAAACGCTGTTGTTTGTTGGGAAGGGGGCTGCATAACGAAGCGACGGCGCAATGACAACCCGGACCGCGCCCGTGCCCGAGGAATTCCATGCCTTCGCGCGATTTTGGTCACGGCAATAACACATCGGCGCCGCAATCCGGCGGATCCGGGGGCAATCGAAGCCTCGTCCTGAAACTAGCTGGGCCCCGGATCTGCGGCGCGCCGCGCGTCATGGTGAGGTGGCCAGCCGTCCTTCGAGGCTCGGGCCCGTCATGGTGAGGAGGGCGGCCGTCCTTCGAGGCTCGGCGCTTCGCGCCTCGCACCTCAGGTTGACGGCGCTCGCCTCGAAGGACGCGCCGCGTCCGGGAACGTCGAAACGATCGGGTCAGCGCTTGGAAAACTGGAACGAGCGGCGGGCTTTGGCGCGGCCGTATTTCTTGCGCTCGACCACGCGCGAGTCGCGGGTGAGAAAGCCGTTGCTCTTGAGCACGGGCCGCAGGTCCGGCTCGTAATTCAGCAGCGCCTTGGATATGCCGTGGCGCACCGCTCCCGCCTGGCCGGAGAGCCCGCCGCCCGAGACCGTGCAGACGACGTCGTACTGGCCCTGGCGATTGGCCGCGACCAGCGGCTGCTGGATCAGCATGCGCAGCACCGGCCGCGCAAAGAAGATCTCCACCGGCTTCTCGTTCACGGTGACGCGGCCGGCGCCGGGCTTGATCCAGACCCGGGCGACCGCGTTCTTGCGCTTGCCGGTGGCATAGGCGCGGCCGCGGCCGTCGAGCTTCTGCACATATTTCGGCGCTTCCGGCGCGGCGGGCTTGAGCGCGGCAAGCTGATCGAGCGACTGCATGGTTTCGGCCACTTTCATGCGCTCCTGGTGTTCTTGCGGTTCATGGCGGCGATATCGAGCGCCTCCGGCTGCTGCGCGGCGTGGGGATGATCGGGTCCCTTGTAGACGCGCAAATTTCCGAGTTGACGGCGTCCCAGCGGCCCCCGCGGCAACATGCGCTCGACCGCCTTCTCGACGATGCGTTGCGGGAACCGGCCCTCGAGCACGAATTTCGCGGTGCGCGCCTTGATGCCGCCGATGTGGCCGGTGTGGTGGTGATAGACCTTCCGGTCGAACTTGCGACCCGTCAGCACCACCTGCTCCGCGTTGATGACGATGACGTTGTCGCCGCAATCGACATGGGGCGTGTAGGTCGGCTTGTGCTTGGTAGGTCGGCTTGTGCTTGCCGCGCAGCCGCAAAGCCACGATCGAGGCGAGCCGGCCGACGATGAGGCCCTTCGCGTCGATCAGCACCCATCTCTTCTCGACCTCGGCTGGCTTGGCCGAATAGGTCTTCATCTCGCTTGATCCCGAATTCCGGTGGAAGGCGCGAAACCCGCGCCAGCGCCGCTTCTAAACAACGGCAGGACCGGCGTCAATGCACTTTCCATTGGAATTATCGTTCGAAAACAATGAGATGCTATTTTGGTGTTATTTTACCGCCGGCCGCTCCGGAGGAATCGAATAGGTCGAAGTCGCGTGCGCCGCAAGCTCGTCATCGCCCTCCGAGCGGATCGAGATGTCGCCGACGGCAAGGCGCTTGCCGAGCTTGAGCAGCCGGCATTCGGCGTCGAGCGCGCGCGGCCCGGGTTTCTTCAGGAAATTGATGCTCAGGTTCGTGGTCACCGCGAGCGGCACCCATCCGATCGAGGCGAGCACGGCGACGTACATCGTTGCGTCCGCCAGGGTCATCAGGGTCGTGCCCGAGATCGTTCCGCCCGGGCGCAGCGATTTCGGCCGAAAAGCGTATCGCAGCCGCGCCCTGCCGTGCGCGATCGCCACAATGGAAAGGCTGCTGCCGGGATGGAAGGCCTCCGGGAACTCGGCTGCCAGCCGACCCCGGAGCTCGTCGAGCGCGATGGCCGGATCCGGCACGGAAGCCCCCTTTCCCCCGCCTCCCCGCCTCGGCTTGACTTTCGGCGGCCGGAGGCCACTTTCCGGATACAATGGTATCGTGTTCTCGGAAAGACCTCGGGTTCCAGCGATGAACGCGCCGGCTCCGGCACTGCGCAATGCTCCCGCGCTGCTGCGCGAGACCCGCAACGGCATCGCGCTCCTGACCATGAATCGCCCCGAGCAGCGCAACACGCTGTCCGAGGCGATGCTCGCGTCCTTCGCGGAGGTGCTCGCGCAGATCGCCGCCGACCGCGCCGTGCGCGCAGTGGTGCTGGCGGCCAACGGTCCCGTGTTCTGCGCCGGCCACGATCTCAAGGAGCTCACCGCCCGCCGAGCGGACGCCGACGGCGGCAAGAGTTATTTCCAGTACATCATGGAAACCTGCAGCAGCGTCATGCAGGCGATCGTCGGCCTGCCGCAGCCGGTCATTGCCGCCGTGCAAGGCCTGGCCACCGCGGCCGGTTGTCAGCTCGTCGCGAGCTGCGATCTTGCGGTTGCTTCCGCGCAGGCGAAATTCTGCACGCCCGGCGTCGATATCGGCCTGTTCTGCTCGACCCCGATGGTCGCGCTGTCGCGCAACGTGGCGACCAAGCATGCCATGGAAATGCTGCTGACCGGCGATATGATTTCCGCCGATGAGGCGCAGCGCATCGGGCTCGTCAATCGCGTCGTCGAGCCCGGAAGCGAGACCGACGCGGCGCTCGCGCTCGCCCGCAAGATCGCGGAAAAATCGACCCTCACCGTCAAGATCGGCAAGGAAGCATTCTACCGGCAGCGCGAGATGCCGCTCGCCGAGGCCTATCGCTATGCTTCGCAGGTCATGGCCGAGAACATGATGGCGCGCGACGCCGAAGAAGGCATTTGCGCCGTGCTCGACAAGCGCGCGCCGCGCTGGGAGGACCGCTGATGGGCAGCTTGCTCGGCACACCTCCCCCTGAAAGGGGGAGGTCGACCGCGCAGCGGTCGGGAGAGGGTGAGCCGGCGGAACCTCAGCCAGAAAGGCACATCATGGCTCGCAAGCTCATCTTGATTGTCGCGCTGATCGGCGCTGCGTCCTCGCCGGCGTTCGCGCAATATCGGGGCAATCAGGCGGAACAGGCCGCGTGCCGCCGCGACGCGGTGCATTTCTGCCGCGGCATTTCCGACGACGCCCAGGTAGAAAGCTGCCTCGTCGCCCATCGGCATCAGGTCAGTGCGCGCTGCCGCCACGTATTGCAGAGCCACGGCCGTTAGCACTTGGCGTTTCGTTTGCGAGAACGGACGGCGGAGCACGGGTTCCGCCGTCGAGATCGCGGATCGGCGATGAACCACGACAGCTATCCGGATGCGTACATCCGCGGCATCCTCAATACGGTGAAATCGATCGCCATGGTCGGCATTTCGCCGAAGGAGAGCCGGCCGAGCTATTTCGCGTTCAAATACCTGCTGGAGCGCGGCTACAACATGATTCCAGTTAATCCCGGTCAAGCCGGCAAGGAAATTCTCGGCCGCAAAGTCTATGCGCGGCTGGCCGACATTCCCGAGCCTGTGGACATGGTCGACGTCTTTCGCGCTTCCCAATTCGCCCTCCCGGTCGTGGGGGAGGCATTGCAGCTTCAGCCGCGTCCGCAGGTGATCTGGATGCAGCTTGGCGTGCGCAACGACGAGGCGGCCGCCAAGGCCGAGGCGGGGGGCATCAAGGTCGTCATGAACCGCTGCCCCAAGATCGAGTACGGCCGGCTGTCGTCCGAGATCGGCTGGATGGGCGTGAATTCCCGAACCCTGACCTCGAAGAAAGCCAAGCTCCTGGGCGGCGGCGTGCAGCGGATGTCACTCGATCGCGCGACGTTCGCGGGCGGCGCGACGCAAGCGGCCGAGCGCGCCCAGAAAAAGCAAGCCGAGGGCCAGGAATAACC
>WNFF01001943.1_pt1 | contig 16836 bp, 12 predicted proteins | sample 5400441 | NCBI WGS metagenome assembly WNFF01 (sample SAMN13153345, study PRJNA577476) | soil metagenome | isolation source: 120 cm saprolite under Douglas fir tree site 2 hole 3 replicate 1 | place: USA:California | collected 2015-04-18 | reverse complement strand
AGTCTGTTGGATGATGGGCAGGCTCTTGCGGCGCGCATCCTGGCGCGTGAGTCCAGCGGCATGAGCCGCTTCTTCGAGCGTCACGAGGAACGCCAGTAACAGCGGCGAAGTCATAGTGGCCCAGGCGTGGTAGGCCGCTTTGCGCGCCGCGGGCAATGAAAAACTTTCGCCACCTAACTCGCGGACGATCCGGCGCGCGACTCGCGTGGCTTCATCATCGCCTTCTATCGCAAAAGGCACACCCGTCAAAGATGGATGCGCTCCCGCCACGAACGTCATTAGCGGATGCGCCGAGGCAACTGCGGCGCCTGCCGTGTGCAGAGGATTGAGTTCGCCGCTGGAGAGAGCCCCGCTGGAGTGCAGGGCGCAACGGGCTATTGCTTTCTGGTGAACAAGCGCGCGAGCAACCAAATGATCAGCCAGAGCCGAAGCGGCGCGGCGAATCTCACGGTCGGGGACGCAGAACCACAACAATGTGGCGTCAAGCGCGGCGGAATGGGCAGTGACTCCCTGCGCGCCAACTTTCGCGGCGAGAGAGCGCGCTTTCCGGAGCGAACGGGGCGAATCGCGCGCGAGGATTTCGTTGACGGTGAAACCCGCGTCGTTCAGCGCCACGGCCAGAAAGGTTGCCAGGCTGCCGGCGCCGACAATCGCGATGGTGGGCTTTCCAGTCGGCATGCCTTCGGTAATCGGTTTTCGGCTCAACGGCGCAGCATACCTTATATTGTTGTGATGGCGAAATCGGCAGGAACAAAATCGGCATCAACCAAATCAAGTCAGGCCCGCGTGCTCTCTTCCCGGGTCAGTTACCGGGGCCCGGTGTTCAGCGTCACCACAGATGAAGTGGAAGAGCCCGGGGGCGTGCGTGCCCGCCGCGATGTCATCCGGCATGCCGGCTCCATCGTTGTTCTGGCCGTCGATGATCTAGCCGCCAATGATCCAGCCACCGATCGCCCGGCGAAACGAGGCCACAAAGCCGAGCCGCGCATCCTGCTCGAACGCCAGTATCGGCACGCCGCACAGTCGATGATGTGGGAGTTGCCCGCTGGACGCATCGACGATGGCGAAACCGCGCTTACAGCAGCCAAGCGCGAGTTGCTCGAGGAGACCGGCTACAGGGCCCGCCATTGGAAGAGAATCCTGCATTTCTACGTCAGCCCAGGCTTTCTCGACGAAACCATGACCATCTACTTGGCCCGGGGGCTCCAGACCGGCGAAGCGCAGCCCGAGCCGGACGAGAGGATCGCAACGAAATTTTTTGCCTTGTCGGAGGCGAAACGGATGGCGCTCAATGGCCGCATCCGCGATGCCAAGACCATCTCCAGCATCCTGTGGCTGGCCCAGATGGAGCGACCAGGGCGGTAGGAAGGCCTGGTATTTTTGCGATTCCCGGCGGAGACCGGGAAAGCCCCGTCCCTACAGGCGGGTGGCGGTGATACGACTGTACGATGCCGAGCCTTGACAGTCCCCCCGGTCGGCAGCACAATGCCTACACATTTTTTTGCGGTCCCCTGGAATCGCGCCTTTTCAGGGGAATCCGCAAAAAAAGAGGGGGGCGCACGTGGAACGTTTGAAAGGCACCGTCAAGTGGTTCAACAACGCCAAGGGTTACGGCTTCCTCGGCCGCGACGATGGACCGGATGTTTTCATTCACTACAGCTCAATCACCACCGAGGGCTACAAAAGCCTGCAGGAGGGCGACAAGGTGGAGTTTGAGATCGTCCAGGGACAGAAAGGGCCGCAAGCGGCCAATGTAACCAAGGTCCCCTGATCGGAGATCGCTTCCATCAGCCGGTTTCCCCGGACCGAGCTGTATGTACCTCGACGCCCGCGCTGGTTGTGTCCCCCATCAGCCGGGTCTAGATCGGGTTCCCGTCTAGCTCTCCCGTCCCGACTCGTTTAACCTTAGTCCTTGCACATGGACAACAAGGCCATCGCCGGACTTCTCTATGAGACGGCCGATCTGCTGGAGATCGACGGGCAGGACTCGTTTCGCGTGCGCTCGTATCGCAACGCTGCAGCCGCCATTGAGGCGCTGCCGCAGCAGGTGGCCGACCTGATTCAGGAGCCGAAGAAGCTTCTCGAAATACAGGGCATTGGCAGGGGCATGCAGGCCAATCTGCTGCAGCTTTTCAAAGATGGGAGCATTGAAGCGCACTCCGAGCTGCTGAAAAAATACCGCCCCTCGATGCTTGAACTGCTCAAGATTCAGGGTCTGGGGCCGAAGACGATTGCCTTGATCTGGAGCGCTTATCAGGTCAGCGATCTGGAAGGCGTTGAGAAGCTGGCGCGCGAAGGCAAGATCCGCGAACTGCCGCGCATGGGCGAGAAGCACGAACTGAAGCTGCTCAAAGCGATTGAAGATTACCGTCGCATCGCCGGACGCTTCCTGCTCGACACCGCAGAAGAGCTGGCCGCAAAACTGGTGGAGCATCTGCTGGCTGCTCCGGGCATCGAAAAAGTTACACCCGCCGGATCGCTGCGCCGCGGACGCGAAACTGTCGGCGACCTCGACATCCTGGTGACCGGCAAAGGCTGCATTGAGGCGGAATCGCGTCAGACGCTCATCGAGCATCTGCTGCGCTTCCCCGGCCTCATGGATGTCATCGCGCAAGGAGAAAACAAGGTCAGCTTCCGCCACCGCAACGGCATGCAGGTGGACGTGCGCCTGCTTCCTCCCGAGTCCTTCGGCGCGGCCATGCAATATTTCACCGGCTCCAAGGCGCACAACGTGGCTCTGCGGCAGCGCGCGCTCAAGATGGAATTCACGCTCAACGAATATAGTCTGGCAAACGTCGAAGACGGGAAACCGGTCGCGGGCAAGACCGAAGAAGAAATCTACGCCAAGCTCAAGCTCGACTTCATTCCTCCCGAACTGCGCGAGAATCTTGGCGAGATCGAAGCCGCCGCCGGACACACTTTACCCGTGCTGATTGAGCGATCCGACATCCGCGGCGACGTGCACATGCACACCGTCGAAACCGACGGCCGCAACACCATTGAAGAGATGGCCGAAGCAGCGCGGGAACGCGGCTACGAATACATGGCTATCACCGATCACTCGAAAAACCTCGCCTTCGCCAACGGCCTCACCGACGAACGCGCGCTGGCGCACATCGAGAGAATCCGGGCGGTCGAGAAGAAGATGAAGGGCATCCGCATTTTCGCAGGAATCGAAGTCGACATTCTGGGCGATGGCTCGCTCGATCTTTCCGACTCGGTGCTCGAACAAATGGACATCGTCATCGCCAGCGTGCACTCGCAGTTCAATCAGGATCGCGCCACCATGACCGAGCGTCTGCTGAAGGCCGTCGGCAATCCCAACACTTCGCTGATCGGGCATCCGACGGGACGCCAACTGCTGCGCCGCGATGCTTACCAGTTCGATTTTGACGCGGTGCTCAAGGCAGCGGCGAAACACAAAGTGGCGATGGAGTTGAACTCCTACCCGGAGCGGCTCGACCTCAACGACGTTCATCTTCGGTTAGCGAAACAGCATGGGGTGAAAATCGTCATCAACACCGATTCTCACCACACTTCGCACATGGAAAAACTGCGTTACGGCGTCACGCAGGCGCGGCGCGCCTGGCTCACCAAGGACGACGTGCTGAACACCCTGCCCGCGCAGAAATTTGCGAAGGCGATGAAGCACGCTTGGTAGAGACGCTGCGAGCCTCGGCTCTGCACGAGCCCGGAGACGGTCACGATATAATCGACTTGACGCTAGCAGCTTCCGCGATCCCAATCACGCCCGGAAATATTAGTCGCTCGCAACCCGGACAGGACTCGACCTCACCATCACTCATGCTGAAGTTTGAAAAAAGACAGATTCTGAAAAACGTCGGTTCGAGCTGGTCCGCGCTTGCCGTTAACGTGATGGTCGGCATTTTCCTGTGGCCCTTTATCCTGCACCACCTCGGCGATGCCGCCGCCGGAATCTGGGTGCTGATTTTCTCCGTCACTGGCTACTACGGCCTGTTTGATCTGGGGATTCGTTCCTCGATCATCCGCTATGTCTCCAAGTACTCCGCCACGGACGATCGCGAAAAGCTCACTCAATTCGTCAACACCGCGCTCTTTACCTACACCGGCATTGGCGTGGCGAGCATGGTGTTGACCGCGCTGCTGAGCTCGTCCGTTGAGCACTTCTTTAAAATTCCGCCGGAGATGCATTCACAGGCCCGGCTGCTGCTATTAATGGTCGGCGCCTCGGTCAGCCTCGGCTTTCCGCTGGGCGTCTTCGGAGGCATGCTCGAAGGGTTGCAGCGTTTCTACATCCTGAACTGGACAAATATCGGCGCTACCCTTGCCCGCGCCGCGTTGATCGTTTATTTCCTAAACCGGGGATACGGTCTGCTTACCGTCGCTCTGATAACTGTGGGCCTGCCGATTATTTCCTCGATGCTTCGCGGCTTCATCGTATTCCGCTTGTGCCCGGTGCCGCTCGGTCTCACGCACGTGGATCGCTTCTCGTTCCGCCACATGGCCAATTACGGCGGCGCCACTTTCCTCGTGATGATCGCCGCGCGCTTGCGCTTCCGCACCGACGAGCTCGTGCTCGGCACCATGATGTCCACCGTCGCCGTCACCTGGTTCAACATCGGCGCCCGCATCGTCGACTACGCTCAGGAATTCGTCGCCAGCCTCGCCCAGGTTTTTCTGCCCATGTCGAGCCAGTCGGAGGCCACCGGCAACCTCGATCGCGTGCGCAAGATTTATATCGCCGGCAACCGCGCGTGCGCGTTCCTCATTCTTCCTATCACCGCTATCCTGATCCTGCTCGGCAAGCACGTCATCCGCATCTGGGTGGGGGCGCGCTACGTTCCGCACAGCTACCCGGTGCTGGTGGTGATGATCATTCCTTTCGCGCTCATGCTGTCGCAGGCCGCTTCCACACGCGTTTTGTTCGGCCTCGGCAAACATCAGACCCTGGCGGCCATCACTGTGATCGAAGGTATCGCCAACCTTGTCCTCAGCATCGCACTTGTGCCCCCGCTTGGAATCGTCGGCGATGCTCTTGGCACCGCCATCCCGCTGAGCTTTACTTGTCTTGTGTTCTTGCCGCGCCATTTGAAGAAGCAGATCGGCGTTCCCGTCGGAACCTTCCTGCGCGAGGCCTACACGCTGCCAATTCTCTTGACCCTCCCGCTGGTCGCGGCGCTGTGGCTCGCGAACCGAGTCTTTTATCCCCGCAACCTAATCCAGTTGACGCTTGAAACCTTGGCGGTGAGTTCGATCTACGCGGTTGGACTGCTCTGGGCCTATCGCACCAACCGGGCGTTCCATGTTGCCGAGATTGCGGGCTTGGCCAAAACGTTGCCCGCCGAGCCACCGCCGCAGGCCAGTTTCGGTGGAATATCAGAATGAGCAGTGAGGGGCGATGGGTACTTTCCATTCCCGGCTTGGGGTGGAAGGTTGCAATCAGCTTCACACCCGTTCGGCTGGCAAAACCGGCCTAGGGTAAGATGGTATTCGGCTTTTGATTTTAATGATTTGCAGAGGGTTTGCCGGCGACCCTTCGGAAGGAAAACTGCTCCTTTCCCGGGGTTGCGGAGGGAGCCGCGCTGTGGCACACGGGGGATCGAAAGAATGAGCGAACTGTACGTTGTAGGTGGAGCCTTACGAAGCAGCCTATTTAAGCAGCTTCCAGAGTGGAACTCCTACAAGAAAGCCCTGATCGCCAAAGTGAAGCCAGAAGCCAAGACCTCTGAAGTCGTAGTGGAATACGTCTCACCGGAGGATGTGTGCCCCGCGGACGCGCCCGCGATATTGTTCAAGTCGGCGACTATGGCCGATGACAAGCTGTATGTTTGTACTCCGACGGAAGTACTCGTATACCAACTGCCCAGCTTCGAACTTCTCCACTATGTATCTCTTCCTTGCTTCAACGATCTCCACCACGTGCGCCCAACTCCAGATGGCAACATTTTGATCGTCGACACGGGCTTGGATCTGGTACTGGAGGTAACTCCTCGGGGAAACCTGCTGCGCGAATGGAGTGTCATCGGGGAAGACACGTGGAAGCGATTTTCCCGCGATATCGACTACCGCAAAGTACCCGAAACCAAGCCGCACAAATCTCATCCCAATCATGTCTTTCAGCTGGACGATGAGGTGTGGGTCACCCGCTTCGACCAAAGAGACGCGATCAGTCTTACCCGCCCTGGCAGGCGCATTGATATCGCAGTGCAAAGGCCCCACGACGGCCATGTGGTGGGCGACTGGATCTACTTCAGTACGGTGGACGGCCATGTGGTGGTCGCTAACCGGCATACTCTGCAAGTGGAAGAGGCTTTCAACTTGAACACAATCGACAACCAACAGCAGCTTGTGCTGGGTTGGTGCCGTGGCGTCGCGGTGATGGAGAAGGACAAAATCTGGGTTGGATTCAGTCGGATTCGCTCCACCCGGTTCAAAGAAAACCTCCTCTGGGCGAAGCACGGATTCGAAACCCGCAACAAACCTACCCACGTCGCGCTTTACGATTTGGCCAGCAAGAAATGTCTCGATGAGATCGACCTTGAGCCCTGCGGTTTAGCCGTGCTGTTCAGTGTGCACAACGCGGAAGGGGCAAGCGCAGGTGAAAGCGTCCTAGCAAAACCCGTTGGAGCACAGTCTTCGCGGGACAGCACCGTATGAGTATTCGCAAGGCAGCCAAGAACGTCGCCAGGAAGGTATTCGTGGCGAGTGGGGTCCTGCGCTTCGCGCACAATCTGGCCGCCCCCGCTGCGGCAATTCTGCGCTATCACTCCATCCAGGATCGGCCGGAACAGTTCGCCGACACCATTGGATGCACCTCCATTCACGCCACCGCCATCTTCGAGCGGCACATGCAGTTGATAGCGAAACGGTTTAGGGCGGTAAGTATGGACGATGTTGCGCTCTTTCTGAAGGGTGACAAGAGCCTCCCGCAAAGAGCAGTGGCCATTACCTTCGACGATGGTTACAAGGACAATTTTCGCGTTGCTGCCCCTATTCTCAACCGCTTTGGCATCCCGGCAGCATTTTATCTTTTGGTCGATTCCGTGGACCGGTCGAAGGCGCCATGGTATTGTCTTCTCCGCCACGCATTCATGACCTCGCGAAACCCGGACTGGAGAGATCCCGCCACCGGCATGGTCCGCGAACTGACGGACTCCGAAGCCCGCGAAAACGCCTTTCTGAGCGCCGCCGAGATCTGCGCGAAATCAAGCGCGCCGGCGCGTGAAGAGGTGTTACAAAACGCGCTGCGTGCTCTTCATCCAGAGCCGTTTCCCACAGAAAACGACTTGATGATGACCTGGGACGATGCGAGGACGCTGGTGAAATCCGGCCACATCGTGGGCTCGCATACCATGACCCACCCGAACCTGGCCCAGGTGTCCGCAGCCGACGCGCGCAGCGAACTGACCGACTCCAAGCTCAAACTGGAAACAGAACTCGGGAGACCGGTGAAGCATTTTTGCTACCCCCATCCCGCTCTCAATCCGCAGTGGAATGAGACCACATTGAAAATTACAGAAGAGCTTGGCTACACGACTGCCGTAACCACGACTGTCGGGGCGGTACGAGCCGACGCGCGCGCCCTGGCGATTCCGCGGACTTATGTACCTCGCGACGAAGCGGAATTTCTGTGGCACATCGAACGAACGCTACTGTTCCGCCCTGGTGCCGCGTGATGCCGACCGAAGACTCCCAATTCGCAAAGAAGGAAGTAAGTGGCGTCTTCGATCGAATGGCCTCTTACTATGCCGACGAGCGCGGACACTCGCCATGGTTTCAAGCCCAGCTCAAGATCATGCTCGAGATGATCGATTCCGAGCACGGACGCCTCCTTGATATTGGCTGTGCCGCTGGCGCTGAGTTTGAGCCGCTGCTCGCTCGCGGCTTTCAGATTGTGGGCTTCGATTATGCTCCGGAAATGATCCGTTTGGCGCAGCAGCGCTTCGGTACGTCACCCGCTGTGCATCTTTGCCGGGCGGATGCCGAATCAATGCCTTTCCCGGATGCCAGTTTTGACCACGTGGTTTGCCTGGGTGTGTTCGAATATCTGTCCACCTACGACCGTGGCCTGGCAGAGATCCACCGCGTTCTGCGGCCTGGAGGCTTAGCGATTATCTCGCTGCCGACCCGCGTCAGCCTGGACCGTTTCTCTTACAATCTGATCCACATGACCGCCGTCCCATTGTGGAGAGGGATAAAACGGCTCATGGGCAAACGCAGTTCCAGCAAGGCGTTGGGCCGGCGTTGGAATCGTTGCATCCCTTCGCAGGTGCCGGCGCTGCTCCGCAAGCACGGCCTCAACCCGGAACACAGCGCCTATTCGGGGTTCCTTCTGTTTCCTCTCGGGAACGTCTGGCCGGCGGCAGAGTTTCGCCTTTTCTCGTTGATGGAGCGGTTCTCCAAGTCGCGCATTCTTGGTTGGACGCTGAGCCAGTACATGGTTAGTGCGCGGAAGACAGGCTGAGGCTAATTCTGGCATTCCCTCCCCAAAATGACTTTGATTCAGTTTAGATGTTGATTATCCAGAAGGAACGTTACACAAAATGCCAAAGAATCCGCTTAAGGTCGTGATCCTCACTTCTGTTCCGCCGCAGCGTGTGGAGCGGATCATGACGCGCATTCGTCGGGACGCTCCCGAAGCGCAAGTGGTTGGAGTGCTTTATGCACCGTTCCTCCCCAAGACTCTGCAAAAGCGGATGGCGACATGGCGTAAAAAGATGAAGCGACTGGTGTACTGGCGCTATGTGTTGCATCGCATCACCGCATCCATCGGCCGTAATCTGAGCGGCCTGCTGGACGCCATCATCCGTTTCATCCATGCGGCTCCGAGGTGGCCAAATGGCAAACCCTGCGATAGTCTGGCCGGTTTGAAGGCGGCCTGCGCGGCAAATCAAGTCGAACTTTTTATTAGCCCCGATATTCACGCCGAGCCGGCCCTCGACTTTGTGCGCAGCCTCGATGCCGATCTCGGCCTGGTGTTCGGCACGAAAATCCTGAAACCTGCGCTCTTCGAGATTCCGAAACAGGGCTCGATCAACATTCACAAGCGCAAAGTGCCGGACTACCGTGGAGGCGGCGCAGTCGGGCTCTGGGAATTACTCGACGATCAGAAAGAAATCGGAGTCACCGTTCACCGCGTCGAGGCGAAGGTGGATGTGGGAGCCGTGTTTCGTTCGGCGGTGATTCCGATCGAGCCCTTCGACGATCTGGAAAGCCTGGCGCTCAAGGCCGACGTGGTCGGCTCGGACCTCATCGTGGCCGCGATTCGCGACTTCGCGAATGGAACGATGACCGAAACTCCGCAGATTGGTCCCAGTAAACTGTTTCGCAAGCCGGCGGACGAGGATCTGCTGCAGATGAAAAAGAAACTCGCCGCGCAGCGCAAAGGTTACCACAATCCTTTTCGTCGGCCGGCCTGGCAACTCCTGCTCAAGTCTCTGCTGTATGCCGCGCCGCTCGCCATCCGCAACCGGTGGCACCGGCGAGAGCAGGATTATCCGGTGATGATCCTCTACCACCATCTGGTTTCCGACCGCCCACATCGTTTCGGAGTCTCAACTGTGTATTTCCTGCGGCAGGTGAACTACTTGCTGCGGCATTATCGCGTGGTGAGTCTGAGCGAAGCGGTCGAACTGGTACGCAAAGGCGGGGTCAAGATGCCCACCGTCGCCATCACCTTCGACGACGGGTACGCCGACAATTTTGTTAACCTGCGCGCCATCACCGAGGAAACCGGCTTGCCCATCGGATACTTCATCTCGACCGAACACATCTCGAACGGCCGCGAATTTGCCCACGACCAGTTGTTCAACGAACACGGATTTCCGCCCAACACCTGGGAGCAGATCGAGGTTCTGAAGCGCTGCGGCTATGAAATCGGTAGCCACACACGCAATCACGCCGATTGCGGCTCGACCGATGAGGAGTTCTTGCGGCACGAGATTGTTGGTTCCGGCGAGGACATTCAACAGAAGCTGGGGCCGCCTTCGCACTTTTCTTTCCCCTTCGGACTGCCGCAGAATATTTCTCCCCCGGCGGCGGCGATTGCCTGCGCCAGCTACAAGAACGTTTTCTCCGCCTACCGAGGCGGTAACTTCCATGCAGATGCCAGGCGAATTCTGAGGCGTGGAAATTTCCCCCTCACGGTGTGGGAGCTTGAGCTGCAGTTGCAATCCGTGCTGGCTGGGGAAGCAGAAGAGGCGCCACACCTCAAGCTTCGTATCGACGAGCACGGATCAAATGACCGCGCGTAGTCGAAACCAACGCTTGGCTGCTAAAATTAACCCCACCATCCTGTGGGGCTATAGCTCAGCTGGGAGAGCGCATCGTTCGCAACGATGAGGTCGTCGGTTCGAGCCCGACTAGCTCCACCATATTTCCAAGCACTTGCAGAAGCCTCCCAAGGCAATCTTGTCAGACGAGTTCCTCATTCTCCAGAAAACCGCATAATATGCACATCAATCCATTCTCGTCCAGAGCCCAAAACCTATTACACTTGATTGCTGGTGTCGTGCCGGCGGAGAAATTCTTGCATTCGGGTTTCGTCGCGGAACGCTTCCGTGCCGCCACAGTCGGTGGTGGAGAATGCTCCGCACAGATTTCCGTAGGCCAGGCACGTCGTGAGATCCGCTCCGCGCAGAAATTGGTGGAGCAACCCGGCGTCGAAGCTGTCACCTGCGCCAACCAGATCGATGACCGTTACCGGCACGGCGGGTGCGCTGAATCGGTGCCCATCCCGAATAGCAACGGCGCCGCTGGCGCCCAATTTGACCACGACGGTTTCCACCTTTTGTGCGAGCCGCGAGAGCGCGGTTTCCACGTCGTCAGTTCGGGACATCTTCATCGCTTCGCGCTCGCTCGGTAGCAGGATGTCCACGTGAGGCAGAATCTCTTCGAGGATGCTGTCCCAGCGGTCGTCGGGATCGTCGTTGGTGTCAAGCGAGGTGGTCAGACCGGCGGACTTCATGCGCCGAAAAAGTTCGGGCACATGCGGCAACAATTCACGCTGCAAAAACAGCGACGACATATGGAAGTGGCGTGCGGATGCCAGATAATCGAGGTCGAGATCCTCAAAGCGCAACTCGGAGATTGTGCCCGGATACGTGAGGATATGGCGCTGAGTCCCGTGAGGCAGAATGAGCGTTATGCCGGACTTGGCGCCATGCGCGATGCCGGCCAAATCCACAGCGCGCTCACGCAGGCGTTCCACCGCGAGGGTTCCAAAAGCGTCGTCGCCGACCTTGGTGACAAATCCCACGCGGCTGCCAAGAGCGGCAAGATTATGCGCCAGGATTGCCGAGGAACTGCCTAACGTGATGGCGAAACCGCTGGCCAGTAGTTCACGTTCTGTAGGCATTTGCTCGGGCAGACCGTAGAGGATTAGATCGAGATTAATCTCCCCGGCGATTGTGATGTCGAGCTTGGACATGAAGCAGGCCTTCAGACGTTCTTCGCTAAATACTAACTGCTAAGTGCTAACAGCCGGTCTTAGTCCGCGAGTTCGACCACGCGCGTCAGGTTTTTCGGCGAGTCGGGATTGAGGCCCTTTTTGAGGCCGTAATAAACGCCGTACAGTTGACCCCAAATCGTGAACGCCGCGGGGCGCACGTACTCGGGCGACTGGAGGCCAAGTTCGATGGCGAAGTCAGAGGCACGCTGGGCCCGGCTATCGACGCGATTCGCAATCACCATGGTGACCGCGCCGAGAGCTTTCATTTCTTCGAGTAACTCCACTTCCGCGTCGTAGGAAGTTTCCGACACAAGAAACGTAATCAGCGTTTCCGGGCCTACAATCGATTTCGGACCGTGACGGAACTCGAGAGAATGAAATACCTGGGCATAGGAGCACGAGGATTCAGTTACCTTTAACATGCACTCCGAAGCAATGCCGAATAGTGGGCCCTGCGCTAGGAAGACGAAATCCGAGAAGCTGCGAGACTCGACAAACAACCGCAGACGCTGCGCAACATCTTTCAGAAGGGGCTCCACCTGTCGCGGGAGCTCGAGCAATGCGCGACGAAAGGCATCATTGCCAGAGACAACTGCCCCCAGGTATTGCAGTCCAAGGAGCATGGATGTGAACGATCGCGTCATAACCGTGCTCTGCTCGTCGGCGTCGAGAAGCTTCAACGTTACGCTGCATTCGGCCTCCAGCGGCTGGCCGTCGGCGCAGGTGATGGCGATGGTGCGAAGATTGTGATCCTTCTCCAACATCTGCGCGGCGCGGACTCCCTCCGAAGTGCGGCCGGACCGGGAAATCACAACCGGAATATAATCCCGTCCGGCTTGCAGAGTTAGCGCAGGATACATCAGCAATTCAGAAGCGGGGAGGGCTCGTGCCGGCAGTTTGAGATAGTTGAAGGTCGATGCAGCGGCCTGCGCGAGATAATAACTCGTTCCACAGCCCACAAAAATCCACTCTGCTCCGGGTCGCGCTACTTGAGTGGCTGCACGCAGTTCCACGCTGGCTGCCAGCTGGGCGAGACACGCTCTCCAGCACTGGGGCTGGGAAAAAATCTCGCTTAGCGTGTGCTGGCCCTGTTCCGTAATTTCTGCCGATTTCATTGGGTCTGTTGAACTCCCTTACACCAATGTGACTGTTACTCCTGCCTCTTTCAGCGCGTGCAAATCTAACTTTGGGATCTGCTTGTCGGTAATCACTTCATCAACGGCGGTGACCGGCATGATGTTGCATAGGCTGCGACGGCCGAATTTGCTCGAGTCGCAGACCGCGATCGTCCTGCGGGCAATTTCGACCATCACCCGGTTCACTTCGGACTCCAGTAAATTCGGGGTGAAAAGACCGGCCCTGGTGTCGAAGCCATCGACGCCCAGGAACAAGATGTCGGCGCTAAGCTGGCGCAGACTCTGCTCGGCCAAAGGACCGACCAAAGAAAACGAGTTCTTGCGCAGCATGCCTCCGGTCAGGATCACTTCAATGTGCGTGCCTGCCAACTCCGCCGCGATGTTGATCGCGTTCGTGATCACGGTGAGTTGCGACATGTCTTTGAGCGCGCGCGCAATGGCCGTGGTCGTCGTTCCGGAATCGAGCAACACGGACTGCCCTTCCTCCACCAGCCGCACCGCGGCGCGGGCAATCTGGGTCTTCTCCTTGCGGTGGAGCTTCTCTTTTTCGCGCAGAGTGGGATCGAGCAGGGCGCCGGCTTGCACCGGCAGCGCGCCGCCGTGGGTACGCTGGATAACCCCCTGGCCGTCGAGGAACTCCAGATCCTTGCGGATCGTGATCTGCGAAATACGAAAATGCCGGGCGAGGTCTTTGACGAGCACGCGTCCGTCCCGGTGCAATATCCCGAGGATTTCACGGCGGCGTTCTTCGTTGAGCAGACCGTTCGAAGGCATGATGTTTCGATTTGTTTCGAATAGTGACTTTCGTCGATGGTCGCGAGAATTGTCAAGCGCTAATTGCGGTCGGTTTCGAGGTTGGATCGCGGCAGGTGCATTGCCCGAAGTGCCTCGACCAGTACCGCATCCGCATGTCATTTCGAATGTTTGAACCGCGCGAACAGCTCCTCCGCGTTGCGATGGTATACCTTTTCCAGCACGGCATCCGGCAAACCCAAACCGTAAATCATCCACCGCCCTTGCTGCGGAAATTGCGCGTAAGGGAAGTACTCGTCCTCGGTCTCGAGCCAGCGAAAGTAGTTCTTGTACATTGCCTCTCCCGCACCCTCATCGGTGCCGAACATGATGCGATCGGAATACTTCATGAAGATTTCGCGCGTCCGCTTTGGCTGCCGTCCAAGTTCTCCTTCGCGTGCACCGGTCTCGATCATGACATTGGGAAATTTCTCCAGGGTTTGCTCGACGAAGTCCAGGTTCTCCGGCCAGCTGCCAAAATGAAGTGCGACGAAAGTAGTATGCGGATGCTTGGCAAACATTCGGTCGCGTTGCGCAAACAACTCTTGCATGGACGGGAACTGCGGGCCGTAGAAGCTCCAGTCGGGATGCTCAACAAGCTCCTCGTAGCGCTCGTTGCGGGCATCGACAGGATGAAAAAATGCCTCCGGATCGGCCACATGAATAAACACCGGAATGCCAAGCCGTCCGCATTCTTCCCAGGCCGGGTCGAGGCGCGGATCGTCGATCCGTATAAACTTACCGGTCGAATCACGAACGCCGAGGCCCAGCTCCTTCAAAACTTTCAGCCCGCGCGCGCCGCGGGCAACCGAATCGTCGATCTGGCGCACCATGAGCTGCCTGAAATTGGGATCATCGATCTTCGACCAGTCAAACTGGGTAAACACGACGAAGCGCCCAGGATAGGGCTTGACCATGTCGTCGATGATGGTCTGCAGTTTATCTCCCCACATGCCGGTGAGGATGACGATGGTCTTGATGTTGAGCCTGTCCATGCGCGCAATCATTTCTTTGGGATCGACCCGGTCTCCGATACCGACAGCATCGTTGGTGTGCGTATGTACGTCGATGACAGGAAATTTGGCGCGCTGGATTTCATGCACGGCAGCATGAAGCGCCGGCTCGGGGTGAAAGTCCTTGAGCAGGATGGTCTTCTTGCTGTCGGCATCGGTGGCGGGTTTGTAGCCGATGCCGGTTTGGTGTGCAGAACCCTCCGATCCAGATGCAGAGACCAAGACCAGGGCCAGGAACAGAGTTGCCGTTATGATCCTCTCTATCATGTTGGCCGGTCTCCAGGAACTTTCTTCTCTCGAATTCCTTAGAAATAAAACTTCAGCGCGAATTGAATCTGCCTAGGCGCGCGCGCCGCCAGCGGATATCCGAAGCTGCTCACTTGAGGGTTAGTCGGAGTATTGATGTTATTCGGATCAAGTTCCAGGGGCGTCGGCTCGGCACTGATCGCGCCAAACTGTCCAAACAAGAAGTTCGTGTGGTTGAGGATGTTGAAGAATTCCGCTCGGAATTCGAGATGCATTTGCTCGCGAATCGGGAATTGTTTGACCAGTGAGGTGTCCCAAGTTTTGTATCCCGGGCCCTGGATGATGTTGCGCCCGGCGTTGCCGAACGTTCCCTGAACATTGTTATCCGCAAAGGCACAGGTGTTGAACAGCGTCCCCGGGACGCACGGTCTGGCATTAGGATTGCCAACCAAGTTGGGGCGTGAGCAATTAAATCCGACGGTACCGCCGCAATCGGAATTGGAAACTGAGACGATATCTGTAGCGGTGTAGTAATTGCCGGTGGCAGCGGAAAAGACCCCGCTCATCTGCCAATTGCCAAGAACCTGGTTCACGAACCCGGAAGCGCTCTTGGCAAACATGCGTCCACGACCAAAAGGCAAGTCGTAAACATAGCTAAAAACGAAGCGGTGACGCACGTCGAAATCGGCGTTGCCATACTCAGCGTTGGGAAAGCGCTGGTCGCGGAAGTCTCCGTTATTCACCGACCCCAGGCTGGCGCTCGAAGCGTTGTCGAGGGCGTGCGCAAACGTGTAAGCCGCTTCGTATTGAAGTCCATGGGAGTACCGCTTCTCCAGGCGAACCTGCAGAGAGTTGTAGTTCGATTGTGTATTCGAACGGAAGGTGCCGATGCCAGTATCGAGAGCAGGATTGCAGTTGCCGGGAGTCGCCAGAGTGCAGGGGCCGGGGGCGCCGGGCGCGGCATTGTTGGCGGGACGCCGCGGCGCGGTGGCATCCGCGGCGTTCGCAGTTGGAGTGGTCTGGTTGCCGTTGTAGAAAGCGAAGAGCTTCAATCCACGAGAGCCGCCGTAGGAAACTTCGAGAACGGTGTCGGCGGGCAATTGATACTCGAGACCCATGTGCCACTGCTGCGTGTAGGGTGTGACCAGGTGCGGATCGAGGGAGTAGAGGTTCGGCGTGTTCGGGTCGGTGAGCGAGTTGGCGGGAAAACCATCCTTCAGGAAATCCAACGGCAAGCCGGAATTCGCGGCTGAAATCGAGCAGTCGAGCTGCCCGAGCGCAGAATTTGCAGACGCTGCACTACAAGGCGTGCTAAAAGCCTGCGAGTCGAAGTATGGAGGATTGAAGCCGGGGCTCGGATTGGAGAACGGGCCGTTTTCCTGACCGCCATAGAAAATCCCGTAGCCGCTGCGGAGGACGAGCTTGTCGGTAATTTGGTAGGCCAGTCCGATGCGGGGCGCAAAATTGTTGAGATCGGGACTGATTAGCCCGCGGGAACCGTTGCGCTGAACGTTGAGCTCGGTGGCGAGCGTGGGCGTCAGCTGCTGGTTCTGTCCGCGGGGAACTATCAACGAGAGCGAACTGAAATCGAACGTAGCCGCCTGGTCGTTCGCCTCCTTGATGGTAGTGAAGAGTTCGTAGCGGAGACCGAGGTTCAACGTGAGCCGCGGAGTTACTTTGATGTCGTCAAGGGCATAGAACGCGTAAATCTGCCGGCGATAGTCAACATTGTGCAAGCTGGTGATATCTCCGCCGTCAGGAATGCCGAGCAGGAAGGTCGCAATCGCCTCGCCGCCAGATCCCGGTGACGCGGGATTGTCGGTGAAGTCGCTGCCAAAGCTCATGTCGCCACGAGGAGAGGCCGGCTGGAATATTGTGAATTGTTCAAAGCGAAGTTCGGCGCCGAACTTCGCCGCGTGGCGGCCGTGCGTCCAGCTCAGATTGTCGGTAAATACATAGCTATGCTGCTTCTCGATCGAGGGCAGGAATCCGGAGCTGCCAATAGCCGTGGTGCCATCGCTGAAGCCGATCGAAGGCAGGCCGCCGATGTTCGGTCCGAAGGGAACTCCGGGAAAGCCGAGTTGCTTCGAGACGTCGACGTTGTAATTCAGATTGAAGCGATGGGAGTTCAGGTGGTTGTAGCCGAAGCGGAATTCGTTGATCAGGTTGTTGCGAAAAGAGTGGACCTCACTGGCGGCCAGGCCGCGGGCCGAATTTT
>WNFF01011334.1_pt1 | contig 16844 bp, 11 predicted proteins | sample 5400441 | NCBI WGS metagenome assembly WNFF01 (sample SAMN13153345, study PRJNA577476) | soil metagenome | isolation source: 120 cm saprolite under Douglas fir tree site 2 hole 3 replicate 1 | place: USA:California | collected 2015-04-18 | reverse complement strand
GGCATGGCTTGCGCTTTGCGACTCTCGCAACTCATTGACGCGCACAATGCCGACAATCCGGGTTCGCAGCTCAATAAAGAAAACATTTATGTGCTGGAAAAGTCACGCGACGTCGGCCAGCACTGCCTCTCGGGGGCTCTGCTCGATCCGCGTGCAATGCGCGAGTTGCTCCCCGGCTTCGAAAAGGAAGCGCCACTTGACGCGCCGGTGAGTAAAGAATCCGTCTACTTTCTGACCAGGAGCAGCAAACTAAAATTTCCGATCACGCCGCCTCCCTTGCGGGATCACGGCAATTACGTGATCTCGCTCAACCGCTTTGTAAAGTGGATGGGCAGCAAGGTAGAAGAGGTGGGCATTACGGTGTTCACCGGTTTTGCCGGATCTGAATTGCTGTTTGAAGGCAACCGCGTCGTCGGAGTCCAGACCGATGATAAGGGCGTGGACAAGCAGAACCACCCTAAACCCAATTTCGAGCCTGGCTACGACCTGAAGGCAAAGGTTGTGGTCCTCGCCGAAGGGCCGCGCGGCTCGCTTACCAAACAGCTCGTGGCGCGCTTCAATTTCGACCATGATCGCAATCCGCAGACGTATGGCGTAGGAATAAAGGAATTGTGGGAAGTGCCTGCGGGGCGCATAGCGCCTGGCGAAGTCATCTACACCATGGGTTGGCCGCTGACTTCAAAGGAATATGGGGGAGCATGGATTTACGGCGGAAAAGATAATGTCGTCTCACTTGGATTTGTGATTGGTCTTGACTATCCCGATCCACGACTGGATCCGCATCGTGTGCTGCAGGAATTCAAGCTACATCCCTTCGTTGCTGCACTGCTCGACGGCGGAAAGATGATCCGTTACGGCGCCAAATCGCTGCCTTATGGCGGCTGGTGGGCAATTCCTCCCGTGTCGGGAAATGGCTGGATGATTCTCGGCGATTCTGCAGGCTTTCTCAATTCAGCACGCTTGAAGGGTATTCACCTCGCGATCAAGAGTGGAATGCTGGCCGCCGAAACCGCTTTTGACGCGCTGCAGAAAAGTGATTACTCCGCAGCGACGCTGGGTCAATTTCAAACGCGCATCGAGAATAGCTGGATCAAGGAGGAGCTGTGGAAAGTGCGCAACTTCCACCAGGGTTTCGAGCACGGACTCTGGGCAGGCATGTTCCACGCGGGATTGCAGCAAGTCACGGGCGGCCGCGGGCTGCACAATCGCTATCCCTCGAAGCCCGGATACCAGCACATGAAGAAGTTGTCGGAACTTCCTCCCGATGGGGGCGACGAAGCCCATCTGCTCGGCCCATACAAGGGCGACGGCAAGCTTACATTTGACAAGTTGACTGATCTTTATCATTCCGGTACCAGGCATGAAGAAGACCAACCCTCGCATCTGATTATTCACGATACGAATATCTGCGAGCAGCGCTGCGTAAAAGAATTCGGCAGCCCCTGCCAGAACTTTTGTCCAGCCAACGTCTATGAAATGGTTGACGACAGCTCGGCCCCGAATGGGAAACGAATCAGCCTGAACCCGTCAAATTGCGTGCACTGCAAGACCTGCGACATCGCTGATCCCTACCAGATCATCACCTGGGTGCCGCCCGAGGGCGGCGGCGGGCCGAATTACGACGGCATGTGAGGCTTTGTGCAGCTGGAATTTGTCTCCACTCGACGTCAATTTTGGTACAGTTGACACGCTCTTGATTCGCATCAAGATATGACCGAACAGCGGTTTTCCAGACCGTAACTTACATTTGCATGCAGATCACTTTTCGTCTCACGCCCGAGGACTTGGTGGAATCGCAACAAGGCTACCATCGGGCTTTGCGGTCTCTTGCTGAAAAGTACATGTACGCCTTCAGCCTCTTCATATGGAGTCTGGTATTTTTGGATGGGGCTTTCCTTGTTTACAGGAGGGTGTCTAGAGGCCAAACCTTGGGTGCAGCTCTACAAACGAACCGGATGATGATGGTTGTCAGTCTGCTCCTCATTGCGGTGAGTCTTTTGAATCTTCGACGTGGTCCCCGGGGGAATCTCAAAGCCCCCGGCTATTTAGGAGATCAAACTTTTGAGATCGCCGAGGAGGGTATTTCCATTCACGCTCCGGAGCGCCTCACTCGTCAGCTAGGGTGGGCGGAGATCAGCCGGTACACAGAAACCGAAAACCTGTTCCTCTTATTGTCGCCTTGGTCGTCCAATGTTTCGTCGCTTTTTGCCAGTAGGATCCGCATCGGCCGATTCTTGTACTCCATTCCCAAACGAGCTCTTGCACCCGGAGAGACAGAAGAGCTTCGCAATCTGCTGCGTCGAAAACTGCCTTTGGCGCGGTACTCCCTGCCTCAACCTGGAACGGCATAGCCTCACGAAGCAGAGCTGTTTTCGGTGAAAAATCGGAAAGCTTCAAAATGGATCGCCCTCCCGGTGCTTCCCGTCTATAATGGAACCGAGTTTCCGACCGCCTCGGCCTTTGGGTATACCCTGGCTGCGGCGGCGAGGGGTTCGTAGCATAAAAGAATCCCGAGGGTGCTGGTGGAAACGCCGGCGCCTCCCGTGCTTCGTGAGGAGCGCATTGGAAAGGAGATGCCCGCCGAGGTTGCTCTCCGTACGCTTGTCTCCTTTCAGTGTGCTCATGAATCCAAGACTGTAGCTTCGAGTCGGCTGTTAAGGGCTAGGTGTGGTTCTCATCGACAAATTCGGCCGGCCGATTACCGATCTGCGGATCTCGATCACAGACCGCTGCAACTATAAGTGTGTCTACTGCCGCACTGGGAACGAAGGTGCGCTGTATGGAGATCTCCCAATTGCAGATTATCTGCGCATGTCCCGCGTGCTTACTGGCCTTGGAATTAAGAAAGTGCGCATCACTGGCGGCGAGCCGCTGCTGCGTAAGGGCGTGGTGGATTTTGTCCGCGAACTGTCGCAGCTCCGCACGCCCGCGGGCGAGCGACTCGATATCGCGGTGACTACCAACGGCCACCTCTTGGCGGAGATGGTGCAACCGCTAAAAGACGCCGGCCTCAATCGCGTCACCGTCAGCATGGACGCGGTTGATCCCGATCGGTTTGCACGAATCACGCGCGTCGCCAACGGTTACGACAACGTACTCGCGGGAATTCGCGCTGCCCGGCAAGCTGGCCTTTCGCCGGTAAAAGTGAATTGCGTGTTGATGCGTGGCTTTAATGAGGACCAGATCATTCCGTTCGGCATGTTTGCTCGTGAAGAAGGCGTCGTTGTTCGCTTTATAGAGTTCATGCCGCTGGAAGAAGATCGCGTGTGGTCACCTGATGTCGTGGTCACACTCGATGAAATCGTGCGTCGCATGTCTGAATATCGCCCGCTGCTCGAGATCGCGCACGAGCGCAGCGAGACCGCGCGGCGCTATCGCTTTGACGACGGTATTGGTGAAATTGGTATTATCGCGCCGGTGTCACATCCCTTCTGTGGACACTGCAGCCGCATCCGCATCACTTCCGACGGCAAAATCCGCACTTGCCTGTTCTCAGTCTGGGATCACGACCTGTCCGGACAGATGCGTCGCGGGGCATCGGACGAACAGTTGGCGGAGTTTATCCGCGGCGTGGTTCAGAGGAAAGAGCAGCGCCACCATATTGGCGAGGCGGATTTTGTGCCGGCGTCGCGGACCATGGTGCACATCGGGGGCTGACGACTGCGGTTCAGGCTCATGCTCCTTCGTTCGCGAAATGAACCGCAGAGATCGCTTGATTGGTAGCTTTTCAAGCCGGTCTTGCCTACTGCCCCTTCCTAAGTGCACAATATGAATGGGATTCTCAGTCACCTTGTCTTGGTTACGTGCGTCACAAATAATTCGTGACGCTTAACTTTGGTTCTGAGCATCCAACTAGTTGTAAGGGAAAAGCTAGCGGCTTCAACATCCCCGCCGGTTGGGCACCGCAGGGTGCAGTGAATCGGCTGTAGTCGCTGGAGGCTTTCAACATCCCCGTTCCAGTTTGAGCGGCCGCGTTGGTTAGCGGTAGCCCATTCGGGACTGAAAGCGTGACAAAAAATGGCAACCGCGACAACTGCTTGTCCTCTGGACAGCTATCTTGTGCTTCCAGACCATACGATGGATGATCGCATTGCAGCGGCTAGAGAAGCTCTGGGCCGCGACCTGGTCATTCTGGGGCACCACTACCAGCGCGACGAAATCATTCGCTTCGCCGATTTCCGCGGCGATTCCTACAAACTTTCTCAGCAGGCCGTGCGCGCGGGGGGAAAATACATCGTCTTCTGCGGCGTGCATTTTATGGCCGAAAGCGCCGATGTCCTGAGCCGTCCCGGCCAGATCACGATTTTGCCCGACCTCAACGCCGGGTGTTCCATGGCGGACATGGCTGAGATCACCCAGGTGGAGGATTGCTGGGAACAACTGGTTGCAGCAGGTTTGACGACAGATCCAGGTGACGGCATCACGCCCGTTACTTATATGAATTCCGCGGCCGCGATCAAGGCGTTCTGTGGTGAGCGCGGCGGGGTGGTTTGCACATCTTCCAATGCGCCGGGCGCATTCAAATGGGCATTCGCGAAAAACAGCAAACTCCTCTTCCTTCCTGACCAACATCTTGGACGTAACACCGGTTACAACCTCGGTATCCCGCTGAACGAAATGGTCGTGTGGGATCCTTACATGATCAACGGCGGTCTTACGACCGAGCGCCTGCGCCAGGCCAAAGTCATTCTTTGGAAGGGTCATTGCTCGGTCCATCAGCGCTTCCTGCCCGAACACGTGGACAACGTGCGCGCCAGGTACCCGGGTATTCGCGTGATCGCGCACCCAGAGTGCCGATGGGAAGTTTGCCAGAAGGCCGACGGTATCGGCTCGACCGAGGGTCTCTTGAAACTGATCAAGCAAGCGCCTTCAGGGACCATGTTTGCCGTGGGAACCGAAATTCACCTGGTGAATCGCATGGGTAAGGAATTTGCTGCTGAAGGGAAGAAAGTCATCACACTGGACGATTCTGGCTGCCTCTGCACGACTATGTTCCGCATCTCGCCGCAACATTTGTGCTGGGCGCTCGAGAACCTGGTGGACGGCAACATCGTGAATCAGATCAAGGTGAAAGATGAAGTCAAACACTGGGCGCGAGTGGCGCTGGACCGAATGCTGGAGATTCAGTAAGGCGTATCGGCCATCCGCGTAATGAATTAGAATAGCTACGTCCACTTATATGGCCGACCGCACTTTTACGCTCCAGGAAGCTCAAACGCTCCTGCCGATATTAGAATCCCTCCTGCGCACGGCTATAGACGGCAAGAAACTAATCGAAGAAGTTGACGCTGAAATGCAGGAAGTGGCACACCGCATTTTCCTGAATGGTGGGACGCAAATCAAGATCGTTCATTTGGCCCGGCGCAAGGCGGAGCGCGAAAAAGCCATGCAGCGAGTGAAGGATGCGGTCGCTGAAATTCATGCGACGGGCGTGCAGGTGAAAGACCTCGACATTGGCCTGCTGGATTTTCCCTGCGTCGTGGATCGGGCGACGGTGTTGCTGTGCTGGAAATTGGGCGAGAAGAAGATTACTCATTGGCATAATGAGACAGAAGGCTTCGCTGGACGCAAACTGATCGACGAGCGAATCGCCAAGGCACAGAAGAAATCCAACTAGCCATTCGCCGCAAATGGCAAACTCCTACTGCGTTGCTTTCTGGTCCGGTTTCAAATAACGGTCGAACCATTCTGTTAGCCGCTGCATAATGTCAGCCCGATGCTCGGGCCGCATGATGGCGTGACCTTCCCCAGCGTAGATTACAAATTGCGTTTCCACTCCCAAGGTTTTCAGGGCATGCCAGAACTCTCGTGATTGAGGCGCCGGTACCTCACCGTCGCGTTCGCCAACCAGGACCAGCGTTGGGGTTTTAACTTTCTTAATGAAATTAATCGGGGAACTCTTGGCGTATACCGCGGGGTCGTCATATACCGAGGCGCCGAAATAGGGAATCATCCACTGGTCGATGTCGTTCTCGCCATAGTAGCTCTGCCAGTTCGAGAGTCCTGCGCCGGAGACCGCGGCACGGAAGCGGTTCGTTTGGGTCACCGCCCACATGGTCATGTATCCGCCATAGCTCCAGCCGGTGATGCCAATGCGATTGTTGTCCACTGGCACTTCCTTCACTACCTCGTCTACTCCCGCCAGAATGTCGCGAAAATCTCCATAGCCAAAATCTTTTACGTTGGCTTGAGTAAACGCTTCGCCTTCTCCGTAGCTGCCGCGCGGGTTGGGATATAGAACAAAGTACCCATGAGCGGACAGCAGATTGGTATTAAAGAATTGCCCCGGCCAGTCCGCATGTGCCATCGAGGCGGGGCCACCGTGCACCACAACCACCATGGGATAATGTCGGCTCGGTTCGTAATTTTTAGGATAAAGCAGCCATCCCTGAATGCGCCTGCCATCGCTCATCCAGTGCACACTTTTCATTTCGCCCCACTCCGGGTGAACTGCCTGGTTGACGTGCGTTAGCTGCTTCCAATCACCTACCGGTCCGGTCCACACCTCTGGTGGATTAGCGGCGGAATGACGAATCACAGCGGAACTTTTGTGATCGGCGGCAAGCGAGACAGCTACTCCACCCCAAAATTGGGTAGTAATAACTCCTGGCCCACTCCACAGCGGAGTTATCTTGCCGGGAGCATTGCCAGCGGAAATACCAACCGTAGCGATACCCGGTTCACCATCTATATTTTCGGTGAATAAAATTGTGTCCGGCGACTGCCAGGTCAGCCAACTCGGAGATGCTTTGATCTCAGGCGTGACATCGCGCGCTTCCCCACCAGCCGACGGCACCACGAAAATATCCCCGCCCGTAGAACCCTCATCGCTCATCAGGCCAGCGATAAATGCGATGTTCTTTCCATCTGGAGACCAGCGGGGTATTGCGATCTGCAACGGCGGCTTGTAGATTGATTTCATGTCTCCGCCGGCCAACCCCAGAGTGTAGAGTTGCGCGACGTACCAGTTGTCATCTCCAGCGCCGTGCGCAGCTGTTGCTGCGAAATTTCTACCGTCCGGCGACCAGTCGTATTCGTAAACGTATAGATCGGGCGGAGAGAGTTGATGGGTCTTGCCGGTTGCAACATCGACTATATTCAGGCGCTGCTCGTAAATCTTGCCGCCGATGACCCCGGTTTCAGGAGTCATAGCCATTAGAGGCCCCGCCGCACGGGGCGCGTTCTCAGTAAACAGGAATGCCAGAGTCTTTCCATCGGGAGACCAACCCGGATCAGACAAGTGACCAGGCCACATCTTCTTCAGCGGCATTCGCACCACCGCTAGTGGCAGAAATCCGCTTTGGCTTGGCGCTTGGGGCCTTCACATCCTGAACATAAATGGCCGAGTGTCCTGTTGATTCGCCATTGTCGGCTAGTAACGGCTCGACCCATGCGACGTGGCTAGCATCAGGTGAGATGGCCACCTGATTAAAGCCATGAACGATCTGAGGGGAAATTTGAGATTGGCCCGAAGCCAGAACGGTAGAAGACGCCAGAAAAATAATTGCAACCGAAATCCATCGCCAATCGTTAGCGCTCTTTTTCATGTTTGGGGTCTCCTCGAAAACGGTCGAGTATCTGCCGAACCACGCCATCATCATGTATCACGGCTTCCCGCCTGGCTTCCATTGCGGTCGGAAATCAGAATTCACCAGCCACTCCACTGGCCGTATCAGCGAGCGAATGGCAACCGTCATGTGCGGAAAATCAATGTGCGCGAGATCATCACTGGGCTGGTGATAATCTTTGTGCAATCCGAAGCTCGAAATTGTGTGCGCTACCACCCCTTTTTTTGCCAATGGGTAATTGTCGGAGCGCCGGAAGAAACCTTGTTCCGGACGCATGTCGGCCACCAGTTTTGCGCCGTGCGCAGCCAGCGCGGGTCCGAGGTTCGAACGTTCCCATCCCGTAAGCCAGAGCGAATCATCCGGAACCTTGGGGTCAGGCCGTCCGATCATCTCGAATTCTAAGTCTGCGGCCATCTCTTTCAGAGGCACCGGCGGATGTTCGCGAAAATAGGTTGAACCCAGGCCCCCAGCCTCTTCGCTCCCGAATAATGCAAAGATCACCGTGCGCAAAGGGCGAGTGCCGGCTCCCAGCACGCGCGCCAATTCCAAAACTGCGGTTGTGCCGGAGGCATCGTCATCTGCGCCGTTGTAAATGCTGTCGCCATTCACCGGCGCACCAATCCCCAGGTGATCCAGATGGGCAGAGAGAAGGATCGCGTTCTTGCGCGGGTCACGGCCGCGCAGGACACCCACAGCATTCCAGGTGTAACCCTTGTCCGGAGGAGCGGCGTGGCCTTCGAAAAGTAACACAGTGCCATCGGGCAACTCTTTCAACGTAGCCTGAGCATCATCGTTCAACGCCACTACGTTGAAGTGCTCGCCCATGTCATTCGCGGGACCATTTTCTAATTGCAACGGTAATTGCGGCAGTTTCTTAGCAGCTTCCTCCCAGTGCTGGCGTCTTTCAGGCGACGCTGGCACCAACACCGCTATCGCACCCTGAGAGATTGCACTGAAAGCCGCGCTCTGCAATTTACCTGCGTCGCGATCTGCTTCAGCCTTGGGAAAGAGATAAACGATTGCTCCGGCTTTTGCTTTTTCCAGGTCGCCGCCGATTTCAATCTTCTGCAATGGACCGGAGAACTCCGGTTGCGAAAGATTCAGCACCAGCATTTCCTTGCCGTGTGTCCAGTCGACCTGTTTTGCGGCGGCGTCATTCGGCGCGGTGAATGACAACACAGGTGGAGCGGACAGCGCCTGCCGCGCGGTGGGCGCTTTCTGGATATAGCCCCCCTCATCCCCTGCTGGTTCGATTCCATATTGCCGTAGTTGAGCCGCAATGTACGTAGCCGCGACGAGTTCGTCGTGCGTGCCGCTGCCCCGCCCCTGCATCGCGTCGCTCGCCAGAAATTCCATATGTGCGCGAATGCATGCCGCGCAAATCTTTGGGGACGGACGTCTGGTGGCGGCCGGAGACCCGCTCTGGGCTGGTGGCTTGCCTTCTCCGAGCTGCGTGCTCTGCGCTTGCGGGCCCGCATCAAGCTGCAGAAGCACTAGCGTGAAGACAAAAATCCAGCGGCGCACGAGGAATCCTCGCATTGAAGTGAACAGTATTTAAAGATTTACAACATTAGAGATTAACAGATGACTGCGTTTAATCCGCCGGTCTAAACACGTGCGGCGGGAGCCTTAAGATTAACGGCTGACGAGCGTGGTCCGAGGTTATTCTCTGCTACAATTTCTTTCAACAATTACCCGGAAGAAATTTATCCGCGATCGGAACCGGGGCGAAAATCCCTGCAAGTCGCGGATATGAACTCGTTCGCTAAGTAAGGAATACACATTTTTTTGAATGCCGGGCGTCTGCTTTGCGGCGAGAGCCTGGGGACTGGCCCATTCACAAGGCTTCCTGAGATATGCTGACTGCCAATCGGAAACTACATCTGTGCCTTGCTTTCACCGCTCTTTTGGGCGTCGCCTTTACGGCCGGTTGTCGCGGATTCTTTGTAAATCCGACTCTCAGTACCGTTACCGTGGGACCGGCCACGCCTTCGATTCAACAGGGCAAGACGTTGCAGATGACTGCAACGGGAACCTTCGACGACGGCAGCACGAAAACCCTGACTACAAACGTCCTATGGAGTACTTCTGACGCCGCGACGGCGACAGTGAGCGCGTCGGGCGTGGTAACAGGTGTAGCGCCCGGAACAGCAACCATCACTGCCACCTCAGGGACAGCCAGTGGTTCGACAACAGTTACGATCACAGTTGCCAACCTGATCTCCATCGCGGTTACTCCCACGAACCCCAGCATTAAGCAGGGCGCAATTCAGCAGTTTATGGCGACCGGTACAATCCAGGGTGGCGGAACGGTAGACCTCACCAACTCAGTCAGTTGGAATTCATCCAATACGAGCGTCGCCACTATTGCGCCCACTGGCTTGGCAACGGCACAGGCGGTCACCGTTACCCAGACTACAAACATTACGGCGACTTCCGGCAGCATTGTGAGCCCTGCGGTGGTTCTGACTGTCAATCCTTAAACGGGAGAGCCGCCCACGATGCCTGACATCCGCTGCATCGGCATTTGCACTGGAGGTGGCGATGCTCCCGGCCTGAACGCGGTCATCCGCGCCGCCGTCAAAGCCGCCATCCTCAAATACAAGTGGAAGGTCATCGGCATTCCCGACGGCTTCGATGGTCTGATCTGGCCGGAAAAATCTCGCGAACTCATGCTTAAAGACGTCAGTGGCATCCTGCCGCGCGGGGGCACGATTCTCGGCACCACCAACCGGGGCAATCCTTTCCACTACCAAACCGTGGAGAATGGCAAGGAAGTTGTCCGAGATATCTCGGCTGAAGTCATTGCCAACACTCGTAAGCTCGGAATTGATGCGGTCATCAGTATCGGCGGGGATGGTTCGCAGAAGATCGCGCTCGGTCTTTTCGAGAAGGGCATGAAGATCGTCGGCGTGCCCAAGACCATCGACAACGATCTTTGCGCGACGGAAGTGACATTCGGCTTTGACACAGCGCTGCACACCGCCACCGATGCGGTAGACAAGATTCATACCACCGCCGAGTCACACCACCGAATCATGCTGGTCGAAGTGATGGGCCGTGATGCAGGCTGGATCGCGCTCGAAGCAGGCATTGCCGGCGGGGCGCACGTTATCCTCATCCCCGAGATACCGTTTACCATCGAGAACATCTGTAAGTACGTGAGTCAGCGCGCTACCTATGGCAAGTATTTCACCATTGTAGTCGTGGCGGAAGGAATCAAGCTGCCTCCCGAGCTAAAAGAGAATCGGCGAGCTGGCGCGGTTGGCAACCTGATTGGCAATGCGATTGCCGCCAGCTCCCATAAAGAAGTTCGAGTGAGCGTGCTGGGGCACATCCAGCGCGGCGGTTCCCCTTCGCCCTTTGACCGCATACTGGCGACGCGTTTCGGAGTAGCCGCTGTCGATTTAATCGCCAACGGTGGATTCGGCAAAATGGTGTGTCTGCAACAAGAGTGCATCCGTGTAGTGGATATCGCTCAGGCAGTCGGAAAGTTGAAGACGGTTGATCCGCAGGGTGAGATAGTTCGAGCCGCACGGGCTATCGGAATTAGCTTCGGCGATTAGGTTGCCCCGCCTTCGTCTTTGCTTGGGCCATCAAGACTCCTCGATTTGATTTCAATTTCCTTGATAATTGGATGATAGCGACAGACGAGATCGTCAGCCGGCACGGTTCAAGGGGTTGGCAGTAGACGGCCTAGGGCGCTGCGTAATTGTTCCGGCTTGAAGCCGAATGGGCCAGGCTTGCTCTTAAACGCTACGCGCCCTTGGGCGTCGATCAAATAGATGCGATCCGGCCATGCGGTGTAATCCCGTTCGGTCGAGTTGGCGAACTCATCCAGCACGGCTGGAAACTTTATGCCCAGCTTGCGTACACAAGCCCCCGCCACAAAGGCGCGTTCTGTCTCGTCTTTCGGGCTGGCGAATACAACTCTGGCCTTAATGTTACTTTCCATCTGCCAGACGTCACTGGGGTGAGCCTCAACTATGTAAACGGCCAGGAAAGCGACCTGCTTTCCATATTGTTCGTAGAGTTTGTTTAGGGCAGGAACCTCCCGCCGGAACGGAGGTCAAGTGTAGCTGCCGAACACCAAGACCACAGGCTGCCGCGAATTCAGGGACGAGAGTTGAAGTCTTTCGCTCTTGTCCAATTTTGCCAGCGAGAAGTCTGGTGCATGATCACCAGTTTGCAGGTTGCCGGCGCGCGCATGCGTCCACAAGGTTTCGAATGGGAAAAGCAAGAAGACTACCGGGGCAGGAATTCTTGCCATCACGCGCCCGAATGTCTCTGGTGGCTGGCGCATGGCCCACCAAATGAATGATGCGAAACCAAAGTAAATCACCATCAGACAGACAGAAAGTCTAAGTAGGACCTTCCCGACAACCGGATTTACTCTTGAGACGTGGCCAAACATTTTCATTCTAAGAGGTGCTCACGCGCTTCCTAATGATTTTCTCTCGAATTGAGTCAAGTCACTCGCCCCACAACACGGCTATGTCAGGATACTAACCAATTTCGTGGGCTTGAAGTGCCGCGATTATAGCGACACTCCCAGACAGATCAATCATATGAAAGTAGTATTCGCTCCAGGTGATGGTACCAAGCTTGGCAGGAAAGGGGCTAAGTTCCAGTCTCTTCCCAGCCTGACTCTTCAGTTTGCTTCTACTGGAGCAGTCAGTAGGTTCCAAGGTGTATTCCCTCCGGCATGTCTATACGCGGCCCGTTTACCACCGCGCTAATATTGTTGTTGAATTGACCTCAATGACAGCATTGCAAGCTTCGCGGATCGCAACGGCCGCGCTCGCGTTCCTGCTGGCAGTCACTCTATTGCTGGGCGGTTGTGGTCGGAACGGTGGAAAAGTGCTGGAGGTGGACTACGTTTCCGCCTCACAAGTGCCCCTACGCGATCAAGTCGCAGCCGTGTACAAGATGACCGGCGCGGTAAAAAACGGAGATCGCGTCGAGGTGCTGGAGCGCCAGAAACGGTTTGTGCGTGTGCGTACCGCCGACGGCGCGGAAGGGTGGATAGAGCAGCGTCATCTTGTGACCCAGCAGGTGTACGCTGGGTTTGAGAAATTGTCCCAGCAAAATAGAGATGACCCGGTCCAAGCACGCGGAACGACGCGGAACGAAACCAACATCCACGTCGAACCGGGTCGCGAAACCGAACATCTCTATCTTCTTCCGGCGGGCGAGAAAGTTGCAATTCTCAAACGTGCCACCGCGGAGAAACAGTTGCCAACTCCCACTCGCTCTCTTCCTGGCAGCACTAGGGAATTACTGAAGCCGGTAGCGCCGGTAATGGAGGATTGGTGGCTCGCACGCGATACACAAGGACGTGTCGGCTGGGTGCTCGCCCGAATGGTGGATACAGACATTCCCCTCGAAATCGCACAGTACGCCGAGGGACAACGTTTCATCGCCTTCTTTGTCTTGAACGAAGTGCCGGATGGCGATAAGAAGGTCCCGCAATACCTTGCCCTGCTCAGTGAATCCAAGGACAGCCTGCCGTATGACTACGATCAGGCGCGAGTGTTTACTTGGAACGTGCGGCGGCACCGCTACGAAACCGCCTACCGGGAGCGCCATATTGAAGGGGTGCTACCCACGACAGTCGGACGAGAGGAATTTGATAAAGAGGGAAACCTGCCGGTTTTCATTCTGCGCCTAAAGGACGATAACGGAGCTGTCGTCGAGCGCAAGTACAAGCTGAACACTCCTATCGTGCGCCGTGTGCTGGCACCGGGCGAACAGAGGGAAGTGTTAACTCGCAAACGGCGCCGATAAGCCGTTGGGGTTACGGTTAGAGGGATGGGCCAGATGTCCTTTACTTGAATTCAACCCGCGGCATTGGAGGCGCAGGGCTGCCATCGGAAAGAGCCTCATGCCAGGGTGCGAGTGCCTCTCGTAAGTGGTTCAAATCGATTCCGGCATAACTCCCTGGATAGCATGACAAGTTTGAGCACCCACGCTTGAGGAGGGAGCGTGCACCGACCATGTTTCCGGTCGAGCGATGGTGGAAAGAGACAGCGATTTGAATTAACCCTTGCAAGAATCTTTTTTCGGCCGCGGGTGCGGGTCGCCATACGTCTTCCAAAACTTCGTGTGCTTCGAAAAATTCGCCGTGATTAAACAGCTCAACACCGCGAAGAAAGCTGGCCTGATCCACAAAGTCATTGTGGCATAGTTGAAAGAAGCTCGGGCAGCGGCGATACGTAATTCCATAGAGATCGCTCTTCGACTCTTCCGGTTTCCAATAGTTCTAAATCTGGACAGACGTAAACGCAAGAAATCATTGTGTGTTATGGTGCCCTGTTTTGGAACGTTAGTTGCTCCTATGAAACTCAAAGTCATGATTGTGTAGTCGCTTGTATAAGTTGCCATGTAATGCTGTGGCATAGTTCATCGTGCCGTTTCCCAAGGATTTACTAAGTCTAGGAGAATTCAATGGAATACGATTTTCGAACAAAGATTACCTCGCTACTGGCTGTTCTGGCGGTGATCTTTTGCGCCACATTCGCCATTGCCCAAGGCATCGTGACCGGTTCGGTTTCCGGCACAGTAGAAGATCCTCAGGGCGCAGTCGTCAGCGGAGCTAAAGTTACTGCGAAACATGTTGCAACCAACCGCGAGTTCAATGCTGACACAACCTCGGCAGGTAACTTTACTCTCCGGAGTCTGCCGCCCGGAGCCTATGACATCAAGGTCCAAGCGCCCAATTTCCGCGCTTATGAATCCAAGGGCGTCGTCGTCAACGTAGGCACTGACACCTCTTTGGGCGCGTTGAAGATGGAGGTCGGGGCAGCAAGTGAGACCCTGACGGTTGAAGGTACGGCGCCGCTGGTGGAATCGAGTACTCAGCAGATCTCGGAGAGTTTCGACTCCAAGAAAACCGAGAGCCTTCCCATCGGAAATACTTTCGATTCGCTGGCAATGTTTGTGCCTGGCGTGGCCAGTGCGGGTGATGCGGGCTTCAGCAACAACAATGGCGCCGAACTCTCGGTGAATGGCCAGCGCGCCCGCTCCAACAACTTCCAGATTGATGGCCAAAACAACAACGACAATTCGATTGGCGGCCCGTCAATCTTCTTCGGCAACCAGGACGCTATTGCTGAACTCCAGGTGGTGACCAACTACAGCGCCGAGTACGGGCGAAACATGGGCGCGGTAGTGAACTACATCACTAAGTCCGGCACCAACCAGTTTCATGGCACGGGATACGAGTTCTGGCAAGGAAACCGTTTTGACTCCTTGGCAAACCAGGAAAAGTCGCCACTGTTTAGCGGCCCCCAGGGATTACCGTTTTGCGCCCCAGGACAGAGTCCCTCGGCGACGACCTGCGAAACGCCGGTGGTACCGCGGTTTGTCAGCAACCGCTTTGGTGGCACCGTGGGTGGACCGATTTGGAGAGACAAAGCCTGGTTCTTCGGCTCGGCGAATTTCCAGCGGGATCGTACCGGTGGACTGCCGAGTTCGAGCGCTCCTGGACTACTGCCTACGCCCAATGGTATTCAACAGTTGGCGGCGGCTTTTCCCAACAGTCCTGCGGCTCCGCTTTTGACCGCGATTGGCCCGAGTTCAGTGGCCGCGGGTAATCCCGTCTATTCCAATATTCAAAATATTCTAATTACAGATCAAATTGATCCGAATACTGGCTCTGCTTTTGACTGCACAGCGGCTCCCACTTCTCCTGGTTGCACGCCGATTGAGTTCGGTTCAGTCAGCCGTTTCGTTGCCTCCCCTTTTAACGACTATGAAGCCTCAGGGCGGGTAGACGTTAAGCTGACGAATAAGGACAATTTCTTTGGACGGTATGTCTTCCAGCAGCAGCTAAACGACGGCATAAATTTCGGTCTGGGAATTGATGTTGGCGACTTTCAACAAATCCCTGCTCGTGACCAGCAGATCGGCCTGGATTGGGTGCGCAACTTCAGCAACACTTTCATCAACCAAGTCCGATTTAGCTACTCCCGTGCGCGATTCTTCTTCAACGAAGGTGGAATCCCGTCTTGCAATGACAAGAACCCTCTTGGTTGTCCGGCAGAAATTCTGATGCTGGGCAGCGCTCCTCAGGACAAAGTCAGCTTCGGTGTGGCATCGGGCTTTCCACAAGGCCGGACCATCAATGTGTACGAAGTCCAGGACAACATGTCGCTGCTGTTTGGTAAACACACCGTAAAGATCGGTGGGGAGTATCAGAAACAGCGTTCACCGAATTTGTTTCTCCCCAATAATAACGGCGTTTACTTCTTTGGCTCCTTCGGCGACGTAGTTGCAAATAATCCGCTTCAAACCCGACTTACGATTGGGGACCCGCACTTGCCGTTCCACGAAAGAGACTTGGCGTTCTACTTTCAGGACGACTGGAAGCTCAAAGACAATCTGACCTTAAATCTGGGCTTGCGGTGGGAGTGGTTCGAGCAAGCGGTCAATCTCCTGCATGACCGCTCGGTGGCGCAGCAGACCGGCCCGAACCCTTTCTGGGATACGAGCCTGCCACTTAGCCAGAACACAGTTCCCCACGTGTCACAAGACCTCAATAACTTCAGCCCGGTGGTAGGATTTGCTTGGACGCCACGCATTCTGAAAGGATTGTTCGGGGATGACAAGACGGTCATCCGTGGCGGATTCCGCATCGGTTATGACCCCGAGTTCTACAATATATTCCTTAACGTGGCCACCAGTTCCCCATCGGTGAATGCAGTTACGTTCCTTGCGCCTTTGCCGACCAGCGGTGGTTTCCACGGGTCGGATCTCTTGCCGTTCCTCTTGCCTCAAACCAATCCCAGTGGCCTACCCATCAATTCTGGTATACGCAACCACACCACAGTGTCTCCAGACTTCCACAATCCCTACTCGGAGCAGTGGAACCTCGGTATCCAGCGCGCGATTGGTCAAAGGTTGGCTGCTGAAGTGCGATATGTGGGAAACCACGGTGTAGGTAACTTCCAGTCGGTGAATGGTAACCCAGCACTGGGACCGCTAGTCGCAGCGGGATTCGGAAACTTGATCCCGCCGGGGTTCGTGCCTTGTGCCACGGCTGGGGCACCGGGTTCCAATGCCGGCTATGCAGATTGCAACTTCAGAAGGGTTGTAGAGCGCGGCAATTTCGCATGGTCCAAGTACCACAGCCTACAGTCAGAGTTGAGAATGGCCAACTGGCACGGCGTCACCGCTACGGCTTCCTACACCTGGAGCCACACGATGGACAATGCCAGCGAGATCTTCTCAACGGCAGCGGGTGGTAATACATTGTCCTTTTCCCAAAGTCCGTTT
>WNFF01001939.1_pt1 | contig 16849 bp, 14 predicted proteins | sample 5400441 | NCBI WGS metagenome assembly WNFF01 (sample SAMN13153345, study PRJNA577476) | soil metagenome | isolation source: 120 cm saprolite under Douglas fir tree site 2 hole 3 replicate 1 | place: USA:California | collected 2015-04-18 | reverse complement strand
GATTCATGAGAAGGCTAAGGGGGTCGTGGTTGTGGTCAACAAGTGGGACCTGGCACAGGCACAGCGACGCTCCGCACGCGAAGACAGGTTGCCCGAGCCCGATGAGGAAATCGCAACCGCCGAACGCTACCGCACGATCATTGCCGAGGGGTTGAAGTTTATTCCCTATGCACCCATCATTTTCACTTCAGCGAAAACAGGCTATCATGTGCAATCATTGCTTGAAGCAGCGTTGAACATCTCTGATATGCGCTATCTGCGTGTCCCTACCGCTCGCCTCAATGAGGTGGTGCAGGAAGCCATTCGTCGTTATCGTCCGGCTACCTTTCGAGGCAAGCCTCTGAAGGTGTTCTACGCCACCCAGACACAGGTGAACCCACCGACCTTCGTCTTCTTCGTCAATGATCCCCAGGCGGTGCATTTTGGCTATGAGCGCTACCTGGAAAATCAATTGCGCGCGACGTTCAGCTTCAGAGGAACAGCGATTCGCGTTCTGTTCAGGGCAAGGCCAAGGTCGGAGGCGAAGGAGTGAGCGCTCCACCGCGCCCCTTGCTACCCGCAAGGGGCATCACTACATCTCCAGTGCGGCGACCTACAAATATAGTGAGCGCTCCACCACGCCCCCTGGTGCCCCTTGCGGGTACCAGGGGGCGTGGTGCGTACAACTTTCCCCTGCTTGCCTCGTACATGCTTCAGGATATCTAATAAAAACTATACCATCTATACAAATTTGCTGATGTGGTGAGGAATCACGTAGCCCAATTGTCATGGATACAACTATATGCTATAGTGAGATAAAAATGACGCCAAAGAAAGTCATTGGAGCGGGGGAAAGTACCTATGCGACTCAAACTGATTGCTGCTGATAAAACTGATACAGGAAAACAACGAGATCAAAACGAAGACTCGGCTTACAGGCATATCGAATCCTCGGATGGAGGGGACCGTGGCCTCTTTATTGTCGCCGACGGTATGGGTGGCTACCAGGCGGGCGAAGTAGCCAGTAAGCTTGCTGTGCAGAGGATCAGCGAAGGGTTGCGCGGCTTTTTTGCCCCTGTGTATGACCAACCGACCATCAAGTTGTCAGTAGAAGAAGTAGGGGATCCAACAGTCAAGATGACACCAGAGGAACTAGAGATTCCAACGGACAAGATCAAATCAACGAAAAGCTCAAAATCACAGAAGACACACAAGCTCCCCGATACCCCAATGACGCTCAGCGTAGAGAATCAATTGATCGAGGCGATCAAAGAAGCCAATAAGGCCATTCTCCGCTATGGAGAACAGCACTCCGGCAGTCGCGGACTCGGATGCACCGTCACTACCGCATTGATACACAACGACAAAGCCTACATCGCTAATGTTGGGGATAGCCGCACCTACTTGCTGCGCAAGGGTGAACTGAAATCCCTCACGAAGGATCATTCTCTTGTGGCGCGCCTGGTAGAAGCGAAGCAGATCGATCCCGAAGATGTCTACTCGCATCCACAACGCAACTTGATCTACCGTTCGCTGGGTGCCGGGCATAAGAATATCGACGTGGATGTCTTCCATGTGGACCTGCTCGCCGGTGATACTCTGCTCCTCTGCTCCGACGGCCTCTGGGAGATGGTGAGGCATGAAGACCTGAAGAAGGCGCTCAGCGCACCAAGCAGTCCTCAGAAAATCTGTGATACATTGATTGACCTGGCCAATGCTAATGGCGGCGAAGATAATATCACCGCTATAGTGGTCCATGTCAGCACCCAGTAGAAAAGCTTGGAGAAGACAGCGGTATGGCTCTCCCACTCGGTACCGTACTCGATGGAAAATTTAAGATCGTACAAATTCTTGGCGAAGGTGGTATGGGCACTGTCTATAAAGTGGAACAAGTTGGGAAACCGGGCTACTTTCGTGCGGTAAAAGAACTACTCATTCCTCCTAACACTAGCCCAGAAGATCGCAAAACCGCCATTGAACGCTTCGACAAAGAGATTGACATGCTCTTTAATCTCAAGCATCCGCGAATTCCTTCGCTGATCCTGAGCTTCCAGGAACGTGGCAACTATTACTTTGTGATGGAGTTTGTCCCCGGACGGAGCCTGGAAAAAATACTCGAAGACAACAAAGGCCCGCTGGATGAGGAGAAGGTGATTCACTGGATGATGCGGGTGTGTGAAGCATTAAGCTACATTCACTCGCGCACGCCTCCCATTATCCTGCGTGACCTGAAGCCAGGTAACATCATGGTAACACCCGATGGCGATGTACAACTGATCGACTTCGGCATTGCGCGCAGGTTTGATCCCAATAAGCGTACCAATACGGAGAACCTGGGGACTATCTCCTATGCGTCCCCGGAGCACCTTGGCTCGATCACCTCGCCAGGCCAGCGTCGCAGTGCCCAGAACCCGGGTAGATTGGTGCAAACCGATGCTCGCTCGGATATCTATTCCCTGGGCGCTACGATGTATCACCTGCTGACCAATTACGAGCCAGACCCGATCCAGACCCCTGCAGTAGGCAGTATCCGCGCAAAGAACCCGCGACTCCGAACTGTACAGATAGGCACGACGGTCGTCTGCCCCATAGAGCAGGTTATTATTAAGGCCATGCAGCAGGACTCGGCGCATCGCTTTCAGAATGCTGAAGCCATGCGCATGGCGTTGCAGCACTGTTTACCCAACACGACTCCTGCAACCACGATACAAATACCGGCTGTTTCAGCTTCACCCAATGCCACCATTGTGGTACCGAGTGGATTGATCTGCCCTAAATGTGGCTTTCAGAATCGTCCTGGAGCAAAATTCTGCAAGCGCGATGGTCAACCGCTGACACGGGGAGCAACGCCGCCGCCACCGCAAGTACGCGCACAAGCCATTGCTCGTTCACCTATTCGGGCCAAGCCGATCCAGCAACCTCTACAAGCTAGACCTGTTGCTACCGTTGGTACCTCATCGCCAGGCAATCCCGATGGGGCGTATCGACTGGGTCTACAGCAACTCAATAACAAAAACTATATCGAGGCGATCAATCAGTTCAAGGTAGCACAGGCACGCAGCCAGTCATCCTATGATGTTTTGTACAACCTTGGTCGCGCCTACCGTCAATATGGGCAATCGGTGAAAGACAAGGATAACAAGCTGTTCACTGACAACCTGACCCTGGCCGCCGAGCAGTTTGAGCGAGCCACGAAAGTCAAGCCAGATGCTCTGGATGCCTTTTTTCAGCTGGGCATGTGCTACCATGACCTGGGGCTCTATCCTCAATCAACCGCGGCCTTCCAGAAGGCTCTGCAGTTAGCACCGAGAGACCCTGCTATCTACTACCAGCTTGGTATGGTGGCGATGGAACAGAGCTACAAACGTGAGGCCGAGGCCTATTTCCTGGAGGGCCTCAAGATCAATCCCGATCACGCGCTGATCTTAATTGCGCTCGGGCGTCTCTACCTGGAGATGAATCAAACACAGTCGGCCATCAGCGTACTTCGCCAGGCCACACAGCGCGATCCAATGCTGGCGGAAGGCTGGTACCGGCTAGGCTGCGCACACATGAAGGAACGAAAGTGGCAATTGGCGCTCAATGTACTCAACGAAGCGCTCCAGCAGGGCCTTGACACGGCTGAAGTCTATAGGGCCTTGACTTCGTGTTACTTGAAAATCAACAAGAAGGCCGATGCCCGAAAAATGCTACAGGAGGCTCTTCAGCGTGACCCAACCAACACCGAGGCACTCCGAATGCAAAAACAACTCTAGAGGCACCTCTTGTGGGTGCTCTCGTTCATTCAAATACTGGGCGGTCACCAGGACCGCCCCTACGTAAGGAGGGCAGGTATGCTCTGTCCGTCATGTAATGCATCGAATCGCGATGACGCGAAATTCTGTAAAAGTTGTGGTCTTTCATTCCCAAAGGTCTCTACAGCCAATAATCAAGCTGGGGTGGAGTCTCAAGATGTGGAAGTTTCTCCAGAGTCGGCCGTGGTGGCGACCGCCAACCCGGCTCCTGCGGCTCCAGAGGTGAACCACGAGGAAGAGAATACACGAGACTCTGACGTCGAGCCAACACTGATTCTTACTCCTGAACAGAAGATGAACTATATCAGTCGTCGCTGGCAGCGAGAAGAAGAGCAATACCACATGCAGGCTGCGACTGATATCGCCGATGCGCCTACTCTCGTCTCTACATCTGCGCCAACGCCTGTGCAAGCACCAGTTGAGCACGAGCAGGAGCTAGAAATTCCAACCGTGCCAATGTCTCCTTCATCAAGTGACAATGAAGCTATCGCTCCCCCGCCACTACCGTTGGCTCCTACAGAGATGGAGCCGACAACGGCCGTAAACGAGCATACAGAGGAAGCAGTAGCTATGACAACACCAACAGAGGGAACAGACACAGTGACAAATAAGTCATCCGATCAGCCTGATCAGCCCGATCAAGCTGAGCAACCAGATCAAGCCGAACAGCCCAATCAGACGGAACAAGCAGGTAATTTTTCGGCGCTGGCAGTCGGCACGACTGTCGCGGGACGATATGAGATCAACCAGGTAGTGAGTACGAGCGAACAAGAAAATATCTACCAGGTGACCGACCACCAGGGATACCAGCGCTGCTGGAACTGTGGCTCTGAGCAGAACGCTCAGGGTGATGAATTTTGTATGAACTGCGGTGCAGGTCTGCTCAATGCCTCCTATATAATGCATGAGTACTCGCCGTCGTCCAGTACCGGAGCCGATGCCCATGTGCTCCACGGGACTATTGTCAACACCTTTATGGAGCAGGGGCGCACCTATATGCTAGAGCAGCCCCAGGCAGCACAAAATAACTTCCCCAACGGCGTGCATCTACTAGCGGCATCTCATTCAGATGCCGGTGATGTGCGGCGGAGCGAACCAAATGAAGATAGTACTCTTGTTTTAATGCTCCAGCGTATACACGAATCCAATGCACAACCATCAGGGGTGTTCATTGTTGCCGATGGCCTGGGAGGCCATGACAACGGCCAGGTCGCCAGCCGAATGACTATCGCCATCATTGCAGAGCGCATCCTGCGCGAGTTGCTTGCAGAACCTCTGCTCGCTGAAAAAGGGGGAGGAGCCCCCAAGCAGTTCGATGAAGATGGATTAGTAACACTCCTGCGTGGTGCAGTCGAGGATGCTAACACAGCAATCTGCCATGTGAACGAACACGACAAAACCGATATGGGTTCGACCATCACGGGTTTTATGGTGGTCGGGGACCATGCGTATATTCTTAATGTAGGAGACAGTCGTACCTATATGTCGCGTGGTGGACAGCTCTACAAATTGACCAACGATCATTCGCTGGTAGAGCAACTGGTGGCAGGAGGCCTGATCGAGCCAGATGATGTCTACACGCATCCACAGCGCAGTCAGATTTTCCGTAGCCTGGGCGACAAACTGAATGTACAGGTCGACATCTTCAAGCAGCAATTGCTTCCAGGCGATATTATTCTGAGCTGTTCTGACGGCTTGTGGGAGATGGTACGCAACCCGCAGATTGAAAGCATATTGAATGCAGCACCCGACCCACAAACAGCCTGCTATCAGTTAGTTGAAACGGCTAATGCCAACGGTGGCGAAGACAATGTGAGTGTGGTTCTGGTCTTCGTGCACTGATATGGTATACTAAGGCCAGCCTAACGTGAAAGGAGCTTATAGATTATGCCTGGTGAGGTAACACTGACACATCAAGTAGGGAAAGACTTCATGCCCGTCACTGGTGGAAGCCAGGTCGCCTACGTATTATTGGAAGCCAAACCCACCGAAATGATGGCACAGGTACGCATGCCCCTGAATTTTGCACTCGTGCTTGACCACTCTGGTTCTATGAAGGGTGCCAAACTCAACAATGTCAAAGAGGCCGTCAAGATGGTGCTCGATCGCCTGGAGCCGAGCGATTACGTCTCTGTGGTGATCTTCGATGATACATCTCAGGTCATCATTCCCTCTATGCCCGCTAATGATCCTATCGGTATGAAGGCTGCCATTGATCGTATCCGCGATGCCGGGGGCACGGCGATGTCGTTAGGCATGATCCAAGGGCTTAACGAGTTACGCCGCTGGAATATCCCCAACGCCATCAATCGCATGATCTTGCTCACTGATGGTGTGACCTATGGCGACTCAGACCGTTGCCGCCAACTGGCTAGAGACGCCAGAGCTGCCAACATCTCTATCTACCCACTGGGCATCGGAGCAGACTGGGATGAAAGCTTGCTGGATGATGTGGGAGAACTGAGTGGTGGTATGCCTGCTGAGTTTATCAGGAATCCAGGTGATGCCTTGACTGTCTTCCAGCAGCAGTTACAGAGTGCTGTAGCCGTAGCTGTACGTAATGCGACATTAATGTTACGCCTTCCGGCGGGAGTTGCGCCTAAAAAAGCAGTCAAAGTGTTGCCCATCATCAGCGACCTTGGTCAATCCGTGCTCCAGGACCGCCAGATCCTTGTCCCACTGGGCGACCTGGAGAAAGACAGCGCGCAGTCAGTACTGGTAGAATTGATGATAGACCCGCGTCCGGCAGGTCTGTTCCGCATCGCTCAGGCCGAACTCAGCTACGATGTGCCTATCGCTAACCTGATAGGTGAGCGCATACGCGATGATATCAAGGTAACCTTTACCAATGATGTGAGTGAGTCTGCACAAGTGAATGCCTACGTGATGAACTTTGCCGAAAAGGCCAATGCGCATCGTCTGGTGACCCGCGTCTTGGATGAATATAAGCGCACCGGCAAAGCGACAACACGCCTGGCACCAAGTGTGACCCGCGTCCTTGACGACGAGACCCGCGCCGCCCTCGAGCAGATCAATCAGGGTCAGCAGATCTCGCAAGAGCAGGTAAAATCGATTGGCAACAAGACGCGCAAACTGACACAGCGCCTGGACGACATCGCCCCGTAGGGGCCGATTTATCGTGCCCATCGCCGATTTATCAGCCTCACGAGAGGGTTACAAAGTACCGTTTTTGGTTTTCAAAGTTAGTGGGTCAAGAACACAGTGATTGTGAGTACGTTACTTAGGAGGACATAGTATCATGCCAGTATATTGTTCGTTACATCATGAGAATCCCGATGGATCCGCCTTTTGCGATGAGTGTGGTGAGCCCCTGGCAGGTGCAGCACCAGTCGCGGCGGCACCCGCTGCATCCGTTCCACCAGCGCCAGCCCCTGCGGCAGCCCCAATTACCGGTGGCCAGGCATGCCCATCGTGTGGCACAATCAATCCCCCAGGGGAGGCCTTCTGCTCCAACTGTGGTGTCAGCCTGATGGGCGCACCTGCTGCTGCGACAGTGACACCTTCGCCAGCAACTCCTGACGTGACGGCTGCTCCCGCCCCTGCGGCTGCTCCCACTATGGCTCCAGCAGGATTGAATGCACGGCTAATCGTTGAAGCAGACAATCAAGAGTTTGACCTGAGTGGAAAAGATAATATTATCATTGGCCGCGAGGATGCCGTCAGCAACATTTTTCCCGATGTGGACCTGACTCCTCATGGTGGAGAAGAAGGCGGCGTGTCGCGCATGCATGCTCGCATCTTTGTCGAGAATGGCCAGTACATGCTCGAGGATGAGAATAGCACCAATTTCACGTTCCTCAATCGTCAGAGGCTTGCCGGTAAGACGCCGACACCTTTGCACGACAACGATGAGATCAAACTTGGTCGTGTGCTCCTGCGTTTCAAAACGTCCTGAAGGCATGCCCTTTTCTACCGGTAGCGTATCCTTTGTTAAGGGTTGATTCCGCACAGCAGGATTGTAAGCTCAATTCTGGATCAGAAAAACTGTACCCTTGAGAAAGATACGCTACCTTTCCACCAGGAGAATTGACAATCTGTAGAGAGAACCGCTATAATCTACCGGTAACGTAGCGTGAGGGTCCCTGCCTTCAGCCATGGGAGTGAAAGTGCTGCATGTCCGATTTTTCTTTTCTGTGATAGAATAGTTCTGAATACGGATGCTCTTCTCGTGCAGAGAGGTTTGAAGTACCATCTGCATGAGCATTGCGGCTCTTTGACAATTTAGATAATGGGTTGCAAGGCGTAGGGCCTTGCGTAAAATCTGAACCGCCCAAGAGAGAAACCTGTACGGGCTGGGGCGCAGCCTTCGGGGACGGTCACGAAAACCGAATGAACCGAGAAGCCCCTGAGTTCGCTCATGGGGAGTCGTCACAGGAAAACCAAGTGGAAGAAGGACATTTTCATGAAACGTACCTGGCAACCCAAGCGTATTCCGCGCAAACGTGAACATGGTTTTATGAAGCGCATGGCAACCCGCAATGGTCGTCGAGTTCTCAGGGCTCGTCGCGCCAAAGGGCGCTGGAAGCTCACCATTTAAGACGATTGTGGCTCTCAACCGTGCGTTACGTCTGCGAAAAAGTAATGAGTTTCAGCGGGTCTTGCAGCAGGGGCGTAGTATTACGTCCCAGCTGCTCGTCCTTTCGTGGATACCAAATGATATAGGGAGATTGCGTATTGGCTTGGTGGTCAGTAAACGTATCTCAAAACAGGCTGTAGAACGTAATCATATTAAACGCTTACTCAGCCAAGCAATACGTCCTGTTCTGCATGTTCTTCCCACCGGATGGGATATCGTGTTTCGTGCAAGGAACCAGGCTATCGCGGCTGATGTACATATGTTTGAAAAGGACATTGCTACTCTGTTGCGCCGGGCGGGACTGCTCGCATCGCCGGTAGCCGACCAAAACTGGGAGTTGGACAACCAACAGGGGATGTGATGGCCTGAATAAATAGAGGGCATCGACGGTGAAATACATCGCACTTTTTCTGATTCGTCTTTATCAAAACACGCTGTCGGTCGTTCTACCTTCGTCGTGTCGATTCACCCCCTCGTGCTCACAATTCGGGTATGAGGCCATTCAACGTTTTGGCTTTTTCCGTGGAGGATGGATGACCATCAAGCGTATTGGACGCTGTCATCCCTTTTATCGCGGCAATCTCTACGATCCGGTCCCAGAACGCTTGGGTGACTAGATCGAGGGGAAGACAGGAGAAACCCCGTGCAGATATTCAGTCCAATATTAGGTCCAATAGGCTACCTCTTTGAAGTAATCTTTACCTATCCCATTTTTAATGTGTTGATGTTGCTCTATCACCTGTTTGGTGATTTTGCCCTATCGATCATCGTGATGACCCTCCTCATCCGCCTGGTCCTCTACCCACTGACATTGCAACAGCTCAAATCGTCCAAGGCCACACAAGCGATCCAACCGCAAATGGCTGAGATACGCAAGAAGTATGCCAAAGACCCAAGAAAGCAGCAAGAGGAGATATCGGCGCTCTATAAGGCTTCCGGCGTTAACCCACTAGCAGGATGTCTCCCCCTGCTGATCCAGTTACCTGTCCTCTATGGCTTGTTCTATGCGTTGAACACGGTGCTAAGAAATCCTGTGCTGCATAATAAAGCAGGCACCGGCATCAACGATCTCATTTATCCGTTTCTGCCGCACTTTGCAAAATTACCAGACCTCAGTCTCAACTGGTTCACGTTCATCAATCCAGCCTGGCACATCTCATTGGGAGCACCCGATCCCACGCACATTTTACCGATTGTGGCCGGTCTTATGACCTTTATCCAGTTGCGCATGTCACAACCCAAGACCTCCTCTGGCCCCAAAGATGCCATGACACAACAGATGCAGATGATGCAGTTCCTCATGCCGGCTATCACCATCTTCATTGGTTGGGGCCTGGCGGCTGGCCTGGCGGTCTACTGGACCACCACTTCGCTTTTCAGTGCCGTCCAGCAGTACTTTGTCACCGGCTGGGGCCAACTCCTTAACCCAATAAATCTCGGTGCCATCCTGGGTGGGAGTGGCAACTCAAGCACCGGCACAAGCAGTAAGAGCAACACCACTGGCAGCAAGAAGACCTACAACGGTGATCAGCGCAAAGAAAGTCAACTCTTGCGCAAGGCGGATGAGCCAGAGGCTGAGGTCGTAACAAGCGATGGTCCCGTAGGGCGCAACCTACGCACAACTTCGCATGGGAATGGCTCCTCATCAAGCCGACGACGTCCTCGTGGTGCTAGCTCATCAGCCCGTCGTCGTGGCAACGCCTCGAATAGATCGCGTCGCTAATGCTCATATGGAAGTCTTCATTTTTTCTGCGCCAGGTTGACTTCGTATGTAGTCCCCCGATTTATCGCGGGGAAGGAGAAAGAAAACAGTGGAAAGCATAGAGGCTAGTGGCAAAAGTGTTGATGAGGCCGTCAAACAGGCTCTTGCACGCCTGGGTAAGCGCCGTGACGAAGTAGAGATCACGGTCCTACAAGAACCATCTCGTGGGACGTTTGGTCTGGGCAGCAAGGATGCCCGCGTGCGTGTCACTGCGCGCTCTGGCAACGTCAGCGCCAGCGCCGTCATCACCCCTGAATTGGCCGATGCCATCCTTGGCCCTGAAGGCGACTTTCCAGAAGAAGAAGTCTACGCCGAGGACGAAGACGAGTTCGAGGATGACGAGTTCGACGAAGAAGAACTGGAGGAAGAGGGCGAGATGGAAGGAGTGGGGGCAACACCGTTTTTCCCAACTCCTGTTGGCTCTGTACTAGCACCTGCGCAAATAGCTGACCTGACTGAGGTCAGCGCGGTCGGTGGCGAGATGCTAGATGTTGAGAAGCCAAGCAGCGAGGATATCGACGTTACCGTCGATGTGTTACAACATATTTTGCAATATATGAATATTCGCGCAACTGTTCAGGTGCGCTCCACCGATCCACTCACGCTCAATATCCAGGGCATCAACGAAAACCTGGGGTTGCTCATTGGCCGTAGAGGTGAGACGCTCTCAGCACTACAGCTCCTCGTTAGCCTGATTGTCGGGCATCGTACCAAGCACCGTATGCGCATCATTGTGGATGCTGAAAATTATCGCGAGCGCCGCGAGGAGAACCTGCGCTCGCTTGCGTTGCGTGTGGCACAGCAAGTACGCAACTATCGTCGTTCTATCGCCCTCGAGGCCATGCCTCCACATGAGCGGCGTATCGTCCACATTGCCCTATCTGACAGCAAGGACATCAGTACGGAGAGCATTGGCGAAGGTGAGGCCCGACGTGTCGTCATTTCCCTGAAACGTCCTGGTCGCTAGTATTGTGTGAATGGAGAATCCATGCGTTCTATTCTCCAACCCGTTCAAGGTGGTGGTATACCCAGCTTCCTCACCATCGGCCATGTGACACGCGATGTGCACCCTGATGGTTCTTTTTCGCTTGGCGGTACAGTAACTTTTGCTGCCCTGACCGCCTACCGTTTAGGATTAGTGGCGGGCGTCGTTACCTGTGCTGATGCACAACTCATCACTGAACTGCCTGGCCGTTTACCGGGCATAGGCCTGGCCGTACGACAATCGACGGCAACAACCACCTTTGCCAACCGCTACCACGAGGGCTTTCGTACGCAATACCTGCATGCCAGGGCAGAGCAAGTGCAGGTTGAGGATATTCCTGAATCCTGGCGCGCCGCACCGGTTGTCCTGCTTGGGCCACTCGCCCAAGAACTGACCTCTGAATTTGTGACGCTGTTCCCGCGCCGCCAGGGAGTGATTGTCGCGGCCACTCCACAAGGTTGGCTGCGTCGCTGGGACGACGATGGACGCGTCTGGCCGACCCCCTGGAGTGCTGCGGAGCAGGTATTACCTCATCTCGATGTACTCGTTCTCAGCCACGACGACCTCCTCCCCTTCGCCGATGGCAACCGTAAAGAAGCCGATGCTATGCTGGCGCGTTGGAGCATGCATATACCCCTGCTCGTGGCCACCGATGGACGATACGGCGCGACGCTCTTCCAGCGTGGTCTCACTGAGCACTTTCCCGCATATTTCATCACCGAAGTAGACCCCACGGGCGCGGGAGATGTCTTCGCCGCCGCCTTCCTCTTCAATCTGCACAAGTATGGTGATCCACGCAAAGCAGTCAATTTCGCAAACTGCACCGCCGCTCTCTCTGTTGAACACCTTGGCATCACGGGCATCCCGACGCTGGATATGGTAGCCGAGAGGATTGAAGTGACGAAACATATTACGGATCAACTACAAGGTTCTCCATAGTTCGGAAACGAATTCCCTTGACAAAAATATCACTAGAGATATATGCTGTCCTCGATCTTCTTAACAGATTAGGATACATTGCATGACCACACCGACTTCTATCACCATCCTGGGACTTGGCCCCGGCAAATGGACCGACCTCACCCTGCAAGCATACAGCGTACTGGCACAGGCGGCCAAAGACCGGCAAACCATCTACTTTCGCACACTCACACACCCCACCGTCGAACCTCTCAGAAATGCATTGCCCGATCTCAGCCTGGCCTCCTTCGACCATGTGTATGATGAATCGACCGATTGGGAAATGCTTTACCAACGGATTGCTGAAGAAGTGTGTACGCTAATGGCACAACAGCCTGTGATCTACGCCGTACCAGGGCACCCACTCGTCGGAGAAACTTCTGTACAACTTATCCTGCAACTGGCGCACGAACGGGGATTGAGCACCAGCATCGTTGCGGGTCTCTCGTTTCTAGAGCCTGTCTGCACAGCCTTGCAGCTTGATCCCCTCACAGCAGGCGCACAGCTTATTGATGCAACTACCCTTGCCGCACTCGATGTGCATGAACTGGCCGGGAAGATCATTCCTACCACACCTTTGCTGGTGGCCCAGGTCTATAATCGCCGCCTGGCGAGCGCGGTGAAGTTGGCCCTGGGCGAATTCTATCCAGACGAGTGGTCTATCAAACTGGTACGTGCTGCCGGTGTAGATTCTGACCAAACAGTTGTCGAGATGCCCCTGTATGAACTCGACCGCAACAGTCTCGCCAACCACCTCAGCACGCTCTACGTACCGCCGCTCGATGAACTGACAGCGCTTCGTCTACCAGAGACGCTGCGTTACATTACCATGCGCCTGCGCCGCGACCCAGACGGCTGTCCATGGGACCGCGAGCAGACACATCAGACGCTGACCCGTTATGTGATCGAGGAGACCTACGAGGTGGTGGAGGCATTGGAAGAGCACAACATGGAGAAACTAGCCGAAGAGTTGGGTGATCTATTGCTCCAGGTTTACCTGCACGCCGAGATTGCCCGCCAGGAAGGCGACTTCTCGATTGATGACGTCTTCGAGCATGTCAACGCCAAGCTGATTCGTCGCCACCCCCATGTCTTTGGTGAGGTCGAAGTCAACAGCGCAGGCCAGGTAGTCCAGAATTGGGAAGCCATCAAGCGGCAGGAGCGCATCGCGGCCGGCAAAGATGTACATACCGAAAGCGTACTTGATGGCGTACCACTCGCTTCACCCGCCCTGATCGTCTCACAGGAGTACCAGAAGCGTGCCGCCAGGTTGGGCTTCGACTATCCTAATTTACAGCCCATCCTGGCGAAGCTGGCCGAAGAACTACAAGAGTTGCAAGAGGCAACGACACCAGAACACCAGCGAGAGGAAATGGGCGATGTGTTATTCATGGTGGCACGAGCTGCCCGCGAGCTAAGAATCGATGCGGAGGAAGCCCTGCGCCTGGCCAATCGCAAGTTCCGCCAGCGTTTCCAGGTAATGGAGCAGCTCGTCCGTGAGGATGGTTGCAACTCTGACTCGTATAGTCACCAGGAATGGATTGAGCTATGGCAGCGGGCGAAAAGCCTGGTACCCGCAAGGGGTACCACTACATTTGACACTCAGGATGCTTTTAAAATGTAGTGGTGCCCCTTGCGGGTACCAGGGGCGGGGCCTACATTTGACACTCAGAACGCCCTAAAAATGTAGTGGAACCCTGTCTGGGGGACAGGTATCCCCTTGCGGGTACCAGGGGCGGGGCCCGGCACCTCACAACCTGCGGGTACCAGGGGCGGGCAGGGGGGATCTACATCCTGCGTAGCGCCTCTTTTCTTGCCAGGTCGCGCCAGCGATTTGTCTCCATATGGTCGTCGGTCACGGGTCGTCGTCGCAGCTTCTCCAACTCCATGTGTTCATTCATCAAGAGGGCACCAACGACCGCAGCAACCGTAGGGGCGGGAGCGGAACGTAGGGGCGGGAGTGGTGTGGATGAGGAGTAGGGGAGCTTGCCTCCGCCCGCTGTGGGGGAGCTTGCCTCCGCCCTTGCCTCGTCCTCACTACTCACCTCCACCTCTTGCCGCTTGCGTGTATCCCACTCTTCTGCTATGAAATCAGTGGACATATCACCAGCGATAAAACGTGGGTGTTCCATCAGCCAGCTTGCAAAGGGCAGCGTGGTGCGCACACCAAGAATGTGGTATTCGGAGAGTGCGCGGCGCATACGAGCAATAGCCTGAGGGCGGTCCTTTCCCCAAACAATCAGTTTTGCCAGCAGTGGATCGTAGAAGAGCGGTACCTGCAATCCCGCATATAAACCACTATCAACACGCACTCCTGGGCCAGATGGTTCTTGCAGCGCTTGCACTGTCCCCGTAGCAGGCAGGAAACGATTCTCAGGATCCTCCGCAGAGATACGACATTCAATCGCTGCACCACGGAACTCGACCTGCTCTTGCGTAAAGGAGAGCGGTAGACCGGCAGCAATGCGAAATTGTTCTTGCACGAGATCAATGCCCGTTCGCCACTCTGTCACGGGATGTTCAACCTGGAGACGAGCATTCACTTCAAGGAAGTAGAAATTGCGGTCTGGCCCCAGCAAAAACTCCGCCGTCCCGGCGTTGACGTAGGAAATGGCGCGTATGAGATTCACTGCTGCCCTCGTCATACGTTCCCGTACCTGCTCATCCAGTACTGGCGATGGCGACTCCTCGATAAGTTTTTGATGGCGACGCTGGATACTACACTCACGTTCGCCCAGGTGGACCACGTTGCCGTAGGCATCAGCAATGAACTGAACCTCTATGTGACGAGCAGGCGCAATAGCCTTCTCCATATAGACACGACTATCGCCAAAGGCGCTGCGGGCTTCACTGCGGGCTGTGCGCAATGAAGAGAGCAGGTCTTTGGAGTCATGCACGAAGCGAATGCCCTTGCCGCCACCGCCACCTGCCGCTTTCAACAGTATCGGATACCCCAACTGTTCGGCAGTTTCCATTGCAGTCATATCATCCTCTATGTCGCTCATCAAACCTGGTACAATCGGTACACCTGCGACTTGTGCGGTACGACGGGCGGCGGTTTTCTCGCCCATTGCCCGTTGAGCCTCTGGCGGTGGCCCGACAAAAATGATCCCATCAGCCTTGCACGCCTCCACGAAATCAGCATTCTCTGACAAAAAGCCATAACCGGGATGGATCGCCTGCGCACCTGAACGTTTGGCCACATCGAGCAGGGTAGGGATGTGTAAATAGCTTTTGCTTGCCTGGGATGGACCAATATGATAGGCTTCATCTGCCATACGCACATGCAAAGCATGACGGTCCACATCGCTGTAGACAGCCACGCTCGTCAACCCAAGTTCACGACAAGCGCGAATGATACGTACTGCAATTTCGCCTCTATTGGCGATGAGCACTTTCTGAAACGGCCAGTCAGTTATAGACAGCGTATCCATGAGAGACTCCTTTGTAAGCTACAACGTTCTTGAGTAACTATCCAGGACTCCTCACCACTTTCGGTGGTTCGCAATAAAAAAAGACGCGAGCCGCCAGAGGTGGCGAGGAATCAGGCCTCTAAAGAGTTTTGTCCTTCTTTGCTTTGGGGATAGTATAGATTCTCAACCTGAACACCCGCAAGGGGTTCACTGGAACATTGGAACTCTCCTGAATAGGAATATCAGGTCACTTACACCACCAAAATTTTCATTTCCCGGCAAAGTGCGGTACACTATGTTGGGGTTGTTGTGAACTTGGGTTGATGAGTTGGATTCACACAGATGCCGTGGTACAGGCAATAACAAACAGTGTCACGTTGTAAGCGAAGCGTAGCAGGAAACAGAAGGAGCAGAGATGTTTAGATCGATCAGCAGTATGCCTATTTTTCGCCGTCTCTTCCTGGCATTTGTATTGGCGGCTTTAATTCCCAGTATCGTGATTGCTACGCTAGGCAGTACCTACATTTCAGCACTTAGTGCGCGAGGTCAGGCAGAACAAGCCAGCTACGAGGCCTTAGATGCCAGTGCTGCACAGTTAGGGAACCTGCAACGTATGAATGCACTTCTGCAAGCACTTTTCACCGATACTGGTACTGATTCGGCTATGACCACGCTCAATCACCACATCAATAACGATATATTGGCACTCAAACACGCCTTTGACCAGGGAACAGTGCAATACCAGCAAAACTACCAGATAGCTACATCGCCGAATATGAGCAGTGTGCATAGCATTTTGCTGAGTGATGACCCCAGCGATCAGTTGAGTAAGAATCAACAAAGAACTCTTGCACTGGTACTGGGACAGAAGACCTCCGCTGTTCCAGGGCAATGGCCTGCGTACGAGCAGGCGCAAGAGCAAGAGCGGCTGGGGCTTCAGGCACATAAGTCTCTGGCTAAGGTGCAGCAACTCTTGGATGCGGCCAATGCGAAGTATCAACCATTGCTCCAGAGTTGGCAGCATTTGGTGGACCTGACCAAGGGTGCCGGAAGCCTGGTCGCTGGGGTCAGTTCTGCGCAGACCAATTCAATTATCCTTGGTACCGTGATAGCCCTGCTCAGCACGATTATGGTAGTGGTGGTGATTGGCTATATCCTCAACCTCACAATCACGCGCCCGCTACGACAACTCGCCACCCTGACCAGGCGTATCGCCAAGGGCGAAACTGCTGCACGCGCAAGGCTCATAGGCCGCGATGAAATCTACATGGTGGCCACCTCCATGAATAACATGCTAGATAATATTGTGCGCCTCATTCAAGAAACGCAGTCCCAACGTGATATCCTCCAGGGACAGGT
>WNFF01003092.1_pt1 | contig 16850 bp, 17 predicted proteins | sample 5400441 | NCBI WGS metagenome assembly WNFF01 (sample SAMN13153345, study PRJNA577476) | soil metagenome | isolation source: 120 cm saprolite under Douglas fir tree site 2 hole 3 replicate 1 | place: USA:California | collected 2015-04-18 | reverse complement strand
GCGAGACCCGTAAGCAAACCAATTGCGACAAGGGGAATGCCCTGGCGCAGAACCATTTTCTCGCGGTGGGGAGAAGCCAAATCGCTTGCTTGACGTGTCCGTGCGGCACGGTTACGCTTTCGTTGCTGTAGTAGTGCCGAGCAGTTCGTCGCGGAAACCCAACGCGAACAGGTACTCGTGGCAGATACTCCTTTTCAGGTCGCCAGCCGCCAGACAAAACCGGAAGAAGCCGTCTCCGTGGCCGGTGTATTGGGGGATGCGGCAAAGCGAATGGTGGCCGCCGTCCAAGACTACGCGCTGCTCTGCGGGCACGCGGTGGCCAACATCTTCACAAGTCCGCACTACTTTCAAGACACGCTGGAACAAATGGATTTCATCGGCGCCGGGTCGCTGCCGATTATCATGCTATCGGGGTTTTTTATCGGCGCAGTCATGGTGTTGCAAACCGGCTCGCAATTCATCCGGTTTGGACAGACTTCGCTGACGGGCGATGTGGTGGCGATTGCGCTAGTGCGCGAGCTGGGGCCGGCGTTTACTGGACTGCTGGTGACGGGGCGATGCGCCACGGGGATCGCCTCGGAGCTTGGGTCGATGCTGGTGACGGAGCAGGTGGATGCCATGCGCGCGATGGGGACGGATCCCAGCCGCAAGCTGGTGACGCCGCGACTGCTTGCCGCGCTGCTGATGATGCCGTTGCTGACGGCGCTGATGGACTTTATCGGTTTGCTGGGAGGATGCGCCGCATCCGTTCTTTCGTTGCGCTTGAGCGCCATCGAATTCTGGCGCCGGGCGATTGATGCGCTGGATTTCGCGGACCTGATGCAAGGGTTTACCAAGCCAGTGGTGTTCGGCTTCATCCTCGCCACCATCGGATGCTACAAAGGACTGACGGTGCGCGGGGGCACGCAGGGCGTGGGGCGCGCCACGACCTCGGCGGCGGTTGTGGGATCGGTGCTGATCATCGTGGCGGATGCGTTTTTGACGAAGCTGGCGCTGTATCTCTCCGATAAAATTTTTTGATGCCTGGACCCGCCGTTCGAATCTTCCCGGACGATTCCTTTCCAAACCAAAGCACATTTGCCGATATAATCACGAACTAGCGCGAATTCTACACAAGCGCGAAGAGCGGCCCGCCCCGAAGGCGGGCCCTACGAGCCACGCACGAACGTGCGGATTGCATGAATTCATACTCAAAGGCGGGGGCGGGGTTCGAACCGGCTATCACGTTTGAAGACGTGTGGATGGGGTTCGACGAGGGCGACGTCCTGCGCGGGGTGACGTTTCAGGTGCAGGAGCGAGAGACGCTGATCCTGCTGGGTGAAACGGGGACGGGAAAAACGCTAACGCTGAAAATGGCCGCGGGATTGCTGGCGCCGAAGAGCGGGAGCGTCGTCGTGCTCGGGAATGAAGTCTCCGAGATGCCGGAGAGCGAGTTGCTGGCGTTTCGCCGAAAGATTGGATTCGTGTTTCAGGAAGGAGCGCTGTTTGATTCGATGCCGGTTTCCGAAAATGTGGCCTACCGGCTTCGCGAGGACGGCGTGCCCGAGGAAGAGATCGAGCCGCGGGTTCTGGAAGTCCTAAGATTTGTCGAGTTGGAGCACACCCTTGCGTTGTTGCCGTCGGAATTGTCCGGAGGCATGAGGCGGCGCGTCTCGATTGCCCGGGCGTTGATCAATCGCCCGCCGATCGTGCTGTACGATTCGCCGACGGCGGGACTCGACCCAGTCACTTCACAGACGATCATTACGCTGATTCTGCGGCTGCGCGACGTGTACGGAGTGACGGCGCTACTGGCCACGCACCGTTTGCAGGATGGCTTTGCGCTGGCGAATTTTCATTTCGACCCGGAAACGAAACGGGTTGTTGCCAACGCCCAGAATGGCAGCGCGGCGGCGTCCGCGAATGCGGCCCGAACGCGGTTCCTGGTCTACCGGGACGGAGGCATCTATTTCGAAGGCGAACCCGAAGAGATCGCCAACTCTGAGGATCCTTATCTGAAGCGTTTTCTGGTTTGATTTTGGAGTAGTCTGATTCGGGGTAGCGAGGGAGGGAAGCAGCGATGGCGTATCGAAAACAGCTCACCTGGACGGAATTGCGCGTCGGCCTCTTCGTGCTGGCGGCGGGAATTTTTTATGTGACGGGAATGAAAATTCTGGGGCCGAAGTACCGGCTGAAGACGTATCTGCCGGAAGTGGCGGGCTTGTCGAATGGCGCGCCGGTGCGCGTGGACGGCGTGGAAGTCGGAAACGTGGAATCAATCCGGCTGCTGCCGCGGACGGCGGGCAAGGCGCCGGAGAAAAACAAGAACATCGAAGTGGTGATGCGCGTGGACAACCGCTATCAGAGCGACATCCTGACCGACTCGACAGCGAGCCTGGTCACCGAAGGGCTTTTGGGAAATCGTTACGTGAACATCACCCGAGGGTTTACGGGTGCGCCTATCGGCGACGCCGGAGTGGTTCAGGGCGCGGAAGAAAAAGCCATGAAAGAAGTGGTGGAGAGGAGCGCCGAGGTGTTAGGTAACCTGAATGCACTGTCGGAGGACGTGCGGGAACTGATCGCAGGCGTGCAGGAAGGGAGGGGTACGCTGGGGAAATTGTTGACGGACGAGCAGGCGTACAACCATCTGAACAGCATTTTGGCGAAGGGTGACATAGTGGTGACGAATGTTCAGGCGGGCCAAGGCACGCTGGGGAAGCTGGTGGCTTCAGACGAGATGTACACGAAGGTGGACAAAGGATTGGACAACGTGAACGTGATTCTGGCGGACGTGCGCGCGCAGAAAGGTACCATTGGAAAACTGATGTACGACCCGACGCTCTACGACCAGGCCAAGGAGGCGGTCGCCAACGGCAATGCGGTGTTCGGCGACGTGCGCGCCGGGAAGGGCACGTTTGGCAAGCTGGCCACCGACGATACTCTTTACAACAAGCTGCGAGACACGAGTTCGAACCTGGCGACGGCAACGGCGAAGTTGAATGACAACACCACGACAGCGGGGAAACTTTTCTCCGACCCGAAGCTGTACGACAATCTGACGAACTTAACCGCCGATATGCGCCTGCTGGTCGGGGATTTCCGGAAGAATCCGAAGAAATTCCTGCACGTCAAGATCACGCTCTTCTGAACGAGGCGGCGCTTTGCCGGGAGTGCTTGCGTGTGTTGTAATGCCCCTGTAACAAAGTAGGATTACTGTCGCAGGCTGCTCAAGCGCTGGCTGGAAATCGGGGGATACCGGCTGCACTTCACGGAATGGAATTCGTCGCCGCTGGTGAAATCGGCGACGCGGCGCGGGAAGCAGCGGCGCCTGCTGACTCCGACGACGTTTTCGCTGCTGCACGCGGCGGATTTCGCGGACCGCTGCGAGCGGCAGATCATGCCTTTGCTCCAGGGCGACTACCTGGTGCTTGCCGATCGCTACATTTACACCGCGTTTGCGCGCGATGCCGCGCGGGGCTGCCCGGCGCGATGGCTGCGGAACCTGTACCGCTTTGCGCCGATTCCGGACATTACCTTTTATTTTCGCGCGCCGCTGGACGTGGCGGTGCATCGCATCCTGAGCGGCCGTCCGAAACTGAAATACTACGAAGCGGGCATGGACTTGGGAATGTCGTACGACCGCGCGGAAAGTTTCCGGTTGTTTCAGGCGCGCATACTGGAGGAGTACGACAAGATGGTGGACACCGACAATTTCGTGGTGCTGGACGGCACGCTGCCCGTGAACAAGCTGCAAAAACAGATGCGCGACATCGTGGCTTCCAAAATCGATCTCAAGCGTTTCGCCCCACGCGTTCAGGAAGCGGAGTGACCATGCCGGACCAGGAAAAAGAGAAGACGGCAGTGGCGGTTCCGCCGGCGGAAAACCCCGCGGCTGCGCCTCCGGCGGCCACGCCGCTGCCGGTTCCGGCAAAGACGGCCACGGTAACGGAAGAAGCTTCTTCTCAATATTTTTTTGGCGAGCCACTGGTCGGATTCGATCCCAGCGAAATTACCGGCAGCCTGATCGTCATTGAGGGCATGGACGGGTCGGGACGTTCGACGCAGATAGCGTTGCTGCAGGAGTGGCTGGAGTCGGAAGGCTTCGCGGTGCAGACCAGCGGATTGCGGCGTTCGAACCTGGTGGGGCGCGACATCGATGAACTACTGGCCAAGAACGCGGCTACGCGGCTCACGCTGGCGCTGATGTACGCGACGGACTTTTTCGACCAGGTGGAACACCGCATTCTGCCGGCGTTGCGTGCCGGCACGATCGTGCTGGCAGACCGGTTTATATTCACGCTGATTGCCCGCGGCGTGGTTCGCGGGATCAATCGCGATTACATGAGCGGGCTTTACGCCATGGCGCTGCGGCCGCACCTGACGTTCTGGCTGAACGTGCGGCCAGAGACGGCCTTCGGGCGCGAATTCAAGAAAGCGCAAGCCATCAGCTATTGGGAAGCCGGACGGGACATGTCTCTTTCGCATGACTTGTACTGGTCTTTCATCCGCTATCAGACGATGATCAAGCGCGAATTTGAAGTGATGGCCAAAAAGCACAGCTTCCTGGAACTGGACGGCGAGGGCAGCGTTCCCGCGGTGAACAAGCAACTGCGCCAGCGCATCGGCGAGCAACTGGGGATTCGCGCGACGAAGTACGCCCCTTCGGCCGCGCTGGCGCACCTCTGGCGGTAAATCCTGAAATGTCCGAACCGGTCCATATCGCCGCCATCGATGCCGGCTCCAACGCAGTGCGCTTGTCCGTGGCGCGCGCCTATTCCGCGCTGGATATCGAACCCGTGCACGCGGAACGCTATCCGCTGCGCTTGGGCGAGAGCGTGTTCGTGCGGCACCGCTTCAGCGAAGAGATTTCCAAAAAAGGCGCGAAGGCCTTCCGGCATTTCCGCGAAGTTTTAGATGAGTTCGGCGTGACGCGCTATCGCGCGGTAGCCACCAGCGCCACGCGGGAAGCGCGAAACCGCTGGGCATTTGTACGCGGCATCAAACAAAAATCAGGAATCCGGCTGGAAGTGATCAGCGCCGGGGAGGAATCGCGCCTGGGCAGGGAAGCGGTATTGGCCGCGCTGGGACCGGAAGCGCCGCCCCGGTGCATCGCGGATCTTGGCGGCGGAAGTCTGGAGATCAGCATCCTGCGGGATCATACCGTCGAACAGGGCGCGCAATTGCCGGTGGGCACCGTGCGTTTGATGACTACCTTGGAGCTTCCGGGAGTGATTCGCCCGGCGGATGCGGAGCAAGTGCGGCGGTACGTGCGCGCTCTGCTGGAATCGAAATTAACGCCGCGTCCAAACCTGGGAGAGAGCATCGCGGTGGCGCTGGGCGGGAACGCGGAGACGCTGGCGAATGTGGCCCCCGGACCGCGGCAGCATGGCTTGCAGACGATGGAGTTATCGCTCTTGCGCGCGCGTCTGCCGGACATTCTTCGGCGAGACGTGCGCGAACGCATGAAGGCGTATGCGGTGCGGCGCGACCGCGCCGATGTGATGGGTGTCGCGGCCATCACGTTTCTCACCCTGGGGCGTTACCTGAACCTGCGCTTGTTTGCGCTGCCCGGGGTGGGCGTGCGCGAAGGTTTGTTGCAGGAAATCGCGCGGGAAGCGTTTTCTCGCAAGGAACCGCACCGCTACAACGCAGCCGCGCGCCAGTTGCTGGTGGGTACGCGCAGCTTTGCGCGGCGGCTGGGATACGAACAGCAACATACCGAGCACGTCCGGGAACTTAGCATCCAACTGTTCGATCAGTTGCAACCAGTGCATCATTTGCCGGCGCAAGCGCGGGTGCTGCTGGAAGCGGGCGCGCTCTTGCACGATACCGGACACCTGATCAGCCATCGCGGGCATCACAAGCACGGGGAATACCTGGCGCTGAACGGCGATATTCCTGGGCTGGAAGGCCGTGACCGCGCCGTCGCCGCCGCGCTGGTGCGCTATCACAACCGCAAGTCAGAACCGGCGGGGCACCACACCTCGTATTCCACGCTGAATAACGCGGATAAACTCGTTACACGAAGGCTGGCAGCGATTTTGCGAATCGCCGAGGCGCTCGATCACTCGCACAGGCAGCGGGTAATGAAGTTGCGCGCTTCTTTTCAGCACGGCGCGGTCGGGTTGCAAGTGCATGCTCGCGGCGATGCCGCGGAAGACTTGAGAGACGCCAATCGCAGCGCGGAGCTGTTTGAAAAGGAATTTCATGTGCGGCTGTATTTCCGGCAGTCACCGGCGAGTTGACGGTTCACCTTTGAAAGTTAAAAGTTAAAAGTTGAAAGTCAAAAGCTGACAGCCGGTGAAAATAGTTCTGGCATTTTCCAAGTGGGCGCCCGGTGTTCCTGTGCGGATGCCTATTAGAGAGGAACCTATGCAGCTGTACATTGTCCGGCACGGCATCGCCATTGACCGCGAAGACCCGAAATGCCCTCCTGATCCGGAACGATATTTGACGGAGGAAGGCGTCGAGAAAACCAAACAGGTGGCCAAAGGCGTGGAGGCGCTGGGAGTGACGGGTGATTTGTTCCTGACCAGCCCTTACGTTCGCGCGGCGCAGACCGCGGAAATTTTTGCCAGCGCGCTCGATTACGCCAAGCAGAAAATCCGGCGAACGGATTTGCTGCTGCCGGGGGCGGAGCCTTCGCTGCTCTTTCGGGAGATTGCGAAGGACAAGCAGGCGTCCGCCGTTTTTCTGTTTGGGCATGCGCCGCAGCTCGATGACGTCATCGCCACGGCGCTGGGCTCGAAGAAGCATCTGACGAGTTTGAAAAAAGCGGGAGTAGCTTTTGTGGAACTCAAGCGGCTCTCTCCTCCAATTGGTGAACTCGTATGGCTCGCCACTCCGAAGATACTGCGGCGGGCAGGGAAGTAGTCCGATTACTCAGAAGGCGTCGCCGATGGCGGCATCGTGAATTCCCTCAGTCGGAAGCGAGGACGGAAAACTCCGGGACCTGGCGCGGCGTAAGAGGAATGACCGTACCTGGCTTTGCGGCAGCCTTTACGATTAAGGGTATGCGCAAATACTCTTCCAGAAGATGCTTTGCCGCCGCGAGCCGCGCCGCAGTTTCGACGTCGCCGGCTAGGTCTGGCACCTGAAGGACCACGGCGTCCGTGGACTTTTCGGCGCGCAGACCCGCTCCGGTCGCCACGCCGCATTTGCGAAGCGCGCGCGCCACGCGCAAAACGCCTGCCAGGGCGCGCACGTTGTTCTGCCGCTCCGCTGAAAGCTTGGAAAAAGACTTGTCTTTCGCGCGGGGTTCGGCGCCGCGATAGTAGCGCACCGCCAGAGCGAGCAGCTCCCAATCTTCGTTGCTCCATCCAGGGGGGACGATGAGACGGAGAATGAATTTGCGCGCCGCTTTTTGAGGCGGCTTGCCGGGCTCCGCGTCGCTAACACTATGCAAGCGAGCGGCTGCAAGCAAAATCCGTTGAAGCGTCGCGTCGTTGAACCCGGGCGCGGCGTCGGCGCGCTTGAAGGCGTCGAAAAGGGCAACGGCGATGCGCGACGTTTGCGAAGTGCGGCGCACATGGGGATCAACGGCGCGAGCGGTGGCACGCAAGCGGGCCAGAGCGGCGGCTTCCACGCGGCCATTCGTGGGAAGTCCCGAACGCCAGATGTTCCACAGGCTGGTCTTGCCAAGAGTAAGCTGGCGATAGGTTTCGATGCGTTCGTGGCGCTCCCGCCCGATGATCTCCTGCCAAGTTTTAAGCGAGTCTTCGGTTTCGTGGAAGTCCGACTTCTTAACCCCTTCGGCGAGGACATCGAGATCGTGAATTTCGCCAAGCATATCCTGAACGCGCTTGAGGTCGTCGCTCCAGTTGGCGTAGTGCTCGGGGAGCAGGCTTTCGACCGTGTAACGGAAGCGCTTCAGACCAATGCGCAGCGCGTGCCAGGGTTTGGGTTTTTCGGTGCGCAGAGCCTTAGCGTGCAGCTCCCTGGCGTTTTCGAATCGCTCCAAGGCGAGGCATTCGGCGGCGAGACTGCCCATGGGCACGAGGCGGGAGCGGTGGATCACTGTGCGCTCCAGGCGTTTCCAGGATTTCTGGTCGAATTTGGCGGCCACGCGCAGCGCATTGGCCCGCAGGTGCGGTTCTTTCGATTCGAAGGTGGCTTGCAGGTGCGTGCGGACGACATCCGATTCGCTAGCGAGCTTCTTGACCCACTCGTTCATCACTTGCGCGTCGCGCTGCGCGCCGAGCTCGCGGAACAGTTTACGCGCGATCTTGCGCATAGCCGGCCAGGCGGGATCAGGGTCCACCTCTTCCATCACCGCCGCGACGGAGCGGCAGCGCCGAATGGCCACCCGAAGATCATGGACGGCGTCCGCGCCGGGAGACGAGCGCACGTTCTCCAGCTCGACGATGACGCGGTCCATCCAGAAAGAAAGACCCCGATGCTCCGGTTGTGCGCCGGAGGGAAGGGCTGTAACAGCAGCCATCTGAAAAACCTCAGAAATCCGTTCGGATGTCTCTGTGGCGCAGAAACCCCTGCCGAGCGGAACGCATAGGGTAGCGCCTGGGGGCAGCGGAGTCCAGGCCGCGGCCTGTGGAAAAAATCCGGGGCCTGCGAGCTACGATACTTGTCCACAAGTGATGTCGAGCTATGGCAGGTGGTGCCAAGCCTTGAGTGCTGGCTGCGGGCATGCTATTTTGAATTGTTGCCCCGGAGTGGCGGAACTGGCAGACGCGCTGGACTCAAAATCCAGTGGTACTTAGTACCGTGTGGGTTCGACCCCCTCCTCCTAAGTTTCCATCAAAGCAATACCAGCTAAAACTTGAGATTTTTGCGATTTGTGAGGCTTTTCAGCGATTCTCGTACTGATCGGATGTATCAGCGTGTGTCATCGTGTAGCAGGTTTTTGGCGTTATTGGCAACAACTGGTAACAATAGGATTGGCAACAACGAGTCAAGCCACGATCAGAAAGCCCCATAAACACGGCTTGTTTCTCAAGGTGGGTTCGAATCGACGGTCGAACCATTTAGGATTCTTGGTGCCCGAGAATGGGGTCGAACCATCACGGCCTTGCGGCCACCGGATTTTGAGTCCGGCGCGTCTGCCAGTTCCGCCACTCGGGCACGGCAGCAGGATACCATTCTCTGAGTCCTTTGTTCCAGTCTTCCACCAGCTTTAACGGGAAATCCACAGGCTTTCAGCCTGTTCGTTTGTCCTAGAAGCTACATATAGAACGAATCCTCTTGACGTAGCTTTTTCCCAATGCGATGGTTTTGGAAGCTGCACGTTGCTCTTAAATGGAGAGGAGCGTGCGGGTGCCTTTATCCCCTCAACTTCGGGACGAGATCGCTGAAAGGCTGCGGTTGGCTTTGGGTTTGATGGAAACCGCAGAAATCGCTGTTACTTGCTCAGAATACGAATTAAGGAATTCACTCTCACGGCTCTACTACGCATTTTTCCACGCCAGCATTGCCTTGTTGTCGGCCACGGAGTCGGACATAGCGCAGGTTTCTAGAAACCACGGCGCACTTCATGCTAGGCTCCAACGAAAACTAGGCAAGACCATGCCCCTAACCAGACTGATACGAGAACTCTATAACGTAAGAAAGCAGTGCGACTACGAAACAGGTATGCTCAGAACCAAGTATGGCGGTAATATTGAAACGGGCCGGAAGGACTCAATTCTTTTATTGCAACGGGCTAAGACACAATTTGACTGGCTTTGCCAAGAAGCGCGGAAATACCTCTGAGTTACAGATGAATCTAACTTCAAATCAAGTCGAAGAATTGATCGAGCGCCAACTGCGTGAGGCCGGAGTTTCGGCCCCTATAAACAAAACGCATAGTCAATTTCTTGATATGCAGGATGAGATGTTTGTAGAAATCGTTCTTGATGATGCGACTCACCTGGAGGACGTTGAAAGGACCGTTCGCAACACCGCGCAAGAACTGAAAGTTCAGGGCATCAAGTTAGACAGTGTCGTCCGCGCACTATGGGAAATTGTTGATGTTAGCTTTGTCGGTCCTTCCAGGTCAGCAGATGGGGGACTGAGAGCCGCCTCCCTGTACGATGTCACGTTGAAGTCTGGCAATCGACAACAGCATGTCGGCGTCGATGTTTTTTGGGGTGCTCTTGAATTTCTCAAACAGAAACGCGGATTGGGAAAACTAACATCCAAAAATAAGCGTGACTTTCAGAATGAAGTGGTTGCCAAAGCTGTTTGGTCCTTCGTTCAACACCAACTGTCATTGGGCGGTACGAGCTACTGGAGTCCCGTGTTGCACCCGCAGTTGGAAATGAATGACGCCGCGATGCTATTTGTGTTCGGACAGAGTACGGCGTTTAACGAACTTTGGCAGGCAGTTTCCGATACCTTTGACCCCCCGGTCGCGGATAGTTTCTTGAGCAGTCTGGCCGCTTCCAGGAAAAAAATTCAGAACTTCGACGCGGTGCTGCCCGAACTTTCTAATATGCTAGGCGGGGCGTATCGGAAAGGGGCAACTTTTTCAACAAGTGCGAATGAGTTGTTCCAAAAGCTAGATCGCAGCGAGCAGGAATTGCTCAAGAAATATTTCTACGCAAGAGTGGAACTCTTGAAGACTGAGTCTCCCGACCTCATTCGCAAATTCTCAAAGGTCTTCTCTTAACCAACATCAGTTCAATGCTTTCTCTTAGAAGTTGCACCCTATCGGGGAGTTTTCAAACGAGCATCGCCTGATAACGCAGTTTGTATACGTCGTCCGCTTCCTCCGCATACCCACCGAGCAGTACCCACAGACGGCTCAAGGTTTCTCGGTTCTTAAGCTGGCAGAAATTATCGATCTCGGTTGCGATTGCCAAAACCGTGATTAGAGTCCGCGAAAAATGTCTGAACTTGTATTTTTCAAAGTTCCGCTCCGCGATTGTCTTTTGCTCATCGTCTGGTGCGAAATCGGAAATTAGAAATACGGCAACGGTGAATAGACCAGCCGCATTCAAGTGGGCTTGTGCTGACGTTTCTCCGTACAGCCACTTCTCTAAGAATTCCATGAACGGTTGGCTCTTGGTGGGCGTCTTCATCAATTTATAGGGAGCATTCCAGTATTTAATCTGAGCGGGATTGGCCTTCTGCTCCGGCTTGATTGAGAAGTATTTCTCCAATGTTGGTAGCCATTCCCGCAAAGTGAGCAATTGTGTTTGCCACTTCGGATGCGTGCCATACCTTGCTTGGAACTTGTCGTATTCTTCTCGCGCCTGGCGGTAGCCAGAAAGTTCGTAAGCCGTCGAACGGGCCGGAAATTCGTCGAGCATAAACACCAGCGTAAAAAGCAAGTCGAGAAGCTGGCGGTTGGTAGGCGGAAGTATCAACGCAAACTCTCTCTTACGTTTTGGGGCGTCGTCTGAGTCTGAACAGAGAAAACTCGCAGCTTCGTAGGAGTTCTTTGTAAAGCGAAGCATAATCAAGAAGAGCGACAATCTTCGCTCCGCTTCTCGGTCGTGCGATGTCATCGCCTGCTTAAAAAGCCGCGCAAGTTCACTGTCCATATTCCTCAGAAGCCCCTGGAGTGGCGTTTGCACAATTCGGGCATCGAATACTTCCAGTGGCGCAAGTTTCTGGTCTGCCATTGACGTTGACTCCTACTTGCCAGAAAGCATCAGCGTTAGTGCCGGAATGAACGGACTAAAAATGGTCATATAGTCCGCCACAGCCCCAATGAAGCTTTGATAGGCCGACACGAAACCACCCGATTCTTTTGCACGTTCCAGATCGTCAAGTCGGGCAAGAATTTGTGCGCGTTGTGGTTCATCGGCAATAGTGTTGGCGGTTTCGCGTAAGCGGACAAATAGTTTTTCACTTGATACGGAAGCGACGTTCGTAGAGTTGTCTGTGCTGTTTACATTGATGCGTGCATTGGGGCCGTGCATGTGGATGTTTTGGGTCAACTTCGTCCCTCCGATTGCTGTAGCTGCCTTGGGAATCTCTGGCGATTCAATTTCCTCGATTAACTTTGCGGTTGGTCGGACCTTCAGGGAAACAGGGCGAGAAATGGCCGTTGCCTGAAAATATCCCCTGTCGCTGAGTAGCCGAAGGTTTCGATAGACAGCCTGGAGGTCCGCCCCCAGGTAATCGAAATCTTCTGGACAGTCAAAGTCCACGTAGGCGTTCTGGCCTACGGGGAGATACTTGTATCCCATCCAGTATCCGCCAAGCTTTAAGTAGCGCCGGATTGTTTCGTCGCTGGCTTGCTTTTGTGGCTGAAAATCTGTCGCCCTTAGAAGCAGTTCATGGTATCGGTCGGGGACAACCGGGGTCTCGAAACTGAAAGCGCCAGAGTCAAACGCTCGACGGAGAACGTTCAATCTTACTGTCTCGACCAGTTCGTCATAGCTTTCGACGAAAACTCTGTCCGTTCCAGACCGGAACATCGAGACGTAGCGCACTCCGCGATCTTTAACTAGGTCCTTCAGCTTGAAACAGTAAATGATTCCATCCCGCCCATCGGCATTTCCAGCATGGAGGTAATGTGCCTCAAAACATTCGCCGCCGAGGGTGACAAGAATTTTCATTGGTATTCAGTTTTGTACGGCACAACGCGGATTCTATCACCCGCCCGACTCAAAATCCGGTACCGCAAGGTCGGTGAAGGTTCGACTCATTTCTCCGGGTTTACTTGAAGGGCTTAAGGATGGGGTAATTCAGAGTCGAATCGAAAGTCCACAGGTACTTGAACCTTGCGATCAAGGTCCCATTCTGAACATCCACTAGCTGAATCTCGAAAGGAAGGTTAGAGGGGATGGGGGCCATGTTCGTCCAATCCATCGCTGATGGGTTGCTTGGAGCACCGTAGCTCTCCCTGTGGTTGAGGACAAAGTGCCAAGCCCCGAGGGGTCTATCCTGACCTACGGCGAGAACAATGACCCTTCTCGCTGCGGGGGCAATCCTCACCGTGTTTGTAAATTCCTCAAGCCACGGCAACGGCGAGTAGGTCTGTGTCCGCCCACCGTGATCGATCTTTATCACGGCCTTCACCTCCACGGTCGTGATTTTCCCGGATTCCAGCGGAACATTTGAAATATCCGCGAGTAATGCCCGGCACAACGGCTCCCTGCTACAAGCACCCGGAGAGTCCGTCCAGATGTCTCCTTGCAAAGCGATTTTCCCGATCTTAATCGCTTCGTCCTTTAGGTTGGAACCCGCTACGGGCGGAGCAGGCGGAGAAATAACATCGGACTCGGACGGCCCGGAAGGCCGCATGTCCGGCAGATTGAAGACGGGTGACACCGTGATGTTTGGAGACTGCGTTACGGAGTTGGCGGGTACTGGCGACGGCTGGCGGTTCAGCATTCTCCTAACGAGCCATGCGACTAAGGCGAGAGCAGTAAGGCCAGCGCCAGAAAAGAGCCATTCCTTATTTTGGGTTAGCCAATTCCACATATCTCAAGTCCCTACCGTGGGAACGCGAATAATCTCATGGACTTTAAGCGGGTTGATTTCGATCTTGTAGGTGTACGTGATGATTACGCCATACAACTCATCAACGAGGGTCACATCTACAAAAAACGCATCCACGTCCTTCCCAAATTCGTAGACCGAAGGTTGCTTGAATTTGCTCACGCTATGCCGATTGTCCTGAATGGCTATACACTTGCCCCCGCCATCCACAGCAAGTATCAGTTCCTTGGTGTCGGTGAGAGTGAATTCGATTGAATTAAACCCTTCGTCAACCCACATACCCTGATTGACTCGATGAACCTCTTCCAAGGTTTCTCTAATACCAAAGTCAGATTTCGTCCGGTATGAAAGACGAGCGATCACTTGGGTGCCGCGAGGGTCTGCTGAAGGCTTATACATTCGGAAAGTTGCGATAACTGCTCTAAGCGAGTCCCCACCTTCGATGAATCCATAACCGTCCTCGCTTTCGGTTAGGAAGCATATTCGCGGAGGTAAACTGCGTAGAACAGGTCTACCATCCTGGTCCTCAACGTCGGGACGAGCGGTTGAGGCCGCAGAAGACTCATTCTTGGGCTTCTCGGACGTGGGGTGGGGCAAATTGAAGACAGGGGCCACGTTGATTACGGGTGCTTGCGTTACGCTGTTGATGGGCGATGCGGCGGATTTTCTGGTGAATATCCTTTTCACTAACCAGCAACCTACGGCAAGCACTGTGAGACCGACGCCGGAAAACACCCACTCTTTATTTTGCGCGAGCCAATTCCACATTCTATCTGTTAATGGTACAGCAAAAACCAGGTTATAGCCGGAACGCTAGATCATCGGTGGTTGGTCGCTTCATGTCTCATTCTTGCTTGAGCAGGATTATGTGGCATGCTTCAATTCCAGAAATCAATTAGTGATTGGAAGAATGCCTCTTCTTCTTTTGAAGTGGGTATAGTTGCAACAATACGGCGGCGAAACTCATCGAGAGTCAATATCGGCGGACCCCAGGGCAACTCTTGAAGGTCTGGATGCGCCAATTTCAATTCGTGAAGGGCAATAGCGTAAGTCTTTAAGGCTGCGACACACCAATCCAAGAAAGTCTTCGGTAGAAAAATTGGCCCGTTACTTTCCCGCAAGTCACCATCGGCATATCCGTATGCTCCATGCGTATATTTTGAAAGCTGAACGAAGAATCTGCGGACCCACCCTTTCGGATTTTGGGCGAATAAAGAATCGCTCGTCGTTGCCTTAAGATGCTTTTCCAGAGCGTTTATCGCAGGAGTCCTTGGCAGCAGATCGGCAGCCCATCCTAATTTGATTCTATCCTCACCTGCCCTCCAAGCCTTAAAGTCGTCTGCGTTTTTGCTGATTGTCAGTTGTGTTGCAATTGTGACTTGCTCCACGACATTCCGAAGGCAGGAATATGCCACTCGGTAATAGCCGACCAATGCTGAGTAGGTAGCCGCTTGAAATTCGTCAGTCGCATCACACGCGGCTATCGCGGTGGGAGATTCTTTGGAGTTTTTGGTGAGGGCCTGGACACCGCCAACTACGCGGGGCCATATACGCCAAAATTCCCACATCTGACTTAGCTGCGAACCGTACTTGTCAGATGTTCTGATGCTCACATCATCAGGCAAGTCAACGATGCTACGCCAAGTAGCCTTGTCGATGAGATCAGTGGGACCCGCATACTCACCGGGAGTCAAAGCGAAGTCGTCTTTCTCAAGCATGTAACGTCTAGCTCGAAAATCTGAGGAAGGAAGCGGCTTCATCTTTCACCTTAACCCCGCGAGAGTTGGTTAACAAAAAGAAGAGTAAACGGTTCGCGCACCATTGTGGAAGCTAGATTTTCCAGGAGAGCTTCAGCTAACCTGTCGAAATGGTACCAACAACTAATGAAGGAACGCTGGAGAGAGTCTTAGAGCTGATTTCGCAGCGAACCGACACCTACCAAACTGGCGTGCAGACAACTGTTTGTTGGAACTCCGATTCTGGCTGGTTGAATTCCGTCACAAAGCTTGAGTTCATTCGCAAAGACGAAAAACCGCCAGCGGAATCAACAAGTAAATATCAGAGCGTACAGATTATCCGGCGTCTCTTGACTCCGAATGAGGTCGCGGCTCTTCTCAAACGGCTTGTCGAGAAGCACACCCTGGAGATAGGCGCTGACCTGAAAGAACTCTCCCACGACGGTAGATTTTCAATGGGGAGTAAAACTCGGCACCCGCATTCTGAATGGTCGCAATGGCCTGCCGATATCTTTGACATTCAGTCGAACAGTGCGACTGGACAAACTTGGCCGCCCGACCAGGCGCTAATAGCCCTGAATGCGCCTTACTACCCGTCTCTGGAATACGTCGTCTCTGACCTTTTCGGGATTCGAGTTCAAGGCTGGACAAACTATTTGCGCGGACAGGAAATGGTTGTTCTGCCAGATTTCAGAGCACGAATCTCAAAACTAACTGTCGCGCTGACGTATGTGAGAGCCGATTTGGAATGCGCTTTTCTTAAACCGTCCGACCTTGTCATGAAGACTTATGGTGAGAGCCGCACCGGGCGATTGGTGCAGGAAACAACTCGTTTACACGAGCCGTTTATGCAGTTTGATTTACCAGACCGCGCATCGTTTGTAAGCATGGCTCTGATGTGTGCATCCACTGGAGATGTTTTGGACCAGAAGGTGTTCCGAGAAGGCGTACCTTGGTGGGAACCAAACGTGGTGGTGGAAGAACCGCTTGTAACAGAAATTGAGCAACTGCTCCTGACTGGTGAAGGTGAGACCGTAGAATTCAAAGTGAAGCTAGATATCAATAGCCGGAGGCTTGCAAAGACGGCCACTGCTTTCGCTAACACAAATGGAGGAACGATTGTCTTCGGTATTGATGATGAACAGCGGGTTGTGGGTTGCGAGATTCGAGGATTGGCCGAAACAATCACAAACATTCTGCGTAGCCAATGCGACCCTCCACCGAGTTTCACGACGAAAATCGTTAAATACGAGAATAAGGAACTGTTCGTTGTTCGAATCGCTCAATCATCAGCTACGGTGTATGTGGTGAAAGAACTCGGCCCATTCATTCGAGCGAATAAGTCCAACAGGTCCCCAACCAGTCACGAATTGGAACTTTTGCAGAAGCGGCGTAGTTCTAGTGGCAACTCACCAATTTCTTCTTGGATGACTGGATGAGCAGAGAAAGGAAAGAATATTGAAATGGCCGAGGCAGCCAAGAAACAGATTAGGGTTCTGATCATCGGCATCGACCATAACATTCAACGACATCAAGGCACAGTGCCGAAACTAGAAAAGGACCGCGCCGAATTCGAGAAGTTCAGTGTGGAAAGTGTGCCCTTCCCATGAAGCTATCGCGTCCAAAAGTCGAGATTCGTAACCCGACACTCTTTGAGATGGAGACGTTAGAGGAAGCACCCAAACTCGCTGGCGAGCTAAAGATCGAACGCCCTTTCTCTTTGCCTGGAATTCTTCTCGGGCCTTC
>WNFF01010188.1_pt1 | contig 16854 bp, 23 predicted proteins | sample 5400441 | NCBI WGS metagenome assembly WNFF01 (sample SAMN13153345, study PRJNA577476) | soil metagenome | isolation source: 120 cm saprolite under Douglas fir tree site 2 hole 3 replicate 1 | place: USA:California | collected 2015-04-18 | reverse complement strand
GTCACCGCAGCGGCGCGGGCCCCCCGCGCCGCTTCTCTTTTTTCACAACGGTTTGCGCGCGGGCACGCCGGCTCGGCGCGGATAGAGCTCCGGTGTAGGCCGCACCTTGTCGATGACGACGACGGTCCCCGTCCGGCGAGCGGTGGAGGGCGCCGCCACGACAAAGGACAGCTCGCCCCCCAGCAGTTGGATCGCGCGAGCCGCGGCGGTCGGGTCCTCAGCCTCCGTCTTTTGCGCCAGCAGCCGGCCGCCGACCCGAACCAGCGGCAGACACAGCTCTGCCAACACCGGCAGCCGCGCCAGCGCGCGGGCCACTGCGACGTCGAATTTCTCCCTCAGCCTGGGATCGTGCCCGGCCTCTTCGGCGCGCCGCGCCACCACCTCGATCTGCTCGAGGCCCAGGGCTGCGCAGGCGTGGACCAGGAAGGCGGCCTTGGCCTGGTCGGCTTCGATCAGCGTCACGTCGAGATCGGGCCGGGCGATCTTGATCGGGATGCCCGGCAGGCCGGCGCCCGAGCCGACATCGACCAGGTTGTGAGCGCCGCCGAGGTGTTCGAGCAGCACGAGGCCGTCTTCGAGGAGGGCGCGGTCCGGGCGCGCCATGAGCCCGGGCCATGCCGCAATCAAACCGACGAGCTGATCCAGCTTAGAATCGTTCACGAGATGCCCATCTACGAGTATCGGTGCGAGAGCTGCTCCGGGAAGTTCGAAGTCTTGACCAGGTTCGCGGAGCGGGACAGCGCCCAGATCTGCCCGGCCTGCGAGTCGACCAAGACCAGGGTGCTGGTTTCGAGCTTCGCGGTGGCGGGCGGCGAACCGTCTTCCGCTGTCGACTTCGGGACCGAACAGGGCGGCGGTGGTGGCTGCTGCGGAGGCGCGTGCGGCTCCTGCGGCTCCGGGCCGAACTAGACCGCTCCTGACAACTCCCGCCCCACTCCCTGACCCTCGCCCCGAAGGGGCGAGGGGATAGCTTGCTCTTCCCGGTCACGTACCGGGTCAACACCGCCGGCCACATGGAGGTGGGCGGGTGCGACCTGGTCGAGCTCGCTCGCCGGCACGGCACTCCTTTATACGTGTACGACGAAGCCACGGTTCGCCAGCGCGCCTCCGAATACGTGGCGGCGATGGGTTCGGCCGGCCAGGTCCTTTACTCGGCCAAGGCATTCGCATCGCCGCGGTTCCTTCGCATCGTCGAGGAAGAAGGCCTGGGTCTGGATGTCGTGTCAGCGGGCGAGCTCAACCTTGCGCTGAAGTCAGGATCGAAACGCGACCACATCCACTTTCTCGGCAACAACAAGAGCCGCGAAGACCTCGAGGCTGCGTATCGTGCCGGCGCCACGATCGTCATCGACGGCGCGTACGAGTTCGAGCTTCTGCGCGACATCGTGCCCGACGGCAAGCGAACGCCGGTCATGCTGCGCATCTCACCCGGGGTCAAGCCGGACACGCACGCCCACATCTCGACGGGGCAGCTGGACTCGAAGTTCGGGTTCTCCATCGAGTCGGGCGCGGCGTTCAAGGCGGTGAGCGAGGCGCTGCAACACCCCCGATTGGAGGTAGTCGGCCTGCATTCGCACATCGGGTCGCAGATCTTTGCACTCAGTGCTTACGAGCAGGCGATGGACATCATGCTCGACCTGGTCGTCCGGCTTCGAGACGAGCTGAAGTACGAGCCTCGCAAGCTCGGCGCCGGCGGCGGCCTGGGCATCGCCTATACGCGCGACGACGACCCTCCCACCCCGCGTCAATTCGTCGAGACCATCCGTCACGCGCTCGAGACTGGATGCGCGCGGCGGCACCTGAAGGTGCCCGAGCTCGTGGTCGAGCCGGGACGGTCGATCGCCGGCCCAGCCGGCATGGCCCTGTACACCGTCGGCTCGATCAAGGACATCCCCGGAGTCCGTCGCTACGTCGCGGTCGACGGAGGCATGGGCGACAACATCAGGCCCCGATGTCATCGCGGTTCCTGCCGCGGGCGCCTACTGCCTCGCGATGGCGAGCAACTACAACGGCATGCCGCGACCCGAGGTGCTCATGGTGGCCGACGGCCGCGCCACCGTGATGCGGCGCCGCGAAACGTTCGACGACTTGATCGCCGCCGAAGTCTTCTAGGGCCTAGGCGCCCACGACGACCACGTTCGATCTCAACGAGTTGGCGGTGACGTAGGCAGACTCAGTGGTCACCGGTGTCGACGGCAGGATGCCAACTGGTGTTTTGAAAGTCACCGTGGTGCTGCTACCTGGAGCGACCGATACAGATCCCGGCACCTGGTGACAGGTACCATTTTGACAGACGTTGACGGTCGCGGAGCCGGCGTAGAAGTAGTGAAATACCACCGTGGTATTGCCGGTGGCGGACACTGAAACGAGGACGATGTAAGGGTTAGGGGTTGGCGGGGGCGGGGTCGGCTTCGGGGTTGGAATCGGGGTTGAAATCGGGGTTGGGATTGGGCTGGCGACGGGGTCGCGAACGCAACCGGCGCGAGCACGTGCAGCGTCGCCGATAAGCGGCAAGACGCGTTCCAGCAGAGCCTCAGGGTGTGATCGCCGGCGCCGATGTTCAGTGGGACCCGGATGGAGACGCTGACTTCGCCGCCGGCGCTGGCGTGGAATGGAAATGTATGAACTGTGCTGAGCAGCTGGATCTCCCCGTTCTGGTTGGCCGGCAGGCGGCTGGCGTTCACGCCGACGGTGTCACCCGCCCTCACGCTTGATGCGGACAGCGAAAGCGTTGGCCGCGCCGCGACCAGGAGCACCCCCAGGATGAGAAGCACGATCAGGACCCCGGCCGCTATCGCTGCCCACAGTCCCTTGCGCGATTTCTTTTTGGCCGATGGCTGTGCGGTCGCCGGGTACGGCACCGCCACGGTCGCGCTGGGGTTCACCGCATCGGCGCGCGCCTGAGCCGGCATCGCGCCCGCAGCTACGGCCACTGGCGCCGCCAGCGGCAACGTCGAGGCGACCGCCGGCGTCATCACCAGCGTCCGGGCCACGCCCGGATCGGATTTCCCGGCCAGCGCCGCGGCCAGAGCGTCGACAAACGCGGTGCAGCTTTCCCATCGGGCGGCAGGGTCCTTGGCCAGGCCGCGCATGACCACCGCGTCGACCTGCGGGCTCAGCGAGCTGTTGCGCGCGCTGGGCAGAGGCGGGTCGCGGTGCACCTGCGCATAGAGCACTTCCATCAACCCCTCGCCGTCGAACGGGATCGAGCCCGTGAGCATCTCGTACGCGATGGTCGCCAGCGAGTAGCGATCGGCAGGAGGTCCGACCTTGCTTCCCGTCACCTGCTCCGGCGACATGTACGCGGGCGTGCCGGTGGTGACGCCGGTCATCGACCGCAGCGATGTCGACTGCATGAGCTTGACCAGGCCGAAGTCGGCGATGACAGGGCTTTCGTCGTTTTCGAGCAGGACGTTGGCGGGCTTCACGTCACGATGGACGATTCCCAGCGAGTGCGCGTAGTCGAGGCCGGCGGCCATGCCGCGCAGGTACTTGAGCGCATCGGCGGTTTCCATCGATCCCTGCTTCATCCGGCTCGCAAGGCTGCCGCCAGGGACGTACTCGATGATCATGTAGGGCGTCCCTTCGTACTCGCCGAAGTCGAAGACGTTGACGATGTTGGGGTGGCGCATCTGGGCGATGGCCTGCGCCTCGTGACGGAAACGAGCGGTCGAGTCAGTGTCGGGTGCTATGCCGAGCAGGACTTTGACAGCACCTGTGCGCTCGAGCTGCACGTGATAGGCGCGGTAGACGACGCCCATGGCGCCTTGGCCGATGAGGTCCTGGACCTCGTACTGGCCCAGCCTGGTTCCGGGTTGAATCGACACGGGCAATGATTATGCGGTCGGGGGTACGCGCGTCCAGCGCTGTTAACGAACGGGCGCGCAGCGTCAGTCGCGGTCAGGGGCCCTCACGAAATCAAGGCGACAGCCTCTGATTTCGTGGGGTTATCTGCAGCCAGCCTCCGTCACGGCCCTGGCGCTTGGCGATGAGCCCCGCCAGGATGGACAGCGCGATCTCATTGGGCGTGAGCGCGCCGATGTCCAGGCCGACCGGGCTCTGGATGCGCGCGATCACGCCTTCATCGACACCCTGGGCGCGCAATGCCTCCAGGTGATGGCCGGTGTGGCGCCGGCTTCCAACCAGCCCGATGAAGCGGGGGTGCTTGGGCAGCAGGACCTCCAGCGACCGCACCAGGTCGGGTGCGTCGTGGTCGGTGTGCACCGCGTAGACGTCAGGGCCGAGCAGCGAGTCGAGGCGTTCGAGGTCGGTGATCGCGGGCGGCCAGTCCCCGCCGGTCAGGCGCTGCGGCCGCGTCTCGACCAGCACCGGCGTGAAGCCCAGCTCCGGCGCAAGGCTGAGCAAAGCTCTCGCCACGGGAGTGGCGCCGAAGACCACCAGCGTCGGCGCCGGCGCATGCGGCTCGAAGTAGACATCGATCGAGCCGAGGTCGTGGCTGTAGGTGCGGAGCTGGGGAGCGCCGGCGTCCGCCACGCGGCTCGCATCCTCGAGGGCGGCGGCGTCGAACTCGCTGCAGCCGAGGGTGCCCGCGAGAGTGGCGGTTCGCGACATCAATAACTTGGCGCCGGTTCTCGAGGGCGGCTCGCCATCGAGCTTGATCACCGTCGCCAGGATCACCTCCTCGCCTCGGCCGAGTCGGGCCGCGAGGTCCTCTTCGAGACTAGGCACGGGCAGGGCTGGGGGTGAGGACGCTGGATATGATGTCGCGCGCGCGCACGATCTCTTGGTCGGTGGTCGCGTACCCGGTCGTCAGCCGGAGGCTGCCGAGCGCGGCGTCCAGGCTCAGGCCCATCGCGAGCAGGACATGAGATGGATCGAGCGAGCCCGATGCACATGCGGACCCACTCGACGCCGCGATGCCCGCGATGTCGAGGGCCAGCAGCATGTCCTCGCCCTTGCGGTCGGCGAACGCGCAGCTCGCGAAGTTGGGCAGCCGGTCGACCGCGCCGGTAAGCGCCCCCCCGAGCTCGGCGAGAAGGCTGCGAAGGACGGCAGCCTGGATGCGCGCAGCGCTCGCGCGCGCCTCGCGGTCGCGCTGGCAAACCGAGAGCGCGGTTGCAAAGGCGAGCGCGGAGGCGACGTCTTCGTGCCCGGCCCGACGTCCCCACTCCTGCGGGCCGCCGTAAAGCAGCGGATCGATGCGCACGCCGTCCTTGACATACAGCGCCCCGCCGCGGCCGGAGCCAAGCTTGTGGCCGCTGAATGACACGAGGTCCGCGCCGTCAGGGATCGGTATCCAGCGGGGTCCGGCGCATGCATCCACGTGCACGAGGGCGCCGTTTTCGTGGGCGCGGTCGATCACCTCACGCACCGGCTGCAGGGTGCCGACCTCGTTGTTGGCGAGGCCGATGGAGACGAGCGCAGTGCTGGGGGTGATGGCGCCGGGATCGGCGCGAGCCGCGTGATCCACGGGAGCGATGTGCACGCGATGACCGTCGGCTTGAAGTCGCCGAGCGGCGCCCAGAACCGCCTGGTGCTCGGCCGCCCAGGTCAGGATCGTGCGGGACGCCGGCATCCGCCGAGCCGCGCCGAACAAAGCCAGGTTCACGGCTTCGGTGCCCGAGGCGGTGAAAGTGATCTCGGTCCGGCCGGCGCCGAGCGCTTGGGCCGTGAGATCGCGAGCGCGATCGAGCGCCGCGCGGGCGGCCCTGCCTTCGGCGTGGGGGCTGGATGGGTTGCCGTCCGGTAGGTCGCGAAGGGCGGCGGTGACTTCGGCGAGGATGGGCGCGCCGCCGGCGTCGTCGAGAAAAATTCGCTTCAACTGCGGGCCCTCAGGCCCCGATCAGCCCCGGCTGTGGTCGGGCTGGTGGATGAGCTCCTTCAACGTGCCCTGGAAGTTCTTCAGGTACAGGTGAAGGTCGAGGATCTCGTCGACGCTGATCGGCTCCCGGGCGGGCGCTGACTCCACTTCGGCTGCGGTCTCGACGCTCTCGATCTCGTCCACCGCGGCGCCGGCGACGGCCAGGACCACGATGAACGTGACCTGGCACTGCCCACACGTGACCTGCAGGTGGAAGCGCTCCTCCTCATGGCTGAGGACCTGGATGTCACAGCCTTTCAAGCTGCGCCCGCAGACCGGGCAGTTGTAAAAGCGAGCCCGGTCGCGGATGAACTCGATGATGCTCATCGCTCAGGGCATCTTACGCCGCGCGTGTCGGTGGACATCGCCTTAGCGCTGGCCCTCGATGCACGTGCAGCCGGCGGGCCCCACGATCGCCGAGTGCGGCGTGCCGGCGGGCAGCACCATGCGGTCGCCGGCCTTCAGAACGAGCTGCCGCCCCTCCCGCTCCAGGACGAACGTGATCGAGCCGTCCACGCAGTACAGGACCTTCTCATAAGGGTGGCTGTGCGCCGCGTAGCGATCGTGCGCCCCGTTCGACCACGAGTAGCACGAGCCCGCCTCCCTGCTCAGCGCTGTCATCAGCTCGACCAACGTCGCCACCCCTCGATTCTAGAATTCGAATCGGTGAAGCCCAGGTTCCTCGCCGACTGCAACGTCGGGCGGCTCGCGCGCTGGCTGCGCGCGCTGGGCTACGACGCGTCGTATCACCCTCGAATCGATGACGCCGAGCTGGTTCGTGAAGCTGCGGCCGAAAGTCGCGTGCTTCTGACCCGCGACCGGGACCTGACCAAGCGTCGCGTGATTCAGACCGGCGTCGTGCGCGCCATCCTGATCCGCGACGACGAGGTGACCGCGCAGCTCCGGCAGGTGTTCAAGGAGCTTGGGCTGGAGCTCAAGGAGGCGCTGACCCGCTGCATCGAATGCAACTCGGAGCTCGAGGCGCGAGTGGCCTCGACGGTGGCCGAGCGTGTGCCGCCTTACGTGCGCAAGACCCAGTCGCGGTACTCCGAGTGCCCCGACTGCGGCCGCATCTACTGGGCGGGCACGCACTGGCAGCGCATGCGCGAGGTGCTCGCGGGGCTTTGAAGGACGTCCTCCGCCGGTTGCTAGCGGGCGAGCTCACAGAGGACGAAGCTCTCGGCGAGCTGCGGAGCCTGCAGCTCGAGGAGCTCGGCGGCCGGGCGAGGCTGGACCTGGGACGGTTCATGCGGCGCGGAATCCCCGAGGTGGTCCTGGCCACAGGCAAGGCTCCCGCCGATGCGGCCAGGCTCACCGTTGCCCTCGCGGAGCGCCAGGGGCAAGGACTGATCAGCCGGATGACTTCCGAGCATCGCGCCGCACTTGGCCAGGCTGCCGGCGCCGCGCAGATGAGCGTCGTCGACCATGCGAACTCGGCCCGCGTTCTTCGTCCGGGGTTTGAGCCGGAGCGACTCGACGGCAGGGTCGGCCTGCTCACGGCCGGCACTTCGGACGTGGTGGTGGCGGAAGAGGCATTGATGGTGATCGAGGCGTGCGGCCTCGGCACGCGGCTCGAAGCGGACCTCGGCGTGGCCGGCCTGCATCGCTTCGTCGGTCCGCTTGCACAGATGCTGGAATGGGGCGCGGACGTGATCGTCGTGGCGGCGGGCATGGATGGCGTGCTGCCGGGCCTGGTGGCGGGGCTCATCGGCGTCCCGGTGATCGGCCTCCCCGTGTCCACCGGCTACGGTCGAGGCGGCGCAGGCGAAGCCGCGCTCGGCACGATGCTCCAGTCGTGCTCGACCGGGCTGGTGGTCGTGAACATCGACAACGGCGTCGGGGCGGGCGCGGCGGCGGTATTGATCGCGGCGAGGGCAGCGTCGGCCCGCTCGATCAGCGCCGGCGCGGCCGTAGCGCCGCGGCGATCGCCCCCACGATCGCGACCAGCAGCAAGACCCCGAGGATGACGGGCGCGACCGACCTCCACATGTCCGCTGCTCCAGGGAGGGCAAATGTCAGCGCCAGCAGCAGCACACCGAGGATGACCGCCATGAGGAGCCAGGGCACTCCCCGTCGCTGGCGGCCGTAGAACAGGAGCCACAGCAGACCAGGGCGCTTCTTCACAGCAGGTTAGGCAACTCGCTCAGCCTGACGATGGATCGAATTCCGCTCGGCGCCGGCTCTGAGTTGTGGGCCGTATAAAGAACGGCTTGCATGCCCAGCGACCGTGGCCCTTCATAGTCCTCGCGCGGGCGGTTGCCGACAAACAGCACCCGCTCCGGTGCGATGCCGATCGCATCGAGCGCCGCGTGATAAATCTCGGGCGCCGGTTTGCGACGACCGACCATGCTCGAGAAGACGATCCCGTCCATCAGCTCGCCGATCCCGTTGGAGGCCACCTGGCGCCGCATCATCTCGGGGGGAAAAGGCGCGTTGGAGCAGATGCCCAGCTTGACGCCGCGAGCACGCATCAGCGAGAGCACCTGCAGTGCGTCGGGGTCGACCTTCACGATCCGATCCCAGCACATCTGCTCCGCATCGACGATCTCGTAGAGCAGGCCGTCCGGCAGCGAAAGACCGGCGCGCTCCCAGGACGCCCTGGTCGCTTCGAGCCAGTCGATCTCGTCTTCGCTCTCGCTCGAAACAAATTGCTCTAGGGGCATGAACACCTGCTCCAGGATGACCTCGGCCGGAGGAGCTGACGCGCCCAACACCTCCTCGATGGTCGGCCGGAAATTGCCAATGACCTCGAGCAGCTCTGCTTTGGGGTAGGCGAAAGTGACCAGCGTCTGGCCATAGTCGAACAGGACGCCATCGATCGGTTGCACCTGGCGAATATCCTGAGCGAGTGGCAAAACGGCTGACGCACCTCGATGCGAGCGGGGCGGCGCGCATGGTGGATGTCGCGGACAAGCCGGTCACGTCGCGCGAGGCGCTTGCGGAGTGCGTCGTGCGCATGGCCCCCGCCACCCTGCGGGCAGTGCGTGAGGGGACCCCGAAAGGCGATGCGATGCAGGTCGCCAGGATCGCCGGCATCATGGCCGCCAAACGCACTTCGGAGCTGATCCCGTTGACTCACCCGCTGCCGCTCGCGAAAGTCGACGTCGATTTCGAATTCGTCAAGGGGGGCATGCGTGTGCTGGCGCGAGCGCGAGTTGTGGGCCAGACCGGCGTGGAGATGGAAGCGCTCACCGCCGCGGCCGTGGCGGGGCTCACGCTCATCGACATGACCAAGGGCATCGAGCGGGGCGTCGCCCTCGAATCGGTGCGGCTGCTCGAGAAGTCTGGGAGCGGCCCGGTTCTGGTGGGCCTTCTGAGCCGAGCAGGTTTCGAGGTTGGCGGCCCGCAGGTCGTGCCCGATGAGGCCGAGCGCATCTACGAGGCGGTGAGCAGCGCGGTCGCGCGGGGCGTCGACCTGGTGGTTTCCAGCGGTGGCACCGGGCTGGGTCCGCGCGACGTCACGCCCCAGGCCATGGCCGCCATCCTCGATTACGAGGTGCCTGGAATCGGCGAGGCGATGAGGCGCGCAGGCGAGACCACCACGCCGATGGCGGCCCTCTCACGCTCGATCGCCGGCGTCCGCCAGCGGACACTCATCATCAGCGTCCCCGGCAGCCCGCAGGGCGCCTCCGAATCGCTGGAGGCGGTGATGCCGATCGTCGGCCACGCCATCAAGCTGCTGCACGGCGACACCACGCACAGTTGAACGTCAACTCGGACCTCGGCGAGGGCGCGGGGGCAGACGAGGCGATCCTGCCTTACATCGACAGCGCCAACGTCGCCTGCGGTGTGCACGCGGGCTCGGCGTCGACGACCATCGCGACCGCGCTCCTGTGTCGCCGCCTGGGCATCGAGATCGGCGCCCACCCCGGCTACGACGACCGGGAAGGCTTCGGGCGCCGCGAGCTCGGGCTGTCCGCCGAGGCCATCGAGGCGCTCGTGTCTTTCCAGGTCGCCGGCCTGGCCGCGGTCGTACCGATCGCGTACGTGAAGGCGCACGGCGCCCTCTACCATCGCTGCCAGCAGGACCCCGCCGCGGCCGACGCGGTGGCGCGCGTCGCCAAAGCGCATGCGGTCGGCCTGATGGGACAGCCGGGCACGGAGCTGCTGGCCGCGGCCCGGCGGGCAGGCATCCCCGCGTACCGGGAAGGATTCGCGGATCGGCGCCTCATGCCCGACGGCAGCCTCGCGCCGCGAACCGAACCGGGCGCGTTGCTTGACGTCGCCACGGCGACAGCACAGGCAGTACGCCTGGCGCGGTCCGGGGAGTACGACACGATCTGCATCCACGGCGACTCGGAAGACGCGGTCGCGATTGCGGTCGCGGTGCGCCGCGCGCTTCGCGATGCGGGGGTGGAGACAGTTGCCCTCGCCGGCCGCGGCGGCGTCTAGTTGGGGCTCGAGGTGATCTCGGAGCTCAAGGACCTGGGCGACCTCCGCGCGTTGGAGCAGCTTTTCGCCGAGGTGTGGGGCCGGCCTCGGCCTCCGATTGTCTCCGACGTCCTCATGGCCCTAGCCCACTCAGGCAATTACGTCGTCGGAGCGCAGCGGGACGGACGGCTGGTGGGCGGGCTGGTCGGCTGGCTCGGCGGCTCGCCGCCCGACCATTTGCTCCTCCACTCGCACATCCTCGGCGTCGTGGCCGAGGGCCGCGGGCTTGGCTTCGAGCTCAAGCAGCATCAGCGCAGGTGGTGCCTCGAGCGTGGAGTGAAGCTGATGGAGTGGACGTTCGATCCCCTCGTGCGGCGAAACGCGTACTTCAACTTCAACAAGCTGGGCGCAGAAGCGCGCGAATACCTGGTCAACTTCTATGGCGAGATGACCGATGGCATCAATGCCGGCGAGGAGTCAGACCGGCTCCTGGTCAGCTGGCGGCTGGACTCCCGGCAGGTGGTGGAGGCAGCGGCGGGCCGTCCGCATGACCCCGCCGCTGAAGACCTGGAGCGCTGGAAGATCGATTCGCTCGTCTCGCTGGGTCCGCGCGGGGAGCCGGTACCGCGATCGTCAACAGCTCGCGTGGTCGTGTGCCAGACGCCGGAGGACATCGTTGCGCTGCGGCGCTCCGATCCGCAGCTCGCACGCGCCTGGCGCATCGCTGTGCGTAATTCCCTGTCTTCGGCGTTCGACGCCGGCTATGCAGTCACCGGCGTGACGCGCACCGGCTGGTACGTGCTCGAGCGCGGATAGACTTTCTCAGATGCTGCAGGTGGGCGAACGAGCGCCTGAGTTCAAGCTGCCGACCACCAGCGGCCGGGAGCTGACGCTGGCCGACGCCCTGGACAAGCACAAGGCTCTCGTCTTCCTTTTCTATGTGCTTGATTTCACGGGTGGTTGAAGGACCGAGCTGACCGAGTTCCGGTCACGGCACGAGGCGGCCGCCGCGGATGGCATCGGCATCTACGGCATCAGCGTCGATTCGGTGTTCTCGCACCAGGCGTTCGCCAAAGAGCTCGGTGGGCTGCCCTACGACCTCATCGGCGATTTCGAGCGCAAGATGGTCACCGATTACGGCGTGCGCCGGGACGACGTGCCCGGATACTCCGGCATGGCGCGACGCACGATCTTCGTCATCGACCACTCGGGCACCATCCGATGGACCTGGCAGGGCTCGCGCGAGCAGCCGCTGCCCGACTACGACGCCGTGATCGAAGAGGCACGAAAAGCCGCGCAGGCCTAGCCCCTCAGCGAAGCGTTTCGAGCGCGGCGGCCAGCGTCAGCCGCATCTGACGGGCGCGTTCGAGCGTCACCTCTTGGAAGTGCAGCTCGTCGCCTGGGATCAGCTGTCCCGCCACGGGCATGGAGGCGCTGACCACCGTCGCCACCACCGGGTAGCCGCCCGCGGTCTGGTGGTCGGCCATGAGCAGGATCGGCTGCCCGCCGTGCGGAACCTGCACCGCGCCCGCGGTGAGCCCGAAGGAAAGCAGCTCCTCGCCTGAGGTCGCCAACCTGGGGCCATCGAGTCGATAGCCCATCCGGTCCGCCTCGCGGCTGACCTTGAACGTCGCGCCGAAGAGCAGGCCGCGGCCTTGCGCATCCAGCCGCCTCACGTGCGGCCCGGCGATCGCGAAGAGCGTGTGGTCGAGATATTGAGGACGCATACGTTCGATGAGGTGACGGCCGGAGACCGCGGGTCTCGTCGCCTCGCGCGCGGCGCTGATCTGATCGCCGGCTTTCAGGTTGCGCCCGTGCATACCGCCGCGGGCCGCCAGGAGGTTCGTGGACGCAGAGCCGAGCCAACGATCGGCCTCGATGCCCCCGGCGATCGCGATGTAGGCCCGCCCGCCTGAGCGCCGTCCGCCGAACGACAGACGGTCGCCCTGGCCCAGGAAGATGCCGGTCCAAAATGGCGCGGCGTGGCCGTTGACGCGTGCGTCGAGGTCGGCGCCGGTGATTGCGACCAGGCAGGAATGCTCGGCGACCAGCTGAGGGCCGGTGAGGGTGCACTCGAGGGTGGCATCGCCCTCGGGGTTGCCCACCACCAGGTTGGCCGCCCTGTGCGCGAAGCGATCCATGGCGCCTCCGGGCTGCACCCCGGCGGCGATTGCATGCGGGCGGCCGAGGTCCTGCACGGTCGTGAGGAGTCCTGGCTCGATTACCCGCAGGACGGTGGTCAACTCTTGGCGGCGAAGAACTTCACCCGGTCGCCCGCACGAAAGAGGCAAGGCGGATCGCTGTCGGGCAGGAACAGCTTCACCGAGGTCCGCCCGATCAGGTGCCAGCCTCCGGGCGTCGGCAGCGGATAGATGCCGGTCTGACGTGCCGCGATAGCCACCGAGCCTGCCGGCACCTGCGTGCGCGGCACATGCCGCCTGGGCAGCTCGAGCTCCTCGGGCAGCGGTCCGAGGTATGCCCAGCCGGGGACGAAGCCCACCAGGAACACGCGGTAGATCGGCCTGGAGTGAAGCTCCACGATCCTTGCGGGCGACAGCCTGAGCCGGGCGGCGACCTCTTCGAGGTCCGGTCCTTCGTACACGACGGGAATGCGATGGAGCCGGCCCGGCTCCGCCATCGGCGGTCGCTTGGCCGCCAGCCGCTTGATGGCGGCGCCCAGGCCATCGGGGGTCGTCTGGTCCGGGTCGAAATGCACAGTGACCCCGGTGTACCCCGCCACGGCTTGGCGCACGTCTCGCCGCTTCTTCAACGCGGCAGCGAGCGCAATCGCCCGCGTGTTCAGCGCGGTGTCGAGCCGCGTACCCAGCTCGGCCAGCAGCGCCGTGTCACCCAGCGGGTGGATTCGTACCCGAGGGGCCGGGCGGGTGGAGGGTGGCGGAGGCATATGCGCTCACAAGGATGGCGTAGAAGACGCCCGGGAAGAGGCCGACGCACAGCAGCCCCACGCACGCCACCGCGATGACCCATGCGGTCACGATCGCGGCCGCGACCAGGTTCCAGGCCGGAAAATCGCGCTTGACCTCGCGCAGCGTGGTCCGAAAGTCGAACAGGTCTCCAGGCCGCCGCGTCGCCGCGAAACGGCTCGTCCCATGCGGCATCAGGATCAGGAGCAACAGGCCCCACGGGAGCGCGAGCAACAAGGCCGCTTCAACGTGCGGAAATACCTGGGACTGCGCGTAGCTCGCGGGCCACGGATGCGCGCCGCCGATCGCATCGGCGAGCGGGTTCAGCGCTATGACGAACAGCGCCGAAAGCAGCAGCAGCACGACCGTGGTCCAGAACCCGTCTTTGAGCAGGCTGGCCGACAGCCTCCACGGCGGAGGCGGCTGGGTCGGATCGTCCTGGGCGCGGCGCGTGGCGGCGATCGAGTAGCCGAGCAACGGGATGAACGTGATCGGCAGGAACAGCACCGCCAGCGTTCCGATCGCAAATCTAAGTCCCCACGCGCCGCGGAACGGCCACGCGAATGACGCCGCGACACGCTTCACCGCTGACACCATAAGCGTGGGGTTGGTGCCCCAACCGGCACCCTCGTGTCACATTTGGGGCCTGCAACACTCTTCTGCCCTGAGCACTTTGGGTGCCCTGGCAAGCCAGGCCACCCGGCACCAAGCCCATTTCGGTCTGAAACCGCCTCCCGCGTCTGCGACGCGGGGGCCCCAGTGGAATTTCAGACCGGGAAGGATGGGCTTTCTAAATTAGGATGCGGCCACCCCAGTGAACGCACTGCTCACCGACCTGTACGAGCTCAACATGACCACCAGCTACCTGCGCCGCGGCATGACCGGCACGGCCACGTTCAGCCTGTTCGTGCGCTCTCTGCCCTCCGCGCGCGGATTCCTGGTCGCCGCCGGGGTCGAGTCCTGCCTCGACCGGCTCCAGGACTTTCGGTTCGAGGAGGACGACATCCGCTACCTCCGCGACACGCTGCGGTACGAGCCCCGCGACCTCGAGGCGTTCCGCCGCTTGCGGTTCACCGGCGACATCTGGGCGATCCCGGAGGGCCGCATCGCGCTCGCCGGCGAGCCGATCCTGGAGGTCACCGCACCGCTGCCCGAGGCGCAGCTCATCGAGACGATGTTCCTCAACTTGATCACTTTCGAGACCACCATCGCGAGCAAGGCTGCCAGGTGTGTCGTCGCAGCCGGCGGCATCGACGTGATCGATTTCTCGTTTCGCCGCACGCAAGGCATCGAGGCTGGAATCGACGTCGCCAGGCTCTCCTCGATGGTCGGTTTCATATCGACCAGCAACGTCGAAGCCGCCCGCCGGTACGGGCTCGTCGCAGCCGGCACCATGGCGCACTCCTACATCGAGTCATTTCCGACCGAGGTCGAAGCGTTCCGCGCCTATGCGCAGGACTTTCCCGGGCGCGTGACGTTTCTTGTCGACACGTACGACACGGTCACCGGGATCAAGCACGCGATCGCGACCATCAAGGAGCTCGGTCCGACCGGCCGGCTTGGAATCCGCATCGACAGCGGTGACCTGGTCGCGCTTTCCAAGCAAGCCAGAAAGATGCTCGACCTGGCCGGCCTCCCGCACGTCCGGATCGTCGCCAGCGGCGGGCTAGACGAGTTTTCGATCGACCAGCTCGTGCGGGATGGAGCGAAGATCGATGCATTCGGCGTCGGTACCAGGATGGGTGTCTCCGCCGATCATCCATACCTCGATACCGCGTACAAGCTGGTCTGCTACGAAGGGCGGCCCGTCATGAAGCTGTCGCGTGGCAAGGTGACTGCGCCCGGACGCAAGCAGGTGTTCCGCCGCTCACGGCCTTTCGGCGATCTGGTCGGGCTGCACGACGAGGAGGTGCCGCTGGGACGCGAGCGCCTGCTCGAACCCGTGATGATCAACGGCGCACGCCGGGCCGCTCGATCCGGGATCGCGGAGGCGAATGCACGGTTCGCGGCCGACCTCGAGCACGTGCCGGCCGAGGCCAGAGACATCCGCTCACCCAGACCTCCCCTGGTGCGCCCGACGCCCGCGCTGCGGGCGATGACATTGGAGACCCGGCGCGGCCTGGTCGCCCGCAACCGAAAGGCGCACTGACCGAACTCGCCGCGGATAGCTTGGCCGGCCGACTTTTGAACATGTTCAGTTAAACCCTTGACTTAGGCCTGCCCGCGGGGTATGGTCGAGTTGAACATGTTCAAAAATACATCGAGACCAGGGAGGTCCAATGAAATGCTTGCTCGCCTCGCCCGCCCGGCGTACATCGGAGCCGCTTGGCTCTTCGCGATCCTCATCCCGCTGCAGTTCTTCTTCGCGGGCACCGGCATGTTTTCGAACACCGGCTTCTCGCCTCACGTATACCTGGGTCTCATCCTCCATGCGATCTCAGGGGCCTTGATCGCGTTCGCGGTGATCGGCCGGCTGCCGCGCCGCGCCCTCGAATACGGCGTCCTTCAGTTCGTTCTGATCGGGATGCAGGTAGTCCTGGTGCGGGTGGCGTCGCCCTCGGCGACGATCTCGATCGAACCGCAGTTCGTGAGCAATCTGATAATGACGGTCATGCAGCCGATCCACGACGTGCTTCGCGGCAACGCCGGCTTGGTCGGGTCGCTCCACGCCGTGAACGCGCTCGCGATCTCCGGGGTTGCCGTCCTGACCGTCTTGTACGTGCGAAAGCTGGGCTCGGCCGTTCCCACCGGCGTCCGGATAACCACCTGACGAGCGCTCGAGTTCGCGATCAACAGCCGAGTCTGACGCCCAAGGGAGAGCAGACAAGGGCGGCGATCTTCAACGCCGCCCTGGAGCTCTTCCGTACCCGCGGCTACGAAGCGACGACCATGCGCGCGATCGCCGAGCGGGCTGGGCTCTCGCTCGGGAGCTCGTACCACTACTTCCCGTCCAAGGAGCACCTGGTCCTGGAGTTCTACAGGCACCTGCATGAACTGCACGTGGTCGCCTGCGCGCCGATCCTCGCTCGCGAAAAAAAGCTGGCGCCCCGGCTACGAGGAGTGATTCGCGCCATCGTCCTCAACTGCGAGCCCTACCACGAGGTCGCCGGCGCGATCTTCAGCACCGTCGCCAATCCAGGCAGCCCGCTGAATCCGTTCAGCCCGCAGTCGAAGCCGCTCCGAGACGAAGTGATCGGCCTGTATGCGGAGGTCGTGAAGGGCTCAGACGTTCACCCTCCTGCCGATGTTGCCGCCGAGCTGCCTCGCCTCCTGTGGCTGTACCAGATGGGCATCCTGTATTTCTGGGTGATGGATCGATCGGAGGGGCGGTCGCGGACGTTCGACGTCATCGACGAGACCTCGAGCCTCATCGTCAGCTTGATCGGACTGGCGAACCTGCCGGTGCTGCGCAAGTCGAGGCGGCGGGCGCTGGCGTTGGTGCGGCGGGTCGCCGAGGACCCGATGGTAGGTCCGCCGGGCGAGTAGTCAGGCCCTCTTGACCCGGACCTCATAGCCGTCAGCCGTCGGGCGCACCTCCACATCCCCGGCGCGAAGCCTGACCCCGCCATCCTGCCGCGTTGCGACGACTGAGCCCTCGAAGACAAGCTCGGCGAAGCGCCAGTCGCGGCCCTGCTTGCGCATCCGCACCAGGACGCCGGCAGGGCTTCGCCAGAGCCCCTCGCCGGCCGCCTTGAAGCCGGCCGTCATCAGCTCTCCGGCTCGATCCGGGATGGAGGG
>WNFF01001935.1_pt1 | contig 16855 bp, 14 predicted proteins | sample 5400441 | NCBI WGS metagenome assembly WNFF01 (sample SAMN13153345, study PRJNA577476) | soil metagenome | isolation source: 120 cm saprolite under Douglas fir tree site 2 hole 3 replicate 1 | place: USA:California | collected 2015-04-18 | reverse complement strand
CCGATGAGATCGAATCATCTCTCCGCCGTCATGCCCGCGCTTGTCGCGGGCATCCACGTCTTTCTTGCGGCGCCTCAGCAAGCAAGACGTAGATGGCCGGGACAAGCCCGGCCATGACTCCGGAGAAGTGGCTCGATATCATCGGAACACGGTCTAAGTCGCCGATAACACGCTAGCGAAACAGCCGCCGCGTGACTGTGCGGCCGGGAGGAGACTACCGATGTTCGGCATCCCGATTGGCGAACTTGCCATCCTGGCAGCCGCTGTGGCGGGCGGCGGCGTCGTTACCGGAATCATGGCGGGCCTGTTCGGAATCGGCGGCGGCGCAGTCATTGTGCCGGTGCTTTACGAGGTATTTGGTGCGCTCGGCGTGGCGGAGGATATCCGCATGCAGCTGTGCATCGGCACCTCGCTCGCCATCATCGTGCCAACCACATTCCGTTCCTATTTCACTCACCGCTCCAAGAACCTCAGCCTTGATGACGTGGTTCGAAAGTGGACCCTGCCCGCCGTTGCCGGGGTGGCGACCGGGGCGACAGTGGCAGCGGTCGCGCCTTCCACTGTCTTCAAGCTGGCGTTTGCCGGCATCGCAGGCATGATCGCGATAAAGCTCTTGTTCAGCCGCGACAGCTGGCGGATTGCCGACGATCTGCCGCGCGGCCCCATCCTCCTGCTGTTCGGCTACCTGATCGGGCTTGCGTCGTCGCTGATGGGCGTCAGCGGTGGCTCGGTGGCGAATATGATCATGATGCACTACGGCAAGACGATACACACTGCGGTCGCGACCTCCGCCGGTCTCGGCGTCCCGATCGCGATCGCCGGCACCATCGGCTTCATGCTGGCCGGCCTGCCGCATCAGAGCCTGATGCCGCCGCTCACCATCGGATATGTGTCTCTTGTCGGCTTCATCGTGATGGCGCCGATCTCAAGCTATGTCGCCGGCTTCGGGGCGAGGCTTGCCCACAAGATGCCGCCGCGGCGCCTGGAGATCGTTTTCGGGTTGTTCCTAGCTATCATGGCAGCGAGGTTTATCGTTGCCAGTATTCAGTGATCAGTAATCAGGGATCAAGGGAAGATGCGCTGATACTGATCTTGATCCCTGATTACTGATTACTGGTCCCAGAACCTCGCATCACCACCTTGTCGCCGCGCACCTCCCAGCCCTGCAGCCTGGACAGGAAGCTCATGCCGAGGAGGCTCGTCTTGAGCGTGCCGGGTTGGGCGATCAGCGCCGGCACCGCGCGTTCCACGATGCCGCCGACCGCGATACGGTCGATGATGGCCGCCGCCGCATAGGTGCGGCCGTTCGCAGTCTCGATATTGACGGTGTACTTGATCATTTCTACCGGCAGGCCAGCCGCGATGGCGGCGTCGCGCGTCAGCATCACGGAACTTGCCCCGGTATCGAGCACCATAGGCACCCGTGCGCCGTTAACCTGAGTTGCGATCTGAAAGTCGCCGGCGCCGGTGCGAGCCAATTCGACGGTGCGCCCGCGCGCCGCCGCGTGCCCCGGCACCAGTTCCGCCAGAACCCGGTTGGCGGTGTCCTTCAATTCAAAGCGGTACGTATAGCCGACGGCCAGCACGAGGGCGACAACGACCCATATCAGGGCAATCCGGGCCGCCGCAGCGAAGCGACCGCGGAACATCCGCGCCAACGCGCTGGCGACCAGGATCAGGAGGCCGATCCTGTACAGGAGCGACAACTGCTGGTGATCGTCAAGTCCCGCCATGGCGCCGCCGTGGCGGATCACGACGATAACCAGTGCGCCGCTGAGGGCGAGCAGTCCTACGGTCTTCAACGAGCCGCGCACGTCATCTCTCCGCCAATCCAAACCCTCTGAGGGGCCTGCCAAGCGACGTCCTTTAACCTATTGTAACCTGAATCGACCGCACTCCAGAATAGCCTTACGGCACATCGCGGCGCGACTCAGCTGACGGATGATACCAGTTATTCGCGTGCTCTGCCGCAGCACAGCAGATCGCAGGCAGCGAGCAGGATTGCCACCGGGCTGATGATTGTGGCTTGCGGCCCCGCAGCGATCGCGGCGCGCACAACCGGAATTGATGGACATGAGCGTCCCTCCGATGGGGCCGCGGGTGTCGGGTGTCGAGGTGAGGCGGCCCCAGGCGGCGGACGGGCTGAGCCGTGTTCCGCGGCTGCGGCGCCGCCGTCGTCTCATGCTTGGCAACGCAGGCGAAAGGATCGATACACGCGAGTTTCATCGGTCGGCTGACGTGGTGAAGAAGGCTCCAACCTCGCCTAAAAGTCTTAAGGGCATGCTTAAATGAGCTAACAATTATTGACCCATCATAGTTAACGATTTGGAGCGCGGGGACCGGATGGCAGATGTCAGACCTCAGGCGCCGGAGGACGGACCAAGATCCATCTGATCTCTGAGTATCCGCCATCGGACACCCAGGAGATCGGCGAAATGATACTTTATGATTGTGGTCTCGCCCCAAATCCGCGCCGCGTGCGGGTCTATCTCGCGGAAAAAGGCATCGCGGTGCCAAGGGAGCAAGTCGACCTCGGCGGCATGCAGCAGAAGTCGGCAGCATATACGGCTATCAACCCGCTACAGCGGGTGCCAGCGCTGGCGCTCGACGACGGCACCGTGATCGCCGAGTCGATTGCGATCTGCCGTTACTTCGAGGCCCTAAATCCGTCGCCCGCGATGTTCGGCGTCGGCGCCCTCGAACAGGCGGTGGTCGAGATGTGGAATCGCCAAATCGAACATTACCTATTTTTTCCGGTGGCCCAGGTTTTTCGTCACCTGCACCCTGCCATGAGGGAAATGGAAGTGCCCCAGGTCGCTTCTTGGGGAGAGGCCAACAAGCCTCGGGTGACGGCGTTCCTGCCAATTCTCGAACGCCAACTTCAAATCGGCCCATTCATCTGCGGCGCACGTTACTCGGTCGCCGATATAACGGCCCTCGTCGCCATCGACTTCATGAAACCCGCAAAGCTTGCGGTGCCGCCGGAGTACACCAACATTGCAAAATGGCATGCGAAAGTCTCCGCGCGGCCCAGCGCCGGGGCATAAATTTCGGCGCAAATGGAGCGACGGTGTGGTCGGACTGTGGATTTCATAACCTTGCACTGCCTCGTCACCCCGGAGCGCGGGTGTCTCGCCCGGTTCGAAGAGAGAACTCGCCGGCATCGAAGAGAAAGAGCGGGCGGGACGCCTGAGCTCCCGAGGGAGGGGACAGGTGCGTGACTTGTAGCCGCAGCTCGCCCACAGTGGCGCTGGGGCCTGTATGTTTCCGTAAATCTATCCCGAGCGTGGCGATTCCCCGAAACGTTTGACAACGGCGGATTCAGCATGCGTTCATCGGTGTGGTCAGATCATTTCCACGTCGAGGATTAAGCTTTCACGTAAGGTGGGAACAGGTTCGCGCCTCCAAAAAACGGACCAAACACAAATAACGAGAGCGGAGAGGCCCCCATGTTATTTCTCTATCGCATCGCGGCCGTGCTGGCCGTGCTGACGCCACTATTTGTGGTGCCGGTCAACGCGCAGGCGCCGGAGCGGCGCTTCGCACTCGTGATTGGTAACAGCGAATACAAAGCCGGCCGGCTGCCGACCGCCGCCAACGATGCCGGGCTGATTGCCGAGACTTTGAGGACAGCGGGTTTCGACGTCGCTGGCGCGCGCGACCTCGACCAGGACACGCTGCGCCGGTCGATCCGTGAGTTCCTCGACAAAGTATCAGCGGCGGGTCCGCAAGCGGTGTCCTTCATCTATCTGGCGGGTTATGGCCTGCAGTTCGAAGGCGAGAACTACATCGTTCCGATCGACGCCAGCATTCGCCGCGACGAGGACATTCCGATCGAAGCGATCCGGATTTCCGACTTCACGCGGCCGCTCGCCGGGACGCCCGGGGCCGTAAAGCTGTTTGTGGTCGACGCCGCACGTCAGCATCCCTTCACGCCGGCCGGAGCTCCGCTTGCGAGTGGCCTTGCGTTGGTCGAGCCCGATCCCGGCATGCTGATCGCCTTCAACGCAGCACCGGGTTCGATTGCGTCCATTGAGAGCGGGCCCTACGGGGCATTCGCGCAAGCGCTTGCCGAGATGATCGGCACCGGGGGGCTCGGCTTGGACGACGTGTTCGCCCGTGTGCGTCTGCGCGTCAATGAGAGGACCAACGGTATTGCGGTGCCGTGGTATGCTTCGAAGGTCACGCAGCCGTTCTTGTTCGTGGAGCGGACCGCGGACGCGCCGCCGCCTGCGCAAGTTACGGCGAGGGTAGAACTGCAGAGTCAGCCGATCCGGGAATTCCGCGGCGATCAGGAAGCTTATGTGGCGGCGGTGCAGCGCGATACGCTCGGCGGCTATGAGGAATTCATAGCGGCCTTTCCGGACAGTCCGCTGGCAGGGCGCGTGCGCGCCCTCATCGCCGTCAGGCGTGAAGCCATCACCTGGCGACGTACGCTTTCGATCAACACGCAAGAGGCCTACTGGTCGTATCTGCAACGCTATCCGCAGGGCGCCCACATGGCCGACGCGGAGCGGCGGCTGGCGCGGCTGGCGGCCGCTTACGATCCGCCCGCGTCGTTCGTTCCCATGGCCTTTGCGGACGTGGGGCCGCCGCCGCCGGATGAAGTGGTCTATCTAACCCAGCCGGTCGTCGTGTTCGACGGTCCAGGCTTCCTGCCGCCGCCGCCGATTCCGGTGTTCTTCTGCCCGCCGCCGCCGCCCGAATTCGTGGTGCTGGCGCCGCCTCCGCGACCGATTGGGGCCTTCTTTTTGCCGGTGCCAGTGGTGCCTTTGATCAGCGGGCCAAGGCCCTGGGTGCGGCCCCCCGCCTTCGTGCAAGCGCCGCCGCGACCGCCGATCCAGCAGATCACGATCAACAATACGACCATCATCAATCAGCGCGCAGGGGGCGGTGCCGCGCCAGTAAGCGCCCCATTGCCGGGCGCCGTGGTGACTCGCGTCAACAGCGGAGCGCTGAAGGCACCACCGCCCGCCCCACCGCCGCCGGCTCCGATCCAGACGGCAGCCCTGCCCGGGGCCACGACGCTCGGCAAGCCAGCGACGCTGGCGCCACGGCCGCCAGGCGCACCCGGCGGTCCGCCTCAGGGATTGATCGCGCCGGGCAGCACGCGCCCGACAACCGGCCCGAATACGGCAACGACCACCCCGGGCGGACAGCCACCCCAGGGATTGATCACGCCCGGCAACACGCGCCCGACAACCGGCCCGAATACGGCAACGACCACCCCGGGCGGACAGCCGCCCCAGGGATTGATCGCGCCCGGCAACACGCGCCCGACAACCGGCCCGAATACGGCAACGACCACCCCGGGCGGACAGCCACCCCAGGGATTGATCGCGCCCAGTAACACGCGTCCGACCACGGTTCCGAATACGGCGACCATCACGCCCGGCGGGCCGCCCGGTTCGGGTCCGCAGGGGCAACCTGCTCAGGGTGGTCGACCGTTGCCCGGGCCGCCGACCGCGACCACGACGCCAGGCCCATCGCGCCCGGGTCCGGGCGCCACGCCGCCGCCTCCAGCAGTTCCGCAAATCAACCGGCCGGTCGCACCGCCGCCGCCGCGCACTCCGCAGGTCGTAAACCGGCCGCCGCCTGCGGCCGAGCGCTTCACGCCGCCTCCGCCACCCGCGCGCGTGAATTCGCCACCGCCTCCGCCGGTCACGCGTGTCGCGCCACCGCCGCAGGCCGCGCGGGTGGCGCCCCCGCCGGCCCATGTCGCGCCACCGCCGCCGGCAGCCCGACTAGCGCCTCCGCCGCCGCCGGCAGCAGCGCGGCCTGCGCCGCCACCCCCACCCCCTCCGGTGGCGCACGCTGCGCCGCCTCCGCAGGCAGTCGCTCGGCCAGCACCGCCTCCGCCCGCGGCGAAGAAATGCGTCATGCAGAACGGGAAGCCAGTTTGCAGCTGAGCGCGTCTGATTAAACTAAAGCGCACCGCTGCGCAGATTGCGCAGCGGTGCGATCATCGCGTTGCTCGTAGGATGGGTTGAGCGTCAGCGAAACCCATCAGCGATTGCGCCCCGCGGATTGGCCCATGATGGGTTTCGCTTAACGCTCAACCCATCCTACGCCGTGGCGGCGCATCCTTTACCGGTCCAGGAGGGCGATCAGGCTCGACGTATCCCAGCGCTTGCCGCCCAATTTCTGGACCTCCGAATAGAACTGGTCGACCAGCGCCGTGACCGGCAGGTGGGCGCCGTTGCGGCGCGCCTCGGTGAGGCAGATGCCGAGGTCCTTGCGCATCCAATCCACCGCAAAGCCGAAGTCGAACTTGCCGGCCGCCATGGTCTTGTAGCGGTTTTCCATCTGCCAGGACTGCGCCGCGCCCTTGGAAATGGTGGCGATCAGCTTCTCGACATCGAGGTCGGCGCGTTTGGCGAAATGCAGCGCCTCGGCGAGCCCCTGCACCAAGCCCGCAATGCAGATCTGGTTGCACATCTTGGCGAGCTGGCCGGCGCCGGGAGCGCCCATCAGGTTGCAGGCGCGCGCGTAGGCGGCAATGATCTTTTCGGCGCGCCCGAACGGCTCCGCGTCGCCGCCGCACATCACGGTCAGAACGCCGTTCTCGGCGCCCGCCTGGCCGCCCGACACCGGCGCGTCGATGGCATCGAACCCGCCCTTGCGGGCGGCAGTGTGCAGCTCGCGGGCGATCTCGGCCGATGCCGTGGTGTGATCGACGAACACCGCGCCTCTGGCAACGCCGTGAAACGCGCCGTCCGCCCCGAGCGTGACCTCGCGCAGGTCATGGTCGTTGCCGACGCAGGCCATGACGAAGTCCTGACCCTCGGCGGCGGCCCGCGGTGTCGGCGCCGAACGCCCGCCGAACTGCGCCACCCACTTCTCGGCCTTGGCGGCGGTGCGATTGTAGACCGTGACGTCGTGCCCGCCCTTGACCTTGAGGTGACCGGCCATCGGGTAGCCCATCACGCCGAGCCCGAGAAACGCAACCTTTGCCATGAAAATCCTCCCTACCGCATATCGCCGTATCGGTCGTTCGCTGGTCCCCTCATTGTCGAGCCCCTGATCTCATGCTGCCTTCGCCTTTACGGTTGGGATGTGATCGAGCTTGCCTGCGATGTCTTGACGGGCATGCCACAAGTCATAGGTGACCTGCATCCGCAACCACAGCTCCGGTCCGTTACCGCAGAACTTGCCGATCCGCAGTGCCATCTCGGGAGTGATCGGCGCCGTCTCCGCGAGAATGCGGTGGAGTTGCTGACGCGAAACGCCAAGCGCCTTGGCAACGTCAGAGACCGACACGTCGAGCGCCGGCAAAACGTCTTCGCGTAGGATCGCTCCGGGATGGGTGGGTGCGCGTGTGGGAGCCAAGTTCCTTCTGACCATGCAATCTCCTCAATGATATTGCTCGAAATCGACGTGATCAGCATCGCCGTCGACGAATTCGAATGTTATGCACCACGAACCGTTGACGTGGACCGTGTAACTAACTGCGTTACACCACGTCAAGCCTCGCCAGCTGATCCCTGTGAAACGGATGGCCGGAAAGGGGCTCCTTGATGCGCAGCCGCGTTCGCTTGCATCACCGGGGCCTTCGTGATTGACCCTGCCGCGCCCGTTCCTATTTGTGCATAGTAGTTCCGCTCTGCGAGGTTTAGTCAGTGGCGGTCTAGGAGAGCCATATGGCATTGACGAAGAGCGAGGTTCTGGCGAGCCTCGAACGCGTTGCGAGTCCTGACGGGCTTGCCTTGCCCCAGACCGGCGTCCTGTCCGACATCGTGGTGTCCGACGGCAAGGTTTTCTTCTCCATCACGGTGGACGCCGCTGTAGTGAATGCGTGGGAGCCGGTGCGCAGGCGCGCCGAGGCGGCCGTCAAGGCGCTGCCGGGCGCAGCCTCCGTCATGGTGGCGCTGACGGCGGAACGCGCGGCCGCCCGGCCGCGCCCCGGCGCAACCTCGCCCGCTGCTGCGGCGGCCGCACAGCGCGCCCATGGCACTGTCGGAGTGCCGGGCGTCGAAGCCATCATCGCGGTCGCATCCGGCAAGGGCGGGGTCGGCAAATCCACCGTCGCGGTCAATCTCGCGCTCGGCCTGCGCGATCTCGGGCTCCGGGTCGGCGTGCTCGACGCCGATATTTACGGGCCCTCAACCCCCAGGCTGTTCGCCATCAAGGGGCGGCCGCAGACCAGGGGGGGTACGAGGCTGATCCCGATGGACGGCTACGGGCTCAAGGTCATGTCGATCGGCTTCCTGATCGAGGAAGAGACGCCGATGATCTGGCGCGGCCCGATGGTGATGTCGGCGCTGACCCAGATGCTGCGGGAGGTCGAGTGGGGCGAACTTGACGTCATGGTGGTGGACATGCCGCCCGGCACCGGCGACGCCCAGCTCACCATGGCGCAGCAGGTGCCGCTGCGCGGCGCCGTCATCGTGTCGACCCCGCAGGATCTTGCCCTCATCGACGCGCGGCGCGGCATCGCGATGTTCCGTCGGGTCAATGTGCCGGTGCTCGGCATCGTCGAGAACATGAGCTACTTTCTGTGCCCGCAATGCGGCGCGCGGTCGGACATTTTCAGTCACGGCGGCGCGCGCCATGAGGCCGAACGCTTGGGCGTGCCGTTCCTCGGCGAAGTGCCGTTGCACATGGATATTCGCGAGAGGTCGGACGCGGGGCTGCCGGTGGTGGCGACGGTGCCGGACGGACCCCATGCGGAAATCTTTCGCGCCATCGCGGCGCGGGTGCGCGATCAGATTGCGGCCGGGGCGGGCAGGGCGGCGCCTAGGATTGTGATCGAGGCGTGAGCTTGTGGGACCGCGGGCGTCCCGCCCGCTTTCCCCCACCCTACCCTCCCCCGCTTGCGGGGGAGGGTAGGGTGGGGGCGGCGGGACGCCCGCGGTCCCAGCACAGTCCGGCTTGCCTTTCCGGGAGGATCGGGGCCATGCTGCGGGTCGGAAATGCCGGGCCGCACGGCATTCGACCCGATTTGATCGCTCGACTGCGCGTTCGCCCGGTCACCAAGGAGAGCGGCCCCATGGATCCTCGTCAATTCAAACGTCGTCAGTTTCTGAAAGCGGCAGGCATTGGCGTTGCGGCGACTGCGATCGCCAAGCCCGCCATTGCGCAAACCAACCCGGCCATCAAATGGCGATTGACGTCGAGCTTCCCGAAATCGCTCGATACGCTCTACGGAGCAAGCGAGACCATTGCGAAATACGTCGCCGACGCGACGGACAACCAGTTCCAGATGCAACCGTTCGCTGCGGGCGAAATCGTTCCCGGCCTGCAAGCCCTGGATGCGGTGAGCAACAGCACGGTCGAGGCGTGCCATACGGCTGCCTACTATTATTTCGGCAAGGACCCGACCTTCGCGCTGTTCTGCGCAGTTCCGTTCGGGCTCAATACCCGCCAGCAGAATGCTTGGTTCTATGACGGCGACGGCATGAAGCTGATGAACGAGTTCGGCAAGAAGTTCAATATCTATGCGCTTCCGGCCGCCAACACCGGGTGCCAGATGGGCGGATGGTTTCGCAAGGAGATCAAGGAAGTCGCCGACTTCCAAGGCCTCAAATTCCGCATCGGTGGTTTTGCCGGACTGACGATCCAGAAGCTCGGCGGCGTACCGCAGCAGATCGCTGCCGGCGATATTTATCCGGCGCTGGAGAAGGGCACCATCGACGCCGCCGAATGGGTTGGCCCCTATGACGACGAGAAGCTCGGGTTCAACAAGGTCGCGAGGTACTACTACTATCCGGCCTGGTGGGAGGGCTCGACCACTGCTCACCTGATGATCAATGTTGGGAAATGGAACGAGCTGCCGAAGCGGTATCAGACGATCATCTCAGGCGCGGCGGCCTATGCGAATTCCGAGGCATTGGCCAAATACGATGCGCGCAACCCCGCCGCGCTCCGGCGCTTGGTTGCCGGCGGCACGGAAATGCGGGCCTTCAGCCAGCCGATCATGGAAGGCTGTCTCAAGGCGTCGAACGAGGTCAACGCCGAGACGGCGGCCGTCAACCTGGATTTCAAGAGAGTGCTGGAATCGATGCAGGCGTTCCGCAACGAGGGCTATTTTTGGTGGCAGGTAGCTGAGTACAACTACGATACCTTCATGATCCGGTCCAGAACCCGGGCGTGAACCGGCGCCTTGCAGCACGATCCTCAGGTTGAACCATTTCCCTCCCGAAGAGGGGGAGAAGGCGTCTGCCTTTGCACCGTGCGATCCTTAGGCGGAAATGGCGCACCCGCGGGCCACCGAGAGGGTTTCCAGCGATCCTTCGTTCGTGATAACCAAATGTGACGGTGCGGGGTCGCGTGGCCCGCGATCAAAAGGCTTTTTCGGAGGAAACCATGAAGCGTCGCGAATTTCTCAAAGCCGCCGGGCTGACCGGCGTTGCCACTGCGGCCACAGGTGTGGCCATGCCCGCCATCGCGCAGTCGATGCCGGAATTGAAGTGGCGCTGCACGTCGAGCTTTCCAAAGTCGCTCGACACCATCTATGGCGCCGCCGAGATCTTCGCCAAGGCGGTCGCCGAAATCACCGACAACAAATTCCAAATCCAGGTCTTTGCCGCCGGCGAAATCGTGCCCGGGCTGAATGCAGCGGATGCCGTGAGCAACGGCACTGTCGAGATGTGCCACACCGCGTCCTACTATTACGTCGGCAAGGACCCGACCTACGCGTTCGGGACGGCGGTGCCGTTCGGCCTCAACAGCCGCATGCAGAACGCCTGGATGTTCTTCGGCGGCGGCATCGAGTTGATGAACGACTTCTACAAGAAGGCGAACATCTACGCTCTGCCGTGCGGCAATACCGGCGCCCAGATGGGCGGCTGGTTCCGCAAGGAAATCAAAACCGCCGCGGACTTCAACGGACTCAAGTTCCGCATCGGCGGCTATGCGGGCCGGGTGCTGCAGAAGCTCGGCTGCGTGCCGCAACAGATCGCCGGTGGCGACATCTATCCCGCGCTGGAAAAAGGCACCATCGACGCCGCCGAATGGGTCGGCCCCTATGACGACGAGAAGCTCGGCTTCCAGAAGGTCGCCCAGTTCTACTACTATCCCGGCTGGTGGGAAGGCTCGGCGATGCTCCACAACTTCATCAATGTCGACAAGTGGAACGCGCTTACGCCGACCTACAAGTCGGTGGTGCGCATCGCTTCCGAAATGGCCAACACCTGGATGCAGTCGAAATACGACGCCGTCAATCCGGCGGCGTTGAAGCGCCTGGTCGCCGCCGGCACCAAGCTGACGCCGTTCTCGACGCCCGTCCTGGAAGCGTGCCTGAACGCGGCGCTCGAGCTCTATCACGAAGTCTCCGCCACCAATGCGGACTTCAAGAAGGTCTACGACTCGATGACCGCATTCCGCGGCGACCAGTATCTGTGGTGGCAGGTGGCGGAATATTCCAACGACACGTTCATGATCCGAAACCGCACGAAAGTGTGAGCATGTGAGCGGGGCGGCGCGGTCGGCAACTCAACGGTTTCGCCGATCGCGCAAGAATAAGCCCAAGCAGAAAACACAGCAGAACAAGCGCATTGACGATCGTCGCCATGGTTGATATCTTGATATCAACTATGGCGAGATCCCTATGGCGCAGCTTATAGTTCGTGACTTGGAAGACGATGTAAAAACGTGCCTGCAAAGGCGGGCCACGCGACATGGACGCAGCCTCGAAGCCGAGGTCCGCGACATTCTGCGCAATGCCGCAAAGGATGAATCGGTAGAACGAAGTGCGCTCGGCACACGTATCGCGTCTCGCTTTGCGGCTCTCCATTTGAAGGAAGGAGAACTTCCCGCGTTGCCGTGGCAACGGCTTGACCCGATGAGCTTCGAGGAATGATTCTCCTCGACACCTGCGTGATATCCGCACTTATGCGGCCGCAGGACAATCATCCCGTGGTGGCATGGCTTGATCGTCAGTCATCCGTATCGATCTGGACGACGGCCGTCACAGTCCTTGAAATTCGTTTTGGCTTACTGACGATGCCGCAAGGACGTCGCCGTGCAAAATTCGAACAGGCGTTTGTCGGGGTTCTTCAGCAGGACCTCGACGGAAGGATTGTGGCGTTCGATCTCGCCGCTGCCGAAGCAGCGGCCATGCTTGCAGCCGAGCGCCAGCTGAAGGGGCGGCCCATCGATGTTCGCGACACTCAGATTGCCGGCATCGCGTTGGCGCGGCGGGCCGTGATCGCGACCCGAAATGCGAAACATTTCGGTGATCTGTCCGTACCGATCATTGATCCCTGGACGGCGTGACGGCAACGATTAGCCGAAATACACCCAACCCACGATCGCGAAGACCGGGAGCAGTACTGCGCACGACCATGCCATGAAGGCGAAGAAGCTCGGCATCGCGATCCCGCGCTCGACCGCGATGGCGTAGATCATCAGGTTCGGGGCATTGCCGATATAGGTCATCGCCCCCATGCTGCTGGCACCAAGGGAGATCGCCGCAAGCGTGCCGGCGAGCGGACCCATCAATTCGCGGGCATCGCCGCCGGCAAGTTCGAAAAACATGAGGTAGGTCGGGGCATTGTCGAGAACGCTCGAGAGTATTCCGCTGAACCAGAAATAGGCGAGGTTATGTGTGATGTCGCCGGTCGACGTGAGCGCCAGCATCCAGGCGAATGCGCCGCGCGGGCCGGCGCTCAACATGGCCAGCATCGGAATGATGCAGACGAAAATAGCGGCAAAGAGTTTTGCCACTTCCCGAATCGGCTCCCAGGAAAAGCCGTTGGCCTCGCGATGTTCCGCGGGCGTGAGCTTCAGCGAAACGAGAGCGACGACAACGATGATGGCGTCGCGCGCAATGTTCTGCGCTTCCAGGGTGATGCCGCGAACCGTGATGACAAAATCCGGCTTCCAGGTCGCCGACAGCAGGATGGCCGCGATGATGCAGCCAAGCAGGTAGATATTGACCACCCCGCGGATGCGAACGACCGTCGCGTCCTTCTTATGGCGTGACACGACATCATGATGTTCCCGCGCGTAATACCCGAAATCAATTGCTGCGAATATCGCCAGAACCAGCACGGCAACGAGGCTCGCGGCCGAGAACAGATGCTGCGCTGGCCAAAAGAAATCGACACCATGCAGGAATCCGACGAACAGCGGCGGATTGCCGAGCGGGGTCAGCGCGCCCCCCACATTGGCTATGAGGAATATCGCAAATACCAGCACGTGCGCATTGTGTTTGCGATGCAGGTTCGCCCGAATCAGGGGGCGTACCGCGATCATGGCGGCGCCGGTGGTGCCGACAAAGCTCGCCAGGACGGTGCCAAGGAGAAGCATGCCGGTGTTACCGGCAGGCGTCCCGTGGAGGTTGCCTGTCACCACGATGCCGCCGGCCACCACGTAGAGCGAGAACAAAAGCGCGATAAAGCTCATGTAGTCGAGCAGCATCGCCCGTAGAAAAGCGTCGAGCGCTGTTGCGGCGCCGAACGCGACAGCGATTGTGACGACGGTGAGCGCCGACCAGCCAGCAGCGATCTTGCCGTAGTGGCGACTCCAGATTCGCGGGAACAGCAGTGGTCCGGTGGCAATCGTGAGGAGCAAGCCGATGAATGGCAATGACCACAGCCACGACAGAATGGCGCCGTCGAGGAGAAGCGGGGTGCTTGCCGGCATGCTATCCCCCTAATCCCTGGCCCATGCGATCCCGCCTAAGCGCCGGACAGAGGTTCACCGCGACGGCCCAGGGGTACTGGCCTCGCCGCAATCGCCACGTCCTATCTCAAATCCAGCGGCGGCGGCATGTCGGGCAGCTCAATATCGATGTTGACCTTGCTGGGATCGACCTGAGGCCCGGTACCTTTGTAATGCATCACCATGGCGGGAAACGCGATCACCATGCCGACGGCAATCACCTGGATGACGACGAACGGCACCGCTCCCCAATAGATTTGCCCCGTCGTCACCCCTGCCATCTGCTTGCCGGTTACACGGTCGGCGTAAGGCTCCTTGGGTGCCACCGAGCGCAAGTAGAACAGCGCGAATCCGAACGGTGGATGCATGAACGAGGTCTGCATATTCACGCCGAGCATCACGCCGAACCAGATGAGGTCAATTCCGAGCTTCTCCGCGGCCGGGCCAAGCAACGGAATGACAATGAAGGCCAGTTCGAAGAAATCCAGGAAGAACGCGAGCACGAACACGAAGGCATTCACGAAGACGAGAAAGCCTACCTGTCCGCCGGGCAGCGAGACGAGCAGATTTTCGACCCAGCGATGGCCATCGACACCGTAGAAGGTCAGCGAAAAAACCCGCGCGCCGATCAGGATGAAGACCACGAACGCCGATAGTTTGGCGGTCGCTTGTGCCGCCTGCCGGACGAGGTCCCACTTGAGGCGCCCTTTGATCGTCGCAAGGATGAGGGCGCCCGTCGCCCCCATCGCCCCGCCTTCGGTCGGCGTTGCAACGCCGATGAAGATCGTGCCTAGCACAAGAAAAATCAGAAACAGCGGCGGCACCATCACGAACGTGACTTGCTCTGCCATCTGCGAGAGGAAACGAAAGCCCAGCGTTCTGTCGCAAACCCAGTTCAACACCGCGACTGCGAAAGCAAACATGATGCCGAAGAACATCGTCAGCACGACGAAATCAGCTCCCGCCTTCACATCCGTGCGCATCATGATGAACACGGCGACGACGCCGGCGATTGCGGCTAAGCCAAGCAAGTTCAACCGCGCGTTGCCGCCGAGCGCCTTTGGGCCGGCTTTGATCAGCCCATAGAGGAAGGCGATAAAGGCGAGGACTTGCAGTATCCGCAGAAGGTTTTCCTCCTGCGCCGACTCAAGCGGCGGCAGCGACGTCTGCGACGCAATTCCGTCATAGATGCTGAACGCGATCTGACCTGCGAAAGGAATGAGCGCATATGCGGCGAGGAGGCCGATGGCGGCAAAGAGGCTTTGTTGCAGGAACCGCGACGGGTCCTCGCCGATCCTTTGCGCCTCGGCGGGCAGCCCCGGCACCGACTTCGGATATACCAACGTGACCAGGAAAACGTAGACCGCATACAGGCCGGCGAGCATGAGACCTGGGATGAACGCCCCCTCATACATGTCGCCGACCGACCGGCCGAGCTGGTCGGCCATGACAATGAGAACCAGCGAGGGCGGTATGATCTGCGCCAACGTCCCGGATGCCGCGATCACGCCCGAGGCGACGCGGCGGTCGTAGCCATAGCGCAACATGATCGGCAGGGAGATCAGCCCCATCGAGATCACCGACGCCGCAACCACGCCGGTTGTTGCCGCGAGCAGCGCCCCGACAAAAATCACCGCGTAGGCGAGCCCGCCGCGAATGGAGCCAAACAGTTGCCCGATGGTGTCGAGCAGATCCTCCGCCATTCCGGAACGCTCGAGAACGAGCCCCATGAAGGTGAAGAACGGGATCGCCAGCAGCGTGTCGTTGTTCATCACGCCGTAGACGCGCTCGGGCAGCGCCTGCAGGAAATCGGGACGAAACAATCCGAGTTCGATACCGACGAGCGCGAAGATCAAGCCGTTCGCCGCCAGGGAAAAAGCCGCCGGGTACCCGAGGAGGAGAAAGACCACGAGCGACGCGAACATGATCGGCGCCATGTATTGGATAAAAAGCTCCACCATGGGCCTATCCCCGCATGCCGTATCAGGTTTCGGATTTCAGCACGGACAGCACGCGCTCGGCTTCCGCTTCGGCTGCCGAGTGCGCCGCAGCGGCATGCGGATCGGCGATCACGCCGCGCATGATCGCAATCCGTTTGACGAGTTCGGAAAGGGCTTGCGCGAGCAGGAAAGCGAAACCGATGAAGATCAGCGATTTTGCCGGCCACTGAGGCAGCCCGCCGGCATTTCCCGACTGCTCATTGATCCGGAAGGAAGAAAGAAAGAACGGCAGCGAGGTGACGAGCATGACGATCGTGAACGGCACCAGAAAAAACGCATGCCCGATCACGTCGATGGTGTCGCGTACTCGCCTGGGAAGCAGATTGTTCACGATGTCGATGCGGATATGCTCGTTGTCGAGCAGCGTCCACGATGCACCGACCAGAAAAATGACGCTGAACAAGACCCATTGGAGTTCGAGCCAGGAATTGGACGAAACGCCGAACACCTTGCGTATGACGGCATTGATGGCGGAGATGAGGACCGCCACGAGTACGAGCCAACTGAGCGTGCGTCCTACCGAGCGATTGGCCGCGTCAATGGCGCGGCTCAAAATCAGGAGAACATTCAATTCGTGACCTCCCCACGCGCCCCGATGCGTGGAGACGCGGCGTGACCGCTTCCTTTGTTGTAGAGCCGCCGATAAGTGACGTTCTTATTTTGGCGACCTTCTGGTCAAGCTTAATCCGGATTTTGCGTAAGCCGTCAATCGAAACTTTATATGAGGGAGTTGAATGGGCTCCCTACCCTCTCCCGCGAGCCAGGGCAGTCGCACGTGGCCGCAGCCCTCACCTCTCCCGGCTTGCGGGAGGAGAGGTCGAATTTGCGCGCTCTTCGCGCAAATTCCGGGTGAGGGGGCCTCTCCACGAGGCTGAGCTTTTGGGGCGAGTCGGAGTTTGTGGAAGCGCCCCCTCACCCCGACCCTACCCCGACCCTCTCCCCGCAAGCGGGGAGAGGGAGAAGGGGTGTCGTACCACATGCGATAGCCCTGCACTTGCGGCGGAGGGTAAGGAGGGGGCCGCCGCCCCGGCCGCTTCAGCCGCCGGTGACGCTCATATGCCGCGCCACCGCGGGGCGCTTGTGGCGACGGTCGATCACGAAGTCGTGGCCCTTGGGCTTGCGGGTGATCGCCTCGTCGATGGCGTCGTAGAGCAGGTCGTTGCCCTCCGAGGCGCGCAAGACGCTGCGCAGGTCGGCGGCGTCTTCCTGGCCGAGGCACATGAACAACGTGCCGGTGCAGGTGACGCGCA
>WNFF01002073.1_pt1 | contig 16867 bp, 12 predicted proteins | sample 5400441 | NCBI WGS metagenome assembly WNFF01 (sample SAMN13153345, study PRJNA577476) | soil metagenome | isolation source: 120 cm saprolite under Douglas fir tree site 2 hole 3 replicate 1 | place: USA:California | collected 2015-04-18 | reverse complement strand
GGAATTCACGCTCTCCGAAGTGCCATAGGACAGCGAGCCTGTCGATCCCCTCTCGTAAGCGATCATTCTCCTTGCGGGATTTCGATGCGCCGCGCCCAGTCTCAGCGGTGCATGGCCTCAATTACCGGACAAGCTGTAAGTTAGCGATGTCTTGAAGACCATCCTGGTGGTCGACGATGAATGCCCCCTGGTCGAGACCCTGACCGAGCTTCTTGAGCTAAAGGGCTATCGCGTTGTGTCGGCGGTAAATGGTCTTGAAGCCGCGAAGGTTGGTGTGTCGCCGTTGCTTTTCACCCTCTCAATCAACTCCCCGGTCACGTCCTTGGCCGTCATTTCTGGACGCACGCCCCCCATTTCAGGACGCGAGTCCTTAGTGTCGTGGTCCGGTTCGAAATCGCGATCCAGATCGGCGCATTTGGTGCAGGGCGCGTGAATGCGGAGAAGGCCCTCGCCGATGCCCGATCGCGCGCGGCAGGGCCAGCCAGGGCCCGTCCCGCACTATTGTGGCGGTGCTCACGCCAAGCCGGGCCGCGATCTCACGAACGGAAAGCAGTTCGTTGGCGCGGCCCGGCAGGCTACGGAGACGGCCAATTGCCTGCACCGTTTTACACCGATCCGCGCCGGAAACGCCCCGAAATGACCCGACCAGGCCGACAGCGTCATGTACCGTTTCCCGAGTGTTCCCGAGACCATCGGACGCAACCGGAAGCGGCCGACATTCCGCGAAGGGCCCTCCGGAGCCAAGGGTCGTGGGTTCGACTCCCCCATAGCGCGCTGTGGAAAGGGCTTGGATCTCCTTGGGAAGTTTCCGGGGAGGTGCAAGCCGAATCGGTCGATCTGGCTCCGTCTGCACCGTTTTACACCGATCGGAGCCGGAACCGCCTGCGTTGACCGCTCGAGCTGGCGGTGCCGCTGATTCGGCCTCGGCTGGTTTTACGCCGAACGAAAGGCGATCGACCCGGGTTATAGTGCGCGCCACTGCGACGCCGACCCAACTCGCAGCGGACTTTACCTACCGCTCGAGCATTCATGTCCTGCTCGTTCGGCTCGGCGTCGCCCACTGATCGCCGCCAGCCGGCGCGATCCCAGCGCCGGCTGATCGGTTTAGAGCCTCGCTATTTTGTGTTGCTGCTAAGCGAGTCTGAGATCTCAGCGCCCGACGAACCCACCCGCCGGATTGTCGCGATGCCGCCGACTGCCCGTAAGGTCATCCGGCGCGAGAGTCTCACCGTCTCTGCGCGCTCGTCGAAGGTCCCGGCCTGCAGAAGGACCTCCCCACCCGTTCGCACCGCAAAACTTGCTTTGTAGACGGTGGTGAAGGGATTGGCCATCGTCCCCCGCTCGCGGTCGCCATCCTCCCCAGGGTCCCCGATGAAGCTCGAATTGGCATACACCGGTTGGGCCGTGTCCAGCAGGTACCACCGCACGATGGGGAAGGCGGAGTCGAAACGGCCGTAGGTCTTCCATTCGTTGGGAGGGCAAGTCAGCGGTTCGGGGTCGCCGCTGGGGCCGCAGGACATGGTGCCTCGCACGCGGTGGTTGACATCGAAGATCGGCGAGCCAGACGCTGGAGGTGGTGAGCAGATCCCCGACGGAGATCGCGCCATTGGATGCATCCGCCCAGACATAGACCCGGCCGGAAAGAGCGACGGGTTCATCGCCGTCGGCCAGCGTGCCTGGCTGACCCATCAACATGCCGGTCCGGATTCCGCCGGCTCCGCTGAGAATGCCGACGACGCGCCGGTCGTAGGGCTTGGCGCTGACCGCCAACTTGCCCGGATTGGCCGGATCGATCGCCACCACCATCCCGGGCTCGACCTTGCTCTCTCCGCGGCGGACTTCGAATCGCTCCGAGAAGTCGGCGCCGCCAATCTGCACCACGTTTGCCGACAAGGTTCCGCTCACCTTCACCTTGCCATCGAAAGCGCCGGCAAAGCCGGTGGTGCTCTTCCCCCAGATGCCGTAGGCCTGGTCGCCGTTGTTTGCCTCGCCGATCACCCCGTTGCCGTTGAGCGCGCTACTGACCCCTCTCACGCCGCTGGTGCGCGCTCCGTCGACGACGGACCCGAAGACGCCGGCGCTGTTGTCCGAAGGAGAGGATGTCCGACCCCAGACGCCGAACGTCGCCCCGCTCGCGCCGAGCGCTTCTCCAAACACGCCGGTGCTGCCGTCCGATAAGGAGTTGGTCCTGCCCCAGACGCCGGTGGTGCTGCCGGTCGTGGATGTGGCCACTCCGAAGACACCCGTCGTTCGATTGCCGCTGGACGCGGTCTGGCCCCAGACGCCGGTATTGTCACCGGTGGGACTGGTGGCCAGGCCGAAAATTCCAATCAGGCCAGTGCCTCCGACGGCAAATTTGCTGTCGAGGGGGTCTGCTTGGTTGATGCAGACACTGGTCAGAGCCGGGCCACATTGGAACGCCACCGAATCACCCAGGGTTGCGCTGTCCACCCAGACTGGAATCGATCCCGGAGTTCCCGGCTGAGCGAACGCCGATCCGAGACTAAGAGTGGATGCCAATAGACAGACGACTCTCGCATTAAACCAAAATCGCTTTTGCATTGTGTTCTCCATTTTGTTCAGACAGTTCTGTGCCCTCGAGGCTTTCAGCCTCGACGTGTCGTGAGCGATCGCCCCCGGACGCGCGGCTTCCTCAACTGCTAAAACGACAACTGGAGCCAGAACCTGTCATCCAATCGACCGGCCCTGCACACCAACTACAAGGGTTGCCACCCATCGACCGCGTCACCACCTTGTTTGAGAGGGATCAAAGATCACGTTCAAGGATGATAAAGAAGGCATGCTCGGCATTCGCGTGACACGAGCTCGGGAATTGCCCGGCGAACATGGGGCCTCTGCATCGGGTACACGCGGCCGTTGGTGCTTCATCCTAAGAATTAGAGCTTCCCCACCTATTGGCACGACCGGGGCTACGGACTTTTCGCCGCGAATCCGCTGGGACAGACGGCAGGCAATGACGCGGAGGGCCAATACAAAAAAATTCGCCGCCGAGTACTAGGCTGCTAGGCTGCTCATCAGACAGGGGCCAGTATGCGCTCACCCGGGCAATTCAAGCCGAGTCGGACTTCGAGAATCCGCGGTAGCCTGGCAATCGCGCTATGCCTATGCCTATGCCTATGCCTCCTAGAGCCGCGCATCGCGCTCGGCGCGGGCGAGTTGGAGGGACAAATTCGCGGTCGGGTCGTCGAGGCGACCACTGATCTAGCTGTGCCCGGCGCCACCGTAGCGGTCACATCACCTGGTCTCGGCGACGCGCGCGTTGTCACCACGAACGACGATGGCGAGTACCTGGTGCCCAACCTTCCAGTCGGTGACTACCGGGTGACCGTGAGCTATGCGGGCGTCAAGCCATTGACCCGAGAGGTTTTGGTCCAGCCTGGCATCACTACGCCCCTGAACATCAAGTGGTCGGCAGACCTAGCCGATACCGAAACCACCGTTGTGGAGGAGGAACGGCACTTGACTAATCCGGACTCCACACAAACTGGGGCAGTCGTTTCTCTCGATCAGTTTAGATATCTTCCAACCAGCCGCAGTTACACGGACGTGCCGCGGATGACCCCGGGGGTTCAACGACATCTTTCGGGCAGCGATCCCTACGTTTTGGGTGGGCGGAGCTATAACAACCGTTATCTCATCGATGGGTTGGACGTCACCGATCCACTCACCCGCGAACATCGACAACAGCTCGCCTTCGAGAGCATCGATGCGGTCCAGGTGATCACCGGCGGTTTTGACGCCGAGTACAACGTGCTCGGCGGTGTCATCAACACGATTACTCGCGAAGGAACAGACGACTTTCATGGCAACGTGTCTTTCTATTATCAGAATTCATCCATCGCGAACGACAGCCGAAAGCCTACCGGCAATACAATTTATGAGGGGACTCGAGTTTTCGCCGACGTTCCGCTCGAGTCGAGCTATAGTTACCAGACCACGGCTACCTTGGGCGGACCCATCGTCAAGCATAGACTTTGGTTCAGCGGCACGTTTCAATACAATTTCGAGCAGATCGGAAGGAATCTCAGTGGGCCGCTGAACGTTCCACACGTGCCGGGGGCCAACCGGACTTATCTTCCAAGGCTCAAGTTTACCTGGGCTCCGAGCCCCACCCATCGCGTGGGTTTGTCACTGGCTGCGGACCCCGAAATCAAGGACAACATGAGCGGCGGCGGAGGACGGTTAAGTACCTATGAAACCCACAATAACAACGGTGGATATAACGCGATCCTCAACTGGAGCTTCTTTCCAACCTCGAGTTTCGAATTTCGCCTCGATGCCGGTATCAAAACCCACTATAATTACGATGGCCCTCAAGGCTGGTATGGTAAGGTCGACACTCGCGGCTGCGAGAACTTTTCGCCCAGAAATTGCACCTACGACCGAGAAGCGCCAACCCACGAGAATCAGTTCGATGGTTCCATCTGGTACAACGCCAACACCCAAATTAGCAAAAATGACCGAGCGAGTTTCCAGTTTGATCCAAAAATCACTCTGCGCGGACAACTCCTCGGCGAACACAATGCAAAGGCCGGCATACAATTTAATTACTTCTTCAATCGGACCTACCAGCACCAACCGGGACTGGTTCAATACCTAGACAGGGACGGAGGGCCGGGGGAGGAGGGCCTTTGCCTACCTGAAGCTGGCCAGTACCTTGGCTGTTATCAGCGCACTACTTCTCAGGATCGAAACTTCACTCTTAAGGGCCTGAGCTCGGGCCTTTTCCTTCAGGACCATTGGCGACCGTTTCGTTGGCTAACGCTCGTGCCCGGCATACGTTTCGATTTCGGGCAAGTGCTGAACCCCGACGGCAGCCCATTCCTCCGTCAGTTCGCAATCGCGCCACGGTTCGGACTGATCATCGACATAACGCGAGATCAGAAGACGATTTTGTCGACCAGCTATGGCCGCGCAAATGAGTTCCCCTACCTCGGGTTTGCTCGCGACTATCTCGTCACCTCTTACGGCAGCAACGTGGTGGAACAATGGGATCCGAAGGGCAGCCCTAATGGACGGTGGGTATTCGTTTCGCGAGGCGGCGGAGAGGCCGGTAGCGTCATCAACCAACATGCAAAAACCCCGTACTCCGACGCGGTCACCACCAGCCTACGGCGCGAGATCTTCCGGAACACCGTCGCCAGCGTTGAGCACACTTGGAAGAGAATTACCCAGACCTGGGACTCATTTGAGACCAACGTGATCTGGGACCGCACGGGCTATCGAATTCTCGATTACGTCGACGGGCAAAGTCACGAGATTCGATACTACACAACGACGTCGCAGAATACGCGGAACTACCAAGGCTTCACCTTGGCGGTCGATGGACGACCGTCGCCGAATTGGTATTTTCTCGCCTCCTACACGCTTTCTTGGCTGTGGGGCACCGGACGAGACAATACCGGCGCCGCGCATCGCATTCCCCAGCAATGGAAGTTCGAAAACGGCTGGCAACCGCAGGATAACCGGCACATGATGAACATCGGCGCAAGTTACACGTTTAATTTCGGCTTAACGGTTGGCGTGAGGCTGGAGTACCTAAGCGGCCATCCGCAAGATAAGTATTTCATTGCGACGTACCTTCCTGACACGGGCAAGACCATCAACCGTCGCACTCCGAGGGGGACGACGCCGGGCAATTGCTCGGGGACTAGCCCTGGCCAAGGGAGTTTTACCCCAGCGTCGACGGCGTGCGGCAACGACGTAACCCGGATCACCGAGTATCGCACACCCCCGCGCGCACAGCTCGATCTTCAGGCGACGTATGACCTCTACCGCGTGCTCCGCGAGCACATCGCTTTGGTTTTTTACGTTACTAATGTCTTCAACGATCGCAGTCCGTCGACGCTCAACGAGAACGACGCGAACAGCGGCACTTTCGGCCAAACCGGTGGTCGCTTCGGGGCTCTGAGCCTTCGCCTAGGAGCGCGCTATGACTTTTAAGTGTTTCCCATTGCTTCTTCTCGTCGCTGCCTGCAGTCCCTATGACTACCAGAATGGCGAATTCAATGCCGGGCCGGTCGACGCAGCAAACTTTCCCCTCCCCTATAAGGGTGTGGGGGGCGAGACGAGTGTGAACGGCTATCGAGCCGGAGCGGGAACATTTACGGAAATCCGTGCCTTCGTCAATGGCGCACAGGCGGGATACTACTCCTTTCCTTTTAGCGACAGACAGCTGATGCTCCAAGATCTTCCCGACGGTGGTACGCCCGCAACGAACGTTTATCCCGACAAGGATCCGAAGACGCCCATAGCCTATGCATTCGATCCCTCGCCGCCGAATCCGTTTCCCTCATCTCAAATATGCACTCCGCCCCAAAATTACACCTACGACCCGCGAACTGACGACATGCCTCTTAACGAGCAAGACAACATCTTCACTCAGCTGCCGTTCGCAAGAGAGGTACCAGGCATTGCCAGCACGTTCGAATATATCCCGGTCGTTGCTGAAGTCGCCGTGGCCGCTGCAGGGTTAGCCTGCCAAAGTATCAAGAGCGAAAAACGGTTGAAGCAAGTCCTAGGGACGCCGCCAAAGACTGACAGGTTGCTCCTTTGGGCGATCATTGACCCATCCTCCGGCGTATATCGCGTCGGTGAAGAGTCAACGCGCTTATTGCCTGATGCAAGCCTCAATCCCAACTATGCGTACGGTAACGTCGTGCAGAAATGGGGTTGGTTTGGACAATACTACCTGGCTTACATCGATGGCGGGTACGTCCCCTACGATCTCGTCGATGATAGGTATGGGGTCCCGCTGACGGTGCATCAAGTGCCACGAATGAGGACACAGAAGCTGTACGTCCCCCGGGGCGTGGTTCTTTCTGACGCGGTCCAATGCGGCGGTATCGCATGCCAGCCGGGTCAAGTGTGCGCGGGCGCCAGCTGTCAGACTTGCCAATCGAGCGGGGCGCGAGCGTGTCCGCGGAATTTCCAATGCGGGACAAGCGGGACGGTTATGGGACGGTGCAACGCAAGTGCCCAATTGGGCGCCGGATACGATGTTCTCCAATACCGACGGGGCTCTCTCGACTTCACTCCAGTCTGCCAGGTCTGGCTGTACACCGCCTCGAACATTAGTGGTCGGCCTAGGTCTGTCGCCGAGCTGCCGAAGAGTGCAGCGGAGGTTGAAGATCCGCTGGCCGGAACCTCTCCTGCAAAATCAGCCGGGCCTCCCGTCGGGGCAACGCCTCGCCCGGGAGACCCGCCACCTCGCTACATCTATTGTCCTCAGGTGGATTAGATCGGCTGGGGACCGTTCATGGCAGGAGTTGAAACTCAGCTATTTGTCCGGATGCCGAATCCGGCGCCACCCACAACTGAAACTTTCCCGGCTCGATGGTCAATTGTCCTCCCGCCTTGTAGAACGCCAGATCGTCAGCCGCCAGATTGAATTCCACCGTCTGTTTTTCGCCGGGCTTCAAATGAATCCTGCGAAACGCGATCAGTTCCCGAATCGGCCTCGTTAGACTGGCTGCCAACTGACGAATGTACAGTTGCACGACCTCGTCAGCTTGATATTTCCCGGTATTGATTACGTCGACTGAAGCCGTCAGCTGGCTTCCGACTCGCATGCTCGGCGAGGAGAGCCTTACGCTTGAATACTGGAAAGTCGTGTAAGAGAGTCCAAAACCAAATGGGTACTCTGGTGTATAAGAAACATCCAGGTACTTCGACGTGAATTTGTTGTTGGCGCCGCGACCAAACTCCGCGGCAGGTCTGCCGGTATTCATGTGATTGTAGTAGAGAGGAATCTGCCCGACGGTGCGAGGAAACGTGACCGGTAGTTTTCCCGATGGCGCGACATCGCCGAAGAGCACGTCGCATATCGCCGGGCCGCCCATCGCGCCTGGATGCCACGCGTACAGCACCGCGCTCACCTGCTCCGCCACCTTATGAAAGGTAAGCGGCCGCCCTGCAAGGATAATCGCAATTGTTGGCTTACCGACCTTGACGATTTCAGAAGCCAATTCCTCTTGTGCTCCGGGCAAGTTCAAGAATGCCCGCGAGCTTGCCTCTCCGGAGAGGCTGGCTTCTTCACCAAGAAACAGCAAGGCGACGTCGGCGCTACGTGCCGCCTCCCGGGCACTCGCAAATCCGTCGTGACTGCTATCGCGCGTGTTCTTAAGACCGTGCGCCGAGGCTACTCGCGACTCGCCCAAGAGCCCACGCATCGCTGCTAACGGCGTGCGCACGGCCTCGCGGTTTCCTCCAATCGCCCAGGTACCCATTTGGTCCACCGGACTGTCCATCAGCGGCCCGATGATTGCGACCTTGCCAACCGATTTTGCAATGGGCAGCGTACCATCCTTGTTCTTCAGTAGAACCAAACTCTCGGCAGCTAAATTTTTGGCAAGGTCGAGAGCATCCACTGAGGGCGCGGCGGGAAGATTGTCGGCCGGCTGCATCCGATTATCGAATAGACCTAACTGAAACTTAATCCGGAGAATATTTTTAACCGATTCGTCGACCACCTTCGGATCGAGTGCTTTCAAGCCAATCAGGGCTTGCGCGTTTTGGTGGTAGCTTCGGCTAACCATCTCCATGTCCACGCCCGCGGTCATCGCTTTTAGAGCCGCATCCTTCTCGTCGACGGCATATCCATGCGGAATCATTTCAATAACGGCGTTGTAGTCACTTACGACAAAGCCGTCGAACTTCCACTCGTTTCGCAGCACCTGTCGCAAGGTGAACGCGCTTCCCGTGGCCGGCACGCCATTCAGATCGTTAAAGGCAGACATATACGTCGCGACCCCCGCATGCCGCATAGCCTGGAAGGGTTTCAGGTAGACATTCCGGAGCAAGACCTCGGGGATCCAGGTGGTGTTGTAGTCCCGCCCGGCTTCGGCGCCACCGTAGCCAACGTAGTGTTTGCCGCAAGCCGCAATAGAATCCTGGGCACTAAGCGAATCGCCTTGAAATCCACCTACCATGGCAGTGGCGACGACGCTGGCGAGGTAAGGATCCTCACCGAGAGACTCCGCGATACGTCCCCAACGCGGATCTCGCGCGATGTCCGCCATCGGTGCAAAAGTCCAATGGATGCCCTCCCTCGACGCTTCCCGCGCGGCGATGCGCGCGGCCTGCCGCACGAGCTCCGGGTGCCAGCTCGCGGCCTGCGCCAGGGGAATCGGAAATAGAGTTCGAAAGCCGTGAATCACATCCTGGCCATAGAGAATTGGAATGCCGAGCCGGCTTTGGTTGGTAGCGATTCGCTGCGCCTCGGCCTTCTCCTGAATGGTGCCGCCGTTGAAGAACGATCCCCAGCGCCCCCGTCGAATCTCGTCCTTGGCCGCCATTGGCAGGCCGCGCGGAAAGATTGTCTGCGACATCTGTCCGAGCTTCTCTTCTAGCGTCATGCGAGCCACCAGTGCGTCGATTCTCTGCTCGGTGTCCGCTTGGGGCTTTGCGACACCGAATGCGGCGAGCAAGAGTACGAACGCCACAAAAACCGTGCCCGCGTAGAGCAAGACCCACGTCACTCGCCTACTTCTCATCGTTGGCCCGTTATAGTGACACTGTCCAACGGCGGCAAAGATCCATGCACGTCGTTTGAATGCGTCCAGCAGCGTCGACAATAAGCGCCGCTCGCGGTGTCGCGATGGTGATCGGCGAAACACGTCTTCAGCTGATCGTTTCCTATTACACACTTTTTGGCACTTCACCCCGGGGTTTCGTGCCGTACTCAACACGAGCAAGTGCAAAAGCGATCTCATCGGTTCCGCTCGGACTAAAGGGAACCGGCAAACAGGGGGATGCATCATGACACTTTCGGCACGCTGCAGCGACTCGAGCGGTCTGTTTCGGCGGCATTCGAACGACACCTTCAAGCGGTTTTTAGTGGTGGTCTCCGCGATTGTCTCGGGCGCGCTGAGCGCCCAGCAGGCTGGCGCCGTCAATGTGATGACCTATCACAATGACAACGCTCGAACGGGACAGAACCTAAACGAGGTGGATCTTACACTTGCCAACGTCAATCCAAATCAATTCGGCAAATTATTTTCTTACCCAGTTGACGGCTATGTGTACGTTCAGCCACTTTTCATGTCTAACCTGACTATTCCTGGTCGGGGCACACGCAACGTGGTGTTTGTGGCCACTCAACACGACAGCGTGTACGCGTTCGATGCTGACGGCAACGCGCCGGGACAACTTTGGAGGACCAGCTTCATCAACCCTGCGGCGGGAATCACCCCGGTCCCCCAGCCGGACGTCCTGAACGCGGACATTGTGCCCGAGATTGGCATCACAGGAACGCCGGTCATTGACCCGGTCAGCGGCACGCTTTACCTCGTTGCAAAAACCAAGGAAGTGACTACCAGCGGCGAACCGCACTTTGTGCAAAGGCTACACGCCCTAGACGTAACTACCGGGGCGGAGAAGTTTGGCGGCCCGATTCTTATCGGAGACACCATCTTCAATCCTCCTCCCGAGGCATATATCAACAACACGCCCATCTCTGTTCCCGGCACGGGGGATGGTAGCGAAGGTGGCCAGATAAGGTTCAACGCGCTACGCCAAAACCAGAGGCCTGGTTTGGTCCTCGTGGGCAACCGGGTTTACGTTGCTTGGGCTTCGCATGGTGATACTCGCCCGTATCACGGCTGGGTTGTGGGCTTCAATAGAACCAATTTGGCGATCGAGACGATATTCAATGTGACACCCAACGGCCGGTTCGGGGGTATTTGGATGTCGGGAGGAGCGCCTGCTGTCGATGCCAACGGTAATTTGTACTTTTCGGTGGGCAACGGCACATTCGCCATTAATCCCGGCGATTCCTGCGGTGAATGGCAAGACGCAGACGGACACATTCCGCCTTGCAACCCAGCCTACGGAAATAGCGTGCTGAAGCTTTCGACAGCCGGTGTGTTGAGCGTGGCCGATTTCTTCACCCCGTTCAACCAGCTCGAATTGGAAAGAAGTGACCAGGACGTAGGTTCCGCTGGCGTGCTGCTGCTGCCAGATCAGCCCGGGGCCCATCCTCACATGGTCGTTACCTCTGGGAAGGGAGCTGGCAAAATCTATCTCATCGATCGCGACAACATGGGCCAGTTCAACCCTGCCTTTGACAACGTCGTGCAGGTTTTGCCTGCGGGCACGGTCGTCGGTGGCTCGTTCGATACACCGGCCTATTACAACAGCGGAACGCGCCAATTCATCTATTTCCATGGCTTGGATGATGTTTTGAAGGCCTTCGAGCTCTTCAACGGACAGCTTTCCGCGACTCCGTTCTCGAGAGCGAACCCTCCGGTATTCGGCTATCCCGGCGCAACGCCCAGTATCTCGGCCAATGGCACCAGCAACGCCATCGCCTGGACTTTGAACGTGAATCCCCTTTTTGCCGGGCGGCCGGCGGTGCTATTTGCGTACGACGCTACTGCTTCTCCCACCCTCACCCAGCTTTATTCCACCAATCAGGTGGGAGCGCGCGATCAACTGGAAGTCGGCGTAAAGTTTACCGTACCGACGATCGCCAATGGCAAGGTCTACCTGGGGACGCAGACCAGCCTCGCGGTGTTGGGGCTCTTTCCGGCCACGAGCACAACACCCGATGGTGCTCCATCGAACCTGACCGCGACAGCGTTCTCTTCTTCCCAGATCAACCTGTCTTGGGCCAACCATGCCACCAACGCCACCGCGGTAAAGATCGAGCGATCGGTTGACGGAGCCACCTTTACGCTGGTCAACACAGTCAATCGGAACGCAATCACGTATAGCGACACGGGGTTGGCTCCTTCTACGACGTATTTCTATCGCGTGCGGGCGACCAACCAGGTCGGTGACTCTGACAATTCGAATACCGCCAGCGCCAGAACGAAGCCGACCCCGCCGATCTTGGAGGTCGCTGACATCGTCGATGGGCAGATCATTCTGAGTTGGACCAGCGCGGCCGATCAGATCAGGTATAGCGTCGAGCGCTCGCTCGACGGTGTCAACTTTGATCCTATTTTCAGCACCACCAGCACTACTTTCACGGACAGTGGTCTAGCACGCGGCACGTACTTGTATCGCGTGCGGGCGTTCGGCAGCACGGGCGACTCGAGCCTGTCCAATACTGTCAGAGCTACCATCGGGCCTCTTAACATCGATCACTCCGCCGGGTTTGTCGATAGCTCCGACCTGACGGCGAACGGCAACACGCATTTTGTCGAGAGTGTCGCTCGTCTAACGGACATTATCGCCGGTCAGGCAGGGACGTTCTTCACCAACGAGAGGGTTGGTATCAGGAATTTTACCACTACTTTCAGAGTGCGCATTCACGAGGGGACGTTCCCCAGAGGCGACGGCTTCACCTTCATCATGGAAAGTAGCAGTGTGAATGCATTGGGACGCCCCGGAGGCCAGTTCGCTTATTTCCCCATCCTCAACGGCGTGGCGGTGGTGTTTGACGTACTCCACAACTCGACCGGGCTGGTTGTGGGCAGACATTTCCCGGCTCAAACTGTTCCCGGTAGTGGGGACGTGCGCGTTCCGCTCGATGGGACCGGTATCAATCTGCAGAGCCAAACTACTAAGCAGGTCGCTTTAACTTACGACGGCACCACGCTCGCCGAGACCATTACGGATCTCTCCAGCGGTGCAAGCTTCAGCACCTCGTTCACTGTCGATATCCGCTCGGCCGTGCGCAGTGACTCAGCCTTTGTGGGCTTTGGCGGTGGGACAGCCCTTTTTACCGCGCTGCAAGACGTGCTCGCGTGGAGATTCGAGTCACATGAAGACAACCTTCCACCTCGCGCACCGGATAGCGAGCAGGTGACCTCGGTGGTTCGCCACGACGGTGAACGATCAAATATCGCCATCGCCTGGAAGTCCCACAACTCCTACACCGCGCAGGGCTATGACATCGAGCGCTCTACGGAGGGCGAAGAGTTCACTCCGATTGCTTCATTACCGGCAACCGTTACCCGTTTTACAGATCAGAGGCGAGAGGGCAGCACGTACCTTTATCGCGTGCGTGCCTTCGACAGTGCCCACCGCCTTTCAGCTCCCTTGAATTTCGCCAGTGCGGTGATAGGTGGCGGCGATCAGCCCGCTGCTTTCGCCCACGACGACGGTTTTGCCCGTCACGGAGACCTCACGAGCAACGGCTCTGCGTTCTTCCCCGGCACGCATATGCGCCTGACGGACGACAGAGTCGGCGAGGACGGCACCGTGTGGATCGCAGTTAACAGCGGCGTGGGCCTGCGGAATTTCAGCAGCACGTTTACCTTCCAAGTCCGACCCGGTGTTATCAACCCCCCGCGTCTCGCTGACGGGTTTACGTTTACGATTCAAGGAAACAGTCCCTCGGCACTCGGGGGCGAAGGTGGAGGACTGGGTTACTTCGGTATCCGCAACAGTGTCGCCGTCAAGTTCGACCTAATCAAAGACGGCGGCAACCAGACTGGGCTGTACAGTGACGGCCATTTCCCGGGTACACCGGCTCCAGGTAGTGGCGATGTTGTCGTTTCTTTGAACGGTACCGGCATAGATCTGACAAACCAAAATCCGAAGCAGGCTGTCCTGACGTACGGCAACGGCGTTCTTACCGAAACGATAACAGACCTCGTTACGCGGGCGACGTTCACCACTTCCTATCAGGTGGACATGCCTTCGAAGGTGGTGCTAGGCCCAAGCAACCTGTTCTATATCGGCTTCACTGGTGGAACGGGCGGGCTGGCGGCCATTCAGGATATTCTGACCTGGACATTCGAACAAACGAACGGGGAAGATCGAACCCACGATGGGGATGAACAGCCATGAAGCCAAAGTTCTGACACGACGAGACTTCCTCGGCGGCATGGCCGGAGCGGCAATCTGTGCGCTGACTCCGGCTCCGACGCTTGCGGCGCTTTCCCGGGATGACGACGCGCTCCTAGAGGATTTATCACGCCGTTGCTTCCAGTTTTTCTGGGAACATACAAACCCTGATACGGGCTTGACACGAGGACGCGCGACAACGGATGGCTCGCCATACGAGGAGACGCGCCGGGACATCGGCAGCATTGCCGTAACCGGCTTCGGTCTTGCGGGACTGTGCATTGCGGCCGAGCGCAAATGGGTAGGCCCAGAGGCGGCGCGCACGCGTGTGCGCAACGCGCTGCGATTCTTTGCCGGGCACGCCCCGCGCGAGCATGGCTGGTTCTACCATTGGATGAACGTCAAAACGGGCGAGCGCACCGGCATCCGACAGATCGATGAGAAGAAAAGCGAGCTATCCTCGATCGACACCGCGCTGCTGATGGGTGGCATCCTCACCGCACGGCAATACTTTCATAAGGATGCAGAGATCGCACGGTTGGCAAACCAGATCTATGGGCGGATCGATTTCCAGTGGATGCTGAACGGAGATCCGCTCGTGCTGTGTCACGGCTGGAAGCCGGAGGAAGGATTCCTAAAGGGCCGCTGGAATCGTTACAGCGAGCACACCATCATCTACCTGCTGGGCATCGGCGCGCCCGGACACGCGATGAGGCCGGAATCCTGGTATTCCTGGGAACGTAACCAAAACAGTTACGCTGGCTTTAACTTCATCGGCACCGCACCGCTGTTCACGCACCAATATTCCCAAGCGTTTATCGATTATCGCCACCGGCGCGAAAACGGCGCTTCCCGAGTGAATTGGTTTCAAAACTCTGTGACCGCCACGAAAGCGCATCAGCAATTCTGTATGGATTTAGCAAAAGAATTCCCAGGTTATTCGGAGAATGTCTGGGGCATTACGAGCTCGCTCAGCAAGACTGGATACAAGGCCTGGGGTGGCCCGCCGCGAAACAAGGCGATCGACGGAACAGTCGTGCCGTGCGCGCCGGCCGGCTCGCTCATGTTCACTCCAGAAATCTCGCTTGCCGCGCTGCGTTCGATGAAGGAAAGATTCGGCGATAAGATCTACGGCCGATATGGTTTCGCGGACGCATTTCATCCCACAGACGGCTGGGTCTCGCCGGACGTCCTCGGCCTGGATGTTGGGATCACACTGTTGAGCGCCGAAAACCTGCGCACGGGAAACCTGTGGAAATGGTTCATGCGGAATCCGGAGATTCCCCGCGCGATGAAACTGGCAGGACTGACGCACCGCTCCTGATGGGCATAGCGCATCGTCATTTTCAATCGTTGCGTGGACGAGTAGCTTGTGGACCTCTTGGCAGCAATCAACCAGACAGCCCAAAACGTCGTAGATGACATTCTCACCACGCCAAGGACGACGGGGTCAGGACCGATGTGATCACCGTTCGACATGAACACTTCCACTCCGCCCGCCCTCCGGAGCCAAAGGTCGTGGGTTCGACTCCCCCATCGCGCGCTTTTTTACGAGCTTGCATCTCTTTGGGAGGTTTCCGGGGAGGTGCAAGCCGAATCGGTCGATCTGGCTCCGTCTGCACCGTTTTACACCGATCGGAGTCGGAAGCGCCTGCGTTGACCGCTCGAGCTGGCGGTGCCGCTGATTCGGCCTCGGCTGGTTTCACGCCGAACGATAGGCGATCGACTTCGGCGCGGAGGTACTCGGGCGCCAGCATAGAGCGCCATCGTCAGCTTGGGATCTTTGTGTCGCAGGAGCTTCGGCTGCGGCAAGTCGGTGGTCGGCGCCTACTCCGAAGGAATTCCCACTGTTTTTCTGACTGTGACTTGGCGCTCAGCCGAGAGGGCTCCGAGGGCAAGGAGCGGAAGCTGCGAACGAGGTGTCTGACATTTGAGTGCCGGGAGGACCCGAAATGTCACACAGTTCGCGCGTCTGATCTCGAGGCATTCTGTGAGCTCGGGTGCGTCCACGGTCCCCGCTATGGCCCCGCTGAAGTTCCGAGGCGGCCCAAGGCGGCAGCCTGGTAGAGCGGCGGCGTCTCGGTCCGGTCGGAGGAAGGATCGGGCACCACCTTCGCGGTGCGCTCGCCGAAGAAGTGATCCCCGGGCTGGTGGGCTTGCCATCCGCGGGGTATCAGGAGGCATGCAAAATCCGAAGATCGCGCTGGTGACGGGTGGGTCCGCGGGCATCGGTCTGGCGGTGGCGCGCAAGCTGGCGGCGGCGGGGACCCGGGTCGCGCTGGTGGCGCGGACCGAGCGGACGCTGCGCGAGGCGGCCGATTCGCTGGGGCCCGGCGCGGCCGAGCTGTTCCCGCTCGACGTGAAGGACCTGCCCGCAGTGGCCGAGCTCCCGCAGCGGGTGATCGAGCGGATGGGCGCGCTCGACATCGTGGTCGCCAACGCCGGGCTGCACCACCGCGGCCCGCTCCTCAGCCGCGAGCCGATGGAGCTGGCGGACATGGTGACGATCAACCTGACTTCGCCGGTGGTGCTCTGCCGCGCCGCCGCGCCGCTGCTGCGCGAAGGCGGGAGCATCGTCAGCATCGCCAGCCTGGCGGGCATGGTGCCGGTGCGGTTCGCGGCCACCTACTCCGCGTCGAAGGCGGGGCTGCGCGCGTTCTCCAGGGCCATCCGGCAGGAGCTGGCCGATCGGAAGATCTCGGTCTCGGTGGTCTCGCCGGGGCCGGTCGACACCGGCTTCTTCGGCGAGGATCTGGAGAAGGTGGCCGACATCGTCTTCTCGCAGCCGATGAGCACCGCCGATCAGGTCGCCGACGCGGTGATGGCCGCCATCGGCGGCGGAGCGGCGGAGATCGCGGTGCCCTGGCTCTCCGGGAAGATCTGCACGCTCGGCTACCTTTCTCCCGGGCTGCTCGGCCTGTTGCGGCCCGCGATGGAGCGGCACGGCGCGCGGGCCAAGCGGGCGTTCATCGAGCGCAAGCGGGGGGCGCGGACCTAGATTGGCGTCGTGTATCTGGCGCTGGCCATCCTTGGGGCGGTCCTCTACACGCTCATCCTGCCGCTGCCCGAGGCTCTACAACACCACCGAACGTTAGCGGCACCAACAGCA